>Ga0160467_100126_pt1 | contig 108227 bp, 164 predicted proteins | sample HID1972I_E11MG_FD_108221 | JGI IMG/M metagenome (GOLD analysis project Ga0160467, IMG submission 108221) | Enriched pill bug-associated microbial communities from UW Madison campus, WI, USA - HID1972I_E11 MG | ecosystem: Host-associated > Arthropoda: Insects > Digestive system > Unclassified ... | reverse complement strand
TCGATTGAACATTCAACGTGATGTACATACTCATCTCTCCCTTGAGATAAGTATGATTCAGATCGTCAAATCTGTACATTATTATTCAAGCATTTGTGTACATGCTTAGGTTAGCATTTGTAAGTTAGAAATGGAAGTCGATATTTTAAAGCAAGCCGCGCTGATCATGGGACGAAAATAAAATTGATCGAGAAAAACCGTCATAAATATTCGGTATCAGCAATGTGCGATGTCCTACAAATAGCTAGAAGTACGTTTTATTATGAAGTAGAAATAGCCATTCAAAAAGAAAAAGAAAGAGTTGAAGAAGAGAATCGCTTAAAAGATGATATTCTATTGATCTTCAATAAAAATCGTCAAGTATTTGGCACTCGTAAAATCAAAGATGCCCTGTTCAAGGAAGGCTACACGGTCTCTAGACGGCGGATCGGACGATTGATGAAGGAGCTTGGTATTCAATCAAAATATGCTCAATCATCGTATAAACCTGTGTCTTCGCCTCCCAATGAAGAATCTGTTCATAACGTATTACATCGAGAGTTTCAGGTCAAGGAAGAAATGTCTGTTTTAGTCAGTGACTTGACCTATGTTAAAGTAGGGAAACAATGGAACTATGTCTGTTTCTTGATTGATCTATATAATCGAGAAATCGTTGGTTACAGTGCTGGTGATCGAAAAGACGCAGCATTAGTTCAACGTGCCTTTACAACCGTCAAAAAGCCATTAGAAACGGTGAAATTGTTTCACACGGATCGAGGCTCTGAATTTAAGAATGTTGGTATTGATGAGCTGCTGAGTACGTACAACATTCAACGTTCGCTGAGTAATAAAGGAAATCCCTATGACAATGCAGTAGCAGAAGCAACATTTAAGATATTAAAGACAGAATTAATCAACGGCATGAATTTTCTTACCCTAGAACAACTCACACTTGAACTATTTGATTACATCAATTGGTACAATAATATTCGTACACACAGCACGCTAGGCTATCTAAGTCCGGTCGAATATAGAAACTTAGCCCCTAATAAAATTGTTTGATTTAGTGTTGACATTCCACGCCCGATGAGTCGTATTTTATATATTCGTACATAGATGGTACAACCCATTTCAATCGTGGAAGTAAGAAAAATTGGTTAACAAAGCTTGTTAAAGAGTTGTTAAATAAATACGTAACTTATGGATCTGAAAACGAGTGGGGAAGAATAGGTTATTCACGCGCTTCATGGAAAGAATTCAATGAAACAAGTATTGCAAAAGCTAGAAATAATATTGGAAACGTACTATCTACCGAAGATTTTGAATTTGTTAGAACACAAGTAATTAATTTGTTTAATGATGAATATAGAGGGAAGCAGTATTTACTCCACGGTGATACAGGGGTACATAACTTCGTATTTGATCAGTCTACATTAATCGGTGTAATCGATCCTTCGCCGATGATTGGACCAATTATTTATGATTTTTTGTATGCATTCTGTTCATCGCCAGATGATATTAATTTAGATACATTGTTTACAGCGTTTGATTACTTAGAACAGGGCGAAGTTGATAAAGCTAGATTAATAGAAGAAGTCTCAGTTCAGCTCTATTGTAGAATAGGAATTTCAATTCAACATCATCCTGCTGATTTACCAGAATATCTTCATGCATGGCAGCATTGGAGAGAAATTTGTAAGCGACTGCAAGAGGGAAGCAGCATTAGCTAACACTAGCTGGAATCTTCATTCATAATCAAATAATTTCAAAGGAGTTTCGATGGTGACTCAAAAACCGATAATAATTGAACAATATAATGAAGAGTGGCCAAGAGCATTTAATATAATAGAATCAATTTTATTGCATAAACTTAATGGTCTAGCATTACAGATTGAACATGTTGGAAGTACTTCAGTTTTGAATCTTGCAGCCAAGCCAATCATTGATATTGATGTAGTAATTGAATCTATGCAGTATCTTCCAGCTGTAATCAGTAAGTTAGAAGAATTGGGATATATTTATGAAGGTGATTTAGGGATTAAAAACAGAGAAGCATTTGCAAGGAAGGATGTTTTTGTGCCTTACGATAGTGAAGGTGGAGTGAAGTACGAACATCATCTATATGTATGCAATAAGGAAAGTGAAGAACTTAAAAGACATATAATGTTTCGGAACATATTAAGAAAGTACCCTTTATTGGTATCTGAGTATACGAATTTGAAAATTCATCTTTCCAATAAATTCGGAGATAATCGTGAAGCTTATACTAAAGGGAAAACAGAATTTGTCATGAGGATAATGGATGAGTACAAAGATGTTTTATAAAGCATAGTAAGAACTCTTAATGAAATAGCATGAAGGAGTTTCCAAAAAAAGGTGGAGGTAGCCTATGGAAAAAGGAAGAATATTAGGTATTGCCTACAATGTAATTCCTGTGAAAGACATAGAAAAGTCGGCAGCTTGGTTTGTTAAACATTTTGGGTTTAATATTAGAAATAAAAGAGAAGGGTATTTGAGTCTTTTTAGGGATAACAGACCAATCTTGGACTTGATACAAAGCGACAATAAGTCGAGAGCGGTATTTGAAGTAAACAATAAAAAAAGATGGGTAATTACTTTTTTTACAAATGACATTATTTCTTTGCATAACGATTTGAGATCAGAAGAAGTTAAAGTCGGAAACATTATTGATGAAGGAAAGTATGGGAAGTTTTTTGTATTAGAAGATATTGACGGCAATTTATTTGATGTTTGGGAACATCATGATTGTGAGTTAATTTACTGATCGTATTATGTTTAATCAAGGAGTGTGAAAAGAGTTCAATGTTACGATTAAAAATAGTACTAAGCTTATTTTTACTAATTGTAATTTTGAGTGGATGTACTACTAATAATCAAATAGATGAAGAAATTTATCTTATTGGAATTGATGAAATAAAGAATGTAAAAGTGAATGAGTTATTTGAAATTCATGGGTACTTAAAGAATAACTCAAAACAAACATTGGATATCTCTCATGGTTCGGGAATGTTTATGTACGAAGTCTATGATGAAGACGGAGTTAAAATTCTTCCTAACAACTCAATCCTTTTTCGGAATGATATCGGATATACTGCAGAAATTAAATCAAATGTTGAATATCGAGATAACGGTGAAGGGCAAAGGAGTGATGAGTACTATCAATTTGTAATACAAATACCAGGGACCTACAAAGTGAAAGCTAATGTAGAGTTTTGGGTCGAGAGCAAAGGAAATCAACAACAGATCAATTTATCGAGTGATTTGGTTCAATTTATAGTGGAATAACTAAGTGCGAATACAATTTACAGATAATAATAATAACACAGCGCAGAAGCTCACCAAGTAAAACTAAAGGTGGGCTTCTTTCGTCAATAGATGAATATGAGCATAACAACAGTAACAACAGTAACAACAGTAACAACAGTAACAACAGTAACAACAGTAACAACAGTAACAACAGTAACAACAGTAACCTTAAGGATAAGGGAAAAATAGAATTACATAAAATGAAGAAGGTTGTGACAGCAGATGAGTAACATGATTGAACATAAGTTATATACGATGGTGATGGTAGAAAGAGAAGGTAAGGTATTGTTAATAAATCGTCCGGATCATTTGGGATTTCCAGGATATATTGCACCTGGAGGAAAGGTTGATTTTCCTGAAAGTATCGTTGAAGGGGCAATAAGAGAGGTAAAGGAAGAAACCGGATTAATTATAAAAAAGATTGAATATAAAGGGCTTGATGAATTTTGTGAACCGAATACTGGTTTAAGGTATATGGTATTTAATTATTTGGCGACAGAATTCGAAGGTGAATTGTTGGAGGACCCTCCAGAAGGAGAATTGGAGTGGGTGGATATTGAAAAAATAGATGAAATTCCTGTACAAGATTGGTTTAGAAGAAGATTTCCATTGTTTTTTAGACAGGGAACATTTGAATTAAGTTTTATATGGGATAGCCAAACCAAAGAGACAATAAAAGAAGTCCGCAAAGAATATTGAAAATTTAAAAAGTTATGTAGGATGTGGCTGTAAAGATTATAACAATTGGAGGAGGTCATTACGATGAACAAGTATAGTGTTCATGAAACAAACAGCTTTTATTGGGATACAAAAGGAAATGAATTTTTAGAAGCCATCGTGCTTCCTTTGTATGGAGCCTTTGTCTCGGAAGAAAAACACCAGCTTTTTGGTGATGTTTCAGGAAAAAAGATGTTAGAAATAGGTTGTGGGAACGGTCAATCCTTGCAATATATGGGAGATCACAAAGCATCTGAACTATGGGGGATAGATCTATCAGAAAAACAAATCGAAAAGGCAAAGCAACATTTGACGATGAGCGGTCTTTCGGCAAAATTGATTTGTTCCCCCATGGAAGAAGAGTGTGGCATACCGGTAAATTATTTTGACTTTGTTTATTCGATTTACGCGATAGGCTGGACAACTGACCTTGAAGGTACTTTTTGTCGGATTGCCTCTTACTTAAAAAAAGACGGTGTATTTATTTTCAGTTGGTCCCATCCTATACATAAATGTGTCGTAGAAGAAAATAATCAATTTGTTTTTAACAAGCGTTATTTTGATGATTCATGGTATTCGGTATCTCCTGATTTTTGTCGAGGCGAGCTGACGCTATCTGATCGTGAACTATCTACTTATATCAATGCGCTAGCTAAAGCTGGATTTGTTGTAGAGCAAATGATTGAAGAAACCGACAGTGAAATAATAGATTTACACAATGAAGATAATAATCTTCTAAAAAGAGCGAAGATGTTTCCTGTAACCTTTGTTATTAAAGCAAGAAAACTCTGAATAAAGGATGATAGAATGCAAGTGAAGAAAAAGAGAGCTCTGATTATTACAGTTATTATCGTTGCTATTTATATTGTATTTTTCCCTTCTCCATCACTTGAAACTGCGATTCGAAAGCATTTACTTTTAACTTTTCGACCGCTTAAGGCAATTGCTGAAAACATTCAAGAAGGTAATATAAAAAATGATCCAAAGTATGGTGATTTATATATTGTTGATAGTTTAGACAAACCATTTATTTATGTTAAGAAAAACTTCTTAGGTTGGCGTGTTGATTCAACTGGATCGGGACCTTAAACCAATACTGGTTGAGATAATATTACCGAATTCTATCGTAATTATTCGATTGAAGAAGACCACGAATTTATTTGAAATCTGAAGAGATAGATTATTTTGTGACAGTGACTATTCAACTGCTCAATGAAAAATTAAATCAAATGGTAAACAAGAAGAATATTTCGTAATTGATAGGCTTAAGGAAATATGGGTGAATAGGAGATTACAAGATGATTTATGAAAATCTCTCAATATACAATTTCAATTTAACAACTAAAGAAGAAGCGCTAGTTCTAATGGAATTTACGGACAGTAAGCATGAATTATTATTCCCTTATTATGAGCGTAACTTTTCTGTTTTTCCTGAGGATAGAGCATACGTTGAAGAAAGATTTGTAACAAAGAGCAAAGAAAATATACTGACAGAAAATGATCCAAGCGCAATGAATCAGTATATTTATTGGTATAAACCACATGATTTAGAAGACTTAATAGAGATCATTAATAGGGATGGGATTACCTATAGGTGTATTGTTGTTCCTAAAAATGAAGAGGTTGAAAAGTATAGATTTAAGTTATTCATATATGAACATGCAGTGTACCAAGGAGAGGAAACAAGAGCACTTTGGATAAACGAATCAGTAGAGAATGACTATAAAAATCATATATATCCAAAAATTAATTCCAAAATATAAGCATGAATAGAAAGCGAGTGAGCATGATATATAGTAAGCTAATTATTTTTATTCAATTATTAGCAATTGTGACATTAGTATGTATTGTGATTGTAATGAAAAATGATATTGAAAGTTATCGTTCATTCGAAAACAATTCTATAATTATAGATCATAATCAATCAAGCTTTAAGCGGATTGAAGAAATGGTAGAACGATACAGTGAAGGTAAAGGCGATAACCTAATGATTATATCTCCTACAACAGATAGTGGCCCGTGGATCCATGATATGTACTCAAACGGTAGGGAAATCGTATGGATCGTTGATAATACTAGAGATGGAATGAGTGCTGATACAGGTAAGATAGAATATAAATGTAAAGAGATTCAACTGAATGAATTAGACGAATACTATATTGTAGAATTATCTAGCTGCAATAACTATAAGGATGAAGTAGTTTTATCGGTATTTACTATTATAAAAGATGAGTTATAGAGTAAGATTAACGAGGCTCAGGTTAATCAGGTTAATTTGGATTTTCCGATTACACATTCGTTAATCGTTGCAAGAAATAAGGATGGATTTTTATTAATGTTTAATAGCTGGAGGCAACAATGGGAAGTTACAGGTGGGATAATTGAGCCGGGAGAAACACTTAGAGAATGCGCTCTACGTGAAATGTTAGAAGAAACAAACCAAATCCCTGAAAGAATAGAGTTTAGAGGATTAATGAAGTTTACCTTGAAGAATGGAAAGACGGAATATGGTGGATTATTCAGTGTAGATATCGATACAGAAAGACCATTTGTTGTAAATAATGAAGCGAATCGTATTATTTATTGGGATGGCAAAACTGACATAGGATATATAAATGAGATTGATAAAGAATTGTTAAACTATTACTAGTTTCCAAGGAGGTATTGAAGAATGAATCCTATCTTGAATCAAGTGGGTGCAATTTTTATTCCTGTCAGTAATATTGAGAATGCACGTGACTGGTATTGTGACGTATTGGGGCTGCCTAATGATGGAGAAATATTGTTTGAACATCTATATATTTTGCCAATGGAAAGTACAGGGATTGTATTGGATAGTAAGATTTATTCTGAGCAGCATACTTTTAAGGTTCCAGTGTTTCATTTTAATACGAATGATATGTACGGTGCATATGAATATATAAAGTCAAAAAACATTGAGTTAACAACCGAGATTCAACACAATTGGTTTAATTTCAAGGACCCAGATGGCAATCATTTGATGATATGTCAGTGCTAGTGGTTGCAAGTGATAGGATATTGAGGTCGATTATCGGATCGGAAAAGGCGTTGGTGCAACATAACAACGCCTTTCTTTACATATCTAAAAAAGGATAAATAGTTATTTATATGAAGTAAATGGAAACGTATGTTAGAATAAAGAGCGAGATCATTAATCCTAGAACTTCTGATGATGAATGTGTGCTACCAATTACCGGTAGTTACTATATGTAAATTTTGAAAAAAAGTGAAAGCGGTGAGCCTTAGTGGAAATCGTGTGGACAAGTACAATTTTTACGTTGATTGGAGCAGCAATAGTAGTACTGATTATTTGTGGTGTGATTCTGTTAATTAATGCTCAAAAGAGACAAGCAAGGATTGAGAAAATAGTAGATCGAGTATTAGAGCAAAAACTGAGTGATAAAAGTAATTCAGGGAATTAAAAGAATCTTTTGATGAGAATGAATATAACGAAGAAGTAAGCTTACTTATGCAGACGCCCACCTTAGATACGAGCTATCTATGGTGGGTGTCTTCCATATAGGGGAATCTATCTAAATGAGGCTGGTTCAGAACCGTAAAAATAATTTAATGAAAGCGAGATAGAATAATATGAACGTGATAATCCGACAAATAAATGAAAAAGATTCTGAAATGATTGCTGCTGCGTTTAAGGAGCAAGGTTGGAATAAGACTGTGGGTCAATATGAAAACTATATTGTAGAACAAAAAAACGGTGAGAGAGTGACTTTAGTTGCTGAACTTGATGGGATGTTTGCTGGCTATGTGAATGTGATCTGGAATTCATATTATCCGTATTTTAATGAAGAACACATACCAGAAATAAATGACTTTAATGTTTTAATAAAATATCAAAGGCTAGGTATCGGCTCAAAACTAATGGATAAGGCAGAAGAGATTATAAGTCAGAGATCATCAATCGCTGGTATAGGAGTAGGGCTGTTTTCAGATTACGGAAAAGCTCAGGTTTTATATGTAAAACGTGGCTACATACCAGACGGGAAGGGTATATATAACGGGGAACGCTATATTAATTATGGGGACAGCATTGTCATAGATGATGATATTGTTTTGTATTTTAAGAAAAAGCTAAGGAACTAGACATGAACGAAGCTGGGGTGAAGGTATGTATTATTATGATGGACATATAGATGATTATTTACATAAAGCTATGAACGGTGTAATTACTTCAAATGAGTTCGAGGAATGGCTGAGATCAAACAAAGAGCTGCTTGAACATTACTTAGGAGAAGAGGAATATTACATTTTAATTAGCATTGAATTCACTTCAGAAAATGCTGAAAATCATGTGCAAGAGCAAGCACGGCGAATCATAAATATCCCAACCTATGAACACATGAGAATCAGTGACATGCTCAGAGAACTAATTGAACAAGAAGAAGCTTACGTTAGATGTTGTCGCACCATTTACGAAGATTATTGTAATGGATTTCGTTTTTTTAAGATAATTGCGCTTACTTCGATATGCTATGATTACGATCATCGATTAGAGCAGCTTGATAATATGGCAGGATTTATAAAGGAAAGAGAATTTATTGTTCAAGAAGCAACTGAGATACTGAAGCTACTGGATTCACGTGAAATAAGAATTGTAGAGACGTATTACTATTTGGATAGGAGAAAGGAGGGGACTCATGAACGATAAGATTATAAATGCTTGGAATACATGGTCTAATGATTGGTACCAAAAATACCGAACTGAAGTTGTAATTAATCAGATTGTCGAGAATCCAAGCTCTGCATTTCCAGAAGAAGTTTTTAAGATTATAATAAGATACTTTGTAGATTTGAAGAATAAGAAAGTTTTAGTTCCATCAAGTGGAGACAACCATGCAGTTTATGCATTTTGTTTAATGGGTGCTCATGTTACTTCTTGTGACATTTCTGAGATGCAAATTGTAAATAGCAAACGAATCTCAGATAAATATGGGTGGGACATTACGTATATTTGTGATGATACGATGGGGCTTAGTAAAGTGAAATCCAATGAATATGATTTAGTGTATACTTCTAACGGCGTCCATGTATGGATAGATAATTTAGATTCAATGTATGAAAATATAAAAAGAACTTTAAAACCAAGCGGAATAAGTATCATGTATGACATCCATCCGTATTTAAGACCTTTTGGAATTAATCGTAGTAAAACATTAGAGATAACAAAAAGATATGATGAAATAGGACCATTTGGCGAAATTCCAACTTATAAATGGAGAATGCAAGATTTGATCAATGCAATCGTGAAATCAGGAATGCATATTAAAGAAATTGAGGAGTTTAGCACGCAAGATCCAACCTTCTGGATAGATGAAGAGGAAGAAAATATCGAAGATTTTAATGAGGATGAACTTAAGGAATTATTAGATTGGAAGATGAATCCTAAAGCAGCACTTCCTCAATGGATTATTATTGTTTCCAGTTGTTCATAGTGACTACTACAATTGTATGCTGGTGGTGTGAGCTTTGAGAGTTATTTTAAGAATGCTTAGTGCAATAACAACTTCACTTTTTATTAGTATTACGATAATTTGGGAAGAAAATGTCCTCACATCACAACAGCTTGAAAGTGTCAATTATTCAAGTTTTACGGTGAGCTTACTAATAATTTTTATACCGTTAACACTGCTCTTTCTGATATTTGGAGTGCCGTATTCAATATTTGTTGATCAAAGGATGAAGGCAGTACGAATAAATCGTGTTATTCGAGAAATAATCATTATGCTTATGTACGCAATTGGAGGAGTAATAAGTGTAGTTTTATTTACTGTAATGCTGAGTTGGAACTTTCAGGTTTTCGACAATTTATGGCTCCTCTTGATTGGAGGATTGATGGCATTAGCTTATTATATTGTACTGAGAGTAATGGAATTTATCGCGGGAAGAAGTCGCCAGCAAAAGGGTAATATTAAAGAAAACGGAGCGATGTAATGTTTCAATTAAAAAACAATAAAAAGGTAGGCTTTCTTTTATTTATAATCGGCACTGTTTTATTTCTTCTGCTGTTTTTAACCAGTAAAGATAATCATGAATTATTTTATATTAGTGGCCTAGGAGCTTCAATATCTGCTCAACCAAGTGAAGTCGAGGTCATCGAATATAACTTGAATATTTCCACACTAAGCAAAAAGAAATTTAATATTCAAAGTGTAGAACCGATCTTAAATGAAAAACTCAACAATATTTTAATAAGTAATTCTATAATTACATCAGTAGATAAAACACTGTCTTTGAATAATGAATTGTTTATAGAAGGCGAAATGAGTGTTAATACAAGCGCATTAGATGAAGATGAAATAAATAGGCTTCTATTAGAGTTAAATACGTTTAAAGTGAAATTTAATCGCAATGAAGAAATAATTTTAAGAAATGGATAACACGTTAAGAGGTGATCACTTGAAGCAAGGATTAATAATTTTACTAAATGGAACTTCAAGCTCCGGAAAGACTAGCATATCGACTGAACTAATAAAACAAAAAGAAATTCCAATCCAGCATTTATCGGTTGATGAATTCTGTAATGAAATGTGCCATAGTTACCTTAATTATATTAATGAAAAGTATCCCAATATTGAACCAACCGATGAAGTTAACGAAGATGTTGTATCACAGTTACTGACTGAACCGATGGTATCGTTGTACTTCACAACGATAAAATTATTTTCAACTATGGGGATTAATGTTGTGGTAGATACAGTGCTTAATAATGATGAGTGGTTCAATACATGTCTAGACTTATTAAGTGATCATCCTGTTCTATTTGTGGGTGTAAAATGCTCGAGAGAGGAAATGGCTAGAAGAGAACAACTGCGAGGGGACAGGAAGATTGGTCTAGCAGCCTCGCAGTATGATAAAGTGTATTGTTTTGAACATTATGATCTTGAACTAGACACGGAAAAGCAATTACCCATCCTATGCGCCAATCGAATAGTAGAGCATATTAGATCAGAAATTGAATTTTCTACTTTCAAGAGGTTAAGCAAAAGAAAAATATGTACGAACAGCAAAGTAAGCTCACCGACATAGACGCCCATCTTAGAGAACTTTCACCCTAAGATGGGCGTCTGTTATTAGAACGTTTTATGAAGACTCTTCGAATGATTCTAATTGGAGGTGAAATATTTGAAGTCACTCCTTCATTATAATTGGCAAGGATGAACTGAGAATAGAGATTAAAGATTATATTGATAATTGGTCCAGTGAATTAGAATTTGAAGTCGTCACACCTACATGGGTGGATAGAACTTATTATAAAGGAGAGATATTAAGGCATATTATCGTTCATGAAATTCATCATATTGGGCAACTTTCAAGTTGGTCTAAAGAAATAGGGATTCCCGTAGTTTCAAGCAATTTTGTAGGTAGAGATTTAATATGAAGGAGGAAAGAGGAATTGAATAAAGTTTTATTTTTCTTTTGCAACCTAATAACTGTTCTAGGAATCGGGATATTGTTTATAACAACCATTTTAAATAAAGTATTTCCTATGCTGGGGAGAGTAGCTTTTCAATCTGCGATGGCAGGTGGTTACTCACCTGAAGACTACATTATGGATTTCAAGTTAATAAATTTGTTTGCTGTTTTACTGATCGTTGTCGGCTTTGGAGTAGGATTTTACATTTACCAAAAAGAAAATACAATGACAAAGATTGAAAGCAATATAGAAAACTAAATTCGGAGTGATGATTCATGTATCGTTCATACGGTGAACTATGTACAGAGGTTTATGACCTTAGCAAACCATTAGGTCATTCAACAGGTGATGTTGAGTATTATATCGAGCGCCTTTCCGGTGTCCAGGGCAAGGTGCTAGAAATTGGTTGTGGGTCAGGTAGAGTTATGATTCCATTACTACAAGCGGGAATATCCATTGATGGATTAGATCATTCAGATGAAATGCTGAATTCATGCAGGAGAAGATGTGATGAATTAAATCTAACATCAAAGCTAATAAAGGATGAAATGCACAATTTTGAATTAGATGGACAATATGATGCGATTATCATTCCAGCTGGTTCTTTTCAGTTAATAGAGGGTAGAGAGCAGGCGATTACAACACTACAACACTACAACATATTTACACCTATTTGTCACAGGGTGGTAGACTGATAATGGATTTGATCATTCCAACTGAATTAAACATAAGTGCGACATCTACAAAGACGTGGAATACACCTAATCAAGAAGTTATTGTGTTAGAGGAAAAACCCATAGAGGTTAATCTGCTTGAACAAAAAATTGTATCTTTGTTGAAATACGAGAAATGGAGACAGGGGAATCTTATACAAACTGAGCTTCAACGATTACCTCTCACCTGGTATGGAGTCTATGAATTTAACCTACTGCTTGAAAAAATCGGGTATCAAGAGATTACAATATCGGCAGATTATAAGTATCTGAATACACCTACTGAAGCGGGACAGATGATTACGTATGAGGCTAAAAAGACTACAAGTTAAAAGGAGAGTAAATGTGGATTTACTAATAATTATTATTGTCCTAATTGGGATTGGTGTAATAATAAGTAATCAATATTCAGGATTGAAAAAGATGGATGGCATTCAATATTCTTTAGATAAGCTAAATCAAAAAAAGATGGTGTCCATACGAAAGCAGAGGATGAGGTAAATTGATGTAGCGTCGCTTTCGATCTTTAGTCTGAAAAAATATTGGGGTATACCATATGAAGCAAAATAAGAACTTTAGAGATTTAATCTATGTTAGTGGCAATGAAATCAAAGATAGCTGCTTTTATTCATACGGCATTGAATTTTATGAATTTATGGCTTGTGTTGAGCAGAGACCAGAGAATTTAATCTTACTCAAACATAAGTTCGATGGTGCGTTGTGGAATCAGCATTCCAGATTTGAATATGTAACTTCTCCAGAAATTAATGATCTAATCGAAGATGACGTTTATGGTTATGGCGATTTTTGCTGGGTTGATGTTAATGCAACAGAAGATCTTGATCAAATGACTAAGCTGCAAATCGCAGAACTTCTATACTTCGGGCATTTAGCTAAGCCACTACACCAAATACCAAAGGTGAGATTCGCTTATTATGCCCATGATGATGGGTGGTTTAACAAGCTCTACGTAACCAACTTAGATGACTATGAAAGCATACTATCAAAGGTACTTGTATTCAAATTACATAGAATTACAAAAAGAAACTATACAGGTATTCCAGGTTCTATTTCAAATGTTCTTGTAGAAGCTACAAAGGAAGGTTTGTTTATAGACCTATCAAAGCTTCAAAAGAGTAAAGTTGAGACTAAGATTCCTATAACTGCAGTTGGTCATTACAGAGATATGGATCAAGTTTATGATTTAAGAGATGAAATAATAGATTATAAAATATGGCTAGTATATTCGGACAAATCGTGGAGGCTTGTTCAAAATGAATTTAAGAATTCTTGAGATTGTGGTAATACCTATTTAGGGGGTTACTTCATGAAATCAGTATATAATAAACTCGTTATAAATACCTTGTCGGGAAATCTCCGAGATGACATATATAACTTTTTAGTGAATAATAGTTGCCCAAAAACTGCTGAGCATTGCATGAGGGTAGGGAAAGAGGCTAGAAAGATAGCTGAAAGATATAATGCTAATGGGGATGCTGCTGAAATTGCTGGATACTTACATGATATTAGCGCGGTTTATTCTAACGATGTAAGGATTCGAATTTCTCATGATCTAGGTATTGAAGTATTACCAGAAGAAGAGACATTTCCGATGATAATTCATCAGAAGATATCAAAAGAAATGGCTAAAGACATATTTAATATTAAAGATCAAGAAATTCTTAATGCAGTTGGCTGTCATACGACATTAAAGAAGAATTCTACGTTATTAGACAAGGTTTTGTTTGTTGCAGATAAGATAGAATGGGATTCAACGGGTAAGCCACCGTATTTACATCAGATTACGCAGCAACTAAATTATTCTTTGAACCATGCAGCATTCGAATACATAAACTTTTTATGGAAACAGCGAGAGAATCTTGGAGTTATTCATCCATGGCTTAGAGATTCCTATTACGAATTGAAAGATTTGGTGGAATAGTTCGAAGAATATAAGAACCTTAAATCAAACTGATGCAACAATAATAGTGAGGATGATCGCATGAAATATGAAGATTTGCTTAATATCAAGGATGTATTTTTTTTAGGTCTTAATGAACCGGATTGTAATTCATTGAGTCTTTATTTCAGCAGAAGCAAGGTAAGTGATATACCTGAATCACTAGTTATTGGAGATAAGAATCTAGGTGACAGTTATCCAGTAGAATTTGACGAGGAATCTCCAATGATACAAATTAATTTTGAAAGGTATATAGGATACTCCGTGTTAAACGAATCGTTTACATCATGGGATGACTATCAAGTGTTTTTAGGGAAATCATTTAGAATATATTCAAAGTCAAGATATCTTGATTTTATTTCTGTAGCGACATTTGCATCGGAAGATTATCCTGGACCATTTAAGCATTATGGAATTGTTTGTTACGATCACATCATTGATGTAGTAGCTTGCCATGAACCTGTAGTAAAAGAAGTAGAAAGAATATAGTGTAAGGTAATTTAAATAAATAAATAATGAAGCTGTAGGTGATTTTGTTGAAGATCTATCTAGTAAGACATGGTAAGGATGAAGAAGGATATCGTGGTGGATGGAGTCAGCGTGGGTTAGTGGAAGAAGGAATGGTCCAGTCGGGTAAACTGGGACGATATTTAAGAGATAGGCGCCAAGAGTATAGAATACATACAATAATCAGCAGTGATCTTCCTAGAGCTGTGGAAACTTCAAGGCAGATTGAGCAGCAACTAAACATTAGGGGGGGGTATCAAAAAGAGTGGCGAGAAATGAATAACGGATTGTTAGCGGGAATGAAAAATCAAGAGGCGGAATTGAGATTTCCTAATTTATATTTTAATACGCTTCATATGGATGCGGCTTACCCTGAAGGGGAGAGCCCGAGAAGTTTTTATGAAAGAATATGTAGATCATTTAATCAGCTATGTCGAAAGATTGAAGAAGGTGTAATAGATTCTAATGTACTTTTAGTTACCCATGGAGGGGTCATTAATGTTCTGTATTATTATTTAAATGGTCAAGAGTGGACCAACAATTCTAAGTTTTATCCCATTGCTTATACAAGTGTACATACATTGGAGAAAACAATTGATGGTTGGAAATTGAGTGATATGAACGCAGTAGAGCATTTGAGGAAGCACTAATATGTATGCGTTCAGCAATTATTTATGAACGTATTAATGTAATAGCTATCATGTTTTGAAACTAATATGTATAATAATGGGAAGAGTGAACACTGACATGAACGCCCACCTGAGATATTAGCTATCTGAGGTGGGCGTCTATTATTATGGTATGAACATAAAAGCATAAACAAAAATAGTGAGGTACTTGTATGAAGATGAAGCTTATATTGAATATATTTATAACAATAATACTAACTTTGCTACTGACAAGTATCATTAATGATGCGATCAGCGATGCAAAATTTGAACTGAAAACGATCATCTATGGAATAATAATTATCCTTTGCATTTTAGTTTATGCAATTAAGCTGATCAGTCAAATCAAACAATGGATTAAGCCACAAAATGAACGGATTGAATGATAAAAAGATATTAAAATCTCCACGATCAAACTATTTTCAAATATAGGAGGATATGAGCTTATGACTCGTCTTGTAATTATGACGGTTGGAAAAACGCATAGTGGAAAGACCACTTTCGCTAAAGAATTAGAATCTGCATTACAACAAGCGATTGTCATCGATCAAGATAATCATGCTGAATTTATTAATAGTTATTATAAGAAGCTTCGCCCACTAGAAGGTCCGAACACTTTGAAATTCTCTGTAACAAAAGCAATTGTTAATTATGCAACCGAACAAAGTGAATTTCATATTATTTTAAGTAACTCTAATTTAAACAAGTCAGGAAGAACAAATGTGCTCCAATATTTTCATGAAAAAGGATTCACAAGTATTATAGTTTACTTTGATTTACCTATTGATTTGCTGAAAGAACGAGTCCAAAAAACTCAAAGAAGTAACACTATATTCAGAAGTGCTTCCAGTTTTTCGGAAGTATTGGAGAGACAATTAAATTCCACGGAGATTCAACCTAGTAAAGATGAAGCTAACTATCTCTTTCATATAAAAGATTCTAGTAGCATCGCGGATACTATTCAACAAATCAAAATAGTGCAATCTAACTTGCGACAATAAAGTAATAAAGTAATAAAGTAACATTTCGAATAGTTAAACAGCTCGTAGAAGAAGATACCTTTGAAACAAACATAATGAGAAATGCAAGCTTACCAACTCAGACGCCCATCTTAGATAGCTCATATCTTAGGTGGGTGTCTGTCGTAAATGTAAGTATCTTATTCATTAAGCAATTTCTTTCATTTGATGCTGATGAAACGTGCAAAGCTTTATTTTCTAAATTGAGAGGAATCGTATTATGGGCAACTGGACAAGAAAGGATTGGATTCGGATGATAGTTAGAGATTATCACCCTGACGATCTCGAAGCACTATGCTCGCTGATGGATGACTTAGGGTACCCTTCAACGTTAGAAAAACTAAGAAATAGAATGGATAGGATCCAACTTAACCCAATGTATTTTACCTTTGTAGCAGAAATCGATGAAAAGGTTGTTGGGATGATTGGAGTTCGCCAGCTTTATTCATACGAGCATGATGAGATTGTGACTCAAATATCTGCGCTAGTGACAAAACGCGAGTATCAAGGTAGAGGAATTGGCAAGAGGTTAGTCCGATATGTAGAGAACTGGGCAGTTGCTAATGATTCAACCGTCATCGTTTTAACAAGTGGGATAAAGGAAAACAGAGTAAGTGCTCATGAGTTTTATAGATCGGTCGGTTTTGAAGTGACCGGCTATCGATTTGTGAAGAAACTGCACAATACGATGTAAGCGTGAATAGAAAAGCTAAGATGTGTAGTTAACCGACGGTATGAAGGTAAAAAGGAGATCAATGATAACGATAAATCATTTAACAACGAAACCAGCCTCGCGCTATGCTGATTCCGATCCGGAACGAGAAGGGAATAAAAACACAAGGTTCGCCGACTTAATTATTGATGGGCAATCACTTTTTAGAATGCTTAAGAAGCATGATTTGATCCCAGCTCTGGGGTGGGGGAGCGAAGAGTATCAGAGACAGATGATTGATTATTTTTTACTTAAGCAGTTACATCCTATTTCGTACTATAGATATCCAATACTCGTTTGCCCATGGTGCGGAGATGTAGAGTGCGGATTTATTTCTGTATGGATCGAAAGAGACGGAGACAATGTTGTCTGGAAGGAGTTTAAGCTGGAACCAGGCAATCAGCCCATACATATAGGGCCCTACTATTTCAAATGGGAGGACTACGAGCTAGCAATTCAGAAAACATTCAGTGCTGCAGAGCTTTAATAAAGTGATGTAAAGGAGATACGAATATGAAATACAAAGCAGTTTTTCTTGATTTTTATGGCACATTGGTACATGAAGACGATGACATCATTCCAATAATCTGTGAGCAGATAAGAGCCAATTCGCAAATGGAATGCAACGTAAAGGAAATCGGAAGCTATTGGTGGCAACAATTTTCGGGAGCATTTATGAATAGTTATGGAGAATCATTTCAATTACAAAGGCAGCTTTCAATGAATTCTTTGTCCAAAACGATAGAACAATTTGAATCTGACTGTGTGGCAGAAGAGCTAATAGAAATGCAATTTGAGCATTGGATTAAGCCGAAGCTATATGCTGACACGATTCCATTTCTTGAAGCATTACACGGAACCCCAATCTACATACTGTCCAATATTGATACTTCGGATGTAGTAAAAGCAATTGAATTTCATAAGATGAAAGTAACCGATGTTCTGACTAGCGAAGATGTGAGAGCATATAAGCCTAGACCTGAACTTTTTATCGAAGTACTAAAGCGGAGTAAGCTGAATGCTGATGAGATTCTTCATATTGGTGATTCAATTGTTAATGATGTTAAAGGTGCGCAGGATGTGGGGATTAGCGCAATGTGGCTGAATCGACTCGATAGAGTACAATCTGACGGGATTAAACCAAATTATATAGGTAAGGATCTGAATGAAGCATTACATGCGTTAACATGAAAATGAATGTCTGAATGTCATGTTAAATTAAAAGGGAGGTTAAAAATGAGCTCAGTTTCAATTATTGGGATTATTCCGCTTCTATTTAGCCTGATAGTTGGTTGTTTAAGTATTTACTGCTTGATCTTATTTATTCTAGTTGCACAAAGAGGAATTAAGGCATTAGATATCTATATTAATGAGAAGCTTGGTGGATCACGATGAAGGCTTCACCATTGATTATATTTTTAATGCTTGGTTTGTTAGGCTGCTCAAGTGATCAGCCTAATAAGCAAACAACTCTCGAGGCAAGTGGAGATTATTGGACTGCGATAGTTAACGATACGGTAGTTGAAGAAAACGGGAAAAGTTATTTTCACATTCGTTTTATTTATATGGGCGAAAAAAGTGATTTGAAAGATATTGATAGAATCACATTTGCCCAAGGCACTACTCTTGGTACGCAGCTTGTTAATGTGTACGATCCTTCTTATAAGGAGCAATTAATATTGAACGGCGATTATGAAGAAGCGAATGAAGAAAGATACGGAATTAAGGTTGAGAATATTAAGGACAGAAGCTCTAATGAATTTACTATTGAATACTACATGCTTGAAAGTGATAACGGTTCTACTGTTTTCGATGCAATGGAAGAAGATCGAATGAATATTCAAATTCAATGGGAAAGCAGTGGGAACAACTATAAAGAGGAATTAAATATAGGGGTAAATGGGTAACAACACACCCTGAGACATGTTTGTGATAGTGATGCCATGATCCATAAGAGATAGTTTAGGAGTCTATAATGAAAAAGGAAAAATACTTACAATTATTTTTAGTTATATGCATGGCTGGGCTAATATTGATTTGTCTGAAATATGTTGAAGTTCAAAATAGCAACAAAGAGCTTCAACATTCAATAAATAATGCATTCAGACACCAACTAAGTAATGTACTTGGTAGTTTTAGCGTAGAAGTTAATGATTATACTTACCGAGATATGCTGTCAAATGTATTTAGCGCGGCGAGAATGTCTGAATTAACTACATATGAAGATAGGAATGACGAGTTAGATATAATCTTGCACAATTTATATTTTTCATTAAGAGAAGAAAAGTCCAAGGATAGTATACTTTCAAAAGTAGATGAATTAAGAGATATATTCTTGTTATTAGTACAGGATCCTGCAAATAAAGAAGCTACAGATAAACTGTCGCTTCTTACGAATGAAACATTCTTTAGCGTAGAAGATATTTCAATTTAATGGCCTCCTATGGACTGAACGGTTGGATATTGGCAAAAAAGTACGAGTGTGTTCGCCACTCTACTATCTGAAACAGGAGGTAGAAAATGAAAAGAACTCATGATGCTTCAGGAATAGCAATTATAGATGAACAGAATAGAGTGCTGCTCGTACATCAAAACTACAAGAATAAGCATTGGTCACTACCAGGCGGAGTTGTTGAAGAGGGAGAATCGGTCTGGGAAGCAGCACGTAGGGAACTTAAAGAAGAGGCAAATATTGAAGTTGGAGAAATTGAGTTGTCAGGGATGTATTACATGTCTCATCGAAATGGCTACATCTATGTTTTTAGATCTAAAGGGTACAGTGGCTCGATTGAAGTAGATGGGCACGAGATTTATGAATATGGCTTCTTTTCACTAGATCATTTACCGAGACCAATAACGAATTTTACAGTTGAAAGAATTAGAGATGCTTTCGAGGGGAACAAAACAGTATTTAAAGACCAGCATATTAAAGATTATGTGACATTAACGTAAAGGAAAACTATTCAAGGTGGGTAATAATCGTTTATGGATAACATACAAATTTCTTCGTAACGAAGTAAAGCCACCATGCATAAAGGAGTTGAAACTATAATGAAGAAAATTATTGCAGGGGGAATCCTTTTATTCTGTGGCGTGATTTTGTTTCTGGGTGCATTTATCCCAGCAGCTCATTATGCCGAAAATTTAGGTAGCTGGTCTACGCGAACTGGAAAACTAGGAACCGCATTAAATGACATTGGAGGAGCTTCCGTTGCAAATTATTCAGTAATGCTAATGATTGCTGGTATTGCTTTGTTACTATGGGGTGGCATCATTGAGGGAATAATAAGCAGCTATAAGGAGTATAAAGCTGATCTTAAAAGCTCGCTAAATAATGAACAGAATGAAATTTAGGAAAGTCTTTAACGCAACACCATCCTCTACAGTCTTAATTCTCGATTGGTTGTGTTGAACTTTCTGCATATAAAGGGAGTGAATGTTAATGCCTTCCCTGTTGTTAAAGATTATATTTTATCAGAGATCGGTGCTACCTTTTTCCACTATCGAAAATGAAAATTTTGAGACTATTTATAGTAAAGCCATCCAGAATAATGGCGTAGTAGATTATCAATCTAATTTTCCGAAATATCGTTTCATTGATTATCTAATACAAAAGAAGAATTTTGTAGTACATGGCTCCAATAACAAGAATATCAATCAATTCGAAACAAGAGAGCAAACGTTATTCAACGGTCAAATGGTTAATGCGATTTTTGCAACGAAAGACGGGGTATGGCCGATTTTTTATGCTATTTTAGATCGGAGCAAGTTGGTGAGGAATTTCAGAAATGGTTGTATTAAATCTTCGAATAGTAAAAGGTATTATTTTTTTTCTTTGACGAAGGAAACAATCGATTCGGATCCTTGGACAACAGGCATGATCTATTTTTTATCGTCTGAACGATTTGAGAGATCCAGCCAATCGAAAGTCTATTTTGACGAATGGATAAGTAAAGAAGTAGTGAAGCCGGTCATTAAATTAGTAGTAGGTAAAGAGGATTTCGAATACATAGATAAGATTTCAATTCACAATCATCGAGAATCTATTATAACAACATGGCTATTGTACAAGATTAGAACATCATTTTTAAGTCATTCATAAGGGAAAGCTATAATGACCTTGACCAGAAAAGCTAATATAAAGGTGGAAAACACATGAATTCAGTTCTTAAACCGTATGTGTTGGAGTTAAAGTTGTCCCATGATCTAGAACAGTCTATTCGTTCTTTCTTTGTTGCTAATAATGATCATAACACATTAAATCATACGTTAACCGTTGCATCGGAAGCAAAGCGTGTAGCTGAACTGTTTGGAGTTGATCCGATTAAAGCAGAACAAGCAGGGCTATTACACGATATTAGCAACGTGGTTCCAGTAACTAAAATGCTGGCTGTAGCAAAAGAATTGTCGATAGAAATAATGGAAGAAGAATATAAGTATGACCGAATCATACATCAAAAACTATCCAAAGCTATGGCGCGAGAAATATTTAATATCCATGATCAAGAAATATTAGATGCGATAGAGTGCCACACTACGATGAAGTCTAAGGCAACCTTATTAGATAAAGTTCTTTTTATTTCAGATAAAATATCTTGGGACCTTCCAGGAGAACATCCTTATTTACTAGAAATTCGAGAAGAAGTTAATAAGCGAAATCTTAATGCTGGAATATTAATCTACTTAAATCATATTTGGGAGCAACGATCAAAGATGAAGCTAGTACATCCTTGGCTGAAAGAGGCAAGGGAAGAATTGTTGGGAGCGGGCAAAAAAGAAGAGTAACGACTACCAACACAGCCTTCTCATATTGGCCGTTATACTTCCTTATCTGTGTACAAGATTATGTAAGGTGGGAAATAGTTTGCTAATAAAATCTCCAGATGAAATTATAAATGAAATCATAGAGCATCTTAAATTAACATATGGCCTAAAGACGAATACTGCGGAACCTAATTATTTCGGCTATGCCAATTTAAAATGGAAGATTGATACAGATCAAGGAGTGTTTTTTGTAAAACAGTATAATTCAAAACGATACTCCGATGACTTATTAAAACAGGTTGAAGTGGCTCTTGGTCTACAGGAGAAATTAAATCTTTCAGGTATTCCTTGCCCGATAATACTTTCTCGTAATGGAACCTATATTCAGCGAACCACACTTGGTGAACGATATATGATAACAGAATTCAGTCCTGGCCAGATGATTGAAGCTGGGGAAGTTAATGTTGAACAGATGTATCATTTAGGAAAAATAACAGGTAATATGCACAATTGGTTGAACCAGAATGCGCCTAAGACGTATCCTTTGCATTGGACACCTAACTCGAAGGAGCAGATGTTAACGGATTGGTTGGAAAATTGGCAGTTAGCACAAATAGCTGGATCAGAAAAATATATAGCTGCTTTAGAGATTCAAAGAGAAATTACTGAGAATCTGGATTTAGAAATATTTCAACATTGTGAAAAGGGCTGGGTTCATTGGGATCTATTCGTAGATAATATATTATTTCATCCAAAGCATGTCGCAGCAATTTTGGATTTTGATAGAATGCATTTTATATATCCTGAGTTCGATATATCACGGGCAATTTTGTCAGGAACAATATTAGATAATCAAATTAACTTGGATTCATCAAAGGCATTTATTACTGGATACCGTGAAAGTATCCCTTTATCGTCAACAAAACTGGTACGATCGATTAAATTAACATGGTGGAAAGAAGCATCTTGGTTAAGTGTTCAATCGGAAGAACACAGAACTTTAAAAAGGTTTGCTGACGAATTGATATGGGTAGGTAACAATTGGTCGATGCTTGATGAAATATTTAACGATTAATATGCTGCAGCAAGCGTCTAAGAAGCTTAACTGTGAATAGGAGGAGTGAGTAATATGTCGTTTTCATTTACAATTTTAGGAGTTATTTATATTTTATTTGTTCTTACATTGGGTGGACTAGCGATTTTTTGCCTTATATTGTTCATCCAGATTGCAAAAAGGGGAATTAAAGCATTAGATATTTACCTAAGTGAGAAGCAAAATCGAAACTATTGATGAGAAAATATATCTTCCTACAGAACTAAGGAGCGAAATTAATGAAGCATCTCGTGAGCTGGGTTAAGGAATATAGGTGGTTATTGTCATTATTCTTACTCGGTGCAGGTATACGATTATTTTTAATTCATATTGTTCCACCTGGTCTTAATCAAGATGAAGCTTCAATAGGGTATGATGCTTATGCTCTTCTTCACTATGGAATCGATCGCAATGGCTACCATAATCCCATTCATTTAATTGCTTGGGGCAGTGGACAGAATGCGTTATATGCTTACTTATCGATGCCATTCATTTCTTTATTTGGATTGACACCATTGTCTGCTAGAGCAGTTAGCATGATGTTCGGAATCATAGGATTGCTAGTATTTTATTGGCTATTTATCCGCATTCATCAGAACAAGCGGCTTGCATTGCTAGGAATGTTTTTACTAGCGATTAGTCCTTGGCATATTATGATGTCAAGGTGGGGATTGGAATCTAATTTGTTCCCGAGCATAGTTCTGATTGGCGTGTTATTGCTCTATATTGCATTTGAGAATAATAAATGGTTTCCAGTTGCATGCTTTGTATTCGGTCTTTCCTTATACGCCTATGGAACATCTTACTTTTTTGTTCCAATATTTTTAGTATTCGTTGTTAGTTATGCTTTGTTCTTTCAACGATTAAGAATTAAACAGTTATTGCTCGGTGTAGCTGTATTTATCGTTACTTCTTTACCAATCCTGCTGTTTGTGCTAATTAATCGTCTAAAGCTAGAATCTATGGATTTAGGTTTATTTACGATTCCAAGACTGACTGGAACACCAAGATTTGACCAAGTTTCTTCTGTATTTTCAAGTAATATGTTTCTTCAGGGGATTGAGAATTTCAAGGATTTTATTGTTATGTTTGTAAAACAGGATGATGGTCTGGTATGGAACGCACTTCCTCCATATGGCTTCTTATATATGTTTTGCATGCCATTATTACTTATTGGATTGGGCAGAGCATTCTATCGTCTAAAAGAGAAAACATGGAATAGAGAGTTTATTATGCTTGCTTGGTTTATGGCGGCTGTGGCGATGGCATTCGTTACCGATGTAAACATTAACCGTATTAACGTTATCTTTTTCCCATCCATTTATTTTGTGGCATCTGGTGTGTGGGTGCTTAGAAAGAAGTTTGCAGTTACTTTTATTCCAATCGTAGCAGCTTTTGCTATTTGTTTTGTAGGCTTTACGAATGATTATTTCACGAAATTCCCTGATAAAGTGAGTTCCGCGTTTTTTGAATCTTTAGGGGATGCCCTTCAATATGCTGCACATGAGACAGAAGGAACAATAGCAGTCACTAACAATGTTAATATGTCTTATATTTTTGCATTATTTTATGAGAAGACTGATCCACATGAATTTCTAGACACCGTTCAATATGTCAATCCTAACAGTCCATTTCAATTTGTCTCCTCATTTGGGAGGTATGTTTTTACTGACGAACGGGCCAATGATCAGCAAATTTCTGCGTATATAATTCCTAACTCAAAACTTAGTCAATACCAGGGGAGTGAATTTAAGCTAGAAACCTTTAAGCACTATTCGGTAGCTATTCGCAGTACAGACAGTGACAGTGACGCTCAATTGAATGATCTAAAGCTTAACGTCATTAAAAACTCAAGCTTTGAATCCGGTGATGAAGCATGGAACTTTATTGGGAAAACAGGCATAGCTACGAATCGACCTTTTACTGGTAGTAATTTGGCATACTTAGATGCAGGTAATGAAAATAACATCTCTCAGCAGCTTATTGTTGAAGAGGAAGGAATCTACATCTTCTCCGCAGTTGTTAGTGCAGGTGGGGAAGGTGGTAAGTTAGGAATTAAAATGGACGATACTGTGCTTACAGAGCTAATTATCGAGCATGAATACGATTATGTATCACTATCACAAGAAATACCGTTGAGCGCTGATGCCCCTATCGAAGTGTATGTTATAGGCGGCAATGGATGGATAAATATTGATGATATTAGCTTAACCTTAGTGCAATAAGCAATGTGGTAGGTTGTAGGTAGAAACGGATAAATTGGCGAAATATTTTCATCGAGAAGAGGTGAAACAATGGATTTACTAATTATTGTAGTGGTCTTTGTCGTGATAGTAGTAATCATAAGCAATCAATATTCTGTGTTGAAAAAATTGGATGGTATTCAATTTTCATTAGATAAATTGAATCATACATTAGAAAAAATGAATTCCAATGAAAAGAGTGAAAATACAAACGAGTGAAATGACAGGTAGATCTAATCATAAATATTTGATAGCTATCTAAGTGAGAAGAGGTAGATGAATTAATGAAAAAAACGATCTATCTAACAATAGTTTTCGTGATGGCTTTAACTTTGGCTGGCTGTAAGAGTAACCAAGGAATAGATAGTTCTAATCCCGGTACTGCAGTTAATAACATTAATAATGAAAAGAAAACGGGTCCAATATCTATACAAGCAGTAAGTTTAGATGATGAAGAATATACAGTACTCAAAGCTGGCGGCGTACAACATTCAATGATTTTTTTAATTGAGTTAGGTAACACTCAGATCCAAGAGGTTAAGTACTGGATCGATCATTATAGAAATGGAGAACAAGTGAACTCGTTCTTAAATATCAGCTCGCTTATCTTACCCGAGTCCACCTCATCAACCTATAAATTATATTTCTCAACTAGTCAGATGAATTCAAAGGATGAGATCTGGACCATGTCACTACGAGATAATAAAAGTATTAGTAGTGCAAGATATGACCTTGAGAGCATAGAATATGACAGCACGATTATCCATCCAATTAATACGATAAAAACGGACCTCAATGAAGCTGCTGATCTAGGAATGATTGTCCGCAATCTAGGCATGGATCAATTTGGAGCAAGTGATGATGTTAATCAAACGATAAAAGAGAACAAGGAAGTTTATGTGATTAGGTGTATGTTTGAGTAAAATGTGTAGCATCGCTACAAAATCTAACTGAAGGTTAAAGAGGACGATATGAAGAAAATAATGATTGCTATTTTAATCAGTTTAATTCTTCTAGCAGGTTTATATATTTGGTTAGCTGGACCAAGTGCAATACCAGGTAACGTGAAAATCATCCAGTCACAAAAAACAGTTTATGGAAAAGCGGTATTGTTCGAAGATGTAGATAACCAAACATTTGGTGTTGCAAGATTAGAACATTATTGGTGGTTCTTTTATAGTTTTGGTGGGAGTTCATATGGACATTATGTAGAGGAAGATAAACCTTTTAAAGTAACAGGGTACGGAACGAATGATAAAATAGATAGCTTGGCAATTGGAGTTAAAGTATCCTCTGGTTCTGGCATTAAGTATGTAGCAGTTGGTAACTACATGGAAGATGTAGCTCCTGATGAAAGCTATGAATTACATCTTGATGAAGTAAGAAAGAACCCGGATGATTATCAACTGAAGGAAGTAGAAGATGACTATGCACTATTTGTTGTTGATGAGTATACAGACGATACGTGGACAATAAGAGGATTTGATGAGAGTGGAAATCTAATTGCAGATAAAAGCGCTTGGGGAGAACCACGTTATTTGAAGTAATAATCAACAACTACATCATTGATTTTGGAATAACATTCTTATAAAATTAAATGCATACTAGTCAGTTTCTGATTAAACAATTAAATCTAACAACAATTAGGAGGAAGTAATATGCGTTTAACAAGGGGAATAATAACGGTTATGATTGCAGCATTGATTGCCTCATCATCATCCATTGCCTTAGCTTCATCAGCAGATTCGTACAGTGAGGAAGTCTTTCAGATGCAATCTACAATGACAGCATTACAATCAGAGCAGAATAAGCTTCAAGATGAAATCGAAAATGCTCAAAAAGAGGGGGATTTGACGTTAGCTAATCAAAAACAAGCGCAATACGAACAAAACAATGTCATGCTCAATCAGCTTTCTGCTTTGAGTATTAATGCTGACATAGAGCGGATAAAAAAGGAAATAGCGGATCTTGAAGCCGAAAGTTTGCAGCTGCGTCAGCAACATTCACAGTTAATGGACGACTACACAGAAGCAAGTGACGATGAGGAGCTACAATCTGGCCTTAAGATGGAAATGAGCCGATTAAATATGAAAGTAATGAACATCGGAATGAGAATCGTTAATCTTCAGATGCAACTTAAAAATATAGAAATAGAAAAAGAAAGAGAACAACAAACTCCAGGAATTATAAGTGAAATATAATAGAAGAAAATATATTAACGATAGGAGTTTTCCATGAACGTTAAATATTTTATCGTATCCATTGTACTTATCGTACTAATAGGATTCCCAACCTCTTCCGTAGCGCATTCGAATCAAGTTGATCCCATAGAAGCTAAGGCAGATATTAAAATCGGAGCAATTCTTCCATTGACAGGTGATCTAGCATCCAAAGGAAAGATGAGAGAGACCGCAATTTCTTTAGCTGTAGATGAAGTGAATGAATATTTTACGCAGGCAGGTTATTCATACAGACTTCAATTGATCGTACGAGATAGTAAAAGTGATCCTGCTGAAGTATTGAATCAAGCAAAGGATCTTTATGAAGAAGGAACAAGTCTGTTTATTGCCGGTTCAAGTGCGGAAATAGCAGAGTTAAAGCCTTGGTCTGATAAAACGGGAACGGTTGTTATTAGTTACAGCAGCACGGCACCATCGCTTGAAGTAGCCGGTGACGGTATTTTTCGTGTAGTGCCAAGCGATCAACAGCAAGCATATGCGCTGGCAACGTTATTGGAGCAGGAAGGTATAGAGCATATTGTTCCTATCTATCGTAATGATGTGTATGGACAGGAATTAACTGAATATCTTAGTCGTGCTTTCAAAGAGCTTCAGCCTAACGGACATGTACTCGCTCCTGTCTCCTATGATACTAGCCAATCAGACTTTACGAAAATTATCGATCAAGTTGAAGCTCAACTGGCCTCTTCAGAACTCGCCCATTCAAAGACTGGAATTGTGTTGGTTTCGTTTGATGAAGCAAAGGATATTCTTTTGCAAGCCGATGCGTTACAGGATATGCGTTGGTTCGGTACGGATACGGTAACGTTAAGTCCCATCATTCTTGAAAATGATACAGCAGCTGCGGTCGCAGCAAAAGTTAAGCTTACTGGAGTAACTTTTGGTGCGAATACAAGCACGTCGTTGTATTCCGATGTTAAGGCATCAATTGAACAAAAGCTGGGTCAATCGATTATTCCAGATGTGATATTCGCTTATGATATTCCATGGATGTTAGCTACAGTGTTTCAGAAGATGGATAAACCAGGAGAGATCAACGAACTGAAGGAAAGACTTGTTGAGCTGTCAGCGAACTATGCGGGAGCAACAGGTTGGATGCTGCTGAATGAATCGGGCGATCGAAAGTACTCCATGTATGATATCTGGCAAGTTAAAGAGCATGCAAACTCGTATGATTGGGAGCTTGTTGGAAAGTACCGCAGAGATCCGGGCTTGCCGGGCTATATCGTCAATGAACAGCCCAGCGAACAGTATAATGAGATACTATCTGGTATATTCATGGGCTTTAATGCAGGCAGTAATGATCTTGATCATCCGATAAGCCGCGAGGAGTATGTTTACTTGCTTGACCAGATGCTTGATTTGTCATGTGAAGGAGAAGAGGTTCTAATAAAGGACGCTCATCTAATTCATGACAAAGCTGTAGAGAGTGTCTTACAAGCAGGGAAATGCGGTATAATTAATGGGTATGCAGATGGCAGCTTTCGTCTCGAGGCCGAGCTTAGTCGAGCGGAAATGATTGCAATGACCGTTCGAGCATTACAGCTCACGGTTACCGTGGAGAGCGATATGACTGCGACTCATTATCATGATGATGCGGCAATTCCCTCTTGGGCGAGAGGGTATGTGGTGACTGCTGCAACGAATGGCTTATTAGATATAAACGAGCGATTTGGAGCGGCTGATTCCGTATCCTTAGCTGATGCGAATTTGTTTGTGTGGTATGCTATGAATTTGAAACAAGCAATTGAATAATTAATAAGACGGCTTTAAGGGGAATGAACATGTCAGAGAAAAACAAATTTCAGCTCAAAAGAGAAGCTACCTATACTAAGCTAATACAAGCAGGGTTTGAGGTTTTGTGTAAGAAAGGGTATTCAGGTGCTTCCGTTGACGATATTGTTAAGCATGCGGGATTTACAAAGGGTGCATTTTATGTGCACTTTGAAACGAAAGAGCAATTTATGCTCGACTTGCTGACTTATCGAAAAGAAAAACGAGCGGACACCCAAGAGCCCCTTATTTCACTAGTTAAAACATATTCTTCATTAGAGCTGATCCTACAGAAGGCTATGGAGATCATTGTAGGACAGTTAGAGGCAGCACCAGAATGGATTCTTGTATACGTAGATTTTTACATGCAAGCCCAACGTAATACAAATTCCATGGCTGTATATCAGGCGCTATATGATAATTGGATTAGCGAGATTAAATTTTTTATCGATCTATTAATAGCGAATAACTTTTTACCTGAAGAAACAAATGCACTAGAAAAAGCCAAGATGTTCTACGCTTATTTGGACGGCTGTCTATTACACTACAATCTATATCAAGAAATGTTAAATGTACCTATGGTAACTAAAGGATTCATGGCGATTCTTAGTACCCCATAATCAATTCTAGACATCCCGTGAAGTCAGTTATGGCTTACGGGATGTTTTATTTAGCGAAAGACAATTATAGAATGAAATGGTATTATTATACATAATGATGTATGAATCAAAAGAGAAGAGACAGCCGAATGGTTTCTTCTCTTTTTCATGTTGGCTATTGTGAATTGAAAGGAGAAGAGAAGCTATGAGGGAACTAAACACTAAAAAACAATTGTTTATAAAGTTGTTAACTATGGTTCTTCAATGTTTATTCGGTACTTTCATTATTATTGTAAATGAAATAGAAAGTCGTATTGTCGGTGTCGTGGTGGTACTATGTGCTGCAATTTTAGTTTTGCTGTATATGGCCATAGTAACAGCACTTGATCTTATCAAACGCGATTTGCGTACTGTTACCGGAAAAGTAATCCAGTATAGAAATAGCACATTGATGGTCGAAGACACAATTGGGAATACGTACAAGCTCAAAATTTTCAGAAGGCATATCAATGAAATTAAAGAAAATCAAACCTTTGAGGTTGAATACTATAAAAGAACCAAAGCGGTAAATAGATACAAGATAATATCCTAAAGCTCATTTAAACGTATCTAGATAGGAGATGGTGTAGTGAAGCAAATTGTGAAAATAATCATGGTCTTTTTATTATTAAATGTTGCCGCTGTATTTGTTTTTTCTCCACTAAACGTATCAGCTTGTAACTGTGATATCCCTAAGGATGCTATTGAAGGTATGGCGCATTCGGATGCAGTCTTTACAGGAGAAGTTAAACGGATAAAAACTGCTTATGTTAATGGTGAAGCTAATAATGCTGTATTCATTCATGTGGACGAGATATGGAAGGGGATTAATGAAACTCAGGTTATTGTTTACACTGGATGGAATAGCTGTCAGTTCGAGTTTAAAGAAGGAGAACAATATTTACTTTATGCATATAAGTATGAGGATAAATATCATGTAATAAGCTGTGGAAGATCAGCAACGATTTTGAATGGAGCAGAGGATATTAAGCTGCTAGGTCCTGGTGACAAGCCAAGTAAAGAAGTGAATTTAACGTTTGAATATAACAAGTGGGAATGGATTATTGGGTCAATTGCTGCGATGGTGTTACTAAGTACGGCAGTTATTTTAATTAGGAAACATAAGAAAAGAAGAGATTAAGGAGATCGACGATAATGAGCGCCCATGATTCGATAATATCGATAAATTCTTTAATGTGGTTATTTCTCGCGGCTTTTATGATCCATGATTTTGAAGAAATTATAGTTGTGGAATCTTGGATGAAGAAAAACTATCAAAGGATTTATCAATTAGTTCCAAGTTCATTAGGCAGTTTGCTAAAAGAAATGTCATCCGTTAAATCATCTCAATTCGCAGTAGCCGTATTTGTCGAATTCATTGTTTTTATTCCTGTTACTTATATGGCGGTAGAACATAATCAATACATTCTGTTTGTAGGATTTAATGTTTTGTTATTCGTTCATGTATTTATGCATCTGGCGCAAGCGATCTATGTTAGATCGTTTACTCCGGGAGTTATTACTGGTGTACTCGTCGTTTTGCCTTACTCATTGTATTTGTTTTATAGAATGATAGATCAAGAACTGGTCACTATGAAACAAATTCTACTGTATGCGCCAACAGGATTACTCGTTATTCCGTTAGTCTTGTTTGGACATAAGCTTGGGAAAATTGTGATCCGAGACTAATACAACATAGACGTTCATCTAGTATCCTATTAATTACATTTGTATCACAAATCACTAGTATTCTTTAGACAAAAATTCGAGTATACTGGGTAAGGAAAATCAGTTATGCATTCTTAGCTCACTGAGATCTAATCTACTACACTGTTAAAAGGATGCGCACATCAGGTGAACACACACAAAGCCAATGTTCTTGTTTTACTCGTGACCCTAGGCTGGGGCTTTTCTTATTTATTTATGAAAATCGGTGCAGGCTCTATTGAAGAATTTAATTTATTAGCTCTTCGATTTGGGATTGCATTTTTGGTTACTGGCGTTGTTTTTTATAAGCGCTTGAGATTGATTAGCAAAACTACAATTGGCTATGGGGCAATGCTAGGAGCTATACTTTTCGGTGTATGCGTATTAATCTTATTTGGTTTAAGAACGACGACAACCTCCAATGCAGGTTTTCTCGTAGGGCTGACGGTTATTTTTGTTCCTTTACTTAGTATGATGTTATTTCGTAAAAGGCTGAATAAAAATCAATTGGTGGGGGCATTTCTCGCTATTGTCGGGATTGGGATGCTCACATTGAATCATGAATTACATATGCATCCAGGCGATCTTTTCTGCATCGCGGGAGGTATATTAAATGCGCTATACATTTTGATATCTGATATAGCAGTGAAAAAAACGGACTCCATCGCAGTGGGATCTATTTCTCTGGGCTTTACAGCTGTTTATGCATTGATCTTTTCTTTTATTTTCGAGTCACCTGCGCTTCCAGATACAATCGATGGCTGGTTATCCGTATTAGCTTTAAGCCTCGTTTGCAGTGCTTTTTGCTTTATCGCCCAGGCTGTCTCGTTAAAATATATTGACCCTGTTCAATTAGGGCTAATGTATGCGCTTGAGCCAATATTCGCTTCAATTATTGCATTTATCTTTGTCGGGGAACGTATGACGATGCAAGGATATATGGGAGCGGCACTCGTGCTATCTGGAATACTAATATCTCAGTGGATAGAACATCGAAAAAAACATATTGTCGAAATTGTATAATGCGGTTAAAGCATAGCTGGAAGTTATAAACATAATAGCGATCTAGCCGCTAGATTCTGAGAGATGATGACAAGCATGAATTAGGAGCAGCAGCACAGAACTCTACAACGAGTTGCGTGCTGCTGTTTTTTGTAAACGTACATTGTAGGAGGAAAGAAAAAGTGAAAGCAAAATTATTAACGGTAATACTCTTCGTTTTCGTTGTGTTAGCTTTAATATCCGCATGTAGTAGTAAACAGCCTTCACAACAATTACTGTCAATTAATGAAGTGAAGCAAAGCATTGAAGCTGAGAACGTACTCATAACATCTATCGATATTCCCAATGAACTAAAAAGTAACGCAGCTGAGGTACAAGAAGGATATTTGATAGAGGGAAGTGGGGATAAGCTATTCATTTACCAATACAAGGATCACCAAACGTTAAGTGAGGATAAACATAAAATTCATAATCAGCTTAATGAATTTACAACGCTGAACCCACTGATTCAAATGACTAAAAGCAATATGTATATGATTTACGTGAAGATGGATAAGGATGCATACGATATAGAAAACAAAATACTCAAAGTATTTTAATAGCTAGGTAAATCTGACAATGGCATTAGAAAAAGGAGACATGAAATCCATGAATACTAAATTAATATTAATTGATGGCATGCCAGGATCGGGGAAATCAACAACTGGCAACTGGATAAGTGAACTGCTGAGTGAATCCAGCATTGCGCATCGATTCTATCATGAACTAGACGATAATCATCCCTTGCGAATTTATGATAGAAAATTCACAACGTTTACGGTAGCGGAAGAAGCAGAATGGTTTGCAGCAAAGGTCAAACAGTTATTTGAGGATTTTGTAGAGGAAATTACGAGAAACGATGACATCATCATTATGGAGAGCTATGTATTTCAGAATACAATCGGCTTTGCTTACAATATGAACATGAATCCTGAACAAATATTAGATCTAACAAAAACGATTCAAGAGATGCTAAGCAAGCTGAATCCAGTGCTCATTTATTATTATCAGGTGAATGTAGAACAGAATTGGCGTTGGATTTGTAAAATTCGCGGTCCGGAATTTACTCAAAAACGATGCGGATTGTACACCGACGAGGACTTTGTTAATGCAGGACAATTTTGGACTAGCAATCAAGATTTTGTATTCGATATTGTTCAGAAATGGGAAATACCGAAGTTGATTATAAAGAATCAAGATTATCAGTGGGAAGTATATAACAAGAAAATTAAAGAGTTTTTGTTAGAATTGAATGTATAAAAAGTTAAGACAACAACGCCCCAGCCTAAGATAAAAGCTATCTAAGGTTGGGGGCGTCTCGACATTTTCATAAGCATAGAGGTGAAACAAGTGATTATTTGGGTTAACGGAGCATTTGGATCTGGTAAGACGACTGCATCTTACGAATTAAATAGAAGAATTCCAAATTCGTTTGTATACGATCCCGAGAATGTAGGCTTTTTTATTAGAAAGAATGTCCCTAGAACGATGCTGAAGAACAATTTTCAAGATCATGAAATATGGCGAGAGATTAATTTTTCGATTTTACATTCAATATGCAATGAATACTCAGGCATTATTATCGTACCTATGACGATTATTAATCCTCAGTACTTTAATGAAATTATAAATAAATTAAGATCGAGTGGAATTGAGGTCAAGCATTTTACCTTACTGGCAAACCGAGAAACCCTTTTAAAGCGCTTGAAAAGCAGGGGAGAAGGCAAGAACTCATGGGCAGCTAGGCAAATCGATACATGTATTGCTAACCTATCTCAGGACATGTTTAATTTACATATTAATACGGATAACTTAACGCCAGAGAATATTATTGACCGAATTGCAAAAGAGTGCAATATTGAGCTGCAGCCAGATAATAGGGGGCTTATTAAAAAGAAAATTGATCGATTAGTGACCCAAATAAAACATATAAGAATCTAAAATGAGGGTGAATTGGTGAAAATAGTCGAGCTTAACGAAAAGAAGCTAGTTGGGATAAGAGTAGTTTGCTCTGGGGATGAGTATGCAGATGAAATCCCCAAGGCCGCATTTATTCTTAAACAGAGGCTAAATGAGATAGAGGATGTTATTCATCCGGCAAGACTAGTGGGTGCATTTTTCGCTGGTGACTTTTCCGAAGATGAAGATGGTTACTGGGTGTGCGTTGAAGTAAATGAAACTAATCAAGTTCCAAAAGGAATGGTTTCTGTAAACATACCTAAACAAAGGTATGCGGTATTACGACATAAAGGCCCTAATTATGAAATCAGCCATACATACGGAACATTGCATAGGTGGATAAAAGAAAATAATTATGAACGATTGCAACGAGCTTGGCATCTTGAGATCTCCGATGAATGGGGAATGAAGGACGCTAATCATGTTGAGGTAGACCTGCACGACACAATTAAATAGATTGGACAGCTTAAGAATGGGGGAGAACATATTGTCGTTATTCATATCAAGTGAAGTTAACCCACGGATTAAAGAGTATATACAGAACAAAATGTTTGAATTTAATGTAATGCATTTCCCAGATGACTTAAAGGGGAGATATGAGGAATTACATTTATATTTAATAAATGAAGAAGGAAGCACATTTGGTGGAATTGTCGGAGAGTTCTGTTGGAACTGGCTAGAGATACAATATCTGTTTATTGAACAAGATCTTCGCAACCTAGGATATGGTAGGCAACTGTTGAGGGCAGCAGAGAAGAAGGCTATGGAAAAGAAGTGTGATTTTATTAAGCTGGATACATTAAGCTTTCAAGCGTTAGATTTCTACTTAAAAGAAGGCTTTCAGATCTTCGGTACAATCGAAAATGCTGGAAGCTATACTCATTATTATTTGAAGAAAGACATTTGTAAGAAATAGAACAGTGATATAATGATATACAATAAGTTACAAACATTTACAATAAAGGAGACGACATGAAGGATTTATACATCGAAACCGAACGATTAATTATTCGTGCATATCAAGAGAATGACCTACAGGAAGCATTTGAACTTATGCAAGAAGAGGAATTATTCACCTATCTACCTATGGAAGTCATGCCGTTTCAAGAGTACAAAGAGCTTTTTACATGGTTGGTGCAAAACTATGAAGTAAGCTCAAAGAATGAATGGTATAAGTATTCTTTTACAATAATAAGAAAAGGTGATGGAAAACAGGTTGGTTGGTGTGGTGTAGGAAGTCTTGATTATAATCATGCTGATAAAGAGATATTTTATTTAGTAGGCAAGCCATTTTGGGGAAATGGTTACGCTAGTGAAGCAGTGGAAGCGCTGATACATTATTGTTTTGCTAAATTAGATTTAATAGAATTAGTGGCGGTTGTTAAACCAGAAAACAAGCCATCAATAAAAGTACTTGAGAAATTGGGATTTAATTATCATTCGGACGTTTTGGGATTACCAGAAGCGTTTGACTTTTATAATGGGGAGAAATATTACACGTTAAGAAACGATAAAGAATAAAGCAGCTAGTAACCTTCTAAATGATCATAATCATACCTAGAGGCTATCATACATAAATTAATAGATGTATAATAACGGGAACAACTCACTAACATAGACGCCCACCTTAGATAAGAGCTATCTGAGGTGGGCGTCTGTCGTTGATTCCACTAGTCTTATTAGGGCATAAGTTATGGAAAATTGTGATACGAGATTGAAGGGGGTAATAGAACACCGTGAACTATACTGATGTGTATATTCTTTCGATTTTAATAGGGATAGGCTTAATCCTGTATGGAAAGCGAAAAAGGTTGAAAGCTATTAAATATGCAGGTACAGCAATAATACTTATTGATATTATTGTTCCGATTACTTCATTTATTGCAGGTTTTGTAGATGGTCATGCATCAATGTAGATATAAATTTGGTACTGAAAAGAGGACTATGTTATGAATTAGTTTCCAGGTGGATTTTCGTCGTAAATACTTATACGATTCTGAAAGCAGGTGCTTAATTAAATGGAAAATGTAGAAGAAATCATCATTAGTACCGATAAGAGCCTATTGGATTATGAGGCGATCTACAGGTGGTTAGAGCAATCCTATTGGGCAAATCATCGATCAAAAGAAACGATTAATAAATCAATTGAAAACTCAAGCTGTTACGGAGTATATAGTGACGGGAAGCAAATTGGATTTGCAAGAATCATTACCGATTGGGCTACTACTTATTGGTTGTGCGATGTAGTTATTGACGAAGCGTATCGCGGCATGGGCATTGGAAAAAAGCTAATAGAAAAAATAGTCGGAAGCCCGGAACTTGAAGGATTACCAGCCTATTTAGGAACAGCAGATGCGCATGGATTATATGAACAATATGGATTTGTAAGAAATGCAGATCGGTTTATGGTTAGAAGACCAACATAGGCTAATGCATCTATAAGCAACATTTTCGATCGGAGGATTGATTGATGAAGTACAGAGCTGTTGCACTTTGTATGATAAAGAGAGACGGGCATTACTTACTGGCAGAACACTACGATGAAGTGATGGGATTAACGTTATATAGACCAGTTGGCGGTACAATTGAATATGGTGAGGATAGCAGAAAAACGGTTATTCGTGAAGTAAAGGAAGAGATAGATGCAGATATTAGTGAACCTAAGTTAGTGGCAGTAATCGAGAATATTTATAGTTATGATGATGAGATAGGGCATGATATTAATTTTATATATGAAGCTGATATTATAGACAAGGCATACTACGAACGAGAGCTAATTAAAGGAATTGAGGGAGAAGAATCATATAATGCGATTTGGATTGAGTTAAGCAGCATTAAAAATGATGCTAGTAAAAAGCTAGTGCCCGATGGCCTAATGAAAATACTGACAGAAGAACATGATAGCAAGTTAAGTGAAGTTATACACTATAGATCAACATGAGTGTGTCAAAGCAAAACTAATAGAAATACTACTCATTGTTAATGAAAATAGGGGACTTTTATGAAAACTAATATTTATATGATTCGGCATGCTGAATCTCCATTTGTTTTTGGTGAAGAAAGAACGAGAGGGTTATCCGAGGATGGCTTTAAGGCGGCGATGAAGGTAGCGGACGTGTTAGAACAAGAGGAAATGCACTGTATTGTTTCAAGTACATATGAAAGAGCTAAACAAACCGTTCAATTTCTAGCGGAAAGGAAGGGTCTTCCAATTATTGAATACGAAGATCTAAGAGAACGTCCGATTAAAGGGCTGGACTATCAATCGTCATGGGAAGAGTTATTAAAAGCGATTGAAACATCATTCCAAGATATTGATTATGCTCTCGAAGGCGGAGAATCTACAAGACAGGTCCAAAACAGAGCAATTCCAATTATCAATAAGCTGCTAGAAGAATATTGCGGGAAAAACATAGCGATTGGTACACACGGGAATATTATGACGATTATTATGAACTACTTTGATACCAATTATGGTTATGAATTTTGGAATAGCACTTCAAAGCCAGACATATACAAACTAGCTTTTTATGACGGTCAACTACAGAGCATTGAACGTATATGGAAGGACTAGTCCTGAGATCTGAATGCAACTTTATTGATGGTTTATCTAACTCAACCAGGACGGGTGAGCACATAGAGACTTGCTAGGAAAGGAAGGTAATCATTATCAATCTTCTTAATATTAAGTGGGCTGAATTAGATGAAGTGGCAGTCAGCCTTTTAACACAACCTTATGAACTAACCCCCTTATCACCAGGGCTTGAAGCGGATGTTTGGCAGGTGAAAAGTGATAATGACTCTTATGTTCTTAAAACATGGAACAAACAATCGAAGCCTGACATTGGTAACCAGTACAAACTTCTGGCTGAACTGCATCATAAAGGCATTGCTGTTTCAAAGCCTTATGGTTGGGGAATGGATACGGACGACAACCGAGTTTTGCTCACCAGCTATGACGGTAAACCAATATCCAGACTTAACAAACATAAATTAAGCACATTGGCACGAATGCTAGTAGAGGTTCATCGATTTACTGTCGATAGCACGAACATAACCTCTATACCAACATATGATTTTGTTGCTTACTTTTATCCTTCAATAGACATGCACAGTGATATACAAAGTGCACTGATTACCCTTACGAATAAGATACAACTTTCCCAAAATAGTTTAATTCACGGTGATTACAATTTGGGTAATGTACTGGAAGAAGACGACCATTATACAATTATCGATTGGACGAACGGCCAATATGGTGATCCAAGATATGATATTGCTCTAGCGGTATTTTTTACAAGGATTTATGCTGGGGATAGATATGGCAAGCTATACTTTTCAGAATTTCTAAAGTTAACAAATTATTCATCTGAGGAGCTGAAGATTTTCGAGGCAATTGCTTGCTTGCGTTGGATCTTGTTGAGCCGAATTACTAGTTTGTCTAAGGAGACGCGTATTTTCGAGCGGGTTAAAACATTTATACGTGACAATAATTATTTAGATGAAAATCTTCTGATTGAATAGGGATTCACTTATATCTAAACCATTGGAGGTTGATCATATGGGGTACATTGAAAATCTTAGAAAGCTTATCGGTCATGAGCCTGTTATCTTTGTTAGACCTAGCGTAGTCGTTATTAACGAATCTCAAGAAATTTTACTTGTGCAATATCAAGATAAAACATGGGGAATTCCAGGTGGACTAATGGAGCCAGGAGAATCAGTTGAGGAATGTGCACAAAGAGAATTGAAAGAGGAAATAGGGATTGAAGTGAAAAATCTGAAATTGGTAGAAGTAGTTTCTGGGAAGCATTTGTACACCAAGTTAAAGAACGGAGATGAGTACTATAATGTACTCATTGGTTATATCTGCACAGAGTATGAGGGTGACATAAAGCCAGATGGGATAGAAGTCATTGATGCTAAGTTTTTCAAGGTTACAGAATTACCTGAGACAACAAACTCACTGGTTAAAGAAAAAGTTAAGGATCTTGGAAAGATTATCAATCGACTTTTGTAGCGATTAATATAATGATCCAACAATGAGGGGGGAACCATCATGCAAAACCTTTATGATAATCCGAAGTTTTTTAATGCCTATAGATCGTTAAGAGAATCAAAGATTTCCTACAATGATTTTATTGAACAGCCAGCAATGAAAAAGCTGCTTCCAGAAATTAAAGGGTTACATGTGGTCGATCTAGGTTGTGGCTTCGGTGATCTTGCAATGTATCTTGTGGAGCATGGAGCGGAGCAAGTAATTGGTGTAGATATCTCGGAGAACATGCTCACGCATGCAAAGAAACACCCTCGAATACAATACATGCAGCGTTCAATGGAGGACATACAATTTAACGATTCGCAATTTGATCTCATTGTAAGTTCTTTAGCATTTCATTATGTGGAGGATTTTGATGCTTTAATTCAAAAAGTTGCTAAGTGGATGAAGCCTAATGGCTACTTATTGTTTTCAACCGAACATCCGGTAATTCTATCACGTAAAAGTCAACCAGAATGGATACTAGGTTCGAACGAGGAGCGGCTTCATTGGCCAATCGATAACTACGGAGAAGAAGGGGAAAGAACTCAGTTCTGGGTTGTAGATGGAGTAGTTAAGTACCATCGGAAGCTTTCAACGTTAATCAATACATTAATTAAACATGGGCTAGTGATCGAAGCAATCGATGAGCCTGAATCAACGGATGAAGGGCTTGAAAAAATGCCAAAGCTAATAAGTGAAAAAAGAAGACCGTCGTTTATTGTTATTAAGGCAAAGAAACTTGAGGTCGACGAAAAGTAACCTTATCTAATACAAAGGGGGATAAAAATGTCTCAGAAATTAATGGGAGCTGCAGCAGTTATCATTAATAAAGAGGGTAAAGTTTTACTGGTGAAGCATAGCTATGGTAAGAACAATTGGGATTTGCCCGGAGGAAAAGCTGAAGCTAATGAATCAGCAGAGGAAACAGCAAAAAGAGAAGTGGTTGAGGAAACAGGACTAAATGTAAAGGTGGAGCGATTAACAGGGATTTATTACGATCCAACATACGACATGCATCATTTTGTATTTACAGCAGCTGTCGCAGAAAATGAAGAGGCTGCACCTAGTTCGCCTGAAATATTAGAATGTGGATATTTTTCGGTTGATGATCTTCCGAGGCCAATAAGTGACTTCACAGCTAGAAGAATAAATGAAGCTATCGAGACTAATCCAGAGCAACTTTTTCACGTAATTGGTCCAAGAAAGTGGATTGAATAAGAGGGAGCAACATAAAACTCTCAGGAAGTGATAATATATGGATTTTTGTGAGTTAGAAGGGAAGCGAGTAATTCTCAAACCTCTAGAATTGCGGCATGCTGAGCCATTGTTTCATTGCTCGCGGAGCAATAAGCTGTGGGAAAAGCTTCCGTTACAAATTGAAACCTTAGCTGAAATGAAACAGTTTATTGAAACAGCAATTAAGGGAAGAGAGTCAGAAGAAGAATTTCCGTATGTCGTTATAGATAAACTTACTAATCGAGTCGTAGGTACAACAAGATACTTAAGAATATCACGACTACATAACAATTTGAATATTGGTTGGACGTGGTATTCCGAAGAAGTATGGAGAACAAAGGTAAATACTGAAGCAAAATTTTTGTTATTACAGCAAGCATTTGAGCTGTGGAAAGCTACGCGAGTAGAAATCATAACGACTACCGATCATTTGAGATCTCAGAAAGCAATAGAGCGAATTGGAGCAACTAAGGAAGGGATATTAAGAAAAAAGTACAACAATAAAGATTATGTATTCTATAGCATCATTGATGATGAATGGTTAGCTGTTAAAAATAGGTTAGCAATTTTACTTAAGCAGCAAGTTGAAGGAGGGTGCGGTAATGAGACCCAGTAAGAATGAATATGTGCCATTGGCTCAGAAGTATATTGATTTAGTACCAGACGGGAATATTATAGATATTTTACAACAGCAGAATGAAGAAAATTTATTGTTATTAGGTAGTCTTACGGAAGATCAAGCGAACTTTCGATATGCTCCAGACAAATGGTCAATAAAGACCGTAATAGGTCATATCGCTGATGTGGAGAGATTATGGAGCTATCGAGTATTAAGAATAGCACGCGGAGATGCAAGAGAATTTGCAGGGTATGACCGAGATATATTCGCAGAGATGTCAGCTTGTGATACATTACCACTGAATAAAATACTGAATGATTATGCTGCCGTACGCAGGTCGACCATTAGCTTAATAGAAAATCTTACAGAAGAATCTTTAGTCAAAGTAGGAGAATTTAACGATCATAATCTATCGGCAAGAGCGAGTATTTATATTATTGCTGGACATGAAGCTCATCATATCAACATTATTAAAACCAAATATTTAGGATTGACTGAGTGACTTAATGCCCGCCAAAGATAACAATTATCAGAGGTGGGCATTTATCATTTGGAAATTAGGTAGTGTAAGCAACAATAAGATTGAATATAACGTTTGAGTATAATAAGTCAATAAAAAGCGAAACAGCAAATAATAGTTAAATTGAAGCGATTGCTTCAATAGAGAAACGCGGTTAAGGGATGGATGCACGATGAAGCATATGCTTGTCATTAGTATAATATTGATCATACTGACTGGGTGTACAACCCAACATAACAAAGACTCTATGTCAGATGGCTCGTCTAGCAATACAGAATCAGAATACTTAGAGGAAACGAATTCAACCATCGATGCATCAAAGTCTGTGAAGCTAACATGTCTTCATAATCGTGAGAATAAACCCTGTGAAGATTTTGTATCTCAAGAGCTTGAGATTGTAGAAGCTTTTGAAGCTGCGATCAAAAATGCTGAATTGATGCCTGGTATATTGAATTATGTTGCCGAATATACATTGCAAATCTCAAGTTCTAAGCAATCGATGAAAACTTATCATTTGTCGTTAGGAGCTGATCGGACAATGAAAGGCCTATTGGTTGATACATTAGACACGCATAAAGGCTATGAGATTCCGATTGATGATGCTAATAAGCTAAGGGACATCATACTGAGATGAGGGATATGTATGGCAATTATTTATGAAACGGATGAGATAGCTGTTCGTCAGTTGGAAGAATCGGATGCAGGTTTGTTGGTTAATTGGTTATCCAATCCCGATGTACTTCAATATTATGAAGGGCGAGATCGTCCACATGATATGGGCATGGTGAAGGAGAGCTTTTATGCTGTGGAAGACGATGATGAACAGCGATGCATTGTTGAGTACGACAGCAAGCCGATAGGGTATATTCAGTTTTACCATTTGGATGAACATTCTAGAGTTGAATACGGGTATTACAGTAGTGATGAAGTGATAGTTGGAATGGATCAATTTATTGGAGAGATTGAATATTGGAATCGAGGAATAGGCCAAAAGCTTGTGACGTCTATGGTTAATTATCTAATCAAACACGAAAGAACCGATAAAGTTGTTATGGACCCGCAAGCGTGGAATGCTCGAGCATTGGCTTGCTACGCTAAATGTGGGTTTAGGAAAGTAAAACTGATGAAGGAACATGAACAACATGAGGGAAAGTATAGAGATTGCTGGTTAATCGAGTATTCAGCCTAAGCAGATGTAATCAGAGGCGGAGAAAAACGACTCTAAATGATATTGAAAGATGTGAAGTGATTATGTCAAACAAACAACCTAGAATCATACTAATTACAGGCATTATGGCAAGTGGGAAATCGACTGTAGCGCAATTGTTAGCTGAGCAAATGGATAACTCCGTTCATTTACGAGGTGATATTTTTCGAAAAATGATCGTTAACAATCGAAAGGAAGTAAGCCCGAACGCTGAGGAAAGCGAGTTAGATCAATTGAAGCTTCGCTATCAACTTGCTGCACAAGCCGCAGATCTTTACTTTGAAGCGGGGTTTACTGTAATTGTGCAGGATGTAGTGGTTGGTCGGGTACTAGATGACTTTCTATCCTATGTCCGCAATCGCCCCCTGTATGTCGTCGTTCTATGTCCCAGCACGAAGGCCGTATCCTTAAGAGAAGCCGCTAGATTAAAAAAGGGATACGGACTTTGGACCGTAGAAGATTTACATCAAGTGTTACTAGATGAAACGCCTCGATTCGGAATGTGGCTTGATTCAACAAACATGACACCTGACGAAACGGTTTCTGAAATATTGGCAAGATTAGAAGATGAAGGACATTATGAGAACTAAATGACAAAAGAAAAACTCACCGACCGACAACGACGTCCACCTAAGATAAGAGCAATCTAGGGTGGACGTCTGTTTTTTGTAACGATATTAGATAGCTTTAACTAGAAGAGGTGATGGCCTTGAAGCCAGTTGAGAGATCGAAGTTAAGATTGTATTTCGGAAAAAAGTATTATCAATACAAGCGGTATGTGGAATGGTACTTTGGTAGGGTGAGATTTGCTCATTCGCAATTAGAGAATCAACTGGCATTTAAAGTGTTTGAACATAAAACGCCCTTGCTGCGGAAACTGAAAAACGTCGATATGTGGTACCAATATAACAAAATTATCAATCTAAAGATTGCGACTACTCGGTTAAATGGGATTGTCATACAACCAGGAGAAACCTTTTCATATTGGAAATTACTTGGCAACCCAACGAAGAGAAAAGGTTATGTAGACGGCATGGTTTTGTTTTATGGAAACTATAAAGCAGGGATTGGTGGAGGATTATGTCAGCTGTCGAATTTAATATATTGGATGACGTTACATACACCATTGGAAGTGACAGAAAGACATCGTCATAGTTATGATGTATTTCCCGATTCGAATCGAACACAACCCTTCGGTAGCGGAGCAACATGTGCGTACAATTATCTTGATCTTAGAATTTATAACCCAACTGATTATCCATATCAATTGAATGTTTATTTGACAGAGGAGAATTTAGTTGGGGGATGGAGGACAACGCTCCAGCCGCTATATCATTACGAGATCTATGAAAAAGACCATCTTATAAAGCTTGAACATTGGGGCGGATATTCAAGACATAATTCAATTTATAGAAAAGTATATAACTCGAATCTGGAACTTATAAAAGACGAATTTATTACGGAAAATCATGCTCTTATGATGTATCAACCCTTACTTGAACCAGTTGAAAAGTAAGCTAAAAAGTAAACTAATGGAGGTAATAATGGAAGCGTTTATTATGTACTCTGCATTAATATTTATGCCTATCTATGCACTTGTATTTATTTCGTCACTTTTTAAGTCATTGCAAAGATTAAAAAATAATGAGCAGTTTGGGGGACCTGAAGTTGTCTGTGGAATAAGTTTTGCTTTAATGATGTGGACGCTAAGCGGCACGATTTTGATCACTATGGGTTAACAATTTATTGGAGACGGAAAAGAACGATGTCGTCATAATTTCTTTATACTATGCGAAATAGGGATGGGCTAAACGTTAGAACTGCTCAAAATGTACATGTGTTATATCGTGACACGGTATGAAAATATTGGTAGTATTGTAATTAATAACACTAACTAATCACCAATATAAACTTGAATTATATGAGAATTCTTCTACAGAAATCTCAGGTTCATTTTATATGGATACACAAGGGTTAGATAAGCAAGGGATTATAGAGCTGAACATAAAATTAGATAAATTTAGAGTTACGACAGAGCAAGATATTGGAAGGTAATTGATGAAGTGAATAATATATTTGATAAGGAGCGAATATGACAAGGACATACGATATAAAAGTGCCACGATCCAATTATCTTCAAATTATCGCGTTGCTTGTTATTTTGACATCTAATTTGATGTTGAAATTAAGCAGAAGCAGTGATTCGTTCATGAGTAATTTACTGGTTTGGTTTATGATTTCTATAATCGTAATCGTCATCATCGTTCAACTATATTTACTTGTTCGCTTTAGTAAAGAAGTTGTGATCACACCAGATAGCATTAAAACAAAAAATAAAGAAGTTGTTATAAAGGATATTGAAAAGATCATAGTACAGGGGTATTTTGTTCAAAGCATAGGAATCAAAAGAGTCGGGAAAAAATTTGTATCATCTGACTTACACTTTAGGTTTAAGTACGATGAAGAAAAACAGGTGAAAGAATGGACCGAGTGGGCAGAGCATAACGGAATTCCGGTTGTGCAAGGGAGAATCGTTAAGTGGTTATGAAAAACGCTAAACAATGAAAAAAGATCGAAAAGCTAGGTATGGTACGTTTTGTAATTCTTTATGGCTTATTAGGATTCGGTGGGATTCATTTGTGGAATACTGATGAGGTTTTTCTTTGTTAAGCGATTAAGCAAATAGGGAATTACAGAATATTATGACGTCCGAAAATGGAATGGGGGAAATATGAGCAAAGGAAAAGTAGTACTCATTGGTGTTGTAATGTCGTTATTCGTATCGTGTATGCATCTTATTACTTTAGAAGTTAGCACGTCATATAAAAACTCATCACAATCGGACAGATCCAATATGAGTCTCTATAAGGAACTCATCCAAAATGGCGAAGTAGAGGTTGCGGCTGTTGTTAATTACCCACAAGGACATGTGCACATTGCTTATTGGTATTCCTATACAATCTATGACTTTTTGATAGATTTTGCTGTGAGTATGCTAGTTTATTTATTCATTGTGGCCGTCGTTAAGGTAGTAAGGCAGAAAATTTTAAATCATAACAGATCATGAGTAAGATGCCATTATGCAAGAAGAACAATAAGCGGGGTGGGGTCAGGGAATGTTTCATGTTAACTCAAGAGCAATTATTGAAAGACAGATTGGTGATCAGATAGAGATTGTGATTCAGAATCGAGTAAAGCCGAATGAGCCTATTACGATTGAACTTCCTGGAGGACGGATAGAGCTTTATGAGTCACTGACGGAAGCATTGAGAAGAGAAGTAAAAGAAGAAACGGGACTAGATGTTATCGGGATCGAAGGAGAGCAAACAAGAATCGTAACAGAAGGCCAATTTTTCGACGTGGAATGTGTAAAGCCATTTGCAGCATTTCAGACGATAAAGGGTCCGGTAGATTCACTCGGTTATTACTTTAGATGTAAGGCTGAAGGTGAGCTGTTAGTATCAGGAGATCAGACTTCTAGAATTAGATGGATCAACGTGAAAGACTTATGGAATTTGGTTGAGAAAGAGCCGCAACAATTTTCAGATGTAGATCTAGCCGGAATCAAATATTACCTTAATGAATTAAACTTTAAATGAAAAGAGGATGATCGTAATGGCTAAAACAACGATTGAAATGGTTGAGGAATTTAGAGCGTTTATCGATTATGTGAATGAAATAAGGGTTATTGATGAAGAGATTTGGAATCATCCGATTGCTGAAGGCAAGTGGTCCATCAAGGATATTATGAGTCATATTATGCTATGGGATAAGTATTTTTATGAGGAAGGCGTTGAAAAGATTAAACTTGGACAACCACTAACCGTGAAGCACCTTGATTTTGATGAGTTCAATGCGAATGCCGTAAAGTATGCTAAAACTCAGACGAAGGACGCTATTGTTGATCAGTTTATAGTATATCGAACGAAAATTATTAATAGTGTTTCTGGATTATCGGAGGACGACTACTTAAAGGGATATAAGGATGGGGATAAAAAGAAATTTACCCTTCGAGGGTATTTGCGCAGCTTTGTTTCGCATGATAAGCATCATAAAAAACAGATCGAGAAATACTTGAAAACTTCGAAGATATTGAAATAGGGGCATTGTTTTTGACTGGAGGGCCATATGCGCATTTTAGCTTGTGTTTTTATATTATTAATATTGTTAGTGGGGTGTTCAGTAGAAGGAAAGGATTCAGAGCCTGAAGAAATAGATAAACCTGCTAACATTATATTGACACCTGTTGACTTATATAAGGGGAATGCGAAGAAGTTTAGACCCTTCCTTGGGGCTATGTCTGGAGCATTTAAAATAGAGTACAAAGGGATTAAGCCAAATGCACATCTAGATATTGATATTTGGGAAAATGGTGAAAAGGTATCTTCTGCGGGCTCCGTAGGAGACTTGTTTTTTTGGCCAGAAGAAGAAGCAAGTAACGAGCTTGAAATTATTATTGCGTTCGATACGATTTCCATAGAAGGTCAGGATCAGTATAAAGAAATTAAGATTAATTTGATAGATGGCTCGGGTTCTAGCTTCATAACTTCAACTACTCCGTGGGATGAAAAATATGGCCCACATGGATTGATTTCTATCGGAGAGACTCGAACATTTCCTGCCAAAGGAGCTGTTCATGTGTGGGGAATGCATGCCACGAGCACGAATTCCATACGTGTCGCAGATTTATCGCCTGAGTCGCTTAGTACACTCGAGAAAGCGATTATTTTCACTTTACGTTTTGAAGAATAAGCTGTGGAGACGAACCGTTATACAGGTGGAGGTTTGGCGGAAATGATTAGGATTTATATTGTAAGACACGGAATAAAAGAGAAAGCAGTAGGAGATGTACCAATTACTTTGGAGGGGACGAAGCAAGCTCAATTAACGGGGCAATACTTGAAAACGATACCACTTACAGCTATTATTTCTAGTCAACTTAGGAGAGCTGCAGAAACTGCGCAATATATCTCATTAGCATCGAATGTGAATGTAACTGTAGATCACCGTCTAAGGGAGCGAGCTAACTGGGGAGACTTGCTGGGACAAACCTTTGATGAATTTGTTGAAATGTGGGATAAATGTACACGCGAACCGGACTACATCCCGCCTGTAGGTGATTCTGCTAAGCAGGCATGTGAAAGATTCTCATCATTGCTAACTGAGCTCGTACACAACTATCCATCGGGTAGTAATATTGTTGTCGTTACGCATGGTGGATTAATTACGGATTATTTAACGAATACGTTTTTGGAAAGCGATCTTAATCGGTTTCATGCTAACTTTATCGAAAAACAAAGCGGTTTAGTCCCTGAATGCTCGATTACTGAGCTTATCTATGAAAATAATAGTTTTTCACTTGTTCAATTTGCGTCAGTTGAACATTTACATAATGAGAGCATGCAAAGATAGATGGCGCTAATATAAAAGCTTTAATAACTACTGCGAAAGCTAAAGGAGATAACATGCATAGCGAATATATCGTTCAAAAAAGAATGCCGTCCATTTTAGAATATAAACAGATTTGCACTGCTGTTGGCTGGGAAGACTATATGAATTTTGATGTGGCGGAGCAATCGTTAAACCAATCTATATTCGGTGTTGTGGTTCAATATCGAGATGAAATTATAGGTATGGGGAGAGTGGTTGGAGACGGGAACATCTATTTCTACATTCAAGATATTGCTGTTGTGCCGGAGCATCAGAGTAGAGGAATTGGTGACCTAATTATGACTGCGATTACACAATATCTAAAGGAAAATACACCAGAAAAATCGTTCATCGGTTTGTTTTCATCTCAAGGAAAAGAGTCATTCTACAACAAATATGGATTTAATAAGCATGAAGGAATGACGGGAATGTTTGGGGTCATTCATGACAATGAAATAAAGTGATGTTGCATGCAATATATAATAAAAGGGGAGCCGGCGAATGAATCTAGCAAATAAGGTAACGACGGTAAGAATATTGCTAATCCCACTATTAATTCTCTTTTTGCAAACCTACCCCGATTGGCTAGCGAACCATATATCCTTTTTTAATCATTTGAACCAATGGGGAACCTATTATGCGGCTGCTCTTTTTATTTTAACTGCAGCTACTGATAAATTAGATGGGTATATCGCTCGTAAATACAACATGGTCACTAACCTGGGGAAATTATTAGATCCTCTAGCTGATAAGCTATTAATTGCAACTGCGCTGTTATTGCTTGTGTTTATCGATAAAGTACCAGGTTGGATGGCAATTATTATAATTGGCCGAGAAATAATAATTACTGCACTTCGAGTATCAGCATCATCAAAAGGAATTGCACTAGCTGCCGATAAACATGGGAAAGTTAAGATGGTATTCCAGGTTGCTGCAATTACAGCAGTGTTGCTTAACAACTATCCATTTGCTTTTATTACAAATTTACCTGTAGATATGATCCTAATGATTGCAGCAGTATTTTTAACACTTTACTCAGGATATAACTATATAAAGATCAACTATAAGCGATTGGATTTGCAAATTTGACACGATAGGAGGGGAACATCGTGAGGGTAGTAAAGCCAGAACTATTCGAAAAGTATAAGCATCTAAAAATCATAGACGTGCATAATCATGATGCTGACTATTATATAGAAAAACAATCATTTGAAATTTGGAGTAAATACCATATTGATAAGACGGTAATGTTCGGATCAATATCAGAGCCATCTGCAATCCAAAGCGATAGATTATCATTTGAAGCATATACGAAATACCCGAGCAAAATAATACCTTTTTTTTCAGGTTTTCCAATGTATGATAGTCGGGGAATAGATATTGTAAAAGACAATTTAGAAAAAGGTTACTACGGTATTGGTGAGACTGTGGCTGCATCGACGTATTCACCACTTACCTCGAAGCTCGAATGGAAATCGCTTCATCCTATGGACGGTAATTTGCCAGAAATATATCGATTGTGCGCAGAGTATAAGGTTCCAATACTATTACATATAGATCCGCCATTTGGGGAAGTCATCGATAAGCTGGAAGAAGCACTTACGATGTTTCCCGAAACAATGATTATATTTGCACATGCTAATGTGTTTAATCCCCCTGAAAGTATTAAAAAGTTACTGGTAAAGCATAGCAATCTATTGATTGATTTCTTCGCTGGATTTACCGCATATGACCCGAACAATATTTATCCACTTGAAGATTACGTGCCACTGATGCTAGAGTTCCCTCATCAATTCCTATTAAGTACTGATTCTGCGACTGCACAAAATCTAGATTACGAAAAAGCAATAAATGCAATGTACGAAGTGATCGATTTATGTAGCGATGAGCATATTGGAGAACTAATAGCTAGGAAAAACTTTTTGAATATCATTGAAAAACAAGAGGCTACACGAACCCAACTTCATATTATTAAGGCGAATAGAGAAAAAATACTGGAGAACTATGAGATAGAATTACTCAATAAAAGAATGGCGAACGAGCTAATTATTAAATATAAGCTAGGTGTTAGTTAAGAACGGTAATGATTTGATAGAGGAAATGGAGATTCTGCATGAACAAACCTATAAAAGGAATCATATTTGATATGGACAATACGTTATTGCGATCGAATATTGATTTTGAAGCAATGAAGAAAGAAACATTTGCTTTTCTTTCTACAAAAGGGATTCTTCCCACAACGCTCTACTTTAAAGATCATATAGGGGAGATATAACAAAGATGAATAGGATGGGTGTATATCCAAGCGCCCAGATTATGGATATAAGAGATTTGATGCAGCATTTATAATAGTGAGTAAAAGTTACACCATCAGTTAACATCACTATGCATGGAGACGAGAAAAGTAGGAGGGAAAGATGAAAAAAAGTAAAAGCATTAAAATTATTTATATACTAATGATCCTTACTTTAGTGTATGGCTTTACTTACATTCCTCATAAGCTTATTTTAATCGATTCAGGCAGTATATCTCAGATCGTAGTGACTGATGGCAATACAGGTCAAAAAATAGCGATTAAAGATAAGGAAGACATTAATTATATCATCAACAATTTGAATGGAGTTATTTTTCAGAAAGGAAAGCCTTCTATTGGATATGTAGGCTTTAGCTTTCGCGCAATTATCTACAATATAAAAGGTGAAGCTATCAAAGAGTTCACAATAAACTCATTAGAAACCATAAGATATAATAGATTTTTTTATACAGCAATACATAATCAAGTAGATGATGAGTACATAAAAGAGATGTTTGAAAAATACCCGTATGTTCAGCCTTAAAAGGCATGCAAGGAATTTATTATTCATGAAGTTAATCCACAATTTCTCATTTAATGCTTTAAGTCTTTAGTTTCGAAATGTATAATTATGGTAGAAATTGCACAGCCCAGTCTAAGATAGTGTTATCTATGGCTGGGCTTGTTGTAAATATATAGACGCTAGATGAAGTTAAGAGCTAAAAGTTATTAGAGAATGAGGTGCATTATGCCAAGGGAGATTGTATTAGCAGATGGGAGAAACGTTGAAGTAGAATGTTTAAGTTGTGCCTTAACAAGTGGACTCATTACTCCAACTGGAGGAGTCATATACGAGTCTAGTCTGTTTCATATTCATCAAGATGTTGCATATCCCATTAGAGGACTTGTCATTCTAGCATCGAAACGTCATTTTTATTGTATGGATGAGCTTACGGTAGAAGAACAGGTCGAGTATATGTCGCTAATACATAAAGTTAGAAAAGAGCAAAGAGAAAGACTAGGTATCGATAAGGTCTATTATTTTTATAACGAAGATACAACGCATCATTTTCATCTATGGCTGGTGCCAAGATATGAATGGATGTATAGTTTTGGACATTCCGTGGAGTCATTAAGACCCGTACTATTGCATGCGAGAAACCATATGAATAACGAAGAAAATATGAAGGATGTTATGGAAGGAATCCACGAACTAAGGGAAGGATTACGGGATCGAGATGAGTCTTAAGTATAATGAGGGAGGTGATGCAGCATGAAGCTCTATCACTTTAGTGAAGAAGATAACATACTGACCTTCAAGCCTAGAATAAAAGAAAACCGAAAAAATATGCCGCCGGTCGTATGGGCCATTGATGATGAGCATCAATTTACATTTTACTTTCCACGAAATTGCCCACGAATTGTTTACACGAAGAGCAGCAGCATGAAAGAGCAAGATAATATGAAGTTCTTTGGTGTAACGGAAGCGGATCGCGTAATTACGGTTGAGACACATTGGTATAAGACGATAATGAACACCACGTTATATAGATACGAATTACCGAGCGATTCTTTTGTACTACAGGATGAGATTGCAGGCTACTATATCTCGTATGAGGAAGTTAAGCCGCTTTGTATGGTACCTATTGATAATGCATTAGAACGACTTATGGAAATGAAGATTGAAGTACGGTTTACTCCCAATCTACATACTGTGCGAAACGAGCTATTAAACTCATCAATAAATGACTTTGGAATACATAGATTTGCCCACGCTACGAGATTGATTCCTTAGTTACGATAAAAATAACTTATCAAGTTGATCTAAATAATAAGTTTTACTTTATTTGTATTAAATTGTAAATTCATATAGAGGTGATTTTACAATGTTAAAAAAAGTGAACTTTGGAAATGTAGCTAATGATTATGCTAAGTATCGCGATGAACTTCCGAGTATAATTTTTCAGCAGCTGATGGAAAGAGACATCGATTTTTCCGGAAAGAAGGTTATTGACTTAGGCTCTGGAAGTGGGATTTTTAGTAGGGCAATGTCACATCAAGGAGCTATTGTAACAGGAATAGAGCCAGAAGAACGTTTGATTACTCAAGCTGCTTTACTAGACCAATCCATGGGACTCCATATTAAGTATATTCATGCATGTGCTGAGAATCTGACAATGTTAACGGATCAATATGATGTGATCACTGCTTTAAGATCATGGCACTGGTTTAATCGTACGATTGTCAACCAGCATGTATATAAACATCTTAAAGAAAGAGGGTATTTGATCGTCATTCATTCTGTGTTTGTTCCTCAGCTTTCCCAAGAAGCACAGGAAACAATTAAAGCAATCATGGAATATATCCCAGACTTAAAGCCTGCTGGTTCGATGGGAGAGGTTAGAGAACGTAGAAATGGGCTACCGATTAACTGGTTCGATGAATGGGAAGCTGTAGGTTTTCGTATCGTAGACGAATGGCAATACGACTACCAGCTCGAATTTAGTTTAGAGGAATGGTGCGGCAAGATTAGATCACTATCGTGGTTAACGAATGTAAGTGAGGAAATTACAGAAAAGATTATTGAGAAGGTTAAGAAGGATTTAGCGCGCTTTTCTGAGCCTTTAAGCATTCCTCATCAATACTCGGTTGTCATCCTACAAAAGTTAAAATAGGGAGGTATCGTTTATGTCCTTTGTTAATGAAATTCATTATTTCAGAATACCAGTAACTAATCTCGAGGAATCGATTCGTTGGTATACTACTTGTTTGGGGCTGAAGGTTCGAAGAAGGAAAGATGATGAATTAGCGGTTATGGAATTGCCGGAAGGGCCGTTGCTGATTCTAGTGAAAGCAGATGAGGGTTCCAGAGGGTATTTTATTAAAGATGGCAATGATGAATTCTCGATTGGATTCACCTGCCCGGACATCCACAATTTTCATGCCTATTTAGTGAAGGAACAAGTAAGGGTGGAAGCGATGCAAGAGGATGAAGGGCACTATTACTTCTATTTTTATGATTCTAGTGGGAATAAACTTCAAGCACATTGGTAGAGTAAAAAGATGACATGGGCAACGTTTAACGGATTGTATCATCCTGCAAAAGTGAGGTTAAGAGATGGATCGCCTTCAGATGATAAGACAAAGCGAAAAAGAATATCATGATCATTGCTATGAGAATGTTGAATTATTCCAACCAGGATCATGGATGCACAAGCCAGTAAAGACGGTACTGGAGCTCCTGCCTGTATATGATCATAAGAAAGAAGTAAACGTACTTGATCTAGGCAGTGGTGTTGGAAGGAATAGTATACCCGTTGCAGATTATTATAAAGAAAAAGAAGGAAAAGTTGTCTGTGTTGATTTGTTAGAGTCAGCTAATGAGAAGCTGGTTCAATATAGTGAGCAGTATAGCGTGAGTGAAAAAATACAGCCAGTGATGTCAGAAATATCAGAGTATAATATTCCTACAAATTACTTTGACTTGACCATTGCTGTATCTTCGCTTGAGCATTTGGAATCGGAAAAGGCGTTCGATGAGGTAATTCATAACATGATTAGTGGCACTAAGACAGAAGGAATCAACTGTATGATCATAAGTACAGGAGTCAAGGAGTCAATGCTAGAAACAGGTGAAAGCATTGATCCGATGTATGAATTGTTGTTCGAAACTAATCACTTAATAGAAAAGCTAGAACAAGCCTATCAAGGCTGGGAAAAGCTTAAGTTTACAGTAAAGCCTTATGGTGTCGAGATTTTTAGAGATGACCGAAGAATAATGTTAGAAAGTGATGTAGTTACTTGGGTAGTACAGAAATTATGATGCCGGGAGATTCAAAGATGGAAGAACAATGGAGAATAGCCCCATATAATGCGGAATGGATAACGTTATTCCATGAGATTGGTGGAAAGCTGAGCGACTCGTTGCAAGAGCATGCAGTTCGAATTGATCACGTTGGTTCGACGTCAATCGTAGGTCTTGAAGCAAAGCCCATCATTGACATTCAAATATCCGTTCATAATTATGAGGACGTCATGAGTTACCAAACAAAAATTGAGTCTGTTGGATTTGTGCTTAGAGAAGAAAATCCGGATAAAACGAAGAGATACTTTAGAGAAACACCCGGTACAAGAAGAACACATATTCATGTGCGGCAAGCCGGTAGCTTCTCTGAACAGATGACGCTGCTTTTTAGGGACTATCTAAGATTGCATTCAGAAGATTGTTTAAGATATGCCGAAGAGAAACATAGATTAATGAATCTATATAAGAATGAACGACCAAAGTATGTCGAAGGCAAAGGGCCTATTGTTTGGGAAATTATAAAAAAAGCGCATATCTGGTCTCAAGAAACAGGCTGGAGACCAAGTCAATCCGATATGTAATACACACTATACTAGAAAAAGCTCATCAGCGACAGAAGCCCACCTAAGATAAGTAAGAGCGATCTTAGGTGGGCTTCTGTCGCTACATCTAGAGAGCATGATAAAAAAGGAATACTCACAAGTAGCCTTACTATATTAGGCGAGTAGGAGAGAGAAGGGAATAAGTAGAGAATCTCTAATTAGGAGCGGGTGAATGATGGACGTATTTAAAGTATCAGAAATTATTGTTAATCATATTAAAGCTAATTATTCTCAGGATGTTGCGATTGTTGGATATTACGGTTCATATTTGCAAGGAAGAGCAACAAAGAGATCGGATCTAGACTTCTTTTTCATACCAGCAACACCAAGAGGGAGAAGCGTAGAATTACAGTTTATCATAGATGGAATAAGCTTTGATTTCTATCCCATTGGATGGGAACGCGCTGAAAGAATGGCAGCATTTGATAATTGGAATACGACGATTATAGCAGACTGTGAGCTTTTGTATGTTCGTTCCGATGAAGATCATAAAAGATTTATAAATTTGCGCGAAACGATTCATGCGATGAAAGATCAGTCTAACTCCATTGCTTTTACGAACAAGGCTGAGCATGTGTTACGTGATTGCGTCGTGACGCTAGAAAAATTTCATATTGATGGTAGTTCGTTGGATTTGTCTTACTGTCGAACGCTAGCCCAGGAGGTTGCTGGACAAGTTTTTAAATGCCTGGGGTATTTGAACCAAACTTATTTTACTCGCAGCTGGGGACATTATCGCGAACAAGTCCGTGATCTTCCTCTCAAGCCAGAACGACTTGATACATGCCTTGATACAATCATGTTAAGCAAATCTACCGATGATATTCAATCTGCATGTAAGCAGCTGATACACGAGACGTTAAGCCTCATTACTACACAAAGAAATAGTCAGCCATCGATTCAATCGTATGAACATCGAATGAAGGGGTTCTATGAAGAAGAGCGTGGAATGCTTAATAAGCTTTTGACAGCCTGCGAAAAAGGTCATTATGAAACGGCGTTTTTTGTTGCCATCGGTGTTCAAGATGATATAGCAAGGATATTGTATGCTGCAGAAAAAGGTCACTGGCCTGGGGAGTTTGACGTAGGAGAGTATCGACAATTTTATAGTAAGTTTGGATTTCCAGAATTAGTTAATCTTCTTGATCCTGAAAACTTTGACCCTTTACGATTAGCTGTATTACAACTCATAGATAAGTTTGAAGAGCATATTGTAACGAGAGGTGTAAAGCTCAACAAGTTTAATACGATAGAAGAGTTTGAAGCATTTTATAGAAATGGATGTGAAGCATAATGTCTAGCTTAGTGGTGAAACAAGCGAGTATTGAGCATATAGATGAGATTGCTAATTTGTTCAACGAGTATCGCGTATTTTATAAGCAGATGTCTGATATAGGTGGAGCAAAGCAGTTTTTACAGGAGCGATTCGAGCATCGAGATTCCGTTATCTTCTTCGTTGTAGATGAAGAGGCCGATAAAGTAGTTGGTTTTACGCAGCTTTATCCTTCATATTCGTCTGTATCGATGAAGCGTATATGGATATTGAATGATTTATTTGTACTGGATACCTATCGGAATCAAGGCGTAGCTTCCCGATTACTGGAACAAGCGAAGTGCTATGGAACATTAACGAATGCTGTAAGGATTAGTCTGTCTACTGCAATAACTAATGAGACTGCACAAAAACTTTATGAGCAAAAAGGCTATAGCAAAGACAATGAATTCTATCATTACTCGTACGAGCTGCGCTAGATGTGGAGAATAGATGGACTAGAGAGGAGATTAAATTGAAGGGACGACTTCTTATCGTTTTGCTGGCGATATCTATCATGTTTAATTTTATGTTCTATATTGAACATAAACATGAGATAAACCAAAAGAGAGAGCACAATGAAAGAGATTTAGAGACAATATCAACTATCGGGGAAAATCTGGCTACTCGATTAGATCAGTTCTTAAACGATATGAATGGGAGCGAAGATCATGATCAGGAAGAACTACATTTATTATTAACGGATTCATGGCGAGTTGTTCTAGGTGAGAGTGTTAATACTCGAGATTACTTAGCTAGAATAAGTCCGCATCATATGGAGAGTCTGGAATCTAAATGGAGTTTATTGCAGTTAAGCTTATTCCGTACCAGTGACTTTTTAAGGCACTTAAATACCAAATTCCTAGAGCAAGGCACATATGACATAACCGATGAAGAAATAGAGCAACTAAAAGCTGTTGTTGAGGTATATCGAAAAATATATGAAGAAGTAGAGAGCGAATCGGTTAACCCGGTACTTGTTATTGATGAACTAACGGAACCAATGATGCTCATAGATCCTAGTTATGCTCTTGTATTAGATAGACTTGAACAAAATTAATCTGGTTTTAATTATTTTCTCGTCTTAATCTGATTTACAGTATACGTGGCACCATTCTGTTCATTGCTCATCGTCATTTGAACAATTTCATGATGATGGATAGCTTTTAATTGAACCGTAATATTGTACACGGTTGCACCGCCAGCTGCAGAAACTTTACGTTCCTCTTCTATATTTAAGGAGCCTTTACCAGTAACATACGATTCAATATCGATGATTTTAATGTCTTCATATTGAGGAAACTCTTCGCGATAGAGCTTCTGAAGAGATTGATAGATCGTCGCATGCAGTTGCTGTAGTAACGCTTGCTCCAATAATTCAGTTTTTACGTCAGTTTGTGCTGAAGCTTGTGGTACTAACGGACACAGCAGTATGAACGATAGTAATAAGATCAGTAACGTTTTCTTTTTCATTTATCATCACCGCTTTTAATTTTTGCCAATACCTAAGAAATTATTCTGAAAGTACGTTATTGTAATCAATCAATAATACTTTAAGGAGGTGTGCAAATGGCGGTTTATAAAGTTAATCCTACTCGTAGTCATGTGTATGGATCTTTGTCTGCGGAATATGCACCCATTGTAACGATTAATACAGGAGATACCGTTCAGTATTCTTGTTTTGATGCGGGCTGGGGGACGGCGTCCGAAGAAGGAAAGCGAATTAAGCCACTTGAAAGAAGAGATAAATTGGACCCAGGACACGCGCTTTGTGGTCCAATAAAGATCGAAGAAGCTAAAAAAGGGATGGTTCTGGAAGTAAGGATTAATGAAATTATTCCTGGTCCATATGGATTTACATCTGCAGGTCAGTACCCTAATTGGCAAAATCAAAAGCTTGGCTTAACGCAGTATAAAGAGATTACTCTAGATTGGAAACTCGATAATAAAAACAAAATTGGCAGTACGGAGATTAATGGGCGATCATTCTCTGTAGGCTTAAACCCCTTTATGGGCATATATGCTATGCCACCAGAGGAAACAGGGATACATATTACTTGGCCGCCACGTTTTTGTGGTGGGAATATGGATTGTAAAGAATTGACCAAAGGAAGCGTATTGTATCTACCTATTCCAGTAGATGGAGGTTATTTCTTTGTAGGGGATGGGCATGCAGCACAAGGCGACGGTGAAATGAGTTGCCAGGCAATCGAATGTCCAATCGAGCTAGTCGAATTAACCTTTAAAGTACATGAGGATATGAGTCTTAACATGCCAATCGCCAATACACCTAATGGATGGATTTGTTTCGGGTTTCACGAGGATTTAAATGAAGCTACAGTACAGGCAATGGATGAAATGCTAAATCTTATGTGTAAGTTGTTTGACATTAATCGTGTTGAAGCGATTGCTTTAGCGAGCACCGTAGTTGATCTAAGAATTACTCAAGTCGTTAATGGGGTTAAAGGTGTTCATTCTATATTAGCTCATAGCGCTTTGCGTTCGCATTAGATGAAAGAAGAGTGATGATTGATGAAAAGAATATTAGTAATCCTCTTATTATTGTTATTAACTGCCTGTCAGTCAAATGATAACGTCACATTATCACCGACTACGATCTCAGAAGTGTATCCAGGCAATATTATGGACGTCACAATGATTGAACTGATTGATGGCAGTTCAGGTGAACGAGTTAAACTAGAGAACAAAGATGAAATTGATCGCTTGATTAATGACATTAAAGATTTGGTTTTGGAGCCAGATCATAATCAGGAGGGTAGAGTAGGATATGTATATCGTTTGGCATTATATGAAGAGAATGAATTAAAGCTGGATTTTTTACCGACCTCTATTAATCAGACTTATTATACGGTTAATGAGCAGCTGTACAGCATATTAAAGGAATTGTACACTGAGAAATTCAACAAACAGTATTAGGAGTGAGGGTAATGCTTCAATGTCCATGGTGCAATAATCATGTTCAATTAATCAATCATATTTGTCCTGAATGTAAGCATGAGGTGTTACCTGAACATCTAAATGCAGCACCTTTTAATGAAAGCAACCAATCAGAAGATGATTCGATGAGTAATCATATAGAGCTTAGTTTGGATGAAATGATTATTAATCAATTTCGATGTTCAAAGTGTAAGCATGACGAATGCAATGTGAAAGAAGTAGCGATGACTGGAACCGGTTTGAGTAAAATGTTTGATATACAGCACAATCATTTTTTATTTGTTTCATGTACGAACTGTAGTTTTACAGAAATCTATGATCCAGATGTGCTAAGAGGTCACAAGTCAGGTCAAATAGGAACGATTTTAGATGTGTTGTTTGGAGGCTAATGCAATGCAACTCGAGAAAAGATTAGTAGAAATTATGCGCAGTAATGAGGAATTAATAGAGGATTTACAGCTCGTACAGCAATTGAATTTGCCCAATTGGTGGATCGCTGCAGGATATGTTAGAAACTATGTGTGGGATTACTTACATGGACATAAAGAGAGAACAAAGCTCAATGACGTCGATGTCATTTATTATGACCCCACTAACATTTCTATAAGCTTAGAAGCGGAATTAGAAGATCGACTAAAACAGAAAAAGCCAGCGTATCAATGGTCGATAAAGAATCAAGCTAGAATGCATCTGAAAAACAATGATCTACCTTTTGTAAATGTAGAGGATGCAATGAAACGCTGGCCAGAAACAGCTACTGCAGTTGGCATAAGATTGAGCGATGAAAATGAGTTTGCAGTCATAGCTCCACATGGATTAGATGATTTGTTCAATCTGGTCGTACGAAAAAGTGAATTTTTTGCAGATGAAGCTTACTACCGTCAACGAATTTCCTCGAAAAAGTGGAGCGAACACTGGAACAAGTTAACTTTTCATTAAGGCAGTCCAAAAAGTGGTATAATGTACAATAACGAATAGAATATAACTTCCAGACGCCCACTTAAGATAAACGCTATCTAAGGTGGGCGTTTGTTGTGAAAGGTAGTTTAGTTATGGGAATTACAAAAGAAATTGAGCACGTTGCTATTATGATGGATGGGAATGGACGTTGGGCTACAAAGCGAGGACTGCCAAGATTAGCAGGTCATTATGCTGGTATGAAAACGATATTATTAGAAGCTATTACATCGAATCAAATAACTAATGAAGAAGGATGATTGCTAGATGAAAACATTAAGCTACGATGAATTTGTACAATTAGTAGAGCAGTATAAGATTTTTCCTTTCTCAGAATTTATTCCAGAATACCCATCCTTAATTTCTGCAGCGGCCAATAATGAATGGCATACAGAGAATGATACAGATCCGTGGACGTGGCGCGTTCAAATTGTACATGATGGTATTGCTGCATATGGAAAATTCTTCGGTTCTAAAGTTACGTTTATAGAGGCGCAGCTATTTCCCATAGTTAGAACGATACTTACGTCAAATAAAGATGTGCAAGAAAGGTATAACGACGGGCTAATGTCGAGAACGGCCTATCATATATACAATATTATCAGTGAACACGATCGAATTGATTCTCGAACTTTGCGAAGGGCAGCAGGGCTTAGTGCTAAAGAAGATAAAAAGGAATATGAAAGAGCACTTGTTGAGCTTCAGAATAGTGGAGATATCGTCATAACAGGTGCAGTTAAACAGAATGAAGATGTTGCTGGTTGGAGCAGCATGTGTTATCAGCTTTCTGAACAGTGGCTGAACGAACTCAAAATACATGAGCCTAATATTTCTGTAGAAGATGCAAAGCAACAGCTTAAAGCAGTATTAATCGAAAACTGTTCTACGAAAGCTTATCGATACTTTGCAAAAAAACTTCAATTAGATCATTAGCCATTGAGCTCAAGTGGATGAAGCAGCGGAACAATCGCGCTTAAAATAGATATAAAGGAGTAATGGATGTGCTTATGCTTATAGCATTAGGAGTATCATTGCTGCTTTCATTTTCATATAAAATTGTTGAGTATATTCTTACATTATTGAGGATTAAGCTTCGGCCCGGAACTATTCTATATACTTGGGTTATTACAATATTGCTAATTATTCCTTTCTTCAATGAGCATATCATCTTCAATGCACCGATCAACATCATGGCAGCTGTTCCGGGGCTAGTAATCATTTTTTTAGTAAACGCTCTCGTACCGCGTTATTCTGGATATAAACCTGCTGGAACGTTTAACATCCTAAACTTTGCAATCATGTATCCGATTATTGAAGAAATTATTTTTAGAGGTATGATGCTGCCTTACTTAAACGAAGTGTTACCAGCTTCACCATTCATTGAATTGTTGTATTTGCCAATTAATCTCTCAGTCATCATAACTGCATTTTTATTTGCTATTTCTCATCTGCAATATTATAAGCTATCTCTACAAAGTACAAAATTTATGATCTTTGCTTTTACAGGTGGGATTATTTTCGGAGCAATTGCACATATAACCGAATCGATTGCATTTACATTGTTGTTACATATGGAGTTTAATATGTTAGCCATATATTATGCAAAGAAAACTAAAACACGATAAGAGGTGTAATGTGGATTACAATACGATTGAACGTGCAAAAGAGCTGTCGGTTAAAGTGATTCGCCAGGCTGGTCAAGTCGCAAGGGAGAGATTTGATAATTTTAATGAGCTAAATGCGAAAGATGAATATGGTGATGTCGTTACAGAAGTAGATTATTTGGCTGAACGGATTATTCTTAACGAAATTCAATCCGCATTCCCCGATCATCAGATTCATAGTGAGGAAGCAGGAAGCATCGGTCAAGAAAGTGATTGGCTGTGGCTCATTGATCCGCTGGATGGTACGAACAATTTTGCAATCGGACTTCCTGTTTTTACAGTATCGATTACATTAATGTATCGGAGAGAGCCTGTGCTGGGAGTAATCTATGAGCCATTAACAGATCGATTGTTTGTTTCAGTAAAAGGCCAAGGAAGCTACTGCAACAATAGACCGTTACAAGTTAAGAAGAACCCCAATATATTCAAGGGGAATATTGGCTGGATTCAAGGACATATTGTACAGAACGATAGTAAGGCATTACAACTGAGACAATATGTAGACGTAAGCTTTAAGCGCATGATGAGATTATGGGCTCCTACGCTGCAATGGTGCATGCTTGCTAAAGGAGACATCGATGGGATTGTATTGTACAACTCCGAAGGTGACGATCTGTATTCGGGCATTCTTATGGTGAAGGAAGCAGGAGGTATTGTCGTAGATTTCGAAGGGAATCCATTTAACGAGATGAATGAGCAGCCATATTTAATAGCTTGCCATCCTGATCATAAGGAAGAGTTAATTCGAATCGTGAAGGAAGGGCTAGGTCACTAGTAAAGTGGGGATGATTTATGCAATTCAAGACGAGACATATAATGATGCTCATTGCAGTGTTATTATTTGTAATGCTCGTAGGCTGTACAGGGTCACAACAGACTACTGAAGACCAATATCCTGAAGATTTTAATTTTGTATTCAGCTACGGGGTTCAGACTAAAAATAAAATAGATACGTTTGAGAACACCTATACGAAGGATTTAATAATAGACGGTTTAATCGAGGTATCGTTTGAATTGACGGGTGAAGAAAAGAAACGAATTTATGAAAAAATGCAGGACATTCATTTGTTTGATTATCCTGAATACAGTGCGGGAGTGAGCTCTGAGCCATCCCAAGGGTACATTTTCGTCATTGAGCATAATGGAGAACAGCAAACAGTTGGCTGGGGCGGAGGTTTTACAAACAAGAAGCGAGATCGAGAATTTCAGTCACTGGTAAATATGATTATAGAAATCATAGAATCACACGAAGAATATAAGTCGCTTCCAGAGGCAAAGGGAGGCTATTTATAAATTTGCTAAATTGCACGAGGTGTTCATGAAGATCGGTGTCGTTCGACATTATAAGGTAGCAGACAATACAACGAATTACTGGATGTCATCTAAAGAATTTAGCCAGTGGGTAGATCATTATAATCAGGCAAGTATTGAAGGAAATACAACCGTAGCAGCTTCAAATTGGGATTGTTGCTACTCCAGCGATATGGATAGAGCGGTTAAAACTGCCGAGCAGCTATTCAATGGGGAGGCTGTCATCACATCACTGCTAAGAGAGATCGACATTAATCCCTTATTTCAGACAAATGTGAAGTTACATCGAAGTATGTGGTTGCTTTTGGGAAGGTTAGGCTGGATGTTTAATCACTTTTCCCAGGAAAACAGACGAGCAACAACTATAAGGGCCAATGCAGTAATAGATGTGATCGAGCAGAGTAATGCCAATCAGAATGTTCTAATCGTAACTCATGGAGCATTTATGATCGTATTAAGAAAAGTGCTTGTTCAACGAGGCTATAGAGGCGATAGCTTTTATAAACCGAAAAACGGGAAAATCTATATTTACGAAAAGGATGTCGATTCGCATGGGAGTAATTGAAAACAGATTACAAGAGCTAGGGATTATATTGCCGAAAGCTAGTAACCCAACAGCTAGCTATACTAATTTTGTTGTAGTAAATGGACTTATGTTCGTTTCAGGTAAAGGGCCGACAGATAACGTAAAAGGGAAGCTTGGGAAAGAGTACACGACAGAAGAAGGCTACAAGTTTGCAAGACAGACAGGGCTCGAAGTGTTGGCAGTCGTAAAAGAAGGCTTAGGCTCGCTTGATCGAGTGAAGCGTGTTGTTAAAGTTCAAGGCTTTATAAATGCCGAACCACATTTTGAAGAGCATCACAAAGTACTAAATGGTTTTTCAGAGTTAATGTATGAAGTGTTTGATCAAAAAGGAGTCCACGCAAGGTCTGTTTTTGGAGCTGTATCGGTTAGGGACAACCTTCCAGTCATCGTCGATACAATTTTTGAAGTGGGAGACGAAGCATGATTTGAAACAAATAGATCGAGGCAGGTGGCTTAATGGACACTATTACGATTCAACCAATAACTCGAGATAATTGGGAAGACGCACTAAAGATAACTGTAGAAAAGCATCAGACGTCATTTGTGCCTTCTGTGACCGAAGGAATTGCATATGCTCATATTAAACCTTGGGATGAAGCACTTGATCCCTATATATTGAGCGTGAATGAAGCGATTGTTGGATTTTTCTACTTAAGCTACACGCCAGAAAGTGAAGATAATTACTGGATTGGTGGCTTTCAAATTGATCAAGCGTTTCAAGGCAAAGGCTACGGTAAGCAAAGTATGACTGCTATTATTGATTTTATTACTCAACATCATCCTCAATGCAAAGTGATCTCTTTAACGGTTGAGAAGGAAAATGTCAGGGCTCAGAGCTTATATAAAAGCTTGTCTTTTGTAAGTGAGAATAAGACGAATGATTATGGTGAAGTGATTTTTAGATTGAAGTTATAGTGGAGAATAAAAGCAGCAGGAAGAAGATAAATACATAGAGCAAGAAGCCCATCTGAGAAATAGTGAACAGATGGGTTTTATTTTAATTAAGTCCGGTGCACTCAAAGTCTGTTGTAAACCATGATAGAAAGGATGAAAAAGATGAAACGATATAAAAGCCCAATCGGAAGACAATTAATCTTCGAATCTTATGATAAGCTCCTTCAATCTTGGGGAGTAGAGGTGGAGGAGAGGAATATCGACACCTCTTTTGGAAAAACTCATATTATTACTGCTGGAGATCCTCAAAATCCATCATTATTGCTATTTCACGGGACCGCTGATAATTCAGCAATGATGTGGATTTATAACAGTAAAGCATTGGCAGAGCATTTTTATATCATCGCTGTTGATGCCATTGGCGGCTCTGGAAAAAGTGAACCGAATGAGCAGTATTATAAAAGCTTTAATCAAATCACATGGATTGATGAGATGCTAGATGCACTGAAGATCGGTACAACGAATATATGTGGCGTATCGTATGGTGCATTTTTAACTTATTACTATACACTGAATAGACCCAATCGGGTAAATAAAGCCTTATGTTTAGCAGGTGGAATCCCTGCGAATCAATTTGAAGTTTTTACAAAAATGATGGCAGCTTTTTTGCCAGAGGCAATGTTTCCAACGGAAAAAAACGTTAAAAAGCTTTTGAGAAAACTAAGCGGGCCTAACACTACATCATTTGAAGACAATGAATTGTTAATGAAGCATTGGTACTACCTGCTGAAGTATTTCAACAACCAATCGATGATGCAGCACAAGATAAAAATTGCTGATCACGTAGATTTATCTACAATTAGAAGCAAGGCTGTATTTTTAATAGGTGATCAGGATAGACTATCTAACTACCCTAAATCTATAAAGAGGCTAATTGATAATAACATGAATTATAGGATTATAAGGGATACAGGGCATGCAATCAATCATGAACAAGCAGATCTTATTAACCAAGAGATAATTGCACATCTATCATAGAAAGCTTTATGTCGGTGTTAGGAAGTTCTACTTCTAGAAAGGACACAAGTATGCTTAGAAAAAAGACAGTGATTTATACAGCCATCGTCATTATGCTGCTATTCGTTTTTAGTAATGAATATCGGACAGTATGGAATCCACAACTGGCTGAACTTAGAATTGAAGGACACACACAATTTTTATCTGATCAGTACTTCCATGAACTTGATGAGATATACGAAAAAGTCAGGTTGGACAATGAAGAATGGTATGTCTTTGATAATGCAAAGAAAGCTGCAGCTCAAGCTGTAATTGACAAGATGATGAAGGATTTAGACAGCGACCCAACTGCATTAATAAAACATGAAAATGATAGCCTCTTCTTTGAAACCTTCGATAAAAACATTAGAAGGTTAGATGGGCTTACAAAGGATATCCATTACTTTAGAAACATACTGAATACATACAGCGGTGCACCCGTTAGCCTAGATGACATGATCGTATTAACTGCAAAGGGAGAATGGAGGCTATTCAGTGCGAAATTCCATAGATACAGCTACGAGGAAATGAATGCAGCGTTAAATGTTAAATTTATTTCGGCGGATGGGCGTTTTGAAGTTGTTTATAATACGGGGTCAGGAGAAATGGTTACTGATCCGTATAATATGGGGACTTACAACTATGCTCCGGGTTCATTGCATCCTCAAAAGTATTATAGGCATTACCTGTTCGATGTTACGCCGTGGAAAAAATGGGGCAATGTTGAGAGTGTTTCGTATGAGGATATTATGCAATTAGAATCTAAACATGGTTCTGCCGAAGAAAAGAAAAACTCTAAGGAGATTGAAAGAAGAATACAACAAGCTAAAGAGCAGTTTCATGACCCAGCCACTAATTAATCATTGTTAGGGCTGGGTCATTACATGATGTGAAAAGCAATACATTAAAGCTTTCTTGCGTACATAACAACAAAATTATAATACTTATACATACAATCAACATCTGAAAAGCCGACTTCAGTGAGCCAGCTCAACTGCTCATCCAACGTAGACATTTTATCTAATTTAGTCCGTTCATATGCTGCGGAGATCTCCTCTGGAGCTAAGCCGCTGTGCTCAACGTAATTTGTCCAATCTGCTTTATATAACGAATCTAAAAAAACAGTTTTTCCAAGCACTTGATCCGCATTTACCAATATACCGTCACGATTCATGATGGAATAGAGTTTATGATATAGTGCCTTTTTTTCAGAATCCAGTAGATGATGGATAGAAAGCGAAGATATAACTAGATCATATCGCTCTGGATAATCGAAAGTCGTATAATCTCCTACAAAGTACTGGACATTGGATACCTTATCGAATCTAGATTCGGCAATGTTCAGCATACTCTCCGATAAATCAATTAGCGTAAGTTGAGCATTAGGATATTTTTGCAGGACGAAGGATGAAAACAGACCCGTACCAGCTCCCAAATCTAAAACTTTAGGGCAATCACTACCTGCTTCTGCCAATGCAGTAGCAATGCCATAAAAATCATCGTAGCAAGGGATAAGTTTCTTGCGTTGTTTGTCATAACTTTGAGCATTTTCATTAAATCGTGTTTTTATTCTGTATCGATCATTCACCATTAACAATCCACCACCCTTTATCATGTAGTTTCATGGTAAAATAAGTAAAGATATTAGTCTAATATTTGAAATTAATAGCATTAATAGGTTGCAGCTATAGGTTATGAATTGGAGCATAGCGGAGGGAATGTTTATGGATTCTGAGCTTATCAATATATTCAATGAACAAAGAGAGCCAATAGGTGTAGCTACTCGAGAGGATGTTCATAAATACGGCTATTGGCATGAAGTTTTCCATTGCTGGCTTTTAAGCCAAACTGAAGGCGTTCATTGCATTTATTTTCAGCTTCGAAGTGACAATAAAAAGGACTATCCTAATCTATTAGATATAACGGCTGCTGGACATTTAATGGCTAATGAAACGGTAGAGGATGGCATACGAGAGATTAAAGAAGAGATTGGTATTGACGTTTCACATCGTGAATTAATTTCATTAGGGGTCTTTGATTATACTGTAGTTCGTAATGAATTCATTGACAAAGAGCTAGCCCATGTCTATGTACATCATTATAGTGGGGCACTTGATGATTTCATTCTACAAAGAGAAGAAGTTGCGGGAATGTTTATTGCGCGATTTGATGATTTTTATGAGCTCTGGGTAGGTGGAAAAGAGAAAGTTGATATTCATGGTTTTGTCTTGGACGATGAGGGCAACAGACTCCATATAAGTAAAGCTGTAGGCAAGGAACACTTTGTCCCACATGAGGATGCATTTTATCAAACAATCGTGAAGCGAATAGCGGAGGTATTAGAAGAGGATAGGGAGGAGAATTGATGACGCTGAACGGAGTTGTACCTATACTTCGCATATTTGATGTTAACAAGGCAAAAGATTTCTACTTAGATTTTTTAGATTTTAAGGTGGATTGGGAACATCGATTTGAGGACGATATGCCTTTATACATGCAAATATCAATGGATAATGTATTGCTGCATTTAAGTGAGCATCATGGAGATTGCACTCCAGGAGCTGCCGTAAGAATTGGAGTAACCGGAATAGATGAGCTTCATAGTAAGCTTGTTAGGAAAAAATACCGTTATGCCAGACCAGGACTAGAAAGCACACCATGGGGAAGTAAGGAATGCACCGTAACAGATCCATTCGGCAATCGGATTATATTTTTCGAATACAAACCCTTTCTGCGCTGAAATGATATGTGAGATGGAGTGGTCGATTTGGAAATTAATGTGAACGAACAAAGCCAAAGCAATAAAAAAGCATGGGAGCATCGTGCGTATGAATTTTGGCATAAAAGAGATGGATCACCCGAGGAGAAAGCTCTGCGAATTATGGAGAATCCGATAGCGAATCTTAAAAAGCATAAGGAATACTTTAGTCAGATTGATGGTTTGAAAATAGCTAATCTTTGCGGCTCGAATGGAAGAAAGGCAGTTCCGCTAGCTTTGCTTGGCGGTGAAGTTACGGTATTCGATATATCTGAAGAAAACCAAAAGTACGCCCTAGAGCTAGCTGCAAGTGCGAATACGACCATTGACTATGTCGTTACCGATATTTATGAGATTGATCTTGAGAAATACAGCGGACATTTTGATCTTCTATATTTGGAAGGAGGCATACTGCATTATTTTGGCGACCTTCATACGTTTATGACGATCCTGTACACCTTATTGAAGGATGGGGGAAGATTGATTCTTAGTGACTTTCATCCTTTATCCAAATGCTTAACTGGCGACGGAAAAGTCAATTATTTTGATACGGAATTAAGACGCGGCGACGTTGCGTACAAAGGCTTCTTTAATAATCACGAACAGGCGGACTTCCCAGATGTTTCGATTCGACTTTATACATTGAGCGACATCATTAACGCTGTACTCTGTGCAGGCTTTCAGCTGAAAAAGTTCGATGAGCATCGTGGCTGGAACAATGAAAACATACCATGGGAATTTACAATTGTGGCAGATAAATAAGCTTATGTATAACATAAGCGAGGGCTTGCATGTCGTGCGAGCGATATTAGATACCGGCACAAGCAATCGAAAGGAATAGACATTGGTTATGAAAAATTTATCGCAAGCATTGCTTTGGCTAATCGTTATATGTGCTCTGTTTTGGGGAAGCTCGGAAATACTTTTTTACTATGTCTATACGTATGGATTTAGCACGAATGCGATGCTATATACACTAGTAACACTCCTACTTATCGCTTTATATATCGGTATCATATGGCTTGGATTTCGAAGCAAGCTTTGGTATATATCGTTGTTCAGTATACTACTATGCCCATTAGTATATGTGGTGATGTTATTTTCTTTTGGCAGTATGACCAGAATTGTAGAAGATGACTATTTAGTGGGATTTATAGCGATTGCTATCTTTATATTCAATGAAGTGTGTTTAATTATCGGCACATTAATTGGAAATTCACTTCTTATGTACAATAAGGCGCGTAATGCAAAGCCTAACGAATAAAGGAGTGTGGCATAATGGAAGCTTTCAAGATCACTTATGTTCCGCAACCAGACTTTTATACTTGTAATCAAGCATGCCTGGCTATGATAGCAGGAATCCCTATTGAAGAAGCAATAGCAGTTATGAAGAAGTATGAAGGAGCGGGAAGCTCTGCATTTTACAAAGCTTTTAAGAAGTATGGAATTGACTATATGAGCTGGAGAACCGTTAACAATATTAGTGAATTGCCGCCACTATGCATCCTGTTAATAAAGTTCTCTTCGTATAATCATACCGTTGTATATTACGATGGAGTCTATTATGATCCAGAGTTTGGTGTGCTAAGCAGTTGTAAGCCAGAAGGGCAAGTTACACATTACTTGGAGCTGTATATCGACGAGGCATATGTAGGTAAAAACATAGCTATTATGATACCACCTGATTTTCGAGAAGCATTTCATAGCGATGATGAGGCGTATCAAGCATTTCTTAGACTTACTTATCCGGATCAATCAAAATTAATTAACGTTATAAGTCATTATAAAAATCCATCCGTGCGACAAAACAATATTAAAAAGCTTTTAGAACGGTTAAAACAAACGACAGCATGAACGATCATTAATCGTATTAAAGATCGACTAGGGGGCGAATGTATGAATGCAAAACAAATTGCCGCTGAGCGCGCAGTGGATTATATCCGTAGTGGCATGATTGTTGGACTAGGAACAGGCTCGACGGCATATTATGCAATACAGAAATTAGGCTCAAGAGTTCAAGAAGGGCTCCTGATCAAAGCTATTGCTACATCCATTCAATCTGAGCGCCAAGCACTAGCACTAGGTATCCCGATGATAACTTTTGCAGACATTGACGCAATCGATGTAACGATTGATGGTGCTGATGAAGTTGATCCGTCCTTTCAGCTTATTAAAGGGGGCGGAGGTGCACTGTTAAGAGAGAAGATTGTAGCTGCAGCAAGTAAGGAATTGATCGTAGTGGTCGATGAAAGTAAGCTCGTCCCTCTTCTCGGCAGCTTTCCCCTACCTGTAGAAATCGTGACCTTCGGATATGAGATGACCATGAAAAAACTTAGAGCATTAGGCTGTCATCCGGTATTAAGGATGGCAGATCAAAAAGCTTTTGTATCGGATAACGGACATTATATTGCTGATTGTACATTTGATAACATTCCTCATCCGAAAGCGCTCCACGATCAGATTAATGGGATTACTGGAGTAGTAGACAATGGCCTTTTCGTAAATATGACGAAGAAGGTTATCGTAGGAACGACAAGTGGTGAATATCGAGAGCTGGAATATCATTGAACAATCTTTGACCGATCATGCAATAGCAAGCTCATATAGACACACTCACACGCGCACAAGAGGCCAGATTCGCACGTCAACACCTTTAGAATAATGGAGTATAGGAGGAACCTGCTCTACCTGGATCCCCATTCCTGATAGAATATTGTTTTCGCGAATATCCGCTTCAGCCTTCTGCAGCGGCCAAGGGAGATGAAGAATATCGCACCGTACGACAGTTCTTCTCTTTACACCAGTCGTGTAGAAGCAGTAACGCTCGGTAAGCCATTCATCGAATGATCCACTCGCGGCTAAAAATGGCTCTGACATTGAGCGATAGCTGCAATCTAATGAGATCGAACGATCTTTTTTTCGGTAACTTCTAAAGAGATGGTAGTCTCCATCTTGTTTATTATCCATGCTTGCATGGTGATAAGGAAGATTACATAATATCCGTGCGAATGTAACCATTGGTAAATGGGTTGCGTCGAGACTAAAAAAGTAAACGCCAGGTTTACCATTTATCGTTACATACGTTCGAACATTGAGCTCGGGAAAGTTAGATGCAGCTGGTAAGCCGCGGAACTTAACATTCTCCATATCGAAAGCAACAAGTCCGATCCAGCCCCATCCGTCATAAGAGTCAAGAGGGAGTTGACTAGGGACCAGTTGCCGCAGCACGTCTAACCGAATCGGGTAATGGATGAATAGTGCTTGATTCCATGATTGTTCCATAACCCAAGGAAGCCGTGGGAGAGGCCAAGGCCGATGAGCAGTACTCCATTTGTCGTTAACATTATCGATTAACATAGTGTCGTACCCCTTATTATTGTAATTACAATATAATGTGCTAAATAATACCATTTTATACTACGAATTAAAAGTGGGTGATGTTTTGTTCTCAAAATTAATTAACCTTCTGCCGCGTGATTGGCTAGTGTATATGTATAAGCATATGCCATTTACAAAGCTGAAAAACTGGATTGTATATCGAGCTCAGCATAAATTTTTAGTATCTGTATTAGGAGTCATTACTAACGAGGCGGGTCAAGTATTGCTGTTAAAGCATGTCTACCGAGATGAACCTTGGGGAATACCGGGTGGATGGATGGAGTTAGAGAAGCCCGAGGCGGCATTAAAGAGAGAAGTCTATGAAGAAACGAAGCTAAACGTTGAAATTACTAGGCTTGCCCGAGCGATATATGGAGAACATCCCGTAAGAGTTGACTTGATCTTCAGAGGGAATGTTGTCGACGGTACATTCGCCCCAAGCTCTGAAATAAGTGAGATTATGTATTGTGACATTGATCGCTGGCCTGAAGGAATGCCGGATGTACAAAAGCGGCTGATTAAGGATGTTTTAACGAATGAAGGTGGATAATACCAGAACGCGAAAGGCGGTATAAAGATGAGAATTGTGAAGAGTTTTATTTTAGTTGTTGTAAATTTAGTTGCTGAATTGTGGATGGGCATCAACAGAAAGCCTGAATTCTATGATAAACATACACGTACTAAAACCAAAAAAGGTTATATCTTATTTGTTTCAGTAGCCGCGCTCGCAACGTCAGGAGTCATCGTATGGCTATATAAAAGCATTTATTCATAGCAAGTCAACAGAGAAAGAAGTAACCTGTGGGAATTTATGTTAATATATAAAAATATCAGAGAAAAAACTAATAGATTGAATTGATAGTATGAGCAATATTTTTGGACAACGTATTGAATCAATCGATGATTTCAATGCATTAAGATCTGAGCTTGGGCAACCTAGTAATGTTGTATCTAACAAAATCATTCATTCATTAGATTCATATAGTAAAGAGTTTATTGGAAAATCACCATTTATAGTTATTGCTACTTCAGATGATCAAGGATGTTGTGATTCGTCTCCAAGAGGGGATAGTCCAGGGTTTGTATATGTTGTTGATGAGAAGCATCTGTTTATACCAGAACGTCCTGGTAATAGGAGAATGGATTCAATCCAGAACATATTACATAACCCTCACGTCGGAATTATATTTATCATTCCTGGAATGGAAGAAACATTTCGTGTGAATGGAAAAGCATGCATTAGCCGTGATGAAGAGCTGTTAAGCAAAACTGCCGTGAATGGGAAGCTTCCAGCAATGGGAATTGGTGTCGAGATCGAAGAGTGTTATATGCATTGTGGTAAAGCTTTTAAGAGGTCTAATCTGTGGAATGCTGAGAAATGGCTGCCCGAAAGTGAATTGCCATCAGCGTCTAAGATAATAGCTGCGCATGTTAGCAGCAACAAAATGCAGGTAACAGAGGAACAGATAAAGAGTGGTCTAGAAGATACGTATAAAAATCGCTTGTATTAATTGATTCACCTGGATAAAGGAAGTGACAACGTTGGTTTTAACAGATAAAGTTAATCCTTACTCTGCCAATTGCGAGGCATGTTTTGGTATTTGCTGTGTAGCTCTTCCATATGCAAAGTCGGCTGATTTTGCATTTGATAAAGGCGGTGGTCAGCCGTGCAGACATCTGCAAAGTGATTATCGATGCGGCATCCACACGCAGCTGCGCAATAAAGGATTCAAGGGCTGCACCGTATATGAATGCTATGGAGCGGGGCAAAAGGTTTCACAGCAGCTGTACAGCGGCAATGACTGGAGACATTCCGATCAAGCAGAAGAGATGTTTCAAGTATTCCCTGTCGTACAGCAGCTTCATGAGATGCTCTACTATTTGCATGAATCGCTTATGATCGAGGAAGCCGAGTCTCTCCATATGGATATTAAGCAGATCATGGAGGAAACGGAGCAATTAACGCTGCAATCGCCGGCATCACTTCTCAAGCTCGATGTTCATATGATTCGAGGACGTGTGAATGACGTGCTGTTAAAGGTCAGCGCCATTGTTCGAGCCCCGTTAAGCAAGGCTTATGAGTCAAAGCGACATGTCGTAAAGGGCAGAGATTATATTGGTGCTAATTTAAGAAAAGCATGCCTTGTTGGTGTTAGTTTACGAGGCGTTCTACTTATAGGTGCGAATCTTACTGAAGCAGATATGCGCAGGGCGGAATTTATTGGTGTGGATATGAGAGACGCTAACTTAAGCGGGGCTGATCTAAGTGACGCGTTGTTTCTAACCCAAGCACAAATTAATTCTGCAATCGGAAACAAAAAAACTCGACTGCCTTCGCATCTCAACATGCCGTCGCACTGGTTGGCTACTAAGAAGTAAGCCAGTGTACAACCCTATAGAAGATAACGTTGGCCTCGAATTAGCTATCTCTTTTAATCATTTGTTGCATTTTGATGATCGTTCGCTTACTAGACTCGAATCGTTTATCGATGAGTACGCGCAGCATATGACGTAGACCGAACATGAGATTCTATCATTTCCTTTAATTATGAGACTATACTATGTGTCGTTACTTTGTATTTACATCGGACAACAACGTGGAGGCAAAGATATAGCGACCTATTTTGAAATTATACTGGAACAGTTGGTCCACAGATCACACTGGCTCAAGCAACATGAACAAGAGCTTATCGCATTACTAAAAGCAAAGTTGCTGTAAGCTGCTAAGTAAGGCTTCATAAATGCAGACCTGTATGTAATCATGCAGCTACGTATTCAGGTTAGGGGGTAATGATATGAGATTGAATAGGCGATTGTTGCTGGAATCCATCATTGTTGCTGCATTTTTAATTATTCTATTTATGGTCTGGAAGATCGTTCAAGGTTATATGACGACGAAGAAAGTGATGGAATCCATTAACGATATCACCATCGAAGTAACCGATCAGCTGCCTTCAGAGGTGACATTAAGTACGAGTCAGAATATAGAGTGGCCGATTTTTTTAGCCTGTTTTTTGTTAATGGCGATTGTCTATTACGGGGTGCGCACTGTAGTTGGTGGCACAGGTAAGTAATGGGCTGAATCTTAACGAAACCGATTGTTTATGGTAGTACTGGCACGTGGACATTGCTGATTCCGATTAAAGAGTTAAGTAGCTTCGCTCGAATGAAGCCTAACAATGAACTTTTCCCTGACGTTTTACTAGAAATGCCTAAAGCATCAATGCACCCTATTGGTTTTCAAACATACGATCAATCAGCATTGATGCATGCGCGGCATTTTTCCTCACCTTATTCTGGGACGATAGAAGATGCAGTTACCGGAACCGCATCGGGTGTAATGGGTGCCTATTATTTAACGTATATCGATCAACAGTTGTCGTCGATCGAATGTGTAGTAGAACAAGGACAGGAAATTGGAAAAGATGGACGAGTGTTTGTTAGAGCAGTACGTAATGAACTGCAATCGATAGACGTATATATTTCAGGAACAGCGGTCTATGTCGGACAATTAGAGATCGACTAGGTCATGAAGCTTCTATATTGAAAGGAGTGATGTGGTATGAACAATATGATGGTGAGTTATAGAAAAGGTGCTTTGTTTTAATACAGAGGAATGTGATTCCTCTGTAAACACATTAATGGAGGGATCGTTATGAGTGTTTGTCTAAGACCTGTAACAAAAAACAATTGGTTTCTATGCACGCAGCTTGAAGTGACTAACGAGCAAAAGCAATGTTTTCCTGCTCCAGTCGTATATTGGATCGCAGAATCAAAGTTTGTTGAAGACTATGAGCCGCTTGCTGTATATCATGGTGAAGAGCTTGTAGGTTTCATTGTCTATTGCAATGCTCCAGATGATAACGGGAACTATTGGATACCAGCGATCATGATCGATGCTAAGTATCAACGGAAGGGCTACGCTAAGGCAGCTATGGTCGAGCTGATTCACTACATGAAAGAAAACTATGCATGCGATCGACTGATGCTCGGTCATAGACCGAACAATGTAATTGCCAGTAAGCTCTATGATAGTATAGGCTTCGCGAAGGTAAGTGAGGAGTTAGTGGACGGAGAGGTTGTCCGATTGCTTCAATTTTAATTGACATTATCTGAGAATCGTACTATTATCTTAACAATATTAAACATTGCATACGTGATTTATGTATAAATAACATAAAAGCGATCAACACAGACATACAACGCCCACCTATGGTTTGATGCAATCTAGGTGGGCGTTTGTCATATCGTTGAATAAAAGCAGTTCGACAAGAGGATACATAGGAGTTGAATGTAATGCAGAATATTAAAATTGTAGAAGTCTCATTAGATGAAAAATCTATCCTTAGTCAGTTAATCGAATTATATGAATATGATTTCAGTGAATACAACGACCGAGATGTAAATTCGTTTGGACGATATGGCTACAAGTACTTAGATCATTATTGGACCGATGAGAACAGGCATCCATTTTTCATTATCGTTAACGAGCAGTATGCTGGGTTTGTTTTGATTAATGATTATTGCTACCTCCAATCGAGTGAAAAGGCAAAATCCGTTGCAGAATTTTTTATTATGCGTAAATACCGAAGAAAAGGGATAGGCAAAGTGGTCGCGACGCTTATCTTTGATCGTTTTCCTGGCAACTGGGAAGTACTGCAGCATGGGAATAATGATCCATCAAAAGTATTTTGGAGCGAGGTTATTCCTGAATATACACAGGGTGAATTTGAATTGCTTGATGTAGAGACTGAGGAGTGGAAGGGGCAAGGATTTGTATTCAACAATGCTCAACAATAAAATTTTGTGAGGAAGAAAAGCTATGAATCTATTAATTGGACAGCCATTACTAGAAACAACGATTACGCAGCTTGAACAGACGATAAAGAATAATGCTAATGTAGATGCCGTTATTTATCCGGAAGGATATCTTAACGATAATGTTGAAGCTGCCTGCAAACTTGCGAAAACCTACAACGTCAGCATCATTACCGGATATAAAAAGCCTAAGGATCGAGCGATCATCATCAACAACACAGGTGAGATTATTACTGATCGAGCAAAATATGATACTTCACCCACCGTATTACTTAACGATCAATATATCGGATTTATATTATGTGATGAATTAGTTCTTCAAGGGACAAGTAAGATTACAGGACCAGCTCCCAATCTAATCATCCATCCTATCGGTGTTGGTATGTTTAGTGAAGAACAATTTGACGAGTGGATAACTGAAGCAAAAAGGATCGCAAAAGAAAGCAACGCGATGATCATAGGTACAAGTCATGCAGATGGATCCTATAGAGATAGCGAGGTATCGATACCGATCGCGTACTGCATCGATAGGGATGGCAGAGAGGTATTTGTATCTAAAGATGATACTCGAACAATTCTTTATGAATCTACTACTGAGCGAATTACGCGCGTAGAGTGAGTAAATGGCATTCTATTAGATTAGTATCTTGCATGTGAAGAGCGCAGTAGAAACAGAGGACGTACTAGCACGTAGGAGTGCAGTAGCGAAGCATATTGGAAAGGGGAGCAGTACATATGATACTGGAAGTAGCCATACTGAACATTAAACAAGGACGCAGTGATGAGTTTGAACAATCATTCAGCAAAGCGTCTGCGATCATCTCTAGCATGGATGGATATATTGAGCATCGGCTGCAAAAATGTATAGAGTCACCTGACCAATACATATTGTTAGTTCAATGGGAATCACTTGAGCATCATGAGATTGGCTTTAGACAATCGGAGCAATATCAGGAATGGAAGTCTCTTTTACACCATTACTACGATCCGTTCCCAGTAGTTGAGCATTATACGGAAGTATATACACAAACAGCTTATGGAGAGGAGGCACAAAAGAAATGAGGATTGACCTGGCAAGATTAATGGCCGTCTTTTATCCGATTATTGTTATTGGGCTTATTGTATTGTTTCTCGTCAGCTTCTACCTATTTATTAATCGAATCATGACGAGCAGGCGTGATACAGTGAGGTCTTTACATGCTATTGAGCACAAGCTCGATCTCATTCTGAATCAAATGGACACAAAAAACAGCAGGAATGAAGCTGAATAAAGTGAAAGGAGTGAATAATTCATGAGACTGCAACATATTTCTTATCTTTGCGTCAAAGTAATTGCTATAGTAATATTTTTGCTTGGCTTGAATCACCTGATGAATTTGATCCAGTATTCAATTCCTTCCTATATGCAAATCATCGATCACCTGTCATTTTTCGAAGCATTTTTAATGGTTGGATTTCCGGCATGCTTTTTAATCGTAGTGAGTATTATTCTTTGGTTTTCGGCTAATAGATTATCAGTCTATCTTATACCGAAAGCAGAGCCAACTGAAGAATCAGCTGATACATCTGGTGTTAAACAACTAGAAGGTTATATATTAGCTATCATAGGCTTGTTGCTTGTCGTTTTCTCTTTAACTACGATTATTAGAATGTTGTTGACGTATACCGTTTTCTCAACAGAGCAAGGCTTCGCGGTCACGAACCAAATCCAGTTGTATTCTATTGTTGAACAGGGTCTGCGCTTTATCATTGGCCTTGTACTATTAGTTAAAGCAGAGGGGTTCGCACGTCTACTTAGAAAGATTAGAACGCTTGGCGTGAAGGAGCAGTATTAGGTGCAATATGAGAAATGCATATGTTAAATTATCTGTTGCTATAGTTAGCCTGTATACGATATTGTTAAGCTATTGGATGTTAATAGGATTCAGAAGACGTTATACCTCGAATCAATATATGATCAATCTAAAGCCATTTGATACGATAGCCCATTATTTGCAGTTTGATCGTATTAATACGATGACTTGGGTTGTCAACTTGATTGGCAATATCGTTGTTTTTGCCCCATTTGGTGTGCTGCTGCCGATTATTTTCGGCAAGCGAATCGGAAAGCCATTTTTCATTTTCTTTATTAGTTTGTTTGCTTTAGAAAGTATACAGCTGCTGACGAGAAGAGGAAGCTTCGATATTGATGACCTTATATTAAATTCTTTTGGCTTTCTTCTTGGTTACGGATTGTTCAGACTATGCTATATACAAATATCATCATGAACGCTCATCTAGATGTAACATTTAGATGGGCGTTTTTTGCGAAGGTGAGGTCATTATATTTATGAACGAGTTGAAAGGTATCATTTTTGATCTGGATAACACGCTTTTAGATCGTACAAAGACGTTCAGTCAATTTACAAAGAAGCTTTTGCAGCACTATGACAATCATTTAGAAAAAGCAGAAGGTCTTTATGATACGATCATCGACCTCGATCAAGATGGATATCGGGATAAGCAAGAGCTATTCACGCAGCTAATTGATGAATTCCCGTGGAAGGAACGACCAACTCTACAAGAGCTCATGGAGTTCTATGAAGCACAGTATGTGAACAGTGCGATATTGATGGAGCATGCTAATACGGTGCTGTCGTTTTTAAGAGGGAAGTATAAAACAGCTTTAGTTACGAATGGAAGAACGATAATCCAGTATGGGAAAATTGATCATCTAGGTATAAGAGACGAGTTTGATGCGATTCTTGTATCGGAAGAGGTGAAGGTGAAAAAGCCAGATCCATCGATATTCAATATGGCATTGGAGCGGTTGCAGCTGTCACCAGAGCAGTGTATCTATATTGGTGATCATCCTGTTAATGATGTTGAAGGTGCAGCAGCGATTGGAATGCACACGATCTGGATTAAAGTTAATCAGTCGTGGAGGGAACATATTAAAGCGAAGCCCTTACACACGATTACACAGCTCGACGAACTGCTGACCATTCTGTAAAGGCCAGGAGGGAGTACTATGCAGCGATGTTTACAATGTGGGGTTCGATTCACTTATTGGTCAGTCATGAGATCTGGAATGCTTGGATACAAGCCACTTCAATGTCGAATCTGCAACGCTACTCATAAAGTCACATCATTCACACCGCTTATCATCAGTCTTGTTGTCGTAGGGATTCCAATGATTTCTTTTCAGTTAATAAAACAATTTATTAATCCAGACTTAGCACTTTTCAAATTGTTACTATTATATTTATGCTGTGTATTCCCAATGTTACTGATCTTGCCATTGCTGATCAGATATGAAAGGGTGATGTTATGAAGCAAAGAATCACATTTTACTTCAGGTTGTTTATGAAGCAGCCACTATGGTTTAAGATCATCATTCCACTAACATTTATCTCTTCCTTATTATTCAGCAGCTCACTCTTTTCATATAACTCCAACTACGATAGTCTCGCTAAAATAGCAGCAGCTATGTTTTTTATTGTCTTTGGCATAAAGTTGAAAAGAAATAAGAAGATTTCTATTGTATTCTTTGCATTAGGTTTAGTATGTATTTATTTATCCTGGAGTGAATTGCTTTGAGCGAAGCATCTCCATAAAAACTATGATTTACCATATTTTGATGATAAACTAACGTAAGTGGAAAACAATGGAACGCATTTGCTCAACATAGGAAATGCACAGCTAGACGTCTGCCTCAGATTCATACTATCTAGGTGGACGTTTATTGTTTTTGAAAGATGTTATGGTCCTTATTGATCAGGCGCGTTAAAGCTGGAGGGATACAATTCTATGAAAAAATTGTTAGTTCTGCTTGTCATTGTATTGCTAACAGCCTGTACCCAAACGACACCACCGGATGGAGAAGGCTACATATTAGAAGTTTCAGGTGGGAGTATATTGGTCATTGATGAATTAATTCTCGATAAATCCTGGAACGATACTTTTGAGGAATACACTGGAAGCGCCATACAGCTAAGTACTAGAAAAAAGAACCTAAAGCCTGGTCAAAAGATTCGATATTGGGTTAACGGCGGTGTGAATGACTCCTATCCTTCACAAGCGGACGCCAAAAGAATAGAAGTCATCGATTGAATTACGTTGCAGCGGCTACAAGTAATGAATGATGATAGGAAGTTTATGCGATAAGGGAGGAATAAAAGTTGAATGACTCGTTAGCTGAGGCGATAGAGACTTCGGAAATCAACTATATGGTCGATCGGATGCAAGCGATCAAGGAGCGCGAAGGCAATCCAGAGGGGATAGAGATTACACGCTTTAACAACTCGGTTGCCTTTTATAGTCGAACGATGCCATGGGGCTTGTTCAACAATGTAAAGGGTACGATTGATGAGCGTGATGTTGATGATATTATTGATTTTTACGAAAGTAGAAAACGTCAGTTCGAGTTTCAATTCATTCCAAGTAAGGCTAATCCAGCTTTGTTTAAACTACTGCATGAACGATCCTTCCATCAATCGGGATTCCACGCCTCTTTATACAGGGAGCCAAGTGAAGTTGAGTTGCCACAAGACAAGCATCTAATGATCCGGGAGTTACAGGAAGATGAATTTGAATTATATGCGAAGATTCATTGCTTAGGCACAGGGCTTTCCCTCGATGGTCAATCCGCTGTTGCAAGCAACAACCGTGTGTTGTATGGACGTGAAGGATGGCGCTATTATATCGGTTTTTACAATGAAGAGCCTGCTGCGGTGGCAGTGATGCATATGAAAGATCAAATGGCTTCGTTAACCTTTGCTACAACCTTGCCTCAGTACCGACAGTTAGGGTTCCAAACACAATTGCTACTACGTCGTATACATGATGCATATAAAAATGACTGCAAGCTCATCGTTGGTCAATGTGCATATTGCTCAAGCAGTCATCGCAATATGGAGCGAGTTGGAATGAAGCTTGCATATACACGTTCTACTTGGATACGGGCATGATCTAATTATACAACCAAGCGAAGCTTAGCCTTAATTATCAAGCTGCGTACTCGACGGACTTGTAATGTTACCATTAAACGATACATGTAGATGGGGGAGTAATTGGATGTCGCACGTTCCAGTATTACAATTTGACGGTCAGTTTATCGATGTGCAATGGGGCAATGAAGAGTCGGTGATGCAATGGTTTGAGCAATACTTTGGATGGAGCAGATTGCAAGAGGAGGACTGGAAGGTTGATCCTAGATGTATTCAAGGGAAAATGAATCAAATGAACCTTGGCACGTGGATTATCTCCTATGTAGCCAATGAAGCCTTACCTCATCATTATGCAGAACGAGAAGGTGCAGATCCTAACATTAGACTTTGCTTTCGTGTGCGTGATCTAGATGCCAGACAATCATTGTTCGTACAAGATGGAATTAAAGTAACACCAATCTATATTGGAGCGGGGCAGAGCCGGTATTTTGATTTTTGGGTACCTGTAGAAAACTTTAGATTAACACTGCAGGAAGATCCATCGATCGAAGAGGGTGAAATTGAACCGTCGTGGATACGACTGGGAGTAAGTCGACTTGAAGCGTCAGTAACATGGTATGAAACTTTTATGGGAATGTCACTCGTTGAAGATCATAGCACGAAAGGCTATGTCATCATGAAGCTTAAGCTTAATCACCAAGCTGCAGATTCATGGTGGGTAATTGAACAGTGTGATGATGCTGCTGCGAATCGCATAGATGGTCAAGTGCAGCCAAGCTGCTGGATCGCATCGAGAGATGATTTCTTCAACTACCATCAGCATTTGAAGGACCATGGAGTTGCAATCTCAGACATAGGCGGCTTCTTAACAAGAGGAATGGTCAGCTTTCATTGCTACGATCCTGATGGGAACCGTTTGAACATAAGCAGCATGTAACCTTTAATCTAATATTATTATATATAAGAGAGGAAAGATAATGGCGATATTCGGTATCATTATTGCACTAGTTACTTCTTATTTCTTTGGTATATATGGTTTGGCTGTTATTGTTTGTATTGCATTTGGCATGGTATTAAGTATGTATGCAAAGCAAAAGAAACTATACTCTGACATTCAAAAGTTGAAGATAAAGCTCGGAATTGAAGATGAGCAAACGATTAAGCTGCAGCTTAATGAAGAGGAAAGAGCAGCTGTAAAGCAATATAAGCATAATCAAGATAATATTGAAGAGATCAATGATCTCGAGTTGAGCATTGAAAAAGAACTGGAGCAGTATGAGAAGCATCATAACGATATGTTGGGTAGCCGTCATTATCGACAAGGCTAATAAAAGCTCAGGAGGAAGTGGCAATGATAGAAGAGCAGCATGATATTGAGGATATACGGAGCATTCCTTTTTTTCAGAAGGATCAGATTAGCATTGAGCCGATTATGAAAGGCTATTCTAGTGATCAAAAGTACAGTGTTTTATATCATCAGAATCGCTACTTGGTTAAGCTGTTCGATGAAAAGCTGCTTGCCAGCAAGCAACAAGAATACGAAGTTTTAACTAGATTACGACAATTGGGTGTGAAATGCTCAGATCCCATTGCGCTTGGAATTAATGAGCATTCGAACATGGGTTATCTCGTATTAAGCTACATAGAAGGAGAAGATGCCGCGGATATTCTTCCGCGTTATTCAAGTAGTGTTCAGTATCGTATAGGGCATGAAGCAGGTAGACAGCTGCACAGCATCCATCAGATTGAGACTCCGAACACTATTCAGCCATGGGCTGAACGAAAGCTTGCGAAGCATAGAAGCTATATGGATCGATATAAGTCATTAGAGCATAAGCTGCCTAATGATGAGAAGCTGATTGCTTTTATCGATGAGAACGTGCATCTCATGCAAGGACGCCCTAATCTGCTACAGCATGATGACTTTCATGCTTCTAATTTAATTGTAAAGGATGAGCAGTTAGCAGGTGTCATTGACTTTAATCGGATGGATTGGGGCGATCCAATTCATGAGTTTCTCAAAGTGGGTTTTTTTAGTGCACCGGTTAGTGTTCCTTTCTCCATTGGTCAAATTCGCGGCTATCATGATGATCAGGAGCCGACGGAACAATTTTGGCAGCTATATTCACTATATGTAGCGATGAGTATTATCTCATCAATGGTATGGATTACGAGTGTGAAGCCTGAGGAAACGGAACAGATGCTCGAGCTATGCCAACGTGTACTTGAAGATCATCGTTACTTTGAAAGCATGATACCAAGCTGGTACATGGCAGAGATACCGTAAGTGGAGGGAATATGCATAATCATTCAGACAAGCTTGTGGTTACATCACAACAATGGTCAAGCAAGTTCGTAACTTTCAATTGCCTGAAGAAGTAGGTATGTTATAAATAGAACACAAATGGAGGAATGATGCCGATGAAATTATCAGTAACGCAATTCGAAAAAGCTAAACAGTTTTTATGCAATGAAGCTCGCAGCTTGGAGCACGCAATGTTTTTATATGAATTCGAGAATGGCAGCGAATCTGATGTTCTTGCAGAACTAAAAAAATATCAAAATGAAGATGGTGGCTTCGGCAACGGCCTAGAGCCTGATTTGCGCTGCAAGGCCTCCTCGACTCTTGCTACAACCGTTGCCCTTCAGCATTTGGCTCATCTGCAATCCGAACAAAAAGATGAGCTTGCAGCTGGCTGTTTCCGTTATTTTGCAAGCACGTATAAGCCCGAACAATACGGATGGGACATTATACCGAAGGAAGCGGATCAATCTCCACGTGCAATATGGTGGAATTATTCGGAGTCAACGGAGCATTGGGGCAATCCGAATGCAGAGATTACCGCCTATTTGCTTCAATATTCTCATCTTATTGGTACTGAGATGCAAGAGGTTAAAACATCATTGCTTCAATATGCGGTTGCCTATATCCAGGAGCAATGCGATCACAATGAGATGCATGAGTTATTTTGTTTTATGAAATTATTCGAAGTATTGCCTGAACCGATAAAGCACCAATTCGAGCAGCCGATGGCGAAGTTTGTAGAGCAAAGTGTTGTTGCTCGTCCAGAAGACCGCAATGGTTATTGTGCAGTACCTCTTCAAGTAGCTGCTACACCACAATCGATCTATTACGAGCAATTCTCAGATGTCATTCCTTATGATCTGAATGAGTTGATCAAGTCGCAGAACGAGCAAGGGACGTGGGAGCCGAACTGGGCATGGGGAAGATTCGATGAACAATGGGACATCGCAAAACGGGAGTGGACAGGTTATATTACACTAAACAATTTGCGCATATTGCGTGCGTATGGTCGAATAGAGGAGTAAGGAGAGTGATAGTATGGATATGAAGTTCACTCGAGCTTTGCTGCTAATCGAGACTGATCAGGCACATCGACTGGAAATCAACCGTAACGGAAAGCCATTTCCGATTATGGCATTGAACTGTGTGGATATAAAAAAAACACATCTGCTATTTAAAAGCCGTCAGCTTGATGTAGAGGAGCTACATACATTAGGGGAAGGCGAAGCAAAGTATTTTTATTTCCGTGATAACGCAGGGAATTTGCTAGAAGCGGCTTGGTCACTATGGGATATAAAAGATGAGCTAAAAGATAATTTCTACGCTTAGAATCAATAAAGTGAAAGGTTAGAAGGAACGGTCTAACTTGCGGATGATGAGGCTGCATATGTAGCGGGCATCCTTGCCAACTCCTCCGATTAATGCAGAACCGCGGTGAGATTGCCATGGAAGACCAAGCGCATATAAACCGTCCACTGATGTTACCCCTCTCACGTGATTGAGATTACCTGCATCATCCTTAGCCTCAGGTAGATTAATCCAGCTATAGTTAGCGTTATAACCTGTTGCCCATATAATGTTTTGTACTTCAAGCTTACTATGATCGGCCAATTCAATCTGGTTATTGTGAGAAGCCACTGCTTTTGGTTTTAACTGAATTGCGCCTTGCCTTATCGCTTTCTTTAATTCAATGCCAAAGATAGGGTCACCTTTTTTCTTCAGTAATTGCCCGATGGTGCCTTCCACTGGAGCATGCAACAACCCAAGCTTATCTAGCCACCAGAAAATGCTTCTTTTCCCCAATTGAAGCGGAAAATAAACGAGTCTTCGATTAATTGACAAAATGACATCGCGCTTGTTGGAGAGCTCAACGGCAATTTGCGCACCTGAATTACCACCACCGACAATAAGCACCGTGCCTGGCTTTAAGTCAGAAGGGCTGCGATATTGCGATGAGTGGAGCTGACGTATATCGTTACTTATATGAGAAGAGAATGAGGGTAAAGAAGGCGTGTGAAAGGGTCCAGTTGCGATAATAACGTGCTGTGCGACATATAATCCGCGATTCGTATGCAAGCGAAAGTTTTCTTCCACCCTCGTTAAAGAGTACACGTCTGTCTCTAGTTCAATATTGAGTTCAAACCTTTTAGCGTAGCATTCCAAATAATCGGCAATATCATCCTTCGTTGGATATTGGTCCGGATCTCCCGCCAATGATAATCCTGGGAGTTGGCTATACCATCGAGGAGTAAATAGCTTTAAGGAATCATAACGTTGGCGCCAGGAGTCGCCTATTCGCTTTTCTTTTCCGAGTACAACATAGTCGATGTCTGCTTGCTGAAGATAATAGGCAGCGGCTAAACCCGCTTGGCCTGCACCTATAATAACAACTTGCTGCGCTTTAGTTCTCATTGCTATCACTCCGTTATTCTATATATGAACACATGATCATATATAGAATATGATAAACTTAATATAATGTCAAACATTTCATATCGATCAATAATAAAAGAAAGAGAGGTGTCAGTTATGAAACGTATTATGATAATCGGATCAGCAGGTGCGGGTAAGTCAACGTTAGCTCAGCGGCTAGCCGAGCACTATGGGCTACCTGTTATACATCTCGATCGGCATTATTGGCTAGCAAATTGGACACCTCGTGCCAATGAAGAATGGGATCTTATGGTTGAGCAATTCGCTGAACAGGAGCAGTGGATTATTGATGGTAATTACTCACGAACGATGGATATTCGCTTAAGTCGAGCGGATCAAGTGATTTATTTAGATATGCCAACGTGGCTGTGCTTATATCGTATCGTTAAGCGAAGGATTATGTATCACAAAAAAAGAAGACCGGATATGAATGAGAGTTGTGATGAAAAGCTGGATCTCGAATTTGTGAAATGGGTATGGAATTACCGTAAACGGAGTCGAGCCCATACGATTCAGAAATTAAAGGAAGCTGCAGGCAGGTCTGAAGTCATTATTCTGAAAAGCCAGCGTGAGGTCAAGCAATACATACACACGTTACAATAAACGGAGCCCAATCCGATCGATTTAGCTGAAAAAATGCATGATATGACAAAAAAAGAGTATTTGATTATGTTTTTCTCAATCCATTCGGATTCGATGATAGAATAGGTCTAAAGGATTGATCGTATTGACCTATATATGAATGTGGACAATAGGCAAGCCTTGATGCTAGACAAAACGTTCAATTGAGATCACTCCGCAATACTGCGCCTTTCTCAGCCTATCCTATGCATCATGCAACCTCACTTACATCATTACCGATTTATCCATTATGAGAAAAGCTTCGGCAATTGCTGAGGCTTTTCTTTATTTTTTTCATAAAAAAACTTCTTAAATAAATTTGTCATAAAAATAACTTAAACGATAACATTTATGTTAATATTAGGTTGGTAATTGATGTAAACATCCAGGTTAACGATAAACGTCTTTTTAATGGTATGGAATAAAAAATGTTTACGGTGGAGGTGCATCATGATCATATTGATTAATGGAGCATTCGGCGCTGGAAAAACTTCAGCAGCTTATATGCTACAACCTATGCTTGAAAATAGTATCATTTTTGATCCAGAAGAAGTTGGATACATGCTGAGAAGAATTGTTCCAGAGCACATAAGAATAGGCAATGAGCGCACGGATGACTTTCAGGATATGGAGCTTTGGAAGGTATTGACCGTGAAAACGATAAAGGAAATAAAAAAGAAGTACAATAAAGACTTGATTATTCCAATGACGATTTATAAAACGGGTAATTTTGAATACATATTGAATGGACTACGAGAAATTGATCCCGAGCTCCATCATTTTTGCTTAACAGCTTCCGAGTCTACCATATATCAACGCCTGCAAAAACGTGGGGACGAGCCAAATGGTTGGACCTATCAGCAAACGTTAAAGTGTACGGAAGCACTAAAGCACCAACAATTCGAGCAATTTATTGATACCGAGGATAAAAGCACAGATGATATCGTAAATATTATTATGAATCAGCTGTCCATCTATCAAGGTACTTATTAACATATAGGTTCACAGGTATTTCTTGATTCTTACTTTAAAACCATACATAATAGCATGTAGGGCTTTTGAATTAATGAAGAAAGTAGTGAAAATATATGTTTGCATCTGTGAATGGAACTCGCATTTATTTCGATATTGAAGGATCGGGTTATGTACCAGTTGGCGACAATATGGTGACTAAACCGGTCCTTTTTGCTGTTCATGGAGGTCCTGGCAGCGATCATTCTGATTTTAAGCCATGGCTAACTCCACTTTCGGAGCAGTATCAGCTTGTTTATTTGGATCAGCGCTGTAACGGACAATCTGAACGTGTCGATCCAGCCACTTGTACATATGATCAGCTAGCTGATGATATTGAGGCATTGCGTCAATATTTGGGATTCGAGAAAATTAGCGTATTAGGTCATTCTTTTGGAGGTATGATCGCTCAGGTATATGCAGCGCGTTATCCGCAATCGATCGATAAGCTGCTGCTTATATGTACAGCACCTAGCTATGGATTTTATAAGGATGCAATGGAATTTGCTAAGCGAATTGCAACACCAGAGCAGCTAAAAGTAATTCCTGAGCTGTTCGAAGGCAATATTCGTGATGAGCAGCACGCAATTGCATGGTGGGATATTTGCTACGATTTATATTTCCATGTGAAGGATGAGAAAGTAATGACGGAGACGGGGAACCGTCCGATTGGCTCGCTTGAAGTAGCAAATTACACGTTTAAGCATCTTATGCCACAATATGATGTGCGAGGAGAGCTTCCACACTTCACCATGCCAACATTAATCGTTGCAGCACGTCATGATTGGATTACGCCTGTTTCCCAAGCAGAGGAGATGCATCGTCTTATCCCGGGTTCTCAGCTTATTATTTATGAAGAAAGCGGTCATATGCCGTTCATAGAGGAACATGCCCTCTTTATCGAACAAGTTACCGCATTTCTGATGGATAGGAGCTAACTGTACGTATGATGTCATTCGCAGAGTGGAAGGCTAGTAGAGAAGCTGACGTCCAAGCTCCGCAAGGTGATTTGGCGTTAATAGCGATGTATGAGATAAAAGGTCAGCAACGGATTGACGATATTCCGGGGCTATGGATGCCTGCATGTGACAATGAACCGGGCTTGAAGCTTGTCGCAGAGGCAAAGGATGAGCTGCAGCTTGACGGCGATATTGTTGTGGATGGAATGGTACATCTTGTTGCCGACGAGACGGTCATCCATATTGATGAGAACAGATCAGCAACTGCTACTTACCAGCCTGGATCCATGCATTTACTCGCAATCTGGGATGCAAAGTCAGAGGCGATCAAGCAATTTAATGGAATCGATGTATATCCATATAATCCCGATTGGGTAATTGAGGCTGACTTTATTGAGGATACGGAAAGTGGTACCTTTGATTTTATTCATACTAGCGATCACGGTAACAAGGCACGAACGCATCAATCGTTAGGTGAGATTCACTTCAGCTATGAAGGAGCTAGCTTTGCGATGCGTCCATTTGCTTCTGGAGACAGCATGATCATCGTTTTTCGAGATGCGACTAGCGGAGTTGACACATATGACATGGGTCGGATGCTGCTCGTATCCAAACCGATGAATGATGGTAAGGTTATGCTTGATTTCAATCGAGCTTTTCTTCCACCGTGTGCGTTTTCCTTGCATTTCAATTGTCCGATGCCACCAGCAAGCAATCGACTTCCGATATTTGTGAATGCAGGTGAAAAAAGTGTAAAACGTGACGATTTCGTGAGAGATAATCATTAATTGTCTGTTTTTTGCGAAATTTATAGAATATTATCGAATCATGTCGTTGACTTTTGGCGAAAATACGATACTATTCTTAATGTCTAGTAAAATGGTATGAATTGAAAATTAAAATAAAAAGGAGTGTAGATAAGACAGATGAAACATACAACAAGAGCTTACTTAGCATTTTTGCTTGTTGCGGTTATGCTCGTGCTTGCAGCATGCGGCAATAATGCAACGAATAATTCCACTACTAACAATACAGAGGCGCCGCAGTCTTCAGATAAAAAGGTAGTTAATATTGGAGTGACGTATGCGCCAAGCAATATTAATCCGCTGCAGCCTGTTGGACTTGTGTCTACATATGTGGCGAGTTTGCTATTCATTCCGTTAGTAGAGATCGACAACAATCTTGAGTATCAGCCGATGCTTGCAGATTCCATTACGACGGAAGATCACACAACATTTACGATTAACCTGAACAAAGATGCAAAATGGACAGACGGTACTGATATTACAGCAGATGATGTGATGTATACACTACAGCTAATGACGAATCCAGTCGTTGCTTCAAACTACGCGTACATGTTTGCTATTATTGAAGGCTTAGATGACTTTGGTTATATGCCAGAAGGTGCGGACTCTATCACTGGTGTAACGAAAGTAGATGAACATACCGTTCAAGTAAAAACAAAAAATCCAACAACTTTAACGATTTTCCAGGATACAGTTGGCCGCTACTTGCTAACATTGCCGAAGGCTCAGCTTGAAAAGCTGTCACCAGAAGAGATCAATACAAGTGATTTCATGCTTAAGCCAGACGTAACTTCTGGGCCATTTAAGCTTGCCGGCATTGACCGCGATCATTATGTAGAGATGGTTCCGAACACGGACTACTTCAAAGGAGCGCCGAAGCTTGCTCAATTGAATTTTAAAGTGATGCAAGGCAATACAATCGCTGCTCAGCTTAAGAGTGGTGAGATCGATATGAATATTCCTTCTGCAGGTGTGATTCCTGTATCGGATTATGAACTTGTAAAAGGTCTAGACACTGTAACTACATCTTATGGTCAGCCGCTGGCTACACAATACATTTACATTAATGAGCAGGTTGTTCCTGATAAAAAGCAGCGTCAGGCGATTTCCTATGCGATGAACCGCGAGATGATCGTGAACAATTTGCTGAAGGGTGCTGGAGAGGTTACAGACAGCTTCTTCACGAGCATAAGTCCGTACAAAAATGAAAATGTGCAGCCTGTTGCATACGACCCAGAAAAAGCAAAAACATTGCTTGCTGAATCTGGCTGGGACTCTGGTAAAACATTGAAGCTATCTGTTCTATCTGGTGATGCGACACTTGAGCAAGCAGCTAACATTATTGCTGAAAATCTAAAGGCAGTAGGAGTTAACGTATCACTTGAAATGCTTGATCTAGGCACAATTATCGATAAGCTGGGCAATCTAAACTACGATCTTGGCATATTGACAGTATCTATTACGCCTGTTAATCCATTGCCGGATATTGCCTACTATGTAGGTGAAGGCAATCCAACGGCTTACAATAACCCACAAGCTGTAGAAATTGCTAATGCACTTAGCACAGAAGTTGATGAAGCGAAAATAAAGGCACTATATGATCAGCTTCAAGTTATTCTAGCTGATGATGTACCGATGCCGTCAGTTTATGCAACAACCGCTTTAGGCGCAGTGAATAAACGTGTTAGTGGTGCGATTTCCAGTGATTATGGAATGTTTATTAACGTTCATGAATGGGACGTACAATAAGAAATATAAGGCGGTATGAATATGGAGAGTTTGCTGAGCGTTAACGGATTACAGACTGCATTTGACACAGAAAGTGGACGGGTTGTTAGTGTCGATGACGTTAGCTTTCATATAAATTCCGGTGAAACTCTCGCAATTGTAGGGGAATCTGGAAGCGGGAAAAGTGTTACAGCACTCTCCATTATGCGACTGCTTGGCAAACGCGGAAGCATTGTAAAGGGAAGTATTACATTCGAAGGACAGGATCTTGCTGTGGTAGATGAGCGCACGATGCAGCATATACGCGGCAATCAGATATCTATGGTGTTTCAAGAGCCGATGACGGCGCTTAATCCTGTGCTTACGATTGGCTATCAATTAACAGAAGTGATTATGCTGCATATGTCGATGAGCAAAAAAGAAGCACGTGACTTAGCGATAGAGATGCTTGGTAAAGTCGGTCTTTCTAATCCGAAATCGTTAATGAAGCAATTTCCCTTTGCACTTTCAGGAGGCATGCGACAACGTGTCATGATCGCCATGGCACTTGTCTGCAAGCCGAAACTATTAATTGCAGATGAGCCAACTACTGCGCTGGATGTGACCGTTCAAGCGCAGATAATGCGTCTTATGAAGCAGCTTTGCAGCGAAGCAGGTACAGCCATTATGCTTATTACCCATGACTTGGGTGTTGTAGCAGAAATGGCTGATCGTGTTATTGTGATGTATGCAGGACAAGTTGTTGAATCAACCGATGTGTTCACGCTGTTTGAATCGCCGAGGCATCCTTATACGCTAGGGCTTATGCGCTCTGTACCATCAATCGATGAGGATCAGGCAGAGCTGGTTTCTATTCCTGGCTCGGTACCTTCCAGCTATGAGCATATTCCTGGATGCCGGTTTTATAATCGTTGTCCGTTCGCACAGGAGCATTGTGAGAAGAATGTTCCACCTTTATTCGATACAGGAGCTGGACATTTGTCTAGATGCTTTGAGTGGAAGTCATTACGACATGAACTAGGAGTGGGTTCTCATGAATGATCGGGAAAAAGCAGTAACTCATCCATCCCCATTGCTCGTTCTTAATGATGTCCGTACCTACTATTCCAGCAAAAACGGATTGTTGAATCGAAATAAGACGGAGATCAAAGCTGTCGATGGTATTAGCATAGAGCTATATGCTGGAGAGACGCTAGGTCTTGTAGGAGAGTCTGGAAGCGGCAAATCAACGCTTGGCCGCACCATTGTTGGACTAGAGCCGTTAACTGGAGGCAGTTTGTTTTATAACGGCAAACCGCTTGATTATAGTAAGAACCGCACAACGCTTAGTCGAGAAATTCAAATTGTGTTTCAGGACCCATATTCATCACTGAATCCTCGTCATACGGTGCGCGACATATTGGCTGAGCCGCTGCTTGTGCATCATATCGTTGCTAAGCGCGAGGTGGAACACGAGATAGATCGCCTGCTAGAGCTTGTTGGACTGCCGAAGACGAGTAAGGAACGTTATCCACATGAGTTTTCCGGAGGTCAACGACAAAGGATATCGATCGCCAGAGCATTAGCGATGCGTCCAAGACTCATCGTATGTGATGAGCCTGTATCGGCCCTTGATGTATCGATTCAAGCACAGGTGATGAATTTATTCAAAGAGCTTCAGCGGGAACTGGGCTTAACCTATTTGTTTATCGCGCATGGGTTAGGTGCTGTGAAATACATTAGCGATCGAATTGCTGTTATGTATAAAGGGAAAATTGTTGAAATAGGTTCGACGCAGCAAATCTTTCGTCAGCCGCAGCATCCTTATACAAAAGCGTTGCTTGATGCCTATCCTATTCCGAATCCAAAGAAACGGCTGGAACGAACGATGGAGCATAGCAGTATATGACATCAACATTAGACTTGCTTAAGATCCGAGGTGCTGAACGTTGGTTCAATATGTGTTACGTCGCTTATTTATTGCAATTCCCGTTTTATTAGGGGTTACAATTATTAATTTTATTATGATGAGAATGGCACCCGGCAATCCAGTCGATATGCTCGTTAGTCCCAAGCTGCCGGATGCGGCACGTGAAGCGAAAATGATTGAACTAGGATTGAATGAACCAGCTTTTGTTCAGTTTTGGAGCTGGCTGAAGAATCTTGTGCTGCATGGTGATCTAGGGTACTCCATGATCACCTATGAACCTGTTATGAACATGATATTGGATCGCATGGGACCAACGCTGCTGCTGATGGGCAGTGCGCTTGTTATTGGACTCGCGATTGCTATTCCTATTGGGATATTAAGTGCTACTCGCCAATATACGAAGCTGGATTACATATTCGTTACCGGCTCTTTTCTAGGTATATCTATTCCTAACTTTTTTCTTGGCCTTGTTCTGGTTTATGTGTTCTCTATACAGCTTGGCTGGCTTCCTTCAAGCGGGATGCGGGAGCTTGGGGGCGATGGCGGCTTTTTAACGGTGCTTAAGCATATGTTGCTGCCAGTTATCGTACTTGTCTTTAACGTTGCGGGGCGTAATATACGTTATGTGCGATCGAGCATGCTTGAAATTTTGGGGCAAGAATATTTGCGAACAGCTAGGGCGAAAGGGCTGAAGGAAAGTCTAGTCATTAATCGTCATGCGATGCGGAATGCATTAATCCCAATTGTAACGGTGCTAGGACTCGAGATTCCGATATTGTTCGGTGGGGCAGTCGTCATTGAGCAAATATTTTCTTGGCCGGGCATTGGTCAGTTGACGATGTCTTCAATTATGAGTCGTGATTATTCTACCATTATGGGCTTAAATCTCGTTGCAGCTTTCGTAGTTATTATGGCGAACATCGCAACCGATATTACCTATGCTTTCGTAGATCCACGAATAAAGAACAGCTATCTGGGAGCGAACAAGCGATGAATCTATGGAAAAGATATTGGGGGAGCGGGCGAGCAGATGATGCCAACTCGGCGAGTATGATCTCAGATCAGCTCGGCATGGCAAGTAGCAGAGCGATGTTTATCCGGCGCTTTAAAAGACATAAGCTAGCAGTTGCAGGTGTTATGTTCATGAGCATCGTTACGATTTGTGCGATATTTGCACCATGGATTGCTCCTTATCATCCGACGGAAATTACTGATTCGTTTGCTGAGGCGCCATCGTTCCAGCATTGGTTAGGAACGGATCTAGTAGGGCGCGATATGCTCAGCCGCCTGATCTATGCAGCACGCGTATCGTTATCGGTCGGTATCGGTGCTGTAGTTATTGCTGCAGCGATCGGTACAGTGCTGGGTTTACTGTCTGGTTATGTCGGTGGCTGGGTTGATGGGTTAATTATGCGGATTACTGACATATTCATGTCATTCCCCTACATCATGTTTATTCTCGTCGTTGCCAGCATTGTAGGTTCGGGATTAACGAACATAATTATCATTCTAGGTGTGCTTGGATGGCCAGGAATTGCCCGACTCGTACGTGGCAATGTGCTAGCGATTAAGCAATCCGATTATGTAAAAGCCAGTGTTGCGTTGGGGTTCAGAACACCGCGAATCCTGTTCAAGCACATATTGCCTAATACGATGGCACCTATACTTGTGTATGCGACCTCTGGTGTTGCAGGGGCCATTCTAGATGAGGCAGCGCTTAGCTTTTTAGGGCTAGGTGTGCAGCCGCCAGATGCCAGCTGGGGCAATATGCTCTCAAGTGCTCAGTTGATCTCTGTACTGACATCACAGCCTTGGCTATGGCTTCCTCCAGGAATTATGGTGCTGCTTTGCGTACTTTCTATTAACTATATCGGCGATGCATTGCGAGATGCATTTGACCCGAAAAACGGAAAATAAAACCAAAATGCCTTGTCCCTTTACTGGGATTGCCTGGCGTTTTGGTTTTTTTGCATACATAGGCTAACTGTCTTCATTTACTAATATGCTGTATAATATGGATAAAAATAACAGGTTCACTTTTTTGAACAAAACTAGGGCGTGTCTGAGACGCCCTAAGCAAGGGAGAGAAGAAAATGCTCAACACGATCCTGCTGCTTATTGTTATCGCTCTGCTTTTCCGCATCAATTACAAGCTAGGTCCAATGAAAATACGCGATCGTACCGCTGAAGCAGTAGCACAAGCGATGGAGAGAGATCGACAATATCGAGAGAATAAGGGAGAGTAATAATGGAAATTCTAGCGATTTTTTTATTAATTGTATTAATCATTGGATTTGCAGGTGTAATCGGGAATCAAACAACAACGTTAAGGCAGCTGGAGCAGACACAGCGTACGCTAGAGCAATTGCAGCAAACGGTGGAGTCCTTAAAGAAGTAAGGCTAGCTGCTGTTTATTAAGCATGAATAAACTTTTCATAGCTGGAGGATATAATGGAAAGAAAAATCGTAAAAACGGGGATTTATAGCTTTATACTTGCACTTATGGTTGGATTATTTGTTTTTAAAGGCTATACGGTCGAGTACCATGGAGATTCAACTAGCACAATTTTTTATGATTCACTCGACAAGTACATCTTCCTGCTGCTTCGTTTCTCAGCTGCATGCTCTATACTGGCTATGATTATCGTTGGGTTCGACAGCAACAACGATCTTATCGCTAGTAATAATGCTGCTACTAGCATTGTAAAGTTCCTTTGCGTCGCTTGCTGCATAGGGATTGGCTCGTACTGGATCGTTATTGGATTGTATTAAAGGTGGGGAAATGAAAATCATAAAAAAAGTACTAGTATTCTGTGTGTTTGTTATAGTGACGTTATTCGTACTAGTAAATTTATTCAGCATCATTTTCTTTACAGGTGTATGGTACAAAGATGCATTCATGTAATCATGAACAAACAAAACTTCACTACGGTAATTTAATCCAGTAAACAATCATTAGTTCTCACTAGTGGCATCACTATTTAAATTCCTTTACGTAGCTTGCAACAACGATTCATCACATGATAAGGTTAAACGATAAGATAAAAGAACAGATTAACAGCAGAGGATCTAACAGGAGGAAATTGGATGTTACTTACTAATAAAAATATCGTTATCATGGGTATTGCTAATGAGCGAAGTATTGCTTGGGGAGTTGCCAAATCATTGCATGAGCAAGGGGCTCGATTGATTTTTACATATCGTAAAGAACGTTCACTTCTCAAGTTGCAGCAGTTACTAGAAAAGGAGCAAATTCCAGCAGCTGCAATCGTCTGCTGCGATGTGGATAACGATGAAAGCATTACTGCCGCTTTTCAAGAAATCGGTACAAAAGTTGGTGTGCTGCATGGTCTTGTTCACTCCATTGCTTATGCCGAAAAAGAAGAGCTGCAAGGCGAGTATGCAGATACGACGCGCGAAGGCTATCTAACCGCGCAAAATGCGAGTGCGTATTCCTTTGTTGCAGTAGCTCGTGAAGCGAAGCGGCTTATGACGGAAGGGGGAAGCATCGTCACACAAAGCTATATTGGAGCAGAGCGCGTTATGAAAAACTATAACGTGATGGGTGTTGCAAAAGCAGCGCTTGAAGCAAGCGTTCGCTACTTGGCCGAAGACCTAGGTAAGTATAATATTCGTGTTAATGCTGTGTCGGCAGGTCCGATCCGCACACTTGCTGCAAAAGGTGTGTCTGGCTTTAACGATATTATGAATGTGATTGAAGAGCGTGCGCCACTTCGTCGTAATATTGATCAGTCCGAGGTCGGTGATGCAACGATGTTTTTAATAAGTCACTTGTCTCGCGGCATTACAGGTGAAGTCCTTCACGTCGATGCGGGTTACCATATTATCGGTATGTAGCAACGTTAATCATTCACCACATGAAACTTAATCACATGAACGAACGTCCATCTTAGTGAATTGCTAATCGCCAAAGATGGGCGTTTTTTATTGGCAAAACGTATGCTAAAAAGACGACTAGCCTGCACGTAAGCATTGCTTTTTAGTGCGCAGGTTAGTCGTCTGATCATTGGTTAACACATTGCTAATATTAGTTAGCTTCTATCGATAAGCTTGAAATCGTCATAATGGAAACCAGGAGCTACAACGCAGGAAACGAGTACTGGTTCATCCCCTAGCGGTTTAGCCATCTGCCATTCATTTGCAGGCACAAGCCCTTGCAGCTGTTGTCCAGCAGCAATGTCTGGTCCTATGATGATTTCTTGTCTGGAAGCAGGATCTTTATCCGTACCCCCTAATGTAAGCAACAGTGGGCTTCCTGAATGCCATAGCCATAGCTCATCAGAATACACTTTATGCCAATCAGAAAACTCATCAGGATGAAGTAAAAAATAAATCGAAGATGCTGCTGGGCGTGGACCGGAATACGGCTCGCCAAGTACATGCTGCGGAATCGTGAAACTTGCCTTCCAAAGCTCTTTATACCAGCCGCCTTCAACATGCGGTTGAAGTCCAAGCTGCTCCACGAGTGGAGAACGTTTTTGTTGAACTGCTTGCATTGTAACACTCCTATCGCTAGCTTCTATCATGAAGCTTTTTATATTATCTACGATACCATCATTCCTAGATACCGCTATGCTACCTTTATATCGTACATTACTGAAAATGTACATAGCATCTTCTAACCATCTTAAACTTTTATATGCTGAATAAGTTACAGCATTAAAGGTTAACGTTGATAATAATTCATGAGAGTGAGGAATTATGATGAAGTCATTTCCTGTATTATTCACGGAGCGGTTTCAGCTTAGACAATTAAGGCTTCAAGATCATCTGGCTATCTTTGAATATTTTTCCCAGGATGAAGTAACAGAGTATTATGATTTGGAAACTTTATCTTCACCAGAACAAGCAAAGCAATTAATTATTGCATGGGAGCAGCGCTGGCAGCGAGATGATAGCATACGTTGGGGGATCTGTTATAAAGATAATCCAAAGGTAATCGGTACGATTGGCTTTCATAACTGGTCCGCTTTTCATCTAAGAGCAGAAGTTGGCTATGAGCTGTCTCCCCTTTTTTGGAGGCAAGGAATTATGAGTGAATGTTTAAAGGAAGTGCTGCGCTACGGATTTGTAGAGCTCGGCTTTAATCGAATTGAAGCAATGATTGATCCCGACAATTTATCGTCTAGAAAGCTGCTAGAGAAGGCTGGAATGAGAGAAGAAGGGCTGCTTCGCGAATATTTATTCGAAAAGGGTGTATTTGTAGATGCGGCTATGTTTTCTATACTGCAGCGAGAATATGAATGCAGCTAAGCTTTCTAGACTGATTAAACTGCATAAGAAAGGGGGGGGTAGCTTATGCCGTTTACAGTATCTCATGCTTTTTATGCATTACCTATTCGCTATATAAAGCCGAAATATTTTAGTGCAACAGGGCTCATATTAGGAAGCATGTCTCCTGACCTTGAGTATTTTCTATATTTAGAGCCTTACCGCAGCATCGGTCATACGTGGCAAGGACTATGGCTGCAGGCTCTTCCGTTATGCATCATATTTGCAGCGTTATTTCATTATATTGTGAAAAAGCCGCTGTCGGAGCATCTTTCAAGCTTATGGCAGCTAGACGCTCGTTGCTATACAATGCTGCAGCAAGAGCAGCTTCGTTCGTGGCGATCGTGGGTCATTTTTGTAAGCTCAGTCATTATAGGATTCATTACTCATGTTTTGCTCGATGAATTCACACATGCACATAGTGCTTTCAGCGAACTGCTGCCATGGTTATGGGGGAGTACGCTGCTCGGATTGCCAATCTATAAAGTGTTGCAATACAGTGCATCGCTCGTTGGTCTATTCGGTATTGTGGTAATGCTTCTCTTCAATCTAATGCGTGTAAAGCGCGAGCAACTCGTTGTACTAAAGATAAGCAGTAAGCAAAAGCTTCGCTTTTGGACATTAGTAATCATCGTTGCAATGGTAACGACGTTCCTTAAGCTGGTGTTAAGCACCAGCGGCAACACGATAGGAATACTTGTCGTTGCTCCGATATCAGGCTTCGTGCTCGGCACTGTTATTGCATCATTAATTGTTACATACAGAGCAACAAAGACAACGCCGTAATAGTGTTCATGAATTGTTCAATCCCTTCAGGCATATTTTTACATTTTCCACGATATGGTAGTAAGGCTGCTACGCTCATTAAGCATGTCTTCTGACGGCTGTGCGTAAGCGACTGCGCGATGTAGATCATAGAGAATCGCATCGTGACAATTTTGAATGAGGTGGATATGAATGAATATGATTAAAGGCTTGCTTCATGCACAGATTACAATTCCTGCTGGTGCCGAGAAAAGGGCGAAAGTCTTTTACTGTGATGTGCTGGGACTAGAGGAAATTAGCAAGCCTGTAAGCTTGACAGACCGTGAAGGATTTTGGCTTAAAGCTGGTGATCGTTCAATATTTGTTGGGGTAGCAACCGAACCTGGGCGTAGAGCCTATCTTACTTACGAGGTTGCCAATATTGACGATATGAGGGAGCGTCTGCAGGCTTATGGAATTCAGCTTAAGGAATGTAAGCCGATTCCAGAGTACGAAAGGTTTGAATGCTTAGATCCATTCGGCAATTATTTGGAGTTTATTATGCCGATCAGTGCATTCACCTATTGCAGCTAATCAATCATCCAGCCTATGCCATATCCTACGTATAACGTAGATAGGGGGCATTGTTATGACATATCGCTATGGAGAACGTATCGTGCTTAGAGAATATCGGATGGAGGATCTTGGATCCATTAAGCAATGGGTGAACAACAAGGAGATTACTCAGATGCTAAGCGATATATTCACATATCCGAGAAGTGAGTACCAAAGTGAGCAATTTGTTCGTTCCATGATAGAAGGTACTTCAAACATGAAGGGATTTATTATAGCGGAGAGAGATACCGAGCAATATATTGGGCAGATCGATCTCCACCATATTGATTGGCAGAGCCGCTCGGCTGTTTTAGGAGTCGTTATAGGTTCACCGCAATATTTGGGAAAGGGCTATGGTTCTGAAGCGATCTCTGTCATGCAGTCATTCGTATTCGATACGCTTAACCTACATCGGCTAGAGCTGGAACTTTTGGAATATAACGAACGAGCCTATCGCTGCTATCTGGCATGCGGCTTCGTCGAAGAGGGACGTTTGCGTAAGCGTCAATATCGGGATGGTCGTTACTGGGATGTAATCGTAATGAGCATCTTGCGAGAAGAATTCGAGCAGCGACAGAGCATGTAATGATGAATGCGAAATAGTGAGAAGTGACAGTCCAGATTCATCACACAAGATAGTAGCCGAGCTTTATAAGGAACTACTTCGTAGCAGCTATAGTCATGAATCGATGCGAGTTATAAATAATTGGAATATGCAGATATTTTGTAACAGAACGAAGCATTCTATATTAGAATTTCATATGTTCGTTGTAATAGGGAATCTCAAGGTCATACTGCAATGACTTCTGAGATTCCCTATTTTTTTGTCAGCGAAGCAGCGGAAAGTATGTTGATGGTGGAAAAGCGACAGCGGTTGCCTTTTTTACTGCAAGAAATCTGGGAACAACAGCAATTGAAACCACGACATGCTTGGAGCGTTTTTTTTATGTTAAAAGTAAGTACTACTCTTGACCCTAGCATGATCCCAGGAAGACAAGCATATGCTAGAGTAAGCTAGCTTTATTGTCATAATTGTCGTAATCGTACATCCATGCGACATATAAGAGAAGAAAACAGAATAGCGTGAGCGGGGTGAGGAGATGGTCTACGTCATCATTGCACTTAATATTGTCATTATATGCTTGCTTATTGATATAAGGATGAGCATTCCAGAGCGTGATTATGTGGAAGAAGCGATGATTAGAGATGCTAAGCAGCGGGCGCAAAAACAGTGGTTGAATCTAAACAAGAAGAGAAACTAAAACGCTCTAATACCGAGTAGGAGCGAAAACTGAACAAGTAAGAGCAATTTAATAATTTTGTCGAATTATTTGTTATTATGAAAGTGAAAATTTCTATCATATGAACAGAAAGGCAGTTCGATCAGTTATGGTCCTTATCATGTATGGAATATTGGAACATATACTTTTGCTTCTAGCTTTTTTTTATATTATAGACAAGAAGCCATCGGTCAAGCAGTTGCTGTTATATTTAAGCGTAATCGTTATACCGACTGCTATGTTAATGAGTGTTGTTCCTCGGCATATAGCGATTTCATATCTAGTTATATCAGCACTGCTGTTGTTTTATAGCTTCTCTAGAACGATTTTTTCCGTTATATCTTGTTGTGTCATTATTGTAAGTACGATTATATCAGATCATTTTTCACTGTTGCTGCAGCCTGTATACAGTAAACTTTTTGGTAGCTGGACTATTGCGCTGACTTTGCTGCTATATGTGCTAATGTTTTCAATACTAATTTATTGCTATAAGCAATTCATATTCAAACAATTCCAGGCACTGGAGCCACCGTGGTATATAAAGGCTGTGCTTGTTACGATTTTATTAGGTACGATCGTTGTTGTTTACATGAACATATTTGACTCTCCGGGTGGAACAAGGGAAATTATATTTATTAACTTACTAATACAGGTTGGTTATTTTATATCAATTGTCGTGTTATGCTGCCTGTTGTTTTTGTATATGAAGAAACGCAATGCTGTACATTATCAGGAACAAGAGCAGGAGCAGTTTCTTCATTATATGAGTGAGCTTGAGCTCGTTAATCATGATATGCACAAATTCAGACATGATTATATAAATATACTTCTAACGATGCGTGGATACTTAGATGACAATAATTTAGAGGGGTTGCGCAGTTATTTTCATGAGCATATTATGAAGGTAGAAGAGCAAACACTTCAGCACAATTTAATGTTTATGCAATTTAAAAACATTAAAATTCAAGAGCTGAAAGGTTTGATCGCAACGAAGCTGATTACAGCAGAAAAAAACAATATTGTAGTCAATGTTGAAATCCCTGATCTAATTACTACCCTTGATATCAATATGATTGATATGGCAAGGGTGATGGGAGCTCTGCTCGACAATGCGATTGAAGCGAGTGAATGTATCGAGCATCCGTGCATTAATTTAGCAATTATACATACGGTTAACGGTGCGGTTGTTTTTGTGATCGAAAACCGCGCAGCGCTTGAAGGCTGTAACCTTCATCGGATATATGAAGAGCATTATTCCACGAAGGGGAAAAACCGCGGAATTGGGCTGTCTACGGTTAATAGAATTATTGGGCAATATCCGAATGCACGGCTTGAGACGGTGTTCGAACCTGGCTGGTTTACTCAGAAGCTGACGATTGAACCTGCGGTAGCATCAGGCTCAGCTTAATCTATCCGCCGCTCATTTAAGTATACTTTCAGGCTGTGATCGATGCTGGATCACAGCCTAATTTAATTTCCTTGGAACGATATGATCGGACAGCTGAGATTAGCCGAACAATACATCGAAGCCGAATTTTGTTCGAAGTAGCGCATCTTCAAGGCTTACGGGAACCTCTGAAGTTAACACCTCTTGAGCGACAATACCCTCATAGCCAGCATCGCGCAATGCCGCGATAAAGTCTGCAAGAGCGATCACACCTTCCCCGGTATATAATCGATCACCGTCAAGAAGCTCATGAACCGGCAGTGGCTTCGCGTCATTAATATGCACATACTTAATGAGCGAGCTTGGCAAACTGCGTAGATCCTCCCAGCTAAGTGATGTCGTATAACAATGATACGCGTCAACAAGAAGTCCTACGTTCGGCATTTGAATCGCTTGAATTAAAGCGAGTGTATCGTCAAGTGTATAGATAAAGGGGTATTTCCACATCGTTCGTAGATGATGCGGTCCAACAAACTCCAAAGCTAATGAGATATCATAGGGCTGAAGCAGCCGCGCACAGCGTCGTAGTCGATTTATTGTACTTATTGTGAAGGCGGCAGGTAATAGATCTGTACTTGGAAGGATGTAGGTTGTACACACTTTAGATCCTAGTAACGATTGTGCGTATACACGAGCAGGCAAGCTTAGTAGATCGGCCTCGAATTGCTTCTCAGAGTCACGCCACTGTACACCGAGATCAAAAGCTCCTACTTTAAGTTGATATCGTTCTAGCGCAGAGAGCACACGTGCTTGGCCGTAGTGTTCAATCATTTGCGCAGCATTAAGTTCAACAGCATGAAAGCCATGCTTTGCTGCAAGTTCCATATAGTGAAATGGATCCTCAATCGGTCCAAGACCAGCGTTACTTAAGCCTTTAAGCATCATATTCCTCCTCATTTTCTTTATTGTGTAGCAACGTCCAATCGAACACGACACCGAAATAATGCTGCTTATCGTTGCGCAAGCCTTCATACGCTCGCTGTGCGTCATGAAGCGGGTGGAGTACATGGCTGATTAAAGGCCCGATAACGAGCTTTTCAGATCTAATCAGCTCTAGTGCGATATTGGAATTACGCTGCAGTGAATGCTTGACGAAGCTGTTTGGCTTTAGCGGATATTTCCACTCATGAGCACCCTTCAATGTAATGCAGCCTCTATCAACTAAATGCACATAATTGAGTAGCTCAGTCACATTGCTGTGATGCTCGCCTCTAGGGCTTCCCAGCAATATAAGCTCACCATAAGGAGCGATAAGCGAGATATGCTTTTCAACAGATTCGGGTACACCAGTTGCTTCAATTAGGGTGGAAACGCCATGTCCATTCGTCATCGCATGGACTAGCTCCCCAGCGGACCGTTCATTGCTATTAATAGTAAGGTCAATACCGCATGCGTTCGCTAGCTCTAATCGATTGTCAATAAGATCAATTCCGATGACGGTGGCACCTTGTAAGCCAGCAAGCTGAGCTGCGAGATTGCCAACTAGACCAAGCCCTGTCACCGCAACTGCATCGCCCAGTTCAATGGTAGAGGTACGAAGCGATGTCATCGCAATCGTTGCAAGTCGAGCGAATGGAACACGGCTTAGCGGTATTCCAGCTGGTACCGGAACGATAAGCTCATCATGTGAGAGAATCTCGTAGCGGCTATGCTTGCCGTAATGAAATACGATGTCACCACGCTTAAAGTCGCTTACAGTTGCTCCAACCTGCAGCACACGGCTTACTGCAGAATAGCCAGGCACACTCGGCATATGAAACCAATGCTCGTTGCCAGATAAGCACGCAAGTTCAGTTCCAGCGCTTACAAGTGTATACAGCTTTTCAACAAGCAACTCATGTGGCTGAACGTGATCGCTGAAAGGTTGCTCTTCAAGCTCGACCTTCCAAGGCGCTGAGAATATAATCGAATGATTGATCATTACTCAATTCCTCCGTTTTATGTATATATGGATGGAGCCTTTTACCTTGCCTCATGCATCGTTATAAATTGGCTAGCGGTAATCCCTGTCATGGCTTTGAAAGCTCGACTAAACGTATAAATGCTTGAGTAACCGACGCGTTCTGCGATATGTGTTAGGGTAAGTGAACGATCAAGCATAAGCTTTTTAGCTTGTTCAATACGTACATAATTAACAAACTTGTGCAATGACATATTAAGTTGTGCTTTGAATAAATGTGACAAATGGTTAGGGGAAAGCTTAGCGTGATGTGCAATCATGCTGCGGTCAAGCGAGCTAAGGTGATAATGCTCATGGACAAAATGAATACTTTGCTCAATGGCGCTCCAGCCACGAGTTTGCTTGCCGTGGCGCTGTTCCTGCTCGACTTGATTACGAAAGTAAATCGCAAGTAATTCAATCATAATAGCTTTCATCTGCAGCTCGATAAACGGCTGATCTACTGTAAAGAGATGCATCAGCGTTAGGAAACGTCGCTTCACATAGAGCTGATCAGAGGAATGAATATGTGAGATCGGATTAACATCCATCAGCAGCGTTTCACCGTCCGGTATGATTCGCTGCTCCTCATGCTTAATGCCAGCGTCGCGCCATTTGATCCGCTCATCGGAAGGATAGAGATCAAAATGCACGATGTATTGGATAAGTGGGACAACCGAAGTAGACTGAATAACATGCAGCATAAAGGGAGGCATAAGCAAGGCATCTCCTGCGTGAAGCTCGTACTGCATGCCATTAAGAACAAACTGCGCCTCTCCTTGCTCGATGTAAGTGAACACATGGTCATAGTCGATCCATTCACCGACAAGCTGTTCCTTTTGCGAAATTTTTACAAGGCGTACAAATGGAGAAATGTGATGCAGACTGCCAAGGCGTTCTGACATAAGATCACTCCTTTCACTGCTAGATTCAGAATGGTAAGTAAAAGACACGCTTGCAGTTACATTCATCAATTATAACGATAGTGAACTTAATGATACTTCTAGTTATTACTATATATATTAATAAAATGTAGCGAAATTGTCTTTATACAACTTTATGCATTTAACAATTTGTACGATTGTTCTTTACAGTAACGATCACCGATAGCTGCGGCAGAGAATGAAGTACGATGATGAAAAGAGATCATATTGTACTTCATTAGACTTCAAAAATGCCGATTAAATTGGAACGGAGCTCTTTTTTGAAAGCTTGCAACATTGTCAGTCATTGACTATACTCAACTATTATTAAATGCTTAAAGGAGAACCGTTGATGATTGCAAAGTTTTTTAATTTTTATCGTCCTTATACGAAGCTATTTATAATCGATTTTACTTGTGCGATCATTGCAGGTTTGCTCGAGCTTGCATTTCCAATCGCCGTGCAGTATTTTATTGACGATTTGTTTCCTTCTGGGCATTGGGGCAATATTATTGGAGCTTCATTAGCTTTGCTAGCGTTATATATCGTTAATACAGTTATGATGTATATCGTGAATTACTGGGGACATATGCTCGGTATAAGTATTGAAACGGATATGCGTAGAAATTTATTCGCTCATATTCAAAAGCTTTCATTTCGATTTTTTGATCAGTCAAAAACCGGGCATTTGATTGGTAGATTAACGAATGATATGAATATGATTGGTGAGATGGCACACCATGGACCAGAGGATTTATTCATTGCCGTTATGACGTTAGTAGGTGCATTCATACTAATGATGGCGATCAATTGGAAGCTTACGCTTTTAACCTTTATTATTGTACCAATCATTATCTGGGTCGTTATTTATTTTAATAAGAAAATGACGGCTGCCATTCATCAGCTGTACAAAGATATCGGAGACTTTAATGCAACAATTGAAGACAATGTAGGCGGTATTCGAGTTGTTAAAGCATTTACGAATGAAACGTTTGAAGAAAAGAAATTTGCGCGCAACAATGCTCAATTTAAGCTAACGAAGCTTTCTTCTTATAAGCTAATTGCGAAGAATAGCTCGATTACCTATATGATGATGCGCTTTGTTACGTTGTTTGTTTTAGTATGTGGTACATGGTTTGTCATTAAAGGAGAGTTAAGCGAAGGTCAATTTATTGCGTTTATTCTTCTTACAAACGTGTTTTTCCGCCCAATCGAGAAAATTAATGCTGTAGTTGAAAGCTATCCACAAGGCTTTGCAGGCTTTAAACGCTACGTCGAACTGATGGAGACTGCACCAGATATTGAGGATAAGCCGAGTGCAAAGGTAATGACGCATTTCTATGATGAGATCACGTTCGAGGGTGTAAGCTTCGGATATGAGTCACATAAACAAATACTGAATCATATCGATCTAACGATTAAGCAAGGACAAACTGTCGCATTTGTCGGTCCATCAGGAGCGGGTAAAACGACGATTTGCAGCTTACTACCGCGCTTTTATGAAGTTAGTGAAGGCTCGATTCGTATTGATGACATCAATATTAAAGATTACACACAGCAATCTTTACGTCAGCACATCGGCATTGTGCAGCAGGATGTATTTTTGTTTGCTGGTACCATTCGTGAAAATATTCAATATGGCAAGCTGGATGCAACAGAAGAAGAAATCTGGGAGGCTGCGCGGCGTGCGCGCTTAGAAGCATTTCTACTTGATCAGCCAGAAGGGCTAGATACCGTTATCGGAGAGCGAGGCGTGAAGCTGTCAGGCGGTCAAAAGCAGCGAATTGCTATTGCACGTATGTTCTTGAAGAACCCGCCTATTCTTATTTTGGACGAAGCGACCTCTGCACTTGATACTGAAACCGAGGTTGCCATTCAGCAGTCTTTAGCTGAGCTGTCAGAAGGAAGAACGACGCTCGTAATTGCACATCGACTTGCAACGATTAAAAATGCCGATGTTATTGTTGTAGTAACAGAAGAAGGCATTGCTGAGCAAGGCAGTCATGCTGAACTGCTGGAAGCTGGTGGCGTCTATGCGAAGCTGTACGAAGCACAATTCGGATTGCAATAAGTAGTAAGGAATAGTATAAGGAAGGTAAGCAGATAGGGTTTGATGCAGGCTAAAGGGGCTGTTCAGTAAGTCAGTGAAATCTGACTACTGGACAGCCCCTTTACTTATCGATGTCTGAGTTTATTACACAGGCATTGTAACGGAACTCAGGAGCCTGAGCGACCGAGCAAGGTCAGATAGTTTAGCAGGTGGAAACCCTGCTTGGTAAGACGTGCAGCCGCGTCACCAATAGCGAGTCTTGGGCTACTGGCAGTAATG
>Ga0160467_100123_pt1 | contig 109355 bp, 106 predicted proteins | sample HID1972I_E11MG_FD_108221 | JGI IMG/M metagenome (GOLD analysis project Ga0160467, IMG submission 108221) | Enriched pill bug-associated microbial communities from UW Madison campus, WI, USA - HID1972I_E11 MG | ecosystem: Host-associated > Arthropoda: Insects > Digestive system > Unclassified ... | reverse complement strand
TGGTTTCCAGTATTTAGTACCAAAAACGATTTGATAATAAATCTGCTTGTAACTCATGATATTATTTAGCTGTTCAAGCCTTTTCAGGCTTGTGTTTTACTCGATTCCTTTTTCCACGGATTTTCATCCGCGGTTATTCAAATTTAAGCCCTCCGGGCTTATTAATAGGGTAAATCTATATTTATTCAATAATTTAATTTTTTAAACGACAATTTGGGATGCACCCCTTGCTCATGATATTGAAATCCCATAATAAATGTTTTAATGTTATTGAACATGAATTTCTCCCCAATTACATCTTTGATACAAATAGAATCCTTAGGTTCATAATTATTTGCTGCTTTTTTGAGTAAATAAGTAAGCAATAAAATATTTACTTCATCCAATTCATCAGTTAAGATATATTCTGAAAGGGAAATTAATAAATTCAAAACGAATATGGCATCCATGAATGTGCTTGTGAAAGTATAGAAACCAGATTCCGGTTGATGGGGAAGAGCTACTTTTCTTAAAGATGCATTTTTTATCTTTTCAGAAAAATCCACAAACAATTGGGAGACTGAAGTTTCCTGAAGGCTGTCTCCCTGAGTTAACAGTATTATTTTTGAAATGGTTTCTTGTAATATTTGGAAGTCGGAAACGCTTCCTGAAATATGGAGGGATATGCCGTCTTTTGCAAGGAATCCTGTTAACATAATTGTCTTGGGTTTATTGTATGCTCTATAATAAAGACAATCAATTGAGGTTTTACCCTTATGGACATGGATAATTCACTTTCTTCGTTGACTATAAAACTTATTGGAAATCTTTGTCATGGCTATCGGCTGAGAATTGGCGCTTAGTTCTTGAATATAAATTTACCGAAAGCAATTCAATTAATTTTTTTTCTTTAATAATTTAGTAATTATGATTTTGTCTGTATCTTGCATGGGTTAAATTGAATATCGATAGTAAGAAATGCATGTAATCATTTACATTTGAATGACTTATTGATTTGGAATACATTAAAATTAAACATTGAAATTGGCTGTAATTTTACACAGCATCCTTAAACCAATGAAGCCATAAAACAAAGCAGACCAATATGACCTACCCATTTATTCCAATCGGCCTGATAGCAATATTTATAGCTTATGTCCTATATCTATTAATCATTAAAAAAGACATAAAAAAGCTTAAACCGGTGTTGTACACAGGCGTATTCTTTATCGCCATTTGGGCTGTTATTTATTATCTTTTGTTGAAATAAGATATACTCAGGAAGTTTAAACAAAACAACAAACGAAGGCTAGAGGAACGCATAAAAAGAAAAAGCGCATATTTGCCTTTGCATTTTCATGTATGGAATGGTGCATTTGCATGGTTGATCTCCATGAGACAAACCCTTGAAAGATTTTGAACTCAACAAATAGAAAATCATACCATTAATTAGGGCTTGCTCAAAAACTTGAAAGCTTTTGCTACCGTAGATTCCCTAAACAAATGCCTATATCAAATGCAAGGAAAACAACTCGACAGTTAAAAAAGGATGCATTTAATTTCAAACCACGGGCTACAAAGAAGTTGAAATTGCAACCTATGTGACACTTTCTTAAGATATCTTCCTACTCCCTTTTTTCACTTCTGTGGCATTATGCGGCGTTCGCTTTTGACTTATTATAATACCAAAGGAATGAAATGATTATAGAAATTTGATATTCCATCCAGAAAAATCCCGAAGGGATGTCCTATTTCACCCTTTCAGGATTTTGCCTATTTACAATATTATAGAACTATAATAATTTCAGCCTTTCAGGCTTATTAATTTTAAAAATGAAAATAATAAATGGAGTGTCGTGTCCTGAATGTAAAATGCAACCATTGTAAGTGTTTTCGCCTACAATCACATATGCATGACCTTAGTTGCATGGCCTTTTTACCTGAACTTTGATTGTTTGTGGTTCTGGAAAGCCATAAACACAAAAATGGTCGTTGATAAATTCAACGACCATTTTTCATCAGAGCTAAATCATTATAGATAACGCATAATTTGACTTCTAAAGTTATTTCACATCCTGCATTAGTTTTTTCACTAAAGGTGAAATAACGATTAAGACCACACCGGCGATTATTGCATAAATCCCCAATTGTTTGAAGCTGTCGGTATAAGTAATCAATTTTTCCGGAAGTGTGGCACCTTCGCTACTTCCTGCCATACCTGCACCAATTAATCCGGCAACATATTGACCATAAGCACTTGCCAAAAACCACATTCCCATCATTACTCCTTGTAATTTAGCCGGAGAAAGTTTGGTCATAATGGATAGTCCAATCGGAGATAAGCAAAGCTCACCAAGAGTTACTACTAAGTAAGCCAAGGCAAAAACATTCAAGCTTGTTATTCCCATTGCATCACTAAAATACCTCGTGGAAAAGAAAATGAAATAAGCCAAACCTAAAAAGACAAATGCCAAACCAAATTTAATCACCGTATTGGGTTCTATTTTTCTTTTTGCCATTGCGATCCACAACAAACCGGCGATTGGTGCGAAGATGATGACAAATAAAGAATTGGCAGAGTTGTTGACACCCACCGGGTTAGCGTCGATGAAGCCTAGAAGGGAATGGCTTAAATTGCTATTTGCAAAAATACTCAGAGAGCCACCGGCTTGTTCAAAAAATGCCCAGAATAAAATAGAGAAAATGATGAACACAAGTGCCGCAATCAGTTTTTTGCTTTCTGCCCAAGTATGTTTCGTCATTTCATAGATGAGATAGATTAAGGTTAATGGCCCGATAGTGTACATAAAATAATCCGTATATTCTGTTTTGGCAACCATCGTCATGATAAGAGGGATAACGGCCAAGGAACCGATGAAAACCGCTATTTCAAACCATTTTTTCTTTGAGGCAGTCACTTCTTTTTTAGGGGTAATGTCTTCGTTTCCTGTAATATATTTTTCCGCTGCTTCGGCAGCTTTTTCTTCTTTTGTCTTAAACGGTGACAACCCAATTGGTCCTAAATGCCTTTTGGTGAAAATGAAAGTAATTAAACTGATTGTCATTACAATAGCCGCAAGCCCAAACGCTAAATTCCAAGACCAGGGGTGGTTGCTTTGTCCGATCGCGATACAGGCATAACCACCTAATAAAGCCCCAATATTGATACCGGAATAAAATAAAGAAAAGCCAGCATCACGCCTTACATCACCTTGTTTGTAAAGCTGACCAACCATGGTAGAAATATTAGGTTTGAAAAACCCTGTGCCCACCACTGTAAAACTAATTCCTAAAAAGAATAAGGAATGCGGGTCAATTGCCAAAATAATACTTCCCGTGATCATTAATAAACCTCCCCAAAATAAAGATTTCCTGAATCCCAGGATTTTATCCGCAAATAAACCACCGATAAAAGTAAAGGCGTAAACAAAAGCCTGAATGGATCCGTATTGAAGATTGGCCAATCTTTCTGGCATAAGGCTACCATCAGACATGGTTAAGTTGGTTATCATAAATACCACCAACATACCTCTCATTCCGTAAAAACAGAAGCGTTCCCACATTTCTGAGAAGAATAGCGACCACAACTGTTTGGGGTATTTCCCTTCAAAATTCTGGATCTGGGCTAAAGTTAATTTTTGATCTACCATAAAATTTGATAATTAAAGTTCAAAAGTATAAAAGCGTTTTGGTATTGACTATTTATTTTTTTATTTTACTCCGTGCATCAGTTTTTTGATTACAGGATTTAATGCTGCAACAATAATTCCAGCCGCAATTGGTACTATGGTGAAGATGAGGAAAAAGGTGCTCATGTCATATTCAGTCTGGATTTTTTCAATCATCCCGCCCATGGACCCCGCTAGTTTATTTCCTATCGCTATTGCTAAATACCACATCCCAAACATAAAAGCAATCATCCGTGGCGGCACCAATTTGCTGACATAAGACAAGCCAACCGGCGACAAGCAAAGCTCGCCCAAAGTGTGGAACAAATATGCCAACACTAACCAAACCATGCTTACACGAACCGTTCCGGCAACTGTGCCTTGTGGGATGGAAGCTGATCCATAAGCTAAAATGCCAAATCCGATACCCATAATGACTAAGCCTAATCCATATTTTACCGCCGCACTTGGATTGTATTTGCCATCCCACCATTTAGAGAAAATAGATGCAAAAGCGATGATGAAGAAGGAATTTAAAATACTGAACCAAGAAGTGGTTATTTCGACCTGGCTCTCTTTTTTTGCGGAAACCGTTGCCTGGATTACTTCGGATGGCTTATTTAAAGATTTATAATCTTGCTGCACCTTTTGTAAAACCTGAGGTTCCAAATACTCCATATTCCCGATTTCATTATGGATTGCGACAGTTCCATTAATATTTAGGTCATCCGTACTCGAGATCCTTGTTGTTTGTGTAACTACTTCAGCATTTGCAGGTACCGTCATGGATTCCGTAATTGGAGTATAATTGAATTGAATTGCGCCTTTTTCATCTAAAACCGGTTTCCCCGCATCATCTACCATTTCCGTTTTTACGGCCTGATAAGTCAATTCATAAGATTTGGACTTGAAATCATTGCTCAACATCCAAATCACAACTGCCCAGACACCTAAAAAGCTGGTTGCCAAAATAACATTGGAAACTGCAATCCTTTTGAATGTCTGTCTAAATAATAAAACTAAAACCCAAGACACAATCAGTAGAGGGACAACGGTTAATAATCCATTGACGACATTATAAATTGTAGCTTCCGTACCATAAAAACTACGATTGGTATAGTCTCTTGCAAACAGCACCAAAGAAGTAGCGCCTTGTTCAAAAGAAACGAAGAAAAATACTGTGAAAATCGCAAAGATAATGACGGCGATCATCCTGTCCCGTACTACTTTGTCGAACCTTGAAATCCTTGAAATAATCAGGTACATAAAAAGGATAAACCCAATAATCGTAATTACTAATGGTCCGGTAATCACATCTTTGCTAATAATAAACTCTTCAGGTAAAAGATTAATATTGGCAATTTTTGAAACCGGGTCATTGATCAAAAATAACAAACCAATAGCCGAGGTAATGAAAATAAGGATTTTATCCAATAAGGTAAAGGGATTTCTTTTTTCCATTCTTTTTTGTTCCACATGATGTTGGTGGTCTTCATGGTTTGCGGCTTCCAAAATTTCTTCTTCTACTATGATTTCAGAATTTTCATTTTGTTTGTGCGGGACTCCTCCAATTTTTCCAAATAAAGGCTTTGCAAAAAGGAATTGCAACATACCTAAAAACATGAAAATCCCCGCAAGTCCAAAACCCCAGCTCCAACCTACTTTTTCCGCTAAATAACCACAAAGCATCATCCCGAAAAATGCACCGGCGTTGACGCCCATATAAAAGATCGTGTAAGCGCCATCCTTCTTTTCCGGCAGGTATTTATACATTTCAGAAATAATGGAAGTCATGTTCGGTTTAAAAAAGCCGGTCCCAATAACCAATAAAGCCAAACCGGCATATAAAGAAAATTCTGTTTCCATTGCCATTGCAGCATGTCCCATGGTCATAATCAAAGCACCTACAAAAACCGCCCAACGGTAACCAATATATTTATCTGCAATCAAACCTCCAAGAATTGGTGTGAGGTAAAGCAAGCCTGCGTAAGTCCCAAATAAAGCACCTGCATTTTCAGTAGTCCATGCCCAACCCGGATTAGTACCTACAATGGCCATGGTTAGGAAATTGATCAATAAAACGCGCATCCCATAAAAAGAAAATCGCTCCCACATTTCGGTGAAAAAGAGAACGAATAATCCGGCAGGATGGCCTAAAACTTTACTTTTAAAAAAATCTTGTTCAGGATGAGTAATTTCAGCGGCCATTATGGTCTTTTAATTTAAGTGTTGTTGGTTACGATAAAATAATTGTCGAAAGTACAAATATTATTAAGATAATGAAACAAAATATAGGAAAATGTAGCGTTGATGGTTTATATTTCAGAACAGTTTCATTTTTTTTATAAAGCCGAACGGGCTTCTTTTCCAGAGAAGAAATCCATTTCAAATTTAATGAAAAACGACTGTATATTTAACAGGATTAGTATGTTTGTGGCGTTGGCTTTATTGCTTCAATAATTGCTCATACCGGAACAACAAATCTGCAATTGTTTTTTTTCGATTGTATTTTTCTTCAATGAGTTTCCTTGCTGCAATGCCCATTTCTATAATTTTATGGGGATTGTTAGTTAATTCCGCAATTTTTTGAGCAAACGCTTCCGGCGTATCCGCAATCATGATTTCTATATTATCCTTAGCCTCAATTCCTTCAACGCCCATCGAAGTAGTAATGATCGCTTTTCCCATGGCCATGGCTTGCAGGATTTTTATCCTGATGCCGCCGCCGGATTGCAAGGGAACGACCAAAATACTTTTATCTTTTTCAAATGCTTGGGCATCGGGAACTTCGCCAACCACAATCACATTTTTCCAGTTATGTTTAAAATAGTATTCAGGCATGTTCCTGCCTGCCAGGTAAAGTTTTAATTCAGGGAACCGGACATTGACCAAAGGCATTACTTTATTCAAGAAAAAAGCTACACTTTCCTGATTGGGTAGCCAATCCATAGCCCCTATATGATATAAACTAATGGGCTTTTCTGAAAATGGCGTAAATGGGATTTTATCAAGGTGGATGCCGAAAGGATGCACTAGCATTGGTTTTTGGGGATGCAGGCTTTTTAAAACAGTTTCATCTTGTTTGGAAATCGGCAAGATTAAATCATAATCGTCTAAATGTGCTATTTCAAATGATTTCAGCCTTTTAGCCAAAAAACCAAAATACTTTTTTTTAAGAAAATTCTTTTCCTTTTTTGCCATCCTTTCCCAAATACGAAACTCCACATTATGCTGGCGGATAACGATTTTAGCGTTGCTGTGTTTACGGATTATGGAAACATAGGGCGTTAAAAAAAGGCTTTCCAACTGAATAATGTCAAATGAATTATTTTTCAATAGTGAACTCAATGCCTCTTTATAATCTTTTGAAATGAAACGGTCTATATTATAAGAGCTTTTTTTGAACAAATTCAAAAAAGCATTTAAAATTTTGACATTGTTATCTACTTTTACGGTTTTAAAAATAGTCAATTGCTGAAATAAATCAGGCAATTGGCTCAGTTCAACCCAGTGTCGAGTCGTATTCATTGCCAGCATGCTCAAATCCGCCCCTGCTTCCAAAAAGCCTTTTGTATAATAATGCACACCGATATTTCCCCCATCGTTTAGTGGAAAAGGCACTCGGTTGTTTAATTGCAATATCTTCATTTTATATAATTGAGCCGTATTTTTAATAATCAAATTGAGCGGAAAATTTAACCCGTTCCCGTCCTTTCGTCAATACAAACCAATTGCCATTGTAACTAAGGAAGGAGGGCAATAATCGATTACCCACTTTTTTTAAATCAACATGCATAAAGACATCAAAATCGTAAATGCCTGCTTTATAGGATAAAGAATAATCCCTTGAAACAATGGCGTAATCACTTTTTCGCAACCAGGTTTTGAATATATTGATGACTACTTCTTTTTTGTATTCCGGCTTGGCCTTTGCTTCAAATAAATAACAGGAAACACCGTTTTTGTCTTCTGCCACTAATTTAAAATCATACATTTTAGCAATTTCAGGTTCAAAAATAGCTACCTTACTTCCAATGAAGGGAACGCCTTGAACGGGGCTGCCCGGATTGAAAATCAAATATTTCAATTGTATTTTACTTTTCTCCAGTCTTCCTTTTCCCTTACCTTCTTTTTCAAGATGACCTTTTACGATGTTATCTTCTCCACAAACTTTACCCTTTGTGAAAAACAAATTGGCATATAATTCAGCGGTATAATAAGTGTATTCACCGTTCTTTTTGTAAAAATCACCTGTCGTTTTTTCATCTAAAACATTCATTGTCCTGCAGCCGTCCCGGTAAATTTGTTTGGTTTCGCTTACTAAAGACGCTTTTACTTTTTGTCCCTTTTTGCCATAAACCTGAATATCGTTATCTGCATTATATGTTACCAGATGCAATGTCCTGAATGCTTTGTAAAATGTAGTATCGTTTTTTATGATATTGATGAAATCCTTGATGTCGAATCCCGTTTTGGAAGCACGAATGACCACTTCATCCATCATAATAGGTTGGGAAAAAATGGAAGAGTCATAAGATTGTGCATGAGCATCCTTTTTGCTCAATAAAAAGGATAGCATAAAAAGCAAAGAAAAAATTATTTTTTTACGCATTTTTTAAAAAGAATTCTGCCCAAACCAAATCTTCCGGAGTGGTGATTTTAATGTTGTTTTTTGAACCGTCAATTAAGTGAATTTTCATTCCAAAATTTTCCATGACGGAAGCGTCATCCGTAAATATGGGATTGTATGCCTGGTCATAAGCAGATTTTAAAGTAATTGCATCAAATACCTGTGGGGTTTGGATAATCCTTAATTGCTCGCGGTCGATAATTTTAAATTCCGTACCATTCCATTTACGCATACTGTCCGAAACTGTAATAGCAGGAATCGCATTACCGGATTCTTTTGTTTTAGCCAATAGTTTTTTGATTAAATCCTCATTTATGAATGGGCGGGCTGCATCATGAATGAATACGACTCCGCATTGTTTCATTGCCTTTAGTCCGTTTTTAACGCTGTGAAAACGGGTTTCACCACCTTCTGTTATGTTTATTTGTTGTCTAAAATCAGGAAATAAACCTAACCAGTTTTCATTTAATTTTTCCGCCCCTTTCGGTATGGCTACGATGATTTCGGCATTGGGGAATATAGATAAAAAAGTATGAATTGCATAATAAATAACCGGTTTTCCCGCAATATTTAAAAACTGTTTCGGTGTGTCGTCCTGCATTCTGGCACCTTTTCCTCCTGCAACAATCACAACAGTTATTGCCATGTCATCCATATTTTTTCGGTCAAAGTTAATTGATTTAAGGCAAATTTGAGATAAGGGAGCTTGTTATTAGCGAATTAACTTAACCACAAAAGCAACAAAAGCTTTCACATAGTTGCATTGAGAGCAATAATCCGGAAGGTTTAAACAATTTACCCATGTCTGTGAGCCCAAAATCTAAGGCTTTATGTTTATCCTCCTTCTGCTTGAAATAAAAAAAAGCTCCAATAAAGGAGCTTTTAAAAAATAAAACATGAAAGGATATTATTTGGTCCAAATGGATGGATTTTGTCCTCCACCAGTTCCAAAATCGTTTACGCTGCCATCAGAAGCGGTAACTTTATAATTTAAAACCAATTTCCCATGAAGGCCATAAAAAGTTTCAGGAACAATGTATCCTTTTCCTTCAACCATGAATACGCCATCCCCGGCGGTCATTTCTTGTTGGGAGATATAGATTGTGTCTGTCTTTACTTTTGCAATTACTTCTGCATTGAATTTATTGTTGAAATTCCGCAATAAAACTTCGTCGATATTGTTGCCGTTTTCCACTGTAACTGCATAGACTTGAGGATTACTGTTTGTGCCGTCTTCGGTTACATTCCATACACCTTTAAATTTATCCCGGGTAATTGTTTCGCATCTTTCGCCTTCGTAACCAATTACGCAAGAACAAGATCCGTCGTCATTACAAGTGCCCCCATAGGCGCATACGATTGCCTTGCATTTATCTTCTTTACATGAGCTTAAAAAGACAGCGGATGTTAAAGCAAAGACACTTAATGTAGTTAGTAAAAATGATTTCATTGGGATGCGCATTGTTTTATAGTTTTAAATGTGTGTATTGTTTATTTTATATAAAAGGATTCAAGGCTAAAAGTAAATAAAGAAATTGAAATTCCAAACTTTTACTCAAAAAATTGATGAATAATTTTTATAATCACTTTGTTTGAAAGAGGGCATATTTTAAAATGATACATTCTTGAATATAAAAGAATGCAACAAATAAAAACCCACTATCATTGAAATAACTAAATTTGCCATTTAAAACTGGATTTCAATTGGCAGCGATCAAACAATTAGCAGGACAAACGATTTGGTATGGCGCAAGCAATATCGGCGCAAAGTTTTTGAATTATTTATTGACCCCATTAATCACCTATCTGCTCAGCAGTTCGGAAGGCATGAAAGATTATGGGGATTTTAGTTTGTTATATGTTTGGATTGCGGTTGCCAATGTAGTGTTTACCTATGGCTTTGAAACGGGCTATTTTAGGTTTTCCAATAAAGAAGATGTGAATATAGACAGGCTTTTTCAGACAACTTTTGGTTCTATATTAATTACTACTCCCATTTTGTTATTGGTACTGACTGTTTTTCAAAAGTCGATAAACAATTTTATTGGTTTAGAAGGGCATAGCAATTATATTGTCTGGTGCGCACTTTTGATTGCATTTGATGCCATTTCGGCAATTCCTTTTGCTAAACTACGGCAAGAAAACCGTCCTAAGAAATATGCGTTTGTAAAACTTTCCGGGATTTTGGTTAATATATTTTTTACGGCTTTCTTCCTCATATATTTACCAAGCCATGTAAAGGCAAACCCCGATTCTATTTTTGCATCCTGGGTCAATGATAATACTGCTGTTGGCATGTTGATTATGGCAAATCTGCTTCAAAACCTATTCGTGTTTGCCATGCTTTTTCATGAATGGAAGGGATTTAAGTTCAGTTTTGATTTCCCTTTATGGAAAAAAGTATTCAATTATAGTTCCCCCATGATTGTCATCGGACTTGCCGGCATGATCAATGAAGTTCTGGATCGGCAAATGCTGGCTAAGTTTTTACCCATTCCGCCCGACGATGCCAAGCGGATAGTCGGGATTTACAGCGCCAATTATAAATTGGCAATACTGATTACTTTATTTATTTCTGCTTTTAAAATGGCTGCCGAACCCTTTTTTTTCAGTAAAGCGAAAGAAAAAAATGCTGTTCAATTATATGCAAGGGTGATGAAATGGTTTGTGATCACAATGTGTCTGGCATTTTTGTTCACCACAATGTATCTTGATATTTTAAAATACTTTATTGGGGAATCTTATCGCAGTGGTATGGGCATTGTCCCAATATTGTTGGCTGCCAATATCTGTTTGGGTATATATTACAATCTTTCCGTTTGGTATAAACTGACGGATAAAATGAGCATGGGTTTATATATCGCTGTATTCGGTGCAGTCGTGACGCTGATTGGGAATTACATATTTATTCCTTACTGGGGCATGTATGCAGCGGCGTGGGTGACCTTTAGCTGTTACTTTTTAATGATGATCACCACCTATGTGATTGGGCAAAAATATTATCCCGTCCCTTATAATATCAAGAAATTGACTGCATATTTGATATCCATGCTTTTGCTTTTTGCAGCAGAAACGGGATTGCGTGGGATAACGGAAAGCGTTATTATCCGATTGATTGGCGGAACGGTATTCTTAGGGTTATTTTTGCTGTTGATTTTAAAGGTAGAAAAAAACGAGTTGAAAACTATGCCTATCATTGGAAAATGGATTTGAAAGTGAGGGATAACTGCTCATTTAAAATATCGGCTTAATTGTGGTGGTTTTTTTATTTTGAGCAATGAAACCAATATTGTTTGCTTACATTTGTGTGCTCAAAAATTAAACCTATATAAACCGTTTTATAAAAATGCAATTATCCAATATATTAGACAGGATTTCTGAACCCCAAACCATTTTAATGGCGAAATTAAGTCGGGAATTAAAGGCTAAAGATATCAATTTAGTAGATTTAAGCTTAGGTGAACCAGATTTTAGGACTCCAGATTATATTATTGAAGCTGCCAAAAAAGCGATGGATGAGGGTTATACCAAATATACGCCCGTCGCAGGTTTCCCTGAGTTGAGGTCGGCCATAGCCTTGAAGCTAAAGCGGGATAATAATCTGGATTATGACCCCAATCAAATCATGGTAAGTACCGGGGCCAAACAAGTATTGGCAAATACGATCCTGTGTTTGATTGAAGATGGTCAGGAGGCGATTATCCCAACTCCTTATTGGGTTACTTATTCAGGACAGGTCAGTTTGGCACAAGGGAAATGTGTTTTTATCCACTGTGGAATTGAAGAAGATTTCAAGCTTACTGCTGAAAAATTGGAAGCAGCGATTACTGCGAAAACCCGATTGTTTATTTTTTCTTCACCATGTAATCCTACAGGCGCGGTTTACAGCAAAAAAGAATTGAAAGGACTGGTTGATGTTTTTGTGAAATATCCTGAAATAACAATTATTAGTGATGAAATTTATGAGTATATCAATTATACCGGAAAGCATGAAAGTATTGCCCAATTCTCCGAAATAAAGGATAGGGTGGTAGTCGTGAACGGCTTTTCAAAAGGATTTTCCATGACTGGCTGGCGTTTGGGTTATATGGCAGGTAATCCGGAAATTATCAAAGCCTGTGAAAAACTGCAAGGCCAGTTTACATCGGGAGCCAATTCTATTGCTCAAAGAGCGGGGATTACTGCGCTAACCGGTGACATGACTCCCACTTATGAAATGACAAAAGCATTTAAAGAACGGAAAGATTATTTCATTAGCGCATTAAGCGAAATTCCGGGATTGAAAATCAATAATCCCGAGGGAGCGTTTTATGCATTCCCAGATATATCTTCCTTCTTCGGAAAATCATTTGAAGGAAACACTATTCAAAATGCGGACGACATGACCATGTATTTATTGAATACCGGACATGTTACCGGCGTTACAGGATCTGCATTTGGTGATGATAACTGCATACGCTTTTCGTTTGCGGCTTCCATGGATTCCTTAAAAGAAGCAGTTGTTCGGATAAGTAAGGCATTGGGTCAATTGGCCTAAGTTGTAATATCACGTACTCAATCTTGTGCTTCAAAAAGAAGGTCATGAGCTATGGATTGATATTTCAATTGAATTAATAGATAGTTGCACTCGTTGTGTATAAGAAAGCAGTTTATACTGATCGATTATACAATATAAGTATCCGTTATTTGTTTGTCAAAATTCTTTTTCTTGCCCAATAAGTTCATAAAGAATACACTAAGCTCACAAAGACTTTCTGAACTTAGTGTATTCTTTGTGTCGTAATGTTTTTTCATCAAATAAATTGAATCAATTAGTAAATGCCTATTATATAAGCTGGTCATGACTTTTGTGTCTAAAAGTGCATTAAAAAGCGAGGAATCAATACATTTGTATGGATTCCTCGCTTTTTAATAAAAAATATGCAAATCATCTCCTATCCATGATATAGGTCACTTTTTCTCTCCGCCCAAAATATATGCCTAATGAAAGTTCAAAAGAAGGGTTAGTGGATAAATGATATAACGGTGCTATATTTTTAGAACCGTTGTTCCATAAGGATTGTGTTACTCTGCCATCTAATGAAAAACGCCTTGACAATTCATAATTCATTCCTGCCAAATAGCCAATTCCAAATCTTGTCTTAAAGTCCTGATGTTCATTTACTTTGAAAGCGCTATTATGGTATGGATTTTCGCTTCCGCTACTCAATTCGTTGATATCAACTGTTTTAAAGCTGTTTTCTTTCGTGAATTTTATCGGCATCCCATAGTCGAAATTAACACCGCCAAATACGGATAAGCGATCGGTTAAATAATAACCCAAGTAAATAGGTAAGTTGAAATTATTGGTACTTTTTATGACGTAATTATTTGAAACAGTACTTCCTGTTCCGGTAAACAACCAGCCATTATTGGTTTGCTCTTTATTAAGTTGGTAGTCTTTTTCTTCATCTAAATAGCTAAACTGCGGAAAATATTTATTGATGAATTTAAATTCGGCAGATAAAGTCCAGCGCTCTGCAAGGGTATAATTTACAATAGCGCCCACCTGCATGCCATAAGCATTTGGATTCCCCATGGAAACATTTCCCCCAACTAAAAGTCCCGCATAAAATTTATGGGTACCATCAAAATAATTGGTTAGCCCACCGGCTGTATTTTTAATGACATCAAGGGTATTGATTCTTTTACTTTTTACCTTAAACGTGGCTAAAGGTACTAAGAAGCTGGAATTAGCTGATGCATCAGCAAGTTCTGTGGCCGTTAGGGTTTCCGTTGGTGTTGCAGTTGTTCCATAAACCAATTGATTGATTTTGTAGGTTTCTATTTTGCTCAACGGTGTATATTTTATTTTTTGAATTCTTACAATGGAAATCGTGTCAATAACTGTTTTGATTCTTGAACTGGTTGCCGTATTGTCTTTTACTTGTTTTTTTATAAGGTCAAATCGTTGGACATTCTTTTTTTCTTTCTCAAAATACTGACCATTTTGGTTACCTACCACTTCTTTGTTTTTGTAATTGATTCCTGATGTCCAGTTATTGGATTCAACATTATTTTCTTTGGCTTTTGCCGGGTCTCCTTTAATTACTTCCAATACTTTTTGTTCAATAATTGGTTGTGTTACCCATAATGAATCAGGGATATTGGGCATAAGGAGGGATTGTTCTTTTGCCGGCATGTCGGACTGATTAACCTTTGATTGTGCAACTGAACTATTATTTTTTATATTGTTATTTTTCTTAGTAATCTTTTGTTTTAGGTCTGGTATTTCTGAATATTTTGGATTGTTATTATCCTTTTGAATGGGAGTATGTTTGGAAGTGGATGCCAAAAGTTGTTTTTGGGGTGCTTTTTGTTCGTTCGCCTCTGTTTTTTGCTTATTTATTTCTGTAATGCCTAAGAGATTTTTTCCGTTGTTTGTTGGTTTGTTTTCATTTTGATGCGAATTTGCAACAAGCTTGTTACCTTGTGTAGGGGTATTAATGGAATCATCGGAAGAGTTGTGTTTATTCCATAAGAATAAACCTCCCCCTACAAGCAACAATGCAGCAAGAAGTGGCACCAGAAACCTGTACTTCCTGGTAGTTGTGTAGGTTCCAATTGGCATTTGATGATCCAAGAGGTTTTCCATTCTGCTCCATGCGCCCGTGGGTTCTTTTTCTTCGCCATGCCCCAGGCCTTTAAAGAGCTCGTCTATTTTGATATAATCATTGTTCCTGCTCATACTCATTCAATTACTTTTTTAAATGCAGATTCTCTTTTTCTATTTTTTCTTTTAATATTTTTCTCGCAACCGATAAATGCCATTTTGAGGTCCCTTCTGAAATTCCCAAGGATTTTGCTATTTCTTTATGGGGTAAATCATCAATCACAAACATGGTGAAGATTATTCTTACGTTTTCCGGAAGTTCATTTACCAATTTCATTAAATCGTCATAATAAAATTTACTTGCAAAATCTTTATGTATCAGCTCATCCTTTTCCACGAGCAGTATATGTTTTTTGTATTTTACATGACCTGCCACATAATCGGATACTGCATGAAATATGATTTTACGAAGCCATCCTTCAAATGACCCTTTAAACTCATATAGTTCAATTTTTTTAAATGCCCTCAAAAAACCATTGTTTAATATTTCTTCTGCCTGCACATCTTCTTGAAAATAACGCCTTACGAATGTCATCATCCTTGGATAAAAAAGATGATATAGCTTAGCTTGTGCGCTTCTGTCATTTCGAGCACAGCCGCTAATCAATTCTTCTAATTCATCGGTTTGATGTAGCACTTCTTTATGGGTCAATATTAAGGACAAGCTGTTAATAAAGAATTTTGATTTAGTATTTCTCTATTAAAGACAGGGTTTGGACAAAAAAGGTTGGGTAATTTCTTATTTTATGTGTTTTTAGGAAAAAGAATGGATTCCACATCCTTTTGCGCTAATGGGTGATAGTTTTCTTTGGCTATTTTATAAATTTCCTTTGCCATCTTTTTCCCTTCCGGCGTTTTCATCAATTCTTTATATAGTGGCTCTAAGAACTTCTCTCGGCCTGTATTGATGAGGAAATATTTTATTTGAGGGAAAGCTTCCGTATAATTGGATCTCAAAGCTTGCAAAAACCAGATATCAGCTATTTCATCATTCCCGGTTTGGGTCAAATGAAATGTTTCATCGAGGTCTTTCATTTTTTCAATGGTAATCGGGTAAGGTATTTGCCTTAAAAAATGCATCCACTCATAAGTGCTCCAATCTGTTGTTTTCAAAAGCTTTGCCGCCATTCCATTTTGGAAGTTTTTTATTTGCTCTTCCACTTTTATGAATCGAACGCGATCCGGTTGCGGACAATTATCGGGAATCCCCGGACCATAAACCCATTCGTTTACCTTTATTTGATTTTTCCAATCTTCGTGCCCATCCAATAAATCCTTATTTAGGTAATCTAAAAATTGGGCTGTATTTATGGTTTGGAAAGCATGGTTTGAGAAATAGTTATTCAGGAATTTGTCGAAAATTTCCCTGCCAACGGTCAATTCCACCAAATGTAGGAATGCTGATCCTTTTTCATAAGCAATATCGGTAAGCCCGATATCAGGATCGCGGTCTTTTAAATATAAACGCAACCAGGTGTCTTTACTGTCTTTTCCTAAATCTGCCACTGCAGCTTCCAAATCCTGGTAGCCCAGTTCCCAAAGCATGTCCACATAATCTTTCCCATAAGTGGCTTCCATAATCCTCCGTTCAAAATAAACCGTGAATCCTTCGTTGAGCCAGAAATCGTTCCATGTGGCGTTCGTCACTAAATTTCCACTCCAGCTATGTGCCAATTCATGTGCGATTAAATTTACCAAAGACTTGTCTCCCGCCAAAATTGTGGGCGTGCAAAAAGTCAGTCTTGGGTTCTCCATGCCGCCCAAAGGAAATCCGGACGGTAAAACCAAAATATCGTATCTGCCCCAGCGATAAGGTCCATAAAGGCTTTCTGCGGTATGCACCATTTTTCCCACATCTTCAAATTCATGATACGCTTTGTCGATAATTGCGGGTTCGGCGTAAACACCGGTTCGGTCATCGATGGATTTAAACGAAATGTCACCTACAGCCAATGCCATTAAATAAGCGGGGATGGCCTGATCCATCTTGAAATGATAAATGCCGTCCTGACTTTTTTGCTGCGGGTTTTCCGCACTCATCAATACCATTAATCCTGTGGGTACTTTAACTGTGGCATCATAAGTGAAGCGGATACCCGGACCATCAGGACAAGGGATCCATGACCTTGCATAAATGGATTCACTTTGTGTGTAAAGGAAAGGGGCATTTTTGCCAAATGTCTGTGTTGGGTTAAGCCATTGCAACGCTGTGGCATCTTTTTGGGTCTGATAAAAAATAGTCACGGATTTGGCATGGTCTTTTAAGTCTATGCGCAATGCGGAGCCTAAAAATTCAACCGGATTTTCTAATCGGAAATCAGCTTTGGTGCCGTCATTAAAAACAACGCTGTCTATTTGCAAATCTCGCGTATCCAAAAACAGTCTTTTTGCATTTTGTGCGGTAGTGTCCAGGAACCATGTTGCATTTCCTTTAATGATTTTTTTGTCGAAATCAACTGAAATATCCAAGCTAAGGTGTTTTAAATTCACTTTAGGGAAATTGGATTGTGTGTGCCAGTCCTTGGTGGAATCCACTTCATTTTTTAAAAGGACCTGGTTTTTCGAATCTTTGGAATTGTTGCTTTGGCAGGCACTCCATAAAATAATACTGGTTAACATGCAATATAGAAAGCGGTTCATAAACATGGATATGTTGTTTTTCTTTGTTTTTGTACGCAAAGATGCAAATATTATGGAAAGCTGCAAAGGTAAAGGTAATATGGTGTTTTATTGGCGCGATTTACTGAATACTTAAAACCCCCAACCAAGTCCAAAGCCGACATTTATTTTGTGCAGGGTACTGTTTTCGGAGGTTACCATTATGGATGAGGTCACATCAAATGAGGGGTCAGAAAGTCCATAGTTTACATTATATTGTACAGAAATCCGGCTATTCAAATTGATTTTACCAAAATATTCTATACCTAAGTAAGTATGCCAATCATCATATTGGTTCCTAGTTGTGCTTCTTTGGTCAAAATTGTCTATATAGTATCCTTTATATGTCGAAATGGTTTTTATTGGATTTATGGATATTCCCACATAATGTTTCCATTGTAGTGGTTTAATTGAATAAACAAGATAACGACCCGTTATTTGAAAACTAATATTTTTGTTTTTATAGTTATTTTGATAAGGAGTGGGAGTAAGGGGAAAAGATGGGTATGATGATAATCTTTCAGTTATGGAATTTGAAAAATAAGCAACGCTTGCATCCAGCATCCACTTCTGTTTTTTACCGAATGATTTATTGACGAAAAGTTGATTATGAATGCTTGTTTGAGCAACATTTTCGTTGGTTGTATTCAATTGAGTTCCTTTTAGTGTGTTAAACTCAGTTACAAATCCGGTTTTTAACCCAATACTCCATCTTTCATTTTCTTTTTGTGCATGAGAAGCCAAGCCTAAGAATAGAAACGACGCAAAAAGTATTGTTGCTTTCATAGTTCAATTTGTTGAAGATAAAATGTTTTAGCTTCAAAGATATGGTTTTTAAAAACACAAAATAAAATTAATTTGTGAATCCATTTCGGTTTGAATTGAAGTATTGTTCCTTAAAGTGCAGATGCTAATCAGGTACTCATTCCTGCAACTTTAGCGTTTGGTGCGTCTTTTTTAGCATTTGAAGGTAATGTTTTAGGGATAATCATACGCGCAACCCCGATGCGATTATCGGCCATGCCATAATAAATGTCAATCCGGTCTAAAGAGCCAATATCGTCCCTTCGGTCCAAGCCAGTTGGAAAAACTACATCTTGTACAATGCCAAACCGTTCATGTTGTGTTTCTGGAGCAAGTATAGGTTCTGTGGAACGGTATTTTATATCATGCGGATGCGTTCTGGAGAGGATCATGGCACCTGCTGAATAGCACATTTGACATTTTCCATCAACACTATGTTCTGTAACGCCATGATAAATGAACAGCCAGCCATGGCGGGTAAGTATCGGTGGGGTACCGCCTCCGATTTTTAATTTTTCCCATTCTTCTACCGGACTTGCCAAACGGAAATGATCGGTAAATTCGCTGAAATGATTTTCCGTGTCTTCGGCATTAAGCTTACAGTAAGAAATCCAAATACTTTCATGTGTGATATCCACTTTCCTTTCCACATCTTTTTCTGATTTTTTAATGGTTTCCTCAGGTACTGTTCCGGGAAATAGTGGACGGTGCAATAAAGCGATTTTTTTGTCTTTGTCCGGCGATGGGATGGCGACGGGAAATATGCTGGAATCTTTATTGTCGATTCCGTTAAACTCAATGCCTTCATAAGGGCTAAAGCTTGCCAATCCCAATCTTTCCCAATGCAATAAATCTTTTGACTTAGCTAAAGCTATCCTTGGTCCGTTGGTACCGAAGGCTGTATAAGTCATGATGTAATGCTTTAAGGGTTCCACAAAAGTTATCCTTGGATCCTCGCAGCCACCGCCGCCATCAGGCCGGCGTTCATAATCCATTTCAGGTTCTAATGCTATCCCTAATCTTTTTACGCCGACAGGATCGCCCAATTCGTCAAAAATAACTTTCGCAATGCCTATTCTTGAATAATTCCCCTTTGCGACTAATCGTGGGAAGATATATAATTCGCCGTCATGACCGCGGACTACTGCGGGATTTAGTACGCCTTCTTCTTCATTCGGATTGCCTGGTTCCGGTTCCATGATCACACCTATTCTCGTCATCTTAAAATCTTTCATATCATTAGTTTTATTGCTCAAAATGCTTTTTTAAAGAAATCTCTGATTTGCTACTGCATGCTAATTATCGTTTCGATAACCATTTGCGTATATTCAGGGTTTTTTACTTTTATGGAAACAACGCCCGCCTGTTGGGCCGGATAATCATTGCCGCCAGGAAATAAGGCGTCCCCGATAAATACCATTTCTTTGATTGGTATCTGAAGTATTTCTTTTAATTTATGGATGCCATAAGCTTTGTCGATTCCTGGCTTGGTAATGTCAATTGAAGTCGTGCCACCTAAGCGAACGGAAAAATCAGGGATTAAAGTATCTAAAATAGCTTTTACCTTTTTCCGTTTTTCAAAATCAGGATCCCATTTTTCTTTTTCTGCTAAAGGTGCTTGTTGTCCTAAAGCTGAAAATGTGATTTGGCTTCCGCGGTCTTCAATTTGCTCACCCCATGTTTTACCAATGATTAAATTCGCTTGTTGTATTGCCGTTACAAGGGCATTTGAAATCAATTTCTTTTGAGGATCGGAAAAACCTTCTTCGTATTTTAAATGCCAGCTGTCCTGGTATTCATAGAATTTTGTGCCGCAAGTCGGGAGTATATATAAGTTCTGAAAATTGGTATTTTCAGGTAATTGCCCAATGACTTGTTTTTGGAATTGCGACCAATCGCCGCCAGAAATGATGGCTACTTTTTTAATCGATAATAAAGAAAAAAGTAGTTCAGCCATTTTCCCATCAATTGCAGTTTTGCTTTCTGCCAATGTGCCGTCTAAATCAAATACAATCAGGTTTTTCATCAAATAATATTAATGTTTTAAGGGTAATGCGATTTCAAATAAGGTTACTTCCGTATGTGGTTCAAAGATGCCGATTCCTGCTATTGCGGGCAACAACATCACTTCACCTTTGTTTAAAGCATATTTGCTGCTTCCAAATTTTAAAGTGCCGTATCCTTCAACACAAACCAAAATGCGGGGCAGGCTTTCTTCGCCCACTCCGAATGGTGATTTTTCTTGGATGCGCCATAAAATGAAATGCTCATTGTCAAATAATTTTTCGTGTACCGTTCCCTGAATGGTTTCGGTTTGGGGAACGGCCGGTTTTATTTCATTTTGTGGAAATTTAATGCATTCCAATGCTTTTTCTATTTGTAAGTCCCGCGGTTTCCCGGTTTTTTCATCTATCCTGTCCCAATCATACAATCGATAGGTAATGTCACTATTTTCCTGCACTTCAAAAACAACAACACTGTCCATAGTATGCACTGTTCCCGCAGGAATATAGATGGCATCCCCCGCTTTTGGCTTGAAACTAGGTAAAAAATCACTTGTTGTTTTTTCCTGAACTGCCTTTTGCAATACCTCTTTTGTTGTCCCTGATTTTAGCCCGGCGTAAATTTTACTGTCCTCTTCCGTTTCCAAAACTACCCAAGCTTCTGTTTTCCCCGTTTCACCTTCCGGGATATATTCCTGTTGGTCGTCATTAGGATGCACCTGAACAGACAATACAGTTTGTGCGTCAAGATATTTTAATAATAATGGAAATCTTTCAAATTTTCCGGCAGCTTTCCCCATGAGTTCATCGGGGTATTCCCTCATTAAATCGGCAATTGTTTTGCCTTGCAAAAAGCCGTCCAAAACAACGCTTGCATGTTCTTTTCTGTCACTTAAAATCCAGGCTTCACCAATCGGGTCATTCGGGGGTAATGGTTTTGATAATAAATTAGATAATCTCCTGCCTCCCCAAATCCTGTATTGATAAATGGGGGCGAATTTTACTGGATATAATGAGTTTCTATTCATTTATAAATTTTATTATTGCTTCAGTTGGGACGGTCTCGTTTTAAATGATTGTTTGTAATCCAGCATCGGGTTTGGTGCCTAAATGGATACGGATTACTTTTCTCTTTTTATCGTTCAATGCTTTAAAATCCCCTAATGCTTCCGCTAAATCCAAAATGCCGAAATCATAATTGTTATTTGGTATTGCCAGGGTATTTTCTTCCTCATGTGTAAGGATGATAAAGATTCCTGTGTTAGGACCGCCTTTATGCAATTGGCCGGTGGAATGGAGGTAGCGTGGACCGGCAAGTAGGGTAGTGGCAACTTTATGTTCATTTCTTAATTTCATCCTCCAGGATTGCAAGAGCGCCTTTCTGGAATCCGTCATGAGCATATAAGGTAAGATAGCGATATAGTCATTTTCCTGTGCCTGATTTAAAAATGAAGTAATGTAATCTTTTGCGGAATCCTCGCCCTTATTATCCGAAATTGCATCTGTATATATGGAAATTCCTTCTTTTTCCATAAGCGGTTTCCCTTTTTTTAATGCACCGTTTTCGTCTCTTTCTGAAAGGATTTCTTTCGTATTTTGTTTGCTTTCTTCCACATTTGGTTGGTCAAAAGGATTGATTTTCATAATAATCGCACTGATGGCAACGGCAATTTCCCAACGATAAAATTCGGCGCCCAAGGCTATTTTATTTTGCAATTGTATCCGGACAACTGGATGACCTGAGCTTTCTAAAGCTTTTAATTTTTCTTCTGCTTCCTGGTTATTGTCATCGGCTAAGAATAAATGCACGAACAAACGGTCGTTTCCATAGTCTTCGGGTGCACCCAGTGTTTCGCCGTTTATGGGGATGAGCCCTTTGCCTTCTTTTCCGGTACTTTCAGCCAATAATTGCTCCACCCAATATCCAAAAGAGGAAATGGAATCGGATTGCACAAATGTGATTTTGTCTTTTTTATGTTTTTGACACACCCCTAATAGAATGCCCAATGCCAATCCGGGATTGTTTTCAGCCGGAATGGAAGGGTCACAACTTGATTGTATTTGCTGTGCACTTAATAAAAGCCCTTGTATGTCTACGCCCATTAATGCCATTGGCACTATTCCGAAGTCAGAAAGGACGGAATATCTTCCTCCAAGTTGTGTTGGGTTCAAGAAAATTTTCCTGAAGTTATGCTCTTTGGCAAGTGCAACTAAATTTGTTCCGTCATCCGTTATGGCACAGAAATTCTTGCCGGCAGTGTCATTTTTAATTGTTTTTACCTTGTCATAGAAGTATTGGAAAAAGCTGATGGTTTCTGTTGTTCCGCCTGATTTGGAAGCTACAATAAACAGTGTATTTGCTAAGTCGATTTGATTTTCAACCGCCTGAATCGCTTCGGGCGAAGTATTGTCCAACACGATTAATTCAAGAAAACCGCTTTTTGTCTTAAAAGTATCTTTTGCAACTTCGGAACATAAACTGCTGCCACCCATTCCTAATAAGACAGTATATTTAAAGCCTTCGCTTTTTACTTCTTCAACGAATGAGATAAACTCTTCTGATTTCTTTAGGGATTCTTTAGGTAAGCTAAGCCAGCCCATCCTTTCGGAAATAGCTTGTACATTTTCATAGTCACTTTTCCATAAATAGGGATCTTGCTTGAATAAGCGCATACCGGCTTGCATTTCGTCTAATGCGGCGCAGGTTTCCTTAAATTCTTTTTCGAGCTTTTGTGCATTTATTTTTTGTGTGGAAATTGTATCTTTCAAAAGGTCGTTTCTTTTTTGGGCTAATCCGTTCATAAGTTTTGAATAGGCTTCAATGAATTTTTGAATTCCTTCGTTTTCTAATTGTTTGGTTACAAAGTTAATATCAATATCAAAGAATTTCAGCTTTTTGTAAAAATGTTTTATTTCGTCTATATTTTCTTCAATGGCATTTTTTTCAAGTGTCCCATGACTTTCAAATGCGAGGATTGTTTCATCGGGAAGGGTATTGACGGTGTTTTCCGCAATTAAAGCATTGACATATCGGACATCGGGATATAGGGGGTTTTTACTGCTGGTACTGGCCCATAATGGTTTTTGTGGGTGCGCGCCTTTTTTCAAGCAGTTTTCCCAATGATCAGAAGAAAAGATTGTTTTGAATTCCTGATAACATAGTTGTGCAGTGATAATGCCTGCTTTTCCCAAGAGGGTATCCGGACAACGGTCATCGCATTTTTGTCCGGGAATAATGTAATGACTTAATAATTGATCTACTAAAACATCGATCCTGCTGATGAATAAACTGGCTACGGAAGCCAATTGGTCAATGGGTTTCCCTTCTTCCATCCTGCGGTGTATTGCGTTTTGATAGGCAACCGCAACGGCTTTGTAACCTTCTATGGAAAACAACAAAGTTATATTTATATTAATCCCTTCGTAAAGCATTTCTTCAATTGCGGGTATGCCTTCTTTGGTTCCCGGAATTTTAATCATGCAGTTTTTACGATTTACCAATTTGAACAGGCGCCTCGCTTCGTTCATGGAACCTTGTGTATCTCGCGCTAAAAAGGGAGCCACTTCAAGACTCACAAAACCGTCCCTGCCTTTGGATTCATCGAAAACAGGTTTTAAGATATCGCAGGCATCCTGGACATCTTTGACGGTCAATGCTTCGTAGATTTCCTGAATGTTTTTTCCTTGCTCCGTCAATTCCTTGATTTGTCTATCATAGGTGTTGCTTCCTGAAATGGCTTTTTGGAAAATGCTTGGATTGGATGTGATTCCCCTCAGGCCTTTTTGGGAAACCATTTCCTGTAATGTCCCATCTTCAATAATTTGCCTGCTCAAATTGTCGAGCCAATAGCTTTGTCCATAATTGATTAGTTCCGTTAGCTTGCTCATTTTGATTATTTCATGTTTTTTTCTTCCAAAATTGATATTTTATTTACTCTTCTTAAATGTCTGGGTTCTTCTGATGGTTTAGCTTTCAGAAATGCCAATACAATTTCTTTGGCTAACTCTATGCCGATGATGCGTTGACCCATGCATAATATATTAGCATGGTCATGTTCTACTGATTGGTGGGCGGAATAAGTGTCATGACAAACGCCTGCCCTGATTCCTTTAAATTTATTTGCTGCAATGCTGACGCCTATGGCACTTCCACAAATTAGTATTGCTCTTTCCCCAACTTTTCCAAGTAAAACTTCTGCGGCTTTTTCAGCATAGTCAGGATAATCATCCAATGGGTTTTGGCCGTCGGAACCTATATCAATCAGATGATAATTTTGTTGTGCCAGATATTCCATGAGTATGGTTTTATAAGCATATCCAGCATGGTCAGAAGCGATGATTACTTTCATTCTTTATTTAGTATTTTCTTTGTCTTTTCAACGATGTTTTCGACCGTAAAGCCAAAATGGATAAATAAATCTTTGGCGGGGGCACTCTCTCCGAAAGTGGTCATACCTATCATAATCCCTTCTGTCCCAATCCATTCCTGCCATCCCTGTTGCGCCGCTGCTTCTACGGCAATTCTTGCTGTATGTTCTTTTGGTAGGATCATTTGTTTATATTCCGGGGATTGCTGCCTGAATAATTCCCAACTCGGCATGCTGATTACACGGGCATCGATATTTATTTTTGACAATGCTTCCTGAGCTGCTAAAATCAATGCCACTTCGGAACCTGTTGCAAGTAGTATGACATCAAAATCCTTGTTTTTCTCCGGGGATAAAATATATGCACCTTTTAAAGTGTCCTCGACATTTCCTAAAACCTTTCGGTCGAAAATCGGTAATTTCTGTCGGCTTAAGACCAACATTGTCGGGCCGTCCCTCCTTTCTAATGCTGCGCGCCATGCCCACACTGTTTCATTTGCATCTGCCGGGCGGATGACATGTATCTGGGGCATTGCCCTGAAAGAGGCCAAATGCTCAATGGGTTGATGGGTAGTGCCATCTTCGCCTAAACCTATGGAATCATGGGTCATTACGAAAATAACCGGTATTTTCATGATCGCTGCCAGGCGGATTGCAGGCCGGGCGTAATCCGTGAAAATAAAAAATGTGGCTGCAAAGGGCTGTAAGCCGCCATGAAGCATAATTCCTGAACTTGCGGCACACATGACATGTTCACGTACTCCCCATGCAAAATTCCGGTTTCCGTAATTTGCTTTTTCAAAATATCCGGAGGATTTGATATTCGTTAAGGTCGAAGGATCCAGATCGGCGCTTCCACCGACCAGCCAGGGTAAGGCGCCAGAAAGGGAATTGATGACATCCTTGTTGACTTCCCGGGTGGCTTTTGGCCCATCTTTTGGTTGATAAATGGGTAATTGTCCCGTCCAGTCGGCAGGGAAGCTTAAATTGACCTGATTTTGGAATTGCTGAAAAAGGTCTGGGTTTTTGACTTGAAATTCATTTACATTTTTTATCCATTCTTTTTCTAATTGAACTCCTTTTTCTATCGCTTCCCGCATATATACATCCACCTCTTCCGGAATCCAGAAGTGGGCATCTTCGGGCCATCCATAAAATTGTTTTGTTTTTTTAACTTCTTCTTCCCCTAATGGCGAGCCATGCGCTTCCGGTGTATCTTGTTTATTGGGAGCTCCATATCCGATATGTGTCCTAAGGATGATTAAAGAAGGTTTGTCTTGTGTATCTTTTGCATTTTGATATGCATCGGAAATAGCCTGCACATTATTTCCATCAGCATCTAATTTCTGGACATGCCAATGATAAGCTTCAAATCGCTGAGCAACATTGTCGGAATAGGTTAAATCTGTATTTCCGTCGATAGTGATATGGTTATTATCATACACAACGATCAATTTTCCCAATCCTAAATGGCCTGCCACGGAACCCGCTTCATGGGAAGCGCCTTCCATAAAATCGCCGTCACTGCAAAATGCGAAAGTGAAGTGATCTATGATTTTGGTTTCTTTATTAAAATTATAAGCTAAGTGTGCTTCCGCCATTGCCATTCCCACGGCATTCATCAGCCCTTGTCCAAGCGGGCCGGTAGTGGTTTCGATTCCTGGCGTCATGCCGTGTTCTGGATGTCCGGGTGTGATACTTCCTAATTGCCGGAAGTTTTTAAGGTCTTCCACGGAAATCCCATAACCGGTTAAATGCAGTAGGGCATATTGCAATGCTGATGCATGTCCGTTCGATAAAATAAAGCGATCCCGGTTGAACCATTCGGGATTTTTAGGATTGAATTTTAAATGATATTTCCATAATGCAAAAGCCGCGGGTGCTAGTGCCATTGGTGTTCCCGGATGTCCAGAATTGGCTTTTTGCACTGCATCCATTGCTAAACAACGAATGGTATCAATTGATTTTTGTTCAATACTCATTGTTTCAAACGACTTACTGCTATCCATTTTATATCTATTTTTTTTATCAAAGAAAATGATTGTCTTTTCTTAATAACAAAAAAACGGGCGTATTGTTATGAATACTTTACTTTTTTGAAGTTAAAAATGGAGCTGGTTCTTTTGTCCTTGTTAAGATGAGAAATATCAAGAATGCAATAAGGTTGTTTAGAAAACCTGAGTAACATTGTTATGGAAAGATTTTTTTCATCTTGGTGATTAAATAAACCAATATGAAAAACCTATCTGCCTTTGTATAGAATAGCGGATTCTCATATATTATGAAACAATTAATCTAAACTTTTGAAATCACCAAGGTACTGCAATTACCTCCAAACCCAAAAGAATTGGAAAGTACATGTTCTATTTTTTTAGGAAACAATTCTGTAATGGGTGACCAATTCAACCCTTCGATCCGATTTTCAAACCTGAGGTTTGGCCATGCAATTTGGTCTTTTATACTCATCAAAGAAAATACGGCTTCTACTGCTCCAGATGCCCCCAAAGTATGGCCGGTATAGCCTTTGGTTGAACTTGAAACCGGAACTTTATTCATAAATAAATCCTGGATTGCATTCCCTTCCGAAGAATCATTGTTTGCCGTTCCGGTACCATGGAGATTAATGTAATCGATTTGCTGAGTGGAAAGCTGGGCTACTTCCAGGGCTTTCATCATTGCTAAACGATTGCCTTTCCCTTCTGGGGAAGATGCCGTTTGGTGATGGGCATCATTGGCATTTGCATAACCGGAAACGAATGCCAATGGCGTTATTTTAAATTGTTCCACTGCTTTTTCATTTGCCAATACAATATATGCGGCGCCTTCTCCTAAATTCAATCCCTTTCTATTTTGGTCAAACGGCTTACATAAATCTTTGTCCAAAATCATTAAGGAATTAAATCCATTCAAAGTAAATTTTGAAAGGCTGTCGGCTCCGCCTGCTATCACCACATCATAATGCCCATGTTCAATCATCCTTGCTGCCATCATAATGCTGTTTGCGGATGAGGAACACGCTGTGCTGATCGTTGTGTCCCAGCCGTTTAATCCTAATGCATCATGAACCAATTCTGTGATTGCCCCCGATTCGTGATTACGGATGTCATCTATATTTCCAGAGGTTTTATCTTTTAAAAAGGCAGTATAAAACCGCTCAGTCAGATCCATGCCGCCTACTGTGTTTGCAGAAATAAACCCTATTTTTAAACCTTTTGATTTTCGCTCCAATTGCAACCACGCTTCTTGTGCTGCCATCAAACTAAGCAGTGCGGTTCTGGGAAATTTTGTTAATTTTTGTGGTTTTCTATTAAAAACTTCAAAGCGGAGATTTGCCCGTTCTGCCAAGTAGGCATTGCTCATTTTTACTTCGCCAACTGGTAATTGATGGGTGGTTTGTAGAATGGAAGAGATAGTAATCCCGTGGTTCAAATTTTTTAGGGAATAATTATTTAACCCAAAATCATCCCCTATCGCTGTTATTATTCCCGAGTTTGCTATAAAGGCTTTGGACATTATATGAAGTTATTTTACAAAAACAAATATACAGCTTTTAAACTAAGACTTTCAAACTAGTCTAGCTAAAATAATAAAAGCCATCCAAGAACGGTGGCTTTTATTATTTTAGCTCTCAAATCCTAAATGGCAGCTAATGCTTGCTCAATATCCCAAATTAAATCTTCATGGTTTTCAACACCTATGGAAAGCCGGATTAATTTTCCGGTGATCGACATTTCTTTCCTATGTTCAGGATCGACGCCCACATGGGTCATCGTTGCAGGGTGTTCTGCCAAAGATTCTGTACTTCCTAAACTAACCGCCAGTTTAATTAATGTCAACGCATTCAAGAATCTGAAAGCTTCCGCTTCACCACCTTTCACATCAAAAGAAAGCATGGCTCCCGGAGAAGTATATTGCCTTTTATAAATTTCATGTTCTTTGGTGCCTTCCTTAATCAAGCCTAAATAATACACATGTTCCACTTTAGGATGATTGTTCAGGAACGCCACCACTTTTTCCGCATTGAGTGCTTGTTGTTCCATCCTTATTTTCAAAGTCTCCAAACTCCTCAACAATAACCAACATGTATGTGGCGCGGCCATGCTACCCAAAAATGTGCGTAAAGTCTTTAAACGGTTGATCACTTCATTGCTGCCACAAACTGCACCGGCAATCAAATCACTATGTCCGCCTAAGTATTTAGTGGCTGAATATAAAGAAAGGTCAGCGCCATGCTTTAATGGCTTTTGCCATAAGGGTCCCATATAAGTATTATCCACTGCTACGAATACGCGTTTTTCTGCATTCCCGTATTTGTCCGCAATGATGCGGCACATTTGAATGTCCACCAGCGCATTGGTTGGATTTGCAGGCGTTTCAACATAAATCATGGACAAATTAGAGCCATGTCCTGTCCCTTCAATAATTTGTTCAATCTCTTCCTGGCTTTGACCAGGTTTGAAAGCAACCGTATGGACACCAATTTTCTTTAAAAAATCATGAATGAAATGATCCGTCCCACCATATAAAGGTGTACTGAATAACAATAAGTCACCAGGTTTCAAAAATTCCAGTAAAGAAGTTGAAATAGCTGACATGCCACTTTCAAAAACCGCACAAGCATCTGATTCATCCCATAAGGAAAGCCGTTCTTCCAAAATTTGAAGATTAGGATTATTTATCCTGCTGTAGATCAAACCTAATTCTTCATTTTGTCCTTGTTCCCTTAGCCCATATGCAATTTCAAAAAACGCTTTGCCTTCCTCTGCATTCCTGAATACAAAAGTTGAGGTTTGGAATAAGGGTGGTTTTACGGCACCTTCCGATAATTCGGGTTTGTATCCAAAGGACATCATTAAGCTTTCCGGTTTCATTTTTGGCTTTTCACTCATGGTATAAATTTTATTGAATTGATATTATTGATCTTTTTTATAAATGTCTGAAGTAATGGTTCGGCTCTGTATTTCGCCCGTAGCATCTTTATAATCTATTTCCGCCATAAATTTCACATTTTCAATCGTTTCTTTATTCGCAACACCGGCGGGAGGAGTGGTTTTAACGCTATAAACTGCATATTGAACGGAATCCATGATAATATTATTTTCAAACGCAAGTTCGGGGACCAAGTTGATTTTATTGCCAGAGGCCAGAAGCTCGCCCGTGCCATTGCTGATGGTGGTGGTGTACAACGCTGTATCCGTAGGGATATACCATTTCATGCCGATTTCCTGAATATTGCCATCCAGCAAATCAGATTTATTAAAGAAATTAGCGGTTTGGGTATTTGTGCTTGCATCACTGTAAATAGGAATTTCTTCATTGTTCAGGGTCAAATTGCCAGCAAAAAATGCGTTGTACCAATAATAAATTGTGGTATCTTCTGTTTTTTTCTTTTTGCAAGATGCTATACCGATTACGCTTAATGCAAGAACTATTATAAAGCCTGCTTTTACTTTTTGCATATTTTTTTATGGATTAATGGATGATTTATTTTTTTGTTTGGTCGTAAAGGCAGCTTTCAGATAAAGGGGCTCACTATAGGCAAGGTCATCCCAATCATATGCCCTCCTGCGCTTTTCAGCCAATTGTAACCAAGATTCGAAATCTATTTTAAACGAATTGTCAATAGATATCGTATTAAGGTCCAAAGGTAAATTTTCTTGGTCAGTTATCAGTATGGTATCTTTATTTAGTTTTTTGGAAAGGCTGAGCAAATCGGGCAGCAAAATATGTTGCGGCACTGTTTTCACTTGGTTTTCAGCATCAAATAATGCCATGAAAAACTCGTCCTGCCTTGCACTCAACACAATTAATTTGTCTGCATTGCTTTCCGATTTCCGGAAGCTTTGAGCAGTCAAAATCAATTTATCAAAAAGCATGATTTTCTTATTCAGCGAAAAAGCAATCCCTTTAGCAATGCTCAAGCCTACGCGCAGACCCGTATAAGATCCCGGTCCGGCACAAACGCAAATGCCATCCAAATCTTGAAGTGTTGTTTTTGAACGAAGCAATACTTCTTCTATTAATGTATTGAGAACGGCAGCCTGCGTCTTGGAATCGTTGTGGTAAATTATTTCTGTCACCTCCCCTTCCTTAGCGTGGGCAACTGCCGCTAAAGACCCGGATGTATCGATAAAAAGTAAGTTTGACATTTTATTACTTTGTCTGCAAATGTATTACTTTTGTACAATGGAAAAGAAAATAATACAAACAAATGCTGCGCCCGCTCCAATCGGACCATATAATCAAGCGATACAAATGGGTGATTTTCTATTTGTTTCCGGTCAAATCCCATTAAATCCAATAACAGGTGAAATCGTGAATTCAGGTATTCAGGATGAAACCAAAATGGTGATGGAAAACTTATTGGCCATCTTAAAATCGGCGGGTATGGGTTTTGAAAATGTCGTAAAATCCACGATTTTTATTATGGACATGCAACAATTTTCTGAAATAAACAGCGTTTACGGAAGTTACTTTATAGATGCGGCACCAGCGCGGGAAACCGTTCAGGTAGCGGGATTGCCCAAAGGCGTAAATGTTGAAATCTCCGTTATTGCTTGTAAATAAGGTACAACCTAGTGATTTTTTGCTCAACAACAACAAATAAAAATGAATCAGATTAAAATCAGCTCGTTTATAATAGGTCTTCTTTTTTTGAGTTTCAACTTAAACGCCCAGGAAATCTATAACAGCAGCGGAAAAAAAGGCGAAGCCAAATATGCGAAGAACCAAACCGTAAAGGGATTTGATCCCAGTAGGTTAATTTTTGGTGGAGGATTCACTGCAGGTGCAGCCACGGGGATTTTTAATATAGGCGTTTCGCCGATTGTGGGCTATAGGATTACCGACAGATTTTCTGCCGGAGTGCAGTTAGGATATCAATACCAATGGGTAAAGGATGGCCAAGTGGTAATGGATGGCATTACATCCCAAATTTTATACAAAAACTTGAACTACAATCGGTTTTCCGGTGGAGTTTGGACAAGGTTTATCGTTTGGCAAAATATTTTCTTAAGTGCAGAATATGAACACAATCTTTTCAATGTAAAAGAATACTTCACGACACAAAACGGCATCGGAAGCAGGCGTACTTGGGATAATGGGCCATCCTTATTATTGGGCGGAGGCTTGCGTCAACCCGTTACTGATAATACTTCAATCGTCATGATTCTTTTCTATGATGTTTTGCAAAATATCCCGTCCAACCAAAGGGGCATCCCCGGCTATCAGTATTCAATCAGTCCTTATGAGGGCTCTCTTGGTTTTAAAATAGGGATAAATGTCGGGTTTTAATAATTGGATGCCTACCTTCCCTTGTATGCTTTTTGTACCAAGCAATTCATAACGCTTAATCCTTAATTCCCGAGATGGATCATAACCTCATCCTTTTATCCATAGTTATATTTTATTTTTTATTGCTTTTGACTATTGCGTATTATACTTCACGCAACAGCAATAACGAATCTTTTTTTGTGGGTAACAGAAGCAGTAAGTGGTGGCTTGTGGCTTTTGGGATGATCGGGACTTCTTTATCCGGGATGACTTTTGTGAGTGTGCCGGGAACTGTGGGGAATGCAGCTTTTAGTTATTTTCAAGTGGTTATTGGTTATTGGATTGGTTATTTCGTAGTTGCTTTCGTGCTGTTGCCCATTTATTATAAAATGCAATTGACTTCCATCTATACTTATCTGGAAAAGCGATTGGGGATTAATGCACACAAAACAGGGTCTTTATTCTTTATCCTTTCCAGAACGGTAGGGGCAACGCTCCGATTGTACTTAGTTATCAAAGTGTTGGAGCTATTCATTTTAAAAGACTTAAACATTTCATTTGAACTCACTTCGGTCGTAATCCTAGGTTTGATTTTATTATATACTTATAAAGGTGGCGTAAAAACAATTGTATGGACCGACACTTTGCAAACCACTTTCATGTTGCTGGGATTGATCGTCTGTATCTTTTATTTGTCGGGGAAATTAGATTTAAATATCCCCGAAGCGTGGGCTGCCGTGTCAAAGGAAGGCATGACGCAAACATTCAATTTTGATATCAACTCGGGGAATTATTTCCTGAAACAAATCATTGGCGGCGCATTTATCACGATTGCCATGACGGGACTGGATCAGGAAATGATGCAAAAAAACATTAGTGTCAGCAATTTAAGGGATTCCAAGAAAAATATGATGGTTATGGGAACGCTGCAAATGATTGTAGTGTTTATTTTCCTGTTTTTAGGTGGTATCCTGACCTTGTATGCACAGAAAAATGGAATTACGGCAAGTGGTGACGACTTATTTCCGACGATTGCCATCGAAAGCGGATTACCTTTCGTTATCACGCTTTGCTTTGTGATTGGATTAATTTCCGCACTTTTCCCAAGTGCTGACGGTGCATTAACTGCCCTTACTTCTTCTTTTTGCATCGATATTTTAAATATGCAGGAGCGGGAAAAATGGAATGAAAAGAAGAGGACGCAAGTCCGGTTGATCGTTCATAATGCTTTTGCGATTTTGTTTTTAGCTTTTGTGTTCTTTTTTAGGGAAGTTGATAATGGGTCATTGATTATTATTTTATTGAAACTTGCTGGATATACTTATGGTCCTTTATTGGGTTTGTTTGCTTTTGGTATCCTAACCAAAAGGACAGTTGCCCAGAAATGGCCCATTGTTATGTCACTTTGCGCATTATTTTTGACGCTAATCATAGACATGGTCAATAATTACGAATGGTATATCCCTAAATTCGACCTTTCAGATAAAACTGCCCTTTTCCTGACTCATTTATCGGATAGTATATTTAATGGTTATAAAATCGGTATTGAATTGTTGATTGTCAATGCCGGGATAACTTTCTTATTGTTGTTTTTTGTTTCCAAAAAGAAGACGGCGATTTAGGATGTTTCATTTCTATAGTTAAGTATTTGATGGTTTATGGCATGTCATATCGCTAATTGTTTTTGTAACATTGAAATATTTCTCCTTTTCCTTCGTTAGCTTTATTCATGGTTCAGCATTATTTCAAAATTCAATTCCGGATACTTAATCGGCATATTCAGGCTACAGGGATTCATCCTATAATTGCATGGATAGGTATTTTGATCCTTCTTGCTGTTTTTGATTACAGTTTGTTTAAAGAAAAAACGAGTTATGCACCTTTCTTAATCCTTGCCCTACCAATAATTTTACAGTTCAATTTGAATGGCAAAAAGCGGAATGATTTTTTAAGGGTCACATTTTTTGAAAAGAAATATTTGCTGATCCGTTTTATTGAAAACGGTTTAATTGCATTGCCATTTCTTTTTATTTTCATCACACACCAATGTTATTTATTGGCAATCGCATTATTTGCCAGTTCCATTTTATTGCTTTTTATAAAGCACAATATGGGTTTTAGATGGGCAATTCCCAATCCCTTTTTCCGTCATTCTTTTGAATTCATCCAAGGTTACCGACAAAGTATCCTTTTCATTTTTTGTTTGTATTCCCTTGCCATTATCGGAATTTATGTTGATAATTTTAATTTAAGCTGCGCTGCTTTTGTAATCAATGGTTTGATCCCAATAGCCTTTTTTGGGAAGTTGGAACCAAAATATTTTATTTGGAATTACAGTCTTGATGCCAGAAAATTTTTGAATCACAAAACAAAAATAACGATCCGCTATGGCCTCATCTGGAATTTACCCTTCGCAACCCTGCTTTGTTTGTGTTATTTAGAAAAAAGCTGGATACTGCTTTTAATCTTGTTTTTACTCCTATTATTCCTTTTGAATGCCCTGCTTTGTAAATATGCGCAATATCCTAAATCTCAAACTTTACTGTTTTCACTCCTATTGTTATTTAGTATGGTTGTTTTCCCGTTAATGCTGTGGAGCATCCCTTATTTTTATAAAAAATCAATAAAAGAACTACAACCACTACTACCATGATTTCTATAATCGATCTTTACAAGTCCTTTGGGAAACAAGTTGTTTTAAATAAAGTTTCCATGGAGCTATTGCCAGGTGAAATCTATGGATTTGTCGGAAGAAACGGAGCAGGGAAAACGACATTTTTTAATTGTATTGCAGGCTTGGAAAAATTTCAAGGTGAAATAAAATATACAAAAGGCTTGCTCAAAAATGTACTGGGCCTGCTGCCAACCGATCCTTACTTCTTTCCCAAAATTACGGGATTGGAATACTTGGAAATGATGTGTATTTCAAGGGATATAGATTTCAAACAAAAAAAAGATTACCTTAATGTATTTGAACTACCCTTAAATAAATATATTTCGGAATATTCCACGGGAATGCAGAAGAAAATTGCAATTTTAGGTGTTTTAATGCAGCAGAATGAAGTCTTTATTTTTGATGAACCATTTAATGGTTTGGATATTCAAAGTAATCTGACCTTATCGGAAATAATTTTGCAATTAAAAAACCAGGGGAAAATCATATTGCTTTCATCACATATTTTTTCCACTTTGGAAGAATTGTGCGATGAAGTGTTTTTATTGGAAAAATGGAAATTCCTTCATTTTGAAAATAAAGGGGATTTCGAAGCAATAAAAAACAAAATGCCGGAATGTTTTTAAAATCCGCTATTTAGAATGTATTATTCCGGAATAAATCATTTTTCGGTTTTTAAAGAAATGGCTTTTGCTCGCAACAGAACCAGTCCTTCAAAATATTCTTTGTAAATTCGCAAATTACCATTAACCGATTCTTCGTACAATAATATTAAAATGTCAGATAAAAGATTATTCCTGCTTGATGCCATGGCCTTGGTTTACAGAGCCTATTACGCATTAATGAGCAGTCCGCGCTTTACTTCCACCGGCAGGAACACAAATGCGCAATTTGGGTTTACCACCACGCTTTATGATTTGATCAATAAAGAAAAACCAACGCACCTTGCCGTTGTTTGGGATACGCACGCACTTACGGAACGACATACGGATTATGAAGATTATAAGGCAAACCGCCAAGCGGCACCTGAAGATTTATTGGCAGCAATACCTGATATCAAACGGATTATAAAGGGATTTAATATCCCTTGTCTGGAATTGGATGGATATGAAGCCGATGATATCATTGGCACCTTAGCTTTGGAAGCGGCGGAAAGTGGTTATCAGGTTTTTATGGTAACGCCTGACAAAGATTACGGACAAATTGTACGGGAAAATATTTTCATGTATAAACCGGGCTATAAAGGTGGCACTTTTGAAATCCTAGGTGAGCGGGAAATTTGCGAAAAGTGGAATATCAAAAATGTCCATCAGGTAATCGACATGTTGGGATTGATGGGTGACGCAGTGGATAATATTCCGGGAATACCCGGCGTAGGTGAGAAAACGGCGGCAAAATTACTGGCGGAATATGACAACCTGGAAAATATATTGGCTAATGCCGACAATATAAAAGGAAAATTAGGTGAAAAAATAAGAGCCGGAAAAGAGAAAGCGATATTGTCCAAAAAACTGGCAACCATCATCACCAATGTGCCTATTGCATTTCATGAAGAAAGTTTCCTGCTTTCAGAATGGAACAAAACTGAATTGGAAAGCATTTTTGCGGAATTGGAATTCAGGGCTCTGACCAAAAGGATTTTAGGCGATGCCAATTCTTTTAATTCCAAAAAAGCAACAGGCGGACAAGGTGATTTATTTAATGAGCAAACTTTTACGGATGCGCACTTGGAGAAAATTCAACAACCTGATTTATTTTCGGAAATGAACGATTTCAAGACGCTGAAAGACATACCTCACGCTTATTATTTGGTGCAGACAGACCAAGAGATTGTGGATTTTCTTGAAAAAGCAATGCAGCAGAAGGAAATCTCTTTTGATACAGAAACTACTTCCGTGGATGCCAGGATTGCGGAAATGGTGGGCATGAGCTTTGCCTGGAAAAAGCATGAAGCATATTATATTCCTGTTCCTGCGGATAGAAATGCCGTTGTTGCTGTTTTGGAAAAAATCCATCCTTTATTGGAAATGCCAAAAATGAAGTGGGTAGGGCATAACATAAAGTATGACCTGATTATTTTGAAAAATTATGGTTTTGATTTGGCAGGGTCTTATTTCGACACGATGTTGGCGCATTATTCCATTGCACCGGAAGGAAAACGCAACATGGATTTATTGAGCCAGCAATACCTTAAATATCAACCTATCAGTATTGAGTCTTTAATCGGGAAAAAAGGGAAAGGACAAGGTAATATGCGCGATGTCCCGGTTGAAATTGCAAAAGAATATGCATGTGAAGATGTGGATGTTACTTTGCAACTGAAAGAAGTTTTAGAACCCTTATTGGAAAAAGAAAATGTCCTGATTTTATTTCATGAAGTGGAGAATCCATTGGCATCCGTATTGGCCGGAATGGAGTTTATTGGTGTAGGCCTGGACAGGTATTTCCTGGAAAACTATGCCAAAGAAATGGATGTGGAAGTTAAAAGAGCGGAGAAGCGAACTTATGAAATGGCGGGAGTCGTGTTCAATCTGGCTTCGCCAAAACAATTGGGCGAAGTTTTATTTGACAAAATGCAATTAGACGAAAAAGCCAAAAAAACAAAAACCGGGCAATATGCCACAGGAGAAGATATTCTTCAAAAACTGCGGCACCGTGATCCCATTATCGAAGAAATACTGATTTTCCGGACTTTGAGTAAATTAAAATCAACTTATGCGGATGCCTTGCCCTTATTGATTAATCCAAGTTCGGGAAGGTTGCATACATCATTCAATCAATCCGTGGTTACGACTGGCAGGTTGAGCAGCAATAATCCCAATCTTCAAAATATACCCATTAGGACGGAAAGGGGCCGTGAAATAAGAAAAGCATTTATCGCAATTGATGAAGATCATGTTTTGTTGTCAGCCGATTATTCTCAAATAGAATTGCGCATTGTGGCAGCCATCAGTGGTGATGAAAATATGATTCAGGCATTCCGGGAAAACAAGGATATCCACAGGGCCACGGCGGCAAAAGTGTATGGAATTGAAGAATCAGAAGTGGACGCTGATATGAGAAGAAATGCGAAAGCGGTAAATTTTGGAATTATTTATGGGCAATCCGCATTCGGCTTATCCCAAAATTTAGGAATAAGCCGTTATGAGGCCAAAGAAATCATCGAGAACTATTTCAAACAATATCATTCCGTAAAGAAATATATGGATGATTCCATACAATTCGCCAAAGAACATGGGTATGTGCAGACGATCAAAGGAAGGAAAATAAAATTACCGGATATTAATTCATCCAATCATACCGTCCGTGGATTTGCGGAAAGGGTGGCAATCAATGCGCCTATTCAGGGTTCAGCAGCAGACATGATTAAATTGGCGATGATAAAAATCGACATGGCATTAAAATCCCAAAACCTTAAAACCAAAATGATTTTACAGGTGCATGATGAATTGGTTTTTGATGTTCCCAAAGGTGAATTGGAAATTGTCCAAAAATTAGTAAAAGAAGAAATGGAGTCCGCAATTACCCTGCCCAATAATGTTCCACTAATTGCTGAATCCGGCTTTGGAAAAAATTGGTTGGATGCGCATTAATTTTTATTGTTTTCTATGAATGGTGCAAAATTGACCATGATTGACAGACAATGTACATCCAGACAATGTACATTGTGTACTTTGTGAAAATCTTTGTGGACCTTGTGGTTAAATAACTCATTGCTGAACTAAACCACAAGGACAAGAAGGAGTTCAATCATGGTTTCCAACCTACTTCAGATTTTTACTATAGCTACAAGATTTGTCCATTTCCTCAAAATATTTACGAATCGCTGACACCCGAATCGCTGATACCCGAATCGCTGATACCCGAATCGCCGATACCCGAATCACTGACACCCGAATCGCTGGCGCACGAATCCCTTCGTGTTGCCACACAACCTCCAGTATAAAAACAATAACGCTCTAAGGTCTTCTCCTAATCTTAGCGTCTCGCTAAGATCGAATATGTACGAACCTTCGGGCACTTAGACAAGCTCATGTCCGAAGAAAAGGCATTCGCTATGATCGTATGGCACACGAAGGGATTTGCTTCGCAGAGAAAGTTCGTGCGCCAGCAGCGAATAAATAAACAAACAAATGAATTTATGATTTTTATTTTATAATCGGTTAAATCTATTGTTCCTTTGCCTTTTTCATCTAAAATATTGCAAGAGGACAATACTTATGCCTAAGAGGATTTCAAACAACATAATAAAATCAAAGTATTTCCCTGCCGAACCCACTTTTAACCTTGAATATAACCTGCCTAAACCCGAGAATGCCACGATAACACCAAGGAAATAAATTAAGTCATGGATCTCATGAATATTAAACACGACCCAAATCATTAAAAATCCGAAGCCAAAATAAATGCCACTTAAGAATCTAATCAGGTTGTCTAAGATGTGTTGTGTTGGAACTGTTTCCGGTAAAAAGTATTTGACGCCTTTGGTCATTATATTGAGTCCGCCTAACAAACAGATGAGCGCGACGATGCCTAAAAGGATTTGTAATGATAACTCCATTTTTGCGAATTTAATTTTATTCAAAAATCCAAAGTTACAAAAGAGGCAGAAATACTTATTCATTATATATTTTCAAAGCCTTAGTGAAAATTCCCTTCATCTCTTTAATCAAACTATTGGGATTTAATACCTTAAGGTTTTCTCCGTAAGACAATAGCTCCATTTTGAAGTCCTGCGTAATGAATAAGGTCAGTTTAATTTGCAGTTCTTTTTCATTATCTATCAAAATTTGTTGTGATTCATGCAAGGGTAATGATTTAATGTATTTGCCCTGAAACGGATCGAACGACAAAATTATTTCTTGAGGTTTTTGATTGTTGGGACTAATGATGCCAAATGAGTATTTGAAATGATCGGTTGCATTAAAATTTGTCGGAAAGTCAAAGTGGTTTTTTGTTATTTCCAAATCAGTTAAGCGATCTAATGCAAAACTTTTTATCTTTTTGTCTTTTAAGTCATTTGCCAAAACATACCACCTGTTTTTAAATTCCTTTAAAGCGTAAGGTTCTACTTGGCGTTCTGTTCTTTCGTCATCCCAGTATTTTTGATAAGTAAATTTAATTTGAACCTGGTTTTTTACGGCATGAAGCAATCCGTAAAGGTTTTCGGTCCCTTGCGATTTTCTTTTTTCAAAATGAATGTGTTCCGATAGTTTGTCGGATAAATTCAGTGCGTTAAAAGTGTCGAAGGCTTCCAAGATGCGATTGTTCGCATCGGGTTGGGCATCATAGTCAATAAAATAAACTTTTTTTGAAAAATCATAATGAATGTCAATCCCGAATATGGAAAGAATATCTTCCATATCACGCTGAAAAGTGCGTTTTGAAATATTGAAATCATAATCCTGCAACTCTGATTCCAAAGCCAAATAATCTGAAATTTCGATAAAGCTAGCCGGATATTTTCGCAATTTTTTAACAATTAAACTGTAACGAGCAATGGATTCTCTTTTTGACATAAATTGTTGTAATTGGATGCGTTAATAAATAGGACATTTTCAAATTTTAATCTTCCATATCCTGAATGGTTGTGTCCGAAAATAGGAAAGATTGATTCAATTATATGCACTGAATCCAATTTTTGATCCGGTATTGCCAAAGCTTTCTTCTGAACAGAAGGAAAGTAAATTTTCAAGCGTAACTTTTTCCTCATGAATAATTTCCTGTATTTCCTTTTTTCGCAGGATATTATCAATTTGTCCACCTGAGAAATCAAATTGCCCTGCCAATAGTTCACAATCTGCCTCATTTAAATAAAGCATTTTTGCTTTCCATATTCTTGCCCTGACAGCCTCCTGTTTGTTGATTTCAGGCATGGGCGAATTTTGAAGGATAGCTTCAGAAATCTTTTCATTGAGGGCGAATTTTTCATTAGGTTTTGTCAATTTTGTCCCATATTTCGATCTATAACTTTCAAAAATCTTTTCTGAAAATAAGTATGTAAAATCGTCATTATATCCTAATAATTTCATTGGATTACAATTAAAATATTGGATTAATTGGTTTAAATCTACAGTGTCGCCTTTATAATCAAGTGCAAAAACAACTGCAATGAAAAAGGCTTGGTTTTTGGTGGTCTTAAAATATTTGGTAAGAATGGCCAACTCATTATCGAATGTATTAAAAAAAGAATCTTCCAGTTTGCAATCCTTGGATTGTTCGTATATTTTTCCGATGTTTTCTAATACCTTTTGTTTTGTATTGTTTTCCATATCGCTATCTTTTTTGACAAAGGTAATAGGATAGTCGGACAGGTTGTGTCGTAGTGTGAAAACTTTCGAAGAATAATCAAAATTATTTTTAATTGGGGAAACATGTTATTATTTCTTTTTCGTCCAGAATTGGTAATCCACATTGATTTCCAGCCAAACATCATCAATTGCAAGAATGTCTTCCCAACTAAGATGTGAGTGAGAAGTAATATCATGCATTGTATAACAAAAATACATTTGAGCAAGCGTTTCAATTTTGGAATGGGTCTCGTTCCAATTCTCAAAAAACATTTCTTCATCTTCAAAATAATATGGACTAAGTACGCTACTTTCATAAAAAGAATCACCAGTTTCTACTTTATGTTTTTGGTTGAAAGCATCATCATAACTGAATACCGAAATCTGAAAATCAATATTAAAATCATCCATGAACTGTTGTTGTACCAATTCATTAAGCTGCTTTTCCAAGATAAAATATTGCTGTCGTAATTTCAACTCTTCCTGACGGATTTTGTCGTTCAGTTCTTTTATCTTTTGGACTTTTTCGGAATTTAATTCAAATGGCATTTCATTTGTTTTATGGGTTAATGGAAAGATTAAGGCTTTGATATTTCCGAAGTCGTTCAGTAAGGAAAGGATATTTTTATTGCAATCATTAGCCGGTGCCAATGCCAAAGCAGAGTTAGCTTGAATGGTTTTCATCCATATTTTCTTCAAATGTAAAAATCGAAGAAGTCCGAACAGGGCGATGTTAAATAAAATCACGAATTTTAATGTTCGAGACCTTATTTGCATTGTTTATCTTGCAATTCACTTCTATTATGAAATTTAAATTATCAGCAACACGCGATATCTCGGATTTGTTTATCTCTGAATTTTTTAGAAAGAGAATGATTCGAAGACAATAAATTACTTGAAAAGATAATTGATTATTTTTTGTTTTTCTTTTCTTTCTAAACAATTAGGTAAAGTCCATTCTTTATATAACGCTGTATGATTTTTTACGATATTGAGATTACTTGTTAAATAACTTCTTTTTCTTTTTTCTGATACTTTTTCAACATACACATTATTGCTAATGGAACGATTAATATCTTGTTCCAACACCATTAAATTACCAACAGAGTTTATTTCTCTACCCCAAGATATAAGAATGTCCTCCCTTTTTTCTTTATTCCCATCTAAATAGGATTGTATATGCTCGATATCCAAGGATGAGGTGAATAGTTTTTCGATCGATATTATTTTTTCAGAATCATTGGTTTCATAGTCTTCTTCCAACATAGCGGATAATCTACAAATAAGATTTTTTCTTTTAGTATTTTCGGCAAGATTTTCTGATAAAAACCAATTCAAATCATACCCTCCTTTATTATGGCTATCTGGTTTTCCTATTAAATCTTTTAAAATTTCTATTGTTTCTTTATAAGATTGATTTACAATAGAATGAATTAAATTTTGCATTGCTCCATAATAAATATCGCCTTTTATTTTCTGAAACCGAACACTGTAAATAAAACAAAGCTTATTTAATTGCTTAACGAAAAGCAACATGTTGTTCCAACTATTTTCTGTTTCTTTATTAGCATATAAAAAAACAAAAATGAGATTCCAATATCGACTGTATCTGGACCACCAAATTAAATGAACAGCGCAAATGTCTTCTGCAGTAAAGTCTTTTTTAGCTCTCCACTTTTTTTCCCATTCGTACCTTACTTCTATAACTTTGTCAAGATCTGTCAATGTGAGTTCAATATCTTTTACATTATTTTTAAAATGCTCCCATTGATTGATATTTAATATTGTATCAAATAATCTATCAAAAAAGGTATCAACCCCCAAATAATATAAAGTTGTAGGAAGTTTGTATTTTGCCACAATAATATATTGGTAAATGCTTAGTATTCCTCTAATGTCAGTAACCCAACCTAATTCGGCATTTTTCTTGTCAATTTTTTGATACAGTTTACTAATCTCATTAAATACAGATTTGTTTTCTTTTCCATTGTAAGTAAGGTATTCATACATTCTTATTTTAAATAAATCCCCTCCATTCAAATCTAGCCCAGTTGTATTGATTGCATTAAAAATTTGAAGCGTTTTTGATAATCCTGCATTTGTTTCAATAACAACAAAATAAATATTGCTTAAAAGATATTTGGTAAATCTATCAATATCGAAAAACGCTGCATTTTCTTCTATTATTGAGCTAATAGCTTTATTTATATCATGTAGATTTTCAAGATATTTATTTTGAGGATTAGTATTTTCTGTAAAGTTGCTTTCTAATGTAATGTCCAAATATTTTTGTTGTTCACCATTATGTACCTCTGTATTTAATAAATTCAAATTTATACTATTAAGCTCAGCGCAATTAGGATATCTATACTTTAAGACTTTTAATAATAACAATAAAGTTGTAATTCTTTGCTGGCCGTCAATAATTTCTTGTTCTTTATCTCCTCTCTTTGCAGATAATTGCATTGTCCGTATGTCCCATATAAAATACTGTCCGTTTTTTTATGAAATTTCTATCCTGAATAAACTATTTTGTAAGTGCATCAGATATAACTCCGCACAAGCCTTTGCATCGCTCAATGCATCATGATGATTCAAAGGTATATTATATTTTCTACAAATCGAAGCAAGATTATCCTTAAAAATACGGTAAGTGCATTGTTTTTCATATTCGGGTGTTTGCATTCCATAATATGCCAATGTCTTATTCAAAACCGGAAAATCAAAGGCCAAACCGTTGTGTGCCACAACGATTTGCTCTTTGATGTAGGGTTCAATTTTATGCCAAACTTGATCGAAAGCCGGAATATTTTTCGTCATTTCCGGTGTAATACCATGAATATCAATAAACCGCTCCCAATAATAATTATTGGGCGGTTGTACCAATAAACTGATTTCATCAGTTATGATTCCATTGACAACCCGAACCAATCCAACTTGACAAATACTCCAACGATAACCTTGTGCGGTTTCGAAATCTATAGCTGTAAAATTGTCCATTTTACAATGCTGGTGCATGTTTCCCTTTGCCCGCGCCATTAGGATGTCGTGAACAACTGGAAGCTGTCATCGAACTAATGGAACTATAGGATTGCCCGCAGTGCTTACAAGTGTATTTAGATTTTTCATCACCTTCATAAAGAATGTGCTTTCCTTTACCCGGACCATTAGGATGTCTTGAACAACTTGATGCTGTTAGGCTGGATACGCTTGCGTACTTCTGTCCGCAATTTGCGCAATAATAATTTGCCATTTTTCTGAATTTATAGTTTATGCCTACTCTCCAAGTTTTCGGCTTCCCTTGTTTTGATGACAAAAATAAAAGCGAAGTCAGCCAATCGGTGTCCTACTGAATATTTATTTACATAATTTCATGAAATTAAAGCAACATTTATTCCTTATCATCTTTCTCAACGATAACAAAAGGCAAATAATTTTTCAAAAGCGCATATTGACTCATCAATAGCGCTTTTAGTTCCTTGCTTTCTTTCATCAATAGAAACATTGCACCTTGTGAAAGCAATAACTTTTCTTTCGGGTCAATTCCTAGGCCCACATCAGCTAATTTTGTCAAACTTTCAATAAAATCATCCATTACTTTATACTGCGGATTGTTCATGTTGGTGCTAATTGTTGAAAAAGCAAATGCTTCCAAAGCAGGTTTCCTTGTTATTTCCGTTTTGGACACATCATTTATCCAACACAAACATAGGTAGAATACCTTCCATCATCTGATATTCCTGTAATGGCAAAAAACTTGACGGCAGTATTTAGGAGTTGATTCAGGGAAAAAGTATCTTTGGTAACCGTGTGTACGATCGCTTTTTCGTAAAGATATTTAATGGCATGATTAAATAAAGTATCTTTTTCAAGCCGGCTTAAATATTCCTTTTGAAGCTGTTCTTGATTATTAAAATCAAGTAATCCTTTTTGAATGTCTTTGTCCGTAAAATTAATTAAATAGTAATTGGAGAACCCGTCATTGTCCAACATGCTTTTCATCGGTTCTTTTTATAAAAAACGAATATTTAAATAAGCGGTAGTGTCCTGATTGTCTTTCTCTACACGGATATTTTTAAGATAATAATCTTTGTATGATTCCTTTTGTGCAAAACTATAAATTGGGAAAGTAAGCAAAAGAAACACAAGTGATTTTTTCATGTTTAGGCTTTTAGCAAATATAATAATATTATTGCTACACTTAACTTATGAAAAGTTGACCCCTCACTTCTTAAAATACCCCGATTCCAAAATATATTGTTCCGCAGCTCTTGGCACTAAATAACGGATGGATTTCCCTTCTTTGATTTGAGTGCGGATATAGGTGGATGAAATTTCCAATAGTGGTGCAGTCAAAACAGAAACATTTGCGGGGGTATTTTCAGCTATTTTAAATCCCGGCCTTTGGTAAACGATGATTTTGTAATAGTGTAGAATCTGCTCATAATTTTTCCATCTTGGCAGGTTTTGATAACTATCGCTGCCTATGATCACGGTAAAATGTTCCAAGGGGAATTTTTCGGAAAGATAAGTGAGCGTATCAATCGTGAAGGAAGGCCTGGGTAAATTATATTCCACATTACTGACCCTGAATTTCGTGTTGTCGGCAATAGCAAGTTCCACCAAATGCAGTCTGTCAAATTCATTGAGCAGCGTGTTGGATTCTTTAAGAGGATTATGCGGCGATACGACAAACCAGATTTTATCCAAATCCGAATGTTCCAAAATGTGGTTAGCGATGATTAAATGACCGGTATGGATGGGATTGAAGCTGCCAAAATAAAGTCCGATATTCATGAATAGATAAATTCCGTAAAAATATTAAAAAGAAGAGAATCGCTTTAAGAAAGGGATAGTTGAATCCAGATATGCCTTGCATCTTTTTTGCGGATACTCAGGCTATATCCTGAAACCTGGATTGCCATCGGATCGCCTAATGGTGCAATGTTTTCAATGAGGACTGCTTCTCCGGGAATGCAACCCATTTCCATCAGCTTTACTTTGGTTTCGTTTTCATCAAATGCCTGAATCACGCCGCGTGCGCCAGATTTCAATTCTGATAATCGATATAGCATATACCTTTCTTAAAAATTACCGCAAAGTTACATTAAATTCATCTGTCAAAAAATAAACAAAACCGGTTTAGATGTGTTCCTTGGAAAATTATTTATACTTTTGCCCGAATTCCAAACTATAGTAATGAGTAGTATTCAAAATAATTTCGTTGCGATTTTAGCTGGTGGAATCGGAAGCCGATTTTGGCCGGAAAGCCGCCAGAAACATCCCAAACAATTTTTAGATCTATTAGGGACGGGTCGCAGCCTCATTCAAAGTACATTTTCCCGGTTTCAACATATTTGTCCAAAGGAAAATATTTTCGTCATTACCCATCAGGATTATATTCAGGAAGTACACCGGCATTTACCTGATTTGCCATTTGAAAATATTATCGGGGAACCTTCAAGGAAAAATACGGCCCCAAGCGCTGCATATATTTCACATAAAATAAGTTCCAAAAATCCGGATGCAAACATTATCATCAGTCCTGCGGATCATTTGATTTTGGATGAACATGAATTTGAGCGGCAAGTGTTTGCAGCACTGGATTTTGTGGCACATCATGATGCTATTCTGACTTTAGGGATCAAACCCACAAGACCGGATACGGGGTATGGATATATTCAATTCCAACAATCGGAAGATGAGGGGAATAAGTTTCAAAAAGTAAAAACATTTACGGAAAAACCTGATTTGGAATTGGCCCGTACTTTCCTGAAATCAGGTGATTTCTTATGGAATTCCGGGATTTTTGCATGGAATGTGAAAACAATTTTAAACGCTTTCGAAGAATTTTTACCGGAAATAAACGATGTTTTCCTTCAGGCATCCGAGGTGTATAATACGGAAAAAGAAGCGCAATTCATGGAAATCGTTTATACGCAATGCACGAATATTTCCATAGATTACGGTATCATGGAAAAGGCGAAAAATGTGTTTGTGTTGCCTTCCCAATTTGGCTGGAGCGATTTAGGCACCTGGGAAACAGCTTATGAACATTCAGAAAAAGATTACCTTGGAAATGCGGTTTCAGGACATGATGTAATGATCGTGGATGCGGCAGAATGCCTGATCAAAATAAAGGGCAATAAATTAGCAGTGGTTCAAGGCCTGGAAAATTTCATCGTTGTGGATACAGATGAGATTTTATTGATTTGCGAACGCAACAAAGAACAACAAATAAAAAATTATGTGGCGGAAGTAAAAAGAAACAAAGGCGACAAATACCTTTAATGAAATCATATCCCCAATCTCATATCTCCAATCTCATATCTCATATCTAAAAAAAATGCTTCCTAAATACAGTAGAATTTTATTAAAACTTTCAGGGGAATCCCTCATGGGTACTCAGAATTACGGCATCGATTCAGCAATGCTCCGCCAGTATGCATCGGACATAAAAGGCATTACGGAACTTGGCGTTCAAGTTGCAGTAGTTATCGGCGGCGGCAATATTTACCGTGGGATGAATGAAGCCGAAAGCGGCATCGAACGCGCACATGGCGATTATATGGGTATGTTGGCAACCGTAATTAACGGCATGGCCTTGCAGGCGGCTTTAGAAAATATCGGCGTAAAAACCAGGTTGCAAAGTGCAATCGAAATGGATCAGGTTGCAGAACCTTATATTCGCCGGAAGGCAATCCGCCATTTGGAAAAGGGAAGGGTAGTTATTTTTGGTGCTGGAACGGGAAACCCTTATTTTACCACCGATACCGCAGGATCATTGCGCGCAATTGAAATAAAAGCAGAAGTCATTTTAAAAGGTACAAGAGTGGATGGGATTTATACTTCAGACCCTGAAAAGGATCCGACTGCCACTCGTTTTGAACATATTTCTTTTCAGGAAGTGATTCAAAAAGGACTTCAGGTAATGGATATGACCGCTTTTACGCTTTGTCAGGAAAATCAGCTGCCGATCATTGTTTTTGACATCAATAAGCCGGGAAATCTGGCGGATGTGGTCAGCGGGAAAAATGTGGGGACATTGGTGAAGTAACTTTGTGAATTAGTGAATATGTGAGTTAGTGAATAAGTGAATATGTGAGTTAGTGAATATGTGAATTAGTGAATATGTGAATATGTGAGTTAGTGAATAAGTGAATATTTTTCAATTGGTTATAGTAAATGTGCCATGTTGCATTTGCTATAATTGATTGAAATTTATGGTTTAAATATAAGGTGTCATGACAAAAAAGGAACGCTATCAATTCGTAATTGATTATTTTCAGGAAAACCTTCCGGATCCGGAAACGGAATTGATTTATGATAATCCTTACCAATTGTTGGTTGCTGTAATCCTTTCTGCGCAATGTACGGACAAAAGAGTAAACTTGACCACACCTGCATTATTCAAGGATTTCCCTGATGCCTTTGCACTGGCAAAATCCAATCAGGATGAACTGTTCCCTTATTTAAAAAGTATCAGCTACCCCAATAACAAAACCAAACATTTGCTGGGCATGGCGCAGTTGCTGGTAACGGACTTTGAAGGAAAAGTGCCGCTGAATTTTGATGATTTAATCAAACTTCCCGGAGTTGGCAGAAAAACGGCCAATGTCATTACTTCCGTTTTGGACAATCAACCAAATATGGCGGTAGATACGCATGTGTTCAGGGTTTCCGCAAGAATCGGGTTGGCCACCAATGCCAAAACACCATTGCAAACTGAGCAACAACTACTTAAAGGCTTTCCCAAAGAATTGATTTATAAAGCACATCATTGGCTCATCCTTCATGGCAGGTATGTTTGTGTGGCACGAAAACCCAAATGCGAAATATGTGGATTGAAAGCCGCTTGTAAGTACTACGCAAAATTATCATTGACAACATATGATGCAAGATGATTCCTAAAAGACTTAACCCAATATAGCTTAAACCTGAATGTGTGGTTTTGGTCATGTTTCCCACATCGAATGTGTCTATCTTTTATATTTGGTGGAAGAATTTTTGTTGATGTGGATAAGCACTTGATTTCATGGGATAAGCGGGTAGCTGAATGTGGATTTTTGCATTTCCCTAAACTAAAACTTTTTTATAAAAAAATATTTTCTGCACGGAAAATGGGCTTAACTTAGCCGTTCAGAGCTAAAAAAATAGTGTTTTTGGAATAGCCATTTTTTGACAGGAATAGAAGATGGGATGGAGATGTTGTCTCTAAAAAAAATGTAACATGGGGAAAATATTTCATTCAAAGGGTTGATTATTAGTTTTTTAGTTTAATTAATGTGCAAGAGTTATTTTTTAAAATATAAATTATGTCGTTAAATATTAAGAAAGATTTAGGGGTGAGCAGAGGGCGAAAAGCGGAATTGAGTTCAATGACTTTCGGCAAAATACCACCTCAGGCAAAAGAGCTGGAAGAAGCCGTATTGGGGGCTATCATGCTGGAAAAGGATAAACTGCCCGATGTCCTGGAAATCTTACAATCACCGGAATGTTTTTATGTCGATGCGCACAAAAAAATATTTGCATCCATCCAAAAACTGGTTGCAAATGGCCAGGTAGTGGATTTGTTGACCGTTACGGAAGAATTAAGGAAATCAGATGAATTGGAAATTATTGGGGGATCTTATTTTCTGACCAGACTCACAATGGGCGTATTGTCCAGTGCGCATGTGATTGCGCATTCCAGGATCGTGTTGGAAAAATTCATCCTCAGGGAATTGATTAAAATTTGTGGTACGATCATTACGGATGCTTATGAGGATAAATCAGAAGTGTTCCAGATTCTGGATGATGCAGAACAGAATTTATTTGAAATCAGCAATAATTATTTAAAGAATAACTATTCCAGTCTTCAGGATATTTTGGTAACGACCTTAGAGCAAATTGCCAAAGCAAAAGAAGAGAAAGAAGATATTACAGGTGTCCCATCCGGTTTTCCAACCCTGGATGCAATCACTGCCGGATGGCAAAAAACGGATTTGATCATCTTGGCGGCCCGTCCTTCCGTGGGTAAAACGGCATTCGCGCTCAATCTTGCCGTCAATGCAGCAATGGATAAAAACAAACCCAAGGGCGTGGCTATTTTCTCACTGGAAATGAGCAATACCCAAATCGTGAAACGGATGCTGAGCATGGTTACCGATGTGCCTTTGGAAAACATCAACCGGGGGAGATTGCAGGATCATGAGTTCATGCAATTGACACAAAAGATGATCCCATTGGGCAAAGCGCCGATTTTTATTGACGATCAGGCAGGTTTGAATATTTTTGAATTGAGGGCAAAATGCCGCCGGCTGAAAGCAAAGCACGACATTCAGTTAATCATCATCGATTACCTGCAATTGATGCATGGCCCGAATGAAAAAGGGGGGAATAGGGAACAGGAAATCAGTAGGATTTCGAGGGAATTGAAAGGCTTGGCCAAAGAGCTGGATGTGCCCGTTATTGCGCTTTCCCAGTTGAGCCGGGCCGTGGAAACCCGTTCCAACGATAAAGGGAAAATACCACAATTGAGTGATTTGCGCGAATCGGGTGCGATTGAGCAAGATGCGGATATGGTCATGTTTATTTACCGGCCGGAATATCATGGAATTGAAAACAATGAAATGGGAGAACCGCTTGAAGGTGAAACACATATCAATATTGCGAAACATAGAAATGGCCGTTTGGATCAGGTGCGTCTGCAAGCTGTTTTGAAATACCAAAGGTTTCAGGAAATCCCGGAGGACAGCCAACAGCTTCCTGCCGGTTTTGGGGGAAACCCGCAAGCCGGGATAAGGAAGAACTATGATGATTTTGAAAATAGTGGTTTGGAAATCACTTCCGGGTTCCAAACGATGCAGTCCAAAGCCAATGACATGAGTTTTGATGACGATGATTTCAAGTCCAAATCCAAACTTAAAGGCGGGGCGCCTCCTCCTGATTTTGATGATGATGATGCACCATTTTAATATTTGACGATGAGGGTTGTTATTCAGAGGGTTAGCCATGCCAAGATAGTTATAAATGAACAAGAGCATTGTTCCGTCGGTAATGGTTTGCTATTGCTTTTAGGGATTGAGGAAGAGGATTCGGAAACGGATGTGAAATGGCTGAGCAGAAAAATCATAAATATGCGTATTTTCCCCGATGCTGATGGCGCAATGAACCTTTCTTTATTGGAAATCGGAGGAGACTTACTTTTGGTAAGCCAGTTCACTTTATATGCGCAGGCAAAAAAAGGCAACAGGCCTTCTTTTATAAAAGCTGCCAAGCCCCAAATTGCAATACCTTTATATCAAATGATGATTGACCAATTGAATTTTGATTTAGGCAAAGCCATAAAAACCGGTATTTTTGGAGCTGATATGCAGGTGGAATTGACGAATGAGGGGCCGGTGACCATTTTATTGGATTCAAAAGTTGATTTTTAAAACTGCAAAATTTTCAAATATTCCCAATTCCAATAATAAGCTTATTTTTGCTCTAATGAATGTGACGACTTCCAATAAAGAAAATAAAGTGATGCCTTTGCCCGAATCGGATTTGGGAAAGAAAGACCAGGTTGCAGAAATGTTTGACCGGATATCAGGGAAATACGATTTCCTGAATCATTTCCTTTCCTTAGGCATTGATAAGGGCTGGCGCAAAAAAGCAATCCAGACTTTGAAGGATATCCATCCCAAGAAGATTTTGGATATTGCTACCGGGACCGGTGATTTAGCAATTGCGGCTTTGAGTTTAAATCCTGAAAAGGTAATAGGCGTGGATATTTCAGAAGGCATGTTGGCAATGGGAAAGAAGAAAATTGAGGAACAAAACCTGTCCGATAAAATTTCATTGTCCTATGGCGACAGTGAGAAACTGCCATTTGTAGCGGGGGATTTCGATGCGATCACTTGTGCTTATGGCGTTCGTAACTTTGAAAACTTGAAACCGGGCTTAAAAGAAATGCACCGCGTTTTGAGAACAGGCGGGAAAATCGCTATCCTGGAATTTTCAAAACCAAAGAAATTCCCGGTCAAACAATTTTATGCCTTTTATTTCCGTTACATACTGCCTTCCTTGGGAAAAATGGTGTCTAAAGATGCAAGGGCTTATACTTATTTACCTGAATCGGTTGCCGCATTTCCGGAAGGGGCGGCATTTTGTGGGATTTTAGAAGAATGTGGGTTTTCAAATGCGCAACAGCGTCCATTGACTTTTGGGATTACGACATTATACACTGCGGTGAAACAATAATTGATTGGTTTTTTGAATCAGGGGAATTTATCCAAAAAGCGTAATGAACAAATTAAAAATAGGTGGGTTAGGGATATTAATCATGTTTTTTTCGTTGGGCGCCATGGCTCAAACGAAGATCCAGAATATGCCTGAGCATGATTCAAAACCATATTATTTTGGGCTGACTTTCGGGTTCAATTATTCTACTTTTAGGACGACTCCAACAAAGAGTTTTGCTGATCATGATACTTTTTTGCGCGTACAATCCGGTTGGCGCCCAGGATTTAATGTTGGGATTATGGGTAACTTGCGTTTGTCCAGCTTCATTGATTTGCGCTTTATTCCAGCCTTGGTCTTTGCCGAAAAAGCAATTGATGTATGGGTTCCGAACCAAGCCGAACCAACGCAGAATTCTATTGAGTCTATTTATATGCAATTGCCTTTGCAGTTGAAATTCAAGAGTGACAGGTTGAATAATTTCCGCTTTTATGGATTATTGGGCAGTAAACTTGATTATGATTTGGCGGCAAATGCAAGAAGTCGCCGTAGTGACGAATGGTTGCGCGTGCGTCCAATTGATGTGGGTGCTGAATTAGGGATTGGCTTTGAATTTTTTTATCCCAATTTTATTTTTTCCCCGGAAATCAAAATCAGCCAGGGCTTTTTGAATGAACATTTTAAGGATTCCGATATTCCGCTTTCCAATACATTAGATCGGATTACCACAAGGATGATCGTGATTTCCATTCATATAGAAGGCTAATTATTCATGGTGGTACGCTGAATTATTCATGATGCTGAAACTACGGTAAAGTTGCTCAGCCATGATCAAACGCACTAATTGGTGCGGAAAAGTGAGCGTGGATAAATTCCAGGTTTGTTTTGCGGCTTTCCGTACATTTTCGGTGATGCCCCATGGTCCGCCGATGAGGAAAACCAGCGTTTTCGTATTGCTGTCTTTTAGTTTTTCCAATTCATTGGCCCATGCTATAGAGGTTAGGGATTTGCCTTTTTCGTCTAATAAGATGAGGTAATGTGCAGGTTGTATTTTTTCCAAAATTAATTTCTCCTCCGCCTTTTTCATTTGGTCAATTGGCATTGCCGTTGTCCGTTTGGGCGGATTGATGAAAATGAAATCAAGTGTACAAAAAGGCTTGAGCTTCTTTAAGTAGTATTTGATGCCACTTTCAATAAAGTCACCATTGTCTTTCCCGACCGACCAGATTTCTATTTTCATTTCTATTTTTTATTTGGCAAATTTAAAAAAAATGTTTTACCTTTGCATTCCTATTTTAAGGATGGGGAATGGCTCTGTAGCTCAATTGAATAGAGCACTTGACTACGGATCAAGAGGTTTCAGGTTTGAATCCTGACAGGGTCACTTAAGAAAACGGGATGTCTTTTAAAAGATATCCCGTTTTTTAATTAGAAAAAATCAAAATTTCGCTTGCGTTTCTTTTCAAGGTAGATTTATTGGGCTACTATAATAAGTATATGATAATATCTGTTATTGTCGATTTATAGTATGCTGATTAAAAGCCACTATGGCACGAAGACGCACAAGGTTTACAAAGACATTGTGCCCTTCGTGAACATCTTTGTGCCATAGTGATTAAGAAAAGCGCTTATCTTAATAGTTCGCAAATATTTTGTCTGCAATTTTAGCTTTTTAAAGACGCCATGTCAATCACAAACCTATATCTGACATCACTCTTCAGCATTCGTTCATACGCTTCATTGATGTCTTTTATATTAATGATTTCGATTTCGGAAGTGATGTTATGAGCTCCGCAGAAGTCCAGCATTTCCTGAGTTTCCGCAATGCCGCCAATCAAGGATCCGGAGATCGCTCTTCTTCCCGTTACCATAGCTGCGGTATTCAGCTCGTGCTCCAAACTGCCCAGAAAACCCACTAATACCAGTGTGCCGCTGGCCGATAAAGTGGAAATATAAATATTCAAATCGTGAGCATAAGGGACCGTATCGATAATCAATTCAAATTCCCCTTTTACCTTTTTCATGTGTTCGGGATCTGTAGAAATAATGACCTGGTCTGCACCTAATGCCAAAGCGTCCTGTTCCTTATTCGGAGATCTCGAGAATAGCGTAACATGCGCCCCCAATCCTTTTGCCAGCTTTATCGCCATATGCCCCAAACCGCCTAAACCAACAACGGCAACTTTTGATCCTTTCCCGACATTCCAATGTCTTAATGGAGACCATGTCGTGATGCCCGCACAAAGCAATGGGGCCGTAGCTGCCAAATCAAGATTTTCAGGAACCCTTAATACAAAATGTTCATCAACGACCACTTTTTCAGAATAACCGCCAAAAGTTCGCGTATGGAGATGCTTATCCGGTGAATTATAAGTTGATGTAAATCCATTGATGCAGAATTGCTCCAGGTCATTTTTGCAATTCTTACATTCTTGACAGGAATCCACCATACATCCAACTGCTGCCAGGTCGCCAATTTTGAATTTGGTAACCTCCTCCCCGACATTCAGGACTCTGCCCACTATTTCATGCCCAGGCACAACAGGATATACGCTGCCGCCCCAGTCGTTTCTGGCAGTATGTAAATCCGAGTGGCATACGCCGCAGTAGAGGATTTCTATTTCAACATCGCGTGGCGTTGCATTCCTACGCTGAATATTCATCGATTTTAACGGTGCTTCGGCTGCATCTGTGCCATATGCTTTTATTTCGTTTGTGTTCATATGTTAATTTTTTATGTTTAGAGTCGGATTGTTTCGTTGTTTAATCGAATTAGAAGAAATATGTCCGGATTTTCAATCTAAATTGTTGCTCAACACGCTACATACCCCTACTGCAAAAGTACTTTATTTCCGTCCTTGATAACTGAAATAATAGTATGAAAACATAATTTTATACCATGTATATTTGTTGAATAGCCCCAACAACTCAAAGGAATATGGAGTTAAAAAACAAAGGCGCAAGGAATACGCAAAGGCTTTGTGTACTTTGTGAGATTTTGTGTCCTCTGTGGTTAAGAAAGGATTTGTGACAGGCAAATTAGTGGACTGCCTGCCTATGTTGTATAATTGGCATTAAATTTGTTTTGTTTGGATTTTTAATTTTTCTTCCTATCCCAAAAATAGGTAAGATTATAAATTGAAAATATAGTAGGGGACATTGATAAATTTTAAAATGCCCGGTGATTAATTGATTAATAAAAGAGTAGGGCAGGAAGCTTCTTTTTCCAAACCAACCTCAAGTTTTTCTTTCTTATTAGTCAACAATCTTGTAAGTGGGATCTTCTTCCATTGTCACCATTATAACTCCCTCCGCTTTCTTAATTTTACTTCTGCAGTCCAGACTCAGGTGCATTAATACAACACGCTTATTCAAATCAGCATATTTAGCGGTAATCTTATTGAGCGCATTGATAGCACTCATGTCCGAAATCCTGCTTTCTTTAAAGTCTATGATTACTTCGTTCGGGTCATTTTCAATATCGAATTTCTCTAAGAAGCCACTGACAGAACCGAAAAATAAAGGGCCATAAATTTCATATATCTTGGCTCCGGCCTCATTAATTCGTTTCCTTGCACGGATTCTTTTTGCGTTATCCCAGGCAAATATCAATGCAGATATAACAACGCCTACCAAAACCGCTAAAGCGAGATTATGAAGCAGGATGGTGATTAATGCAACCAACATTCCTACAAAAATATCCGATTTGGGCATTTTATTGATGATCCTTAAAGAAACCCACTCAAAAGTGCCAATTGCAACCATGACCATTACCCCTACTAAAGCGGCCATGGGTATCTTTTCTATTATAGGAGCGCCAAACAAAATGATTGTCAATATGGCGAAAGCGGCAATAATTCCCGATAACCGGCTTCTGGATCCGGCATTTAAATTCACTAAAGTTTGGGCTACCATAGCACAACCACCCATTCCTCCGAAAAAACCATTCACGACATTGGCACTTCCCTGTGCCATAGCTTCCTTGTTTGCATTTCCTTTAGAGTTGGTGATTTCATCAACCATGGATAAGGTCAGCAGCGATTCAGTTAAACCCACACCGGCCATAATCAATGAAAACGGAAATATTATTTTCAGGGTTTCAACCGTAAATGGAATCAGTGGTATGTGAAATGAAGGGAGCCCGCCTTCAATACTTGCAATATCACCTACTGTTTTTGTATCGATATTTAACCCTAATACAAGGACAAATACAATTATGATGGCAATTAAAGATGCAGGCACGGCTTTTGTTATTTTCGGGAAAAACCAAACGATGGCGATAGTCAGTAAAGTCAGTCCCCCCATTACATACAATGGCATTCCCGTTAACCAGGAAGTGATACCGTTTTGGCTAAACTTAAATTGTTCCATCTGTGCCATAAAAATAATGACGGCCAGTCCATTTAAGAAGCCATACATTACGGGTTGGGGAATTAACCGGACAAACTTCCCTAACTTGAATACGCCAACCATAAATTGCATCAATCCTGCCAGTACCACCGCTGCAAATAAATACTCAACCCCATAAGCTTTACTTAATGCAATCAATACGACAATTGTAGCACCTGCACCGCCGGAAACCATGCCCGGCCTTCCGCCAAAAACAGCCGTAATCAAGCCCATTAGAAAAGCAGCGTATAGTCCGATTAGTGGGGACAAGCCTGCCAATATCGCAAAAGATAAAGATTCAGGAATCATGGTCATTGCAACTGTTAAGCCGGCAAAAACCTCGGTTTTGTAATTTATTTTCTGTTTAAAATCAAAAAAATGGAAATAGGAATTCATAAAGCAGTGGCTAAGGTAGCCCTCAGGACGATAATAATTGGTGATATAACTTCAAAAATAACTACAAATAAATATTCTTTAGCAAGAGGGGACTTTGCTGTCGCTGATAAATGCTCCCTCTATTATTTAGTTTGTGAATGCAATACTGCATTGATAGGTAAAACAACCTAATATTCAATCAGTTTCAAAAGGATTTATTTATCCCCTCACAAACGGATTGTTTCTTTTTTCCGTCCCAACTGTTGTGCTTGGTCCATGTCCGGAATAAATTATGGTGTCATCAGGCAGAGCATAAATCTGTGTTTGAATACTCGATATCAGCGTATCTGAGTCACCTCCCGGTAAATCGGTCCTGCCAATACTGCCTTGAAAGAGTGCATCGCCGCTAATAGCGAATTTATTTGCCTTGCTATAAAATAAGATACTTCCAGGGGAATGTCCAGGTACGAAGCGCAGTTCCAATTCATCATCACCGAAAACTATGCTTTCCTTTTCGGAAATGTAAAAATCCACTTTGGGGACAGCGCTGAAATTGAATCCGAAGATGGCGGCTGATCCCATAGCACCCGAAAGTACCGGCAATTCCAATTGATGCAATCCAAATTCGAGATTGAACTTTTGTTTTAGGTAATCCACGCCCAAAATATGGTCGATATGCGCATGGGTATTGATTATTTTTTTCGGGACCAGCTTATTTTGCTCTATAAATGCCACTATTTTTTGATTTTCATGGTGTTCAAGCATTCCAGGATCAACGATGAGGCATTCTTTTTGTTCATTGATGACTAAGTAGGTGTTTTCTTGAAAGGGGTTGAAGGTGAATGATTGTATGGTCAGCATGGTGTTTTTAATTGTGCGTTTAGCATACAAAAATAGGTTAAATAAGTGTATTCATGCAGTATGAAAAAATAAATACCAAAATTCCTTTTTAAAAGTTTTGTAGTTTAAAAACCAGACCTTACCTTTGCACTCCATTCAACGAAAGGGATTTGTGAAAAAGAGCGAATGATTCTGTAGCTCAGTTGGTAGAGCAATACACTTTTAATGTATGGGTCCTGGGTTCGAGTCCCAGCGGGATCACCAAAATTTAAGAAGCCTTCAAATCATTGATTTTGAAGGCTTTTGTTGTTAACAATTGTCTGTATTGTAACTTAATTAGTAACCACCCCAATTACAAATTTAATGTAAGCATTTAATGTTTTGCATTTTTAACCGTCCGGAGCTTATCTTCATTTAAACGGGACGTCAAAACGATCTTTAACGACACGCCTAATCATTAGTTAGTCCATAGAAGACTTCAGGAAGCCAATTTTTAATCGATAAAAAAAACAAAAAAAACTCTGACATTTATATTGACCTAGGCTTTGAAAAACCTTGTCTCACTTTTCATTCTCTTTCAGAAAAAAAATGCCTGACCCAACCGAGTTGTCTAATACAAAATAAAGGCAGTCGCTAATTCTTGGTAACAAGGTTAAACGACCGTACAATCAGATGCATATAAAGTCATTGGTGGACTGTCCATCAACGAACTTAGATCGGGCTTTGCGCAACACTTCAATTGCTTATGCTGCCTGCAACCACTGCTGCTTTCACTAATTTTCTTTTTATGATTTTTACCACATTCTTTCTATGCCTTCACATCAAAAGCCCTGCGATTGCATGATCACTCAGACAGCAAGCAATCCATAACTAAACAAGGCGCATAATCACCAATTAACAGACAGAAGAAATACAGCTGGCAATGGTTATGGCAAAGTAAACCGTCGTTGTATAGTGACTCCAATAAACAGGCTATTCACAATAATCTTTTAGGCTTTTTTGAAAAAAATCAATATATATTTGCGAAACCGAAAAGTTGCGCATATATTTGCAACCAGATAGCTTCATAAGTAATTCGTCAAAATGAGAAGAGACATTTTTAAAGCAATCAAAGACTCGAGGGAGCGGCCAATTATTGCCTTAATAGCACTAGGCAATGACCTCCTAACATCATTGCCGACAACTTCACCAAGACACGACAGTGGGGTCAAAACATTTACGCATTCTCACAGAATGTAAACCTTGTAAAATAAGAACATCAAGCAGGGAGATTTACTACCCACTTGAAATTAACAAAATGAAATAAATAGACAGATGGTTAAAACAATACCGAAAGATTTAGGAAACCCGGTTTAACCAACTTGACCTAACATTAACAACAATTAAGAATAAGAAAAATGAACAATTTATTATTTGACTTTACAGTCGATAAAGAAAACGCCACGGTTATTGTAAAGCGTGAGTTTGCTGCAAACCTTGCATTGGTATGGGATGCTTTTACTAAACGGGAAATCCTTGACCAATGGTGGGCGCCTAAACCCTGGACATCAAAAACAAAATTTATGAATTTTGAGCTTGGCGGACGAAGATTTTATGCGATGGTAAGCCCCGAAGGACAGGAGCGTTGGTCTATCCAGAAATATACTTCCATTAACCCAAAAACCAATTTCAAGCTGTTGAATGCTTTTGCGGACAAAGATGAAAACCCGGAATTGCCGGGTTCTGAATGGGATTTGAATTTCAGCGGACAAAACGTGACGACGATAGTCACTGTTACAATTTACAATGAATCCCTTGCCCGCATGGAGAAGATGATTGAAACGGGCTTCAAAGAAGGCTTTACAATGACATTAAACTACTTAGAACAGCTATTAGGCAATTTGAAGAAATAATAACACAAGTAAATCATTATATTTAACCATGGGTTTGGCCGCTATGTCATCGGCGACAATATCCTTGCTCAATTGGAAGATTTGGGTTTGCATCCAATCGACCTAGGTTGCGATGCCGGGTTCCCTCTTCATGAAAGACAAATAGTTCCGCCGTTGTGTCAATCAATATTCATAGTACTGCCATCCAGTTCCTTTGTGTCTATGCCGTTGAATATACAGTGAGGGTAGGGCCTGAATGTGATCTTGTATTTGTCCGGCAGCAAATCCTTGTCGGATTGGAATAATCGGCATACATGAACTACATTTGTCTATCATTTGAGCTTAAAATCATTTTACTCTGTAAAAAGAACAACAATTTATTTACCACAGTAAACCTTGGTGTCATAATTGATCCGGATCAAACCATTGTGCTTGTACCGCTCAAAGAGATCTTTTAGGTCTTTGATCATTTCCGTGTACCCTTTTTCGTTTCTCGCCGGCATATAGGACGAAGAAAGCAGCCTTCCTTTTAAACCCTCAAAATCAAACTCCTGTTTGTTCCTGAATATTTTTAATTGAACAGGTTTTGGATAAAAGAACTTTGAAATATGCTCATCGTCGATATTCCTGTGATCCACCTTTACATAATCCCTGCCGTGCTCAATTATCAGTTTATCGTATTCCTGCTCAAAAGGGGATTCCGTTTTCCTTTCATTCCAAATCAGGACAATAATACCTTCAGGTTTTAAAATCCGGGTAAATTCAATCTTGCATTTTTCAGGATCGAACCAATGAAATGCCTGGCCAGCAACAACAGCATCCACGGTATGGGTTTCGATTCCGGTATTTTCCGCAGTACCGTCCATAACCCGAAAGCCTGCGAAATTACCAAGTAGTTCCCTTGCTTTCTGCCGCATTTCTTTATTGGGTTCCACGGCAGTAACCTGATAACCGGCGTTCAGAAACAGGGAAGTTGATATTCCGGTTCCCGCCCCGATGTCCGCTATTGCATCTTTCGAATCAAGGCCGTATTCCCGTTGTAAAAAAGTTATGATCCCTTTTGGATAATGGGGCCTGTACCTGACATAATCATCCACCCGGTTACTAAATCTTTTTGTATTGTCTTTTTGCATAATAGCGTTCCTCTATAGCAATAATAACCATTAATTTTTCCCGCCTGCCAATTGCCCTGCCTTTTAGCATTAATTTATTTCTCGAGGATTAAGCGGACTGGTAATTTTTGTTTGCAGGCGCATGTTCATAAAAGGCAGGAATGCGGGTTTGACAAATAGACGCATGGTGGTTGTCCCTGAAAGAAAAACAACAGCTTCCCTGCCTTTTCAACAACAAAGGGAACTGGAATGCAAATGCAGCATTTCACATTTTCGGAGGAACTGAAGGACTGGGTAAAAGATTATTGAAACATAAGGCAAACTTGATACGCTTGATTTTAAAGGAAATGACGGCTTTCATAAGTTCTAATAAATGGCTTAAACTATATGTCTAGGCATATAAAACGGTTTATTTTGCAATACTATATGCATTTAGATATAATTTGGTATATTTGCTTAAATTCGTTGCAAAAGCATATAATCATGATGACCCTGGCAGATTTTGTAAAAAATAAAAGAAAGGAAGTAAACCTGACACAAGAGGCTTTCGCTGAACGGGCTGGGGTTGCCTTGACCGTAATCAGGAAAATAGAGCAAGGGAAGGAAAACCTCAACCTGGAAAAAGTGAACCAGGTGCTCAAAATGTTCGGGCACGCCTTGGCTCCGGTAAATGCAAGGGATTTATACAAACCATTAAATAAATCAGATGAGAAGCGCGGCAATATATTATAAGGACCACTTGGCGGGAATACTTACGGAAACCGACGATGGGGAGTATCTTTTCCAATACGAAGAAAAATACAAAAAGGAACATCCGGATCAATTCCTCACCTTCACGATGCCGGTGGGTCAGAAACCATTTGTCCACAACCGGCTTTTCCCATTTTTCGAAGGTCTTATCCCCGAAGGGTGGTTGTTGGATGTCGCTTCCCAAAACTGGAAAATCAATCAAAATGACCGTATGGGCTTACTAATACAAAAGCTCCATGGAAAAAATAGGGCGTGCCTTGAACGAGTATTCCGATAATACCTTGCTCGACAAACTATACTTTTGGGAACTGGCAATTTTCAGCTTTTTGACCGGGAACAACGACATGCACCTGAAAAATTTCTCCATGATCAATACGGGGGAAACATGGGCATTGGCACCGGCCTATGACCTCCTGAATGTGGCGATAGTCCATCTGGAAGACACCGAAGAACTCGCGCTGACACTTGAAGGGAAAAAGAAAAAGCTTAAATGGGAACATTTTGAACGGTTGGGCAAAAAATTAGAGCTGAACGACAGGCAAATAACGGGTGTTGTAAACAGGTTCCGCAAAAACAAACCCATCGCCATGGCGTGGATCAACAATTCCTTTTTGTCAGAGGAGTACAAAGAAAAATATGTCAGCCTGTTGGCAGAAAGATATGCGGTACTTTTTCAATAAACGCCGTCGATGCAAAACTCCACACCATTCTTAAACCAATACAACACTAACATTGATACATAATCGACTTGCCAATATTGCTGCTGTTCCTATGGAAGGCTGTAGGGTAAACAAACGAAAAGTTTGGGCATGAAAAAAACACAAACAGAAAACCACCCCATTTATCCAAACCCCTCCAATGAAAGTATTTTTATCATATCGGTACAGCGGTAAGGCTATATAATAACATCGGCACCAAATACTGGAAGCTGTTATTTCATCCTAAACCTTGCATTATGGGGAAATCGACACCGAGAAATAATCATGGAGAAAATAATGAAAATTCTCGACATGAAAAAACAAAGATGTCGAATTACTGAACAATTAATTTAAATAATGATGGAACAATTAAAAATTTTCACCATGGCATGCGATTGCTGCTGACTGTTTTTTTCCTATGGCATTTTTTATACTTCAAAAACCTACTTGGTTGATAACCATTAATTTTCCTGCCTGCAAATTGCTGCGCCTTTTAGCATTAATTTATTTCCTGAGGATTAAGCTGACTTATAATTTTTAATAATATCAGCTTTTAATGTGCACGCCACACTCAGCTTCGAGCTAGGGAAGCTTATCAGCCTTTCTCAGCGACAGGAAAAGATGGAGGCAACATTGACTTCGAACCAGGTAATTCATGCAAATGGCGGAGAAGTAATTGGGGAATGAATCAACTAAGACCCTTAAGTTTTACATCAGAAATATTTTTGGAATGGATGATGACTTTGTATTTTTCACCCATGTCCAACAAAAGGGTACGACTGATGTAAGCTTCCTCCTTGAGTATTTGTAATAGATCTCTGACCTGATTTTCATAAGATTGCCGGAGGTGTTCCTTAAATCCCAAAGATAATAAGAACATGCATTGCGAAGTTATTCCGCAATTTTGAAGCCCTTCCTTATATCCCCAATGTATCAAAGCACTAAAGTTTACATGCGCAGTGATATCCTGTTCGCCTATATTGGAAAATAAGTCATCATTTATTTGATGTTTGTGATAACAAACAAGGGTACCGCAGCTCCTGTGTTTTTTATAAAGTTCTTCGGATAATCCTCCATAATCTATCGTCAGTACAAATCCCTTGTTCAGTTTTGCAGCAACCATTTTTAACCAATTGAGTGCCTGAAGATTAATTTCGGCACGGAAGCCTATGGGCAATTTTACCTTAAGTTCATCAAAATAGGACTTCAATTCCGTATCGGCGGGTTTCAATATTTCTTTAAAAGTTTCATCGTATGTTATATAAACTTCCATTAATTCATCCTGCATAATGACTTGATGGACCGGGAAATTGTCCAGTAGTTCATTGGAAATTACGCAGTGTATTTCTCCTTCAATATCTTCAATTGAACTGTACCAGCCCACTTTATCCTTCAGGATTTTTTGTTCCTCTATTCGCATCGATGGACTTATTTCAATGATGCAATACCTCAGGTGCTGATATAGCTCGGGGATATTTTGCAGATAGGCTAAAATATCCCGACACAGCTGGCCCGTTCCCGCTCCGTATTCGACTATTGTAAAATGTTGCGCTCCAATAATGCGCCACATCTCCTCCAACTGTTTACCAATCATAGCGCCAAAAGAAGCCGTAAGGTTACAGCTGGTAAAAAAATCGCCCTCTGCCCCGATCTTATTGCCGGTTTTAGTATAATAACCATGTTCAGGGTGATAAAGGCACATGGTCATAAAATCATGAAAACTTATTGGTCCTTCCTCTTGAATTCTTTCTATGATTATTTCCCGAATTTGTTTTTTGATCTGCATCTTTGCGTAACAAGATTTGCCTGCATAGGTTCAAATAGCCGATCCAAAATACCGATTAATTATTCCTGAGATGCCTGAAGTACGCTTCTGTTTATGTTCACAAGGCTCAAAGCTCCAGTTCCGAGCTGATGAAATCTTTTGCCCCTTCTGGTCCTGTGATGGTTAGCCATGCTGCTGATGCGTCACCGGATACCTTTAATTCGAAATCAAAAAAGTCGCAGCATAGTCTTTCCGGTCTTTATAAAATCAGCAAGTTCGTCAACCACACTATCGATTCCATTAAACTTATAAGAATAGCCATTTTTAAGCTCCTTCTTCTGGATGACCTGTTTTTTCAGACTGGCAATAACGGTTGCTTTACGCTGTTGCATTTCAGGGCTGGTCAGTTTACAGGCAATGGTTCCTTCTCCGCAATTGTCAGCGCATTGATCGGTACGGGTGGCCTCAGTTGTTTTCTTTTTCATAGCCGTATTTTTGTTTGCTTGTTCTGGCTGTAACCCTAAGGGAAGGTACCAGCAATAAAAGGAGGAAGATGTATTTAATGTTATTGTTGAATTTACCTTGGAGCGTAAAACATAATGCAGCCACCGGTCAGGACGATGAGCGCACCAATGATCCACAGCTATAATAATTCCAGTCTTTCAGGTTTATTAATTTTAAAAGTGAAGCTGATAGATGGAGTTATTGAAAGCGCATAAAATAAAAATGCGACAATTTGGGCTGCCGCAGCTCTATTTTAAAATTTCGCCTAAAAATAATAAGGTGTGTTTCCAAGCTCTTTCTGCCATGATTTTATTGTAATCCGCCGATTCCGGATTGGTAAATGTATGTCTGCTATGTGCATAAGTAATGATTTGCCAATCGGCCTTTGATTCGTTCATCTCTGCAATGAAATTATCATAATCTTCTTTTGAAACACTTTTGTCATCGGCAGGATTTTCTACCAAAACCTTTGTTTTGATTTCAGTATTTGGCCTTGAACGATCTTTTGCCAAACCGCCGTGAATAGAGATAACTCCTGCAACCGATAAACCTGCCCTTGCGCTTTCCAAAGCCCCCGTTCCGCCGAAACAATAACCAATTACCGCAATCTTGTCCGCATCGATACCTTGTTTTTTCAGCTCGTCCAAAGCTAGTGCTATCCGATGTTGATATGCCTGATAATCTGTTTTGTATTTCGTTGCTATTTTGGCTGCCGCTGCATTATCTTCCGGAATATTTCCTTCGCCATAGATATCTGCAATAAACGCCACATAACCTGCCTTTTCTAAATCCCACGCAGCTTGTTTGGCTTCGTTGTCAATGCCTTTCCAAGCCGGAAGGATCAATACTGCGGGCAAGTTTCCCCCCGCATTGGAAGTGATCATTCCGTTTAGTTTTTGATTGCCGTCTTGATATGGAACGGGGTTTAACTGTTGTGCCTGAGTTTGCATGGTAAATATTATTAATGCGATGAATGTTATAAACTTCTTCATTTTATTTTTTTATGGCTAAGTTACGACTTTTATAGATTGGGGCAGTTTTACTTAAATACGCTATAGGGGAATGGGCGGCCAAGGCTTATTTTTAGTAACTATAAGTGGGCAATAATGCAGTTTCCATATAGGATTCGTTATTTTGCTTATCAAAAATCCTCTTTCTTAACCACAAAGTCCATAAAGATTTTCACAAAGTGCACAAGGGCTTTGTGGACTTTGTGCATTCTTAGCCTCCATGGTTTTTTTTAATTCGATATCCTATAAGTATATATAATGGCATTACAGGAGCATCTTTTATTATTGGGGAATTGTATATCCTAATTCTTGTTTGAGACCAAAGAAAGGGATTCGCCCCGACGGAAATTTCACCACTTCAGTGCCAATGACGGGCGGTGTAGCGGAGTTTTTGGTTCCATTTTATGCCTTTTCATTTATCGGCACGCTCAGGATAACAGAAGTGCCCGAATATTCGGTGGAGACAATTTCCAGCGTCCCCTTGATGATGTGCGCCCTTTGTCGCATACTTTGGATGCCAATCCCTGTTTCCTTTGAACGCATATCGAAACCTTTCCCATCATCGGCGATTTCCATTAGGAACATCTTGGCTTTGTAGGTCAGCCATATTTCAAGTTTGGAGGCCTCTGCATATTTAATGGTGTTGTTGATGGCTTCCTGAGCAATCCGGATTACCATCAGCTCTTTTTCCGGGGGAAAAGTGATTTTTTGACCCTTTATTTCCAATGAACCGGTAATTTTTTTTGTGGTGTTCACCCATTCAAGTTCCTGCTCCAATATCAATAGCAAACCTCTTTTTTTAAGCAATTCGGTATTCAAGGAATAACTCATATTGTGCACATCCAGCATCAGGGTGTCCAAAATGTGTTCTATCGGTGCGAGCCGCTCGACAAATTCAGGTGCCGCAGATTGATGCATAACATGTAGGTGCATTTTCATCAAATTCATCATCTGCACCACATTGTCGGCAGCCTTAAATTTGAAAATGGAATAAAGGGACGCAAAAGAAAGCGCCCCGTAATAAACCCAAGTCAATATTTGTATTAATGGATCCAAATTTAATAGCATTAAAGGTTATTGTAAAAGGCTGCTTGCTGCACTTCCCGAACCGACACAATGGTTGGGACATGGAACTGTATGGTTAGGCACCATATTTCCAGGAGCAAAAATATAATCACCTTTGGCATCATAACCGGCAAATATGATAGTCAATGCTCCGCTTTTATAGCCTGCCGGCTGTCCTTCATATCCTGAATTGATATAATCGAGGGTATGGGCGAACATGATTTTTACATTTCTGATTGAGGTGTCTGCAAGATATTCTCTGAGTACCGCTGCATTCATAATAAGGGATTGAAGCTCAGAGTCTTGACTATCCGCAGGAAGGCTGGAAAGATAACTTCCTATCATTTTGTTTGCCGAATCCACCGGGATGAGGTGAGCCTTGTAATTATCGTCCATTGACAAGGTGTCCGTGGAAATTGCAGCCTTTTCATTTTGAGGGGTGCTCTGCTGGCAGGCATTCAAGGTTAGCGCCAAAACTGCAACGCCTAATAAATGGTTTATTTTCATAATTGTGTGTTTTTTTTAAAAGAGAATTTAATGGTTAAAAATTGTTGTAGGGCTTGGGATTTTTTCAATTGGGACTATGCCGGAACGAATGGCAAAAAGGGCAAGGCCGACCTTGGTTTTGACACCCAGTTTTTTATGGAGTTTGTCCCGGTAGCCTTCCACTTTCTTTGTCGATGACTTCATTATTTCCGCTATTTCAGCATAGGACATTTCGGAACAACTGAATGTCAAAAGTTGCATTTCTTTTTCTGAAAGTTCAGCTAACTTTAGTTGTTGTGTTGCTCTGTCAGTTATCAATTCCGGTGTAAAAAAATCGGTAAAGTACATACTGTAATCCCTGATGGCAATGAGCGCCTTTTTGTTGGTGCGCAATTTTTAAGAAGGTATCCATTTACCCCCAGGCGGATCATCTGGGCATACAGGTCATCTTTGAAGCCGGACAATACCAGGATGTTTATTTGCGGCCATCTTTCCTTTAATATTTTTACGGTTTCAAATCCGTTCATTTCGGGCATTTGAATGTCTATAATGCAGGTGTCCGGCATTATTTTGCTGTGTTCTATTTGCTCAATCAGCGTTTTGCCGTTATCAGCCTCGATGATTACTTTAATGCCACCGAGCATTTCAATAAAAGAAACTATACTTTCCCGAACCAACAGGTGGTCATCTGCAAATGCGACCAAAATGGGTTGCTCAAATTTATTTTTATCCTTCGGTTCCATTGCTTAGAAAAGGTTTAAAATATCGTTTTACAAAAAGGTTTAAATATTGTTTTGCAAAACTATCGGAAATTAATGAAAGCATGATAAATAAACACCACTGATCATTTTGGTAAACACCACTCCTGTTTTCGGTAAACACCACGGATTATTCCACCCTTCTTTTGTGTAATTATTTGAGTATTATTTTATCAATCCGGCTTATTTAAATTCCAATCTTTAAAGCGATTGTTGCCCATAAATATTCTCCTACTTCATTGAATTATAAAATAATAAGCATTATTACTATGCCATTTGGCTAATTTTTGAACTATGCATTTAAAGCAAGATAATAAAATTATATTTATTTTATCCATATTCCACGGTTTATTTCGATTAACCAGTAGTTAACGGGTGTTTGCCTGAAAGATAAATGGTGTTTGCCGAAAACATGAGAGGTGTTTATGGCATGTTAATCAAAAATCGAAGTATAACTTTACACTTTCAACTAAAAACAATTAACGGTATTATTTTGGGTTCTATTTTAAGTTTAAAAATGGTCAATAAAATATACGGGTGAAAAGACAACAGTGAGGAACACATAATTGAATTAATCTTTAAATTATTTTCTATGTATCCGAATGGCTTATTTGCGAATCACCTCAAGTTTCGGCAACTTTCATCAGAAAGCTGCATTCAAAAGAAGTATGATGCCTCCCTTCTTTTTTCTTTAATCCAATTTTTATTATTTCAATTCAGTTTTTATTGCCGTAGTTTTGTTTTGGCCAACAATGCCGGTACCAGGAGATCAGGCATCAGCAACTTCGCTGTCCGGTTTCATTGTAACCCACCTTAATGCGAGTTTCCGTCTTTCCATTTTTGCCTTAATCATGGCGAATGATTAAAAATGTACTTATCAATGTGTATTCAGGAAATAATCAATCTTTAAATTACTTTTTTAACGAATGAAATTTACATCAAATGAACAATTACTTTTTTCTAAAACAATTCCTGTATGGCTGCCTCATAGCGGCAGGCATCTGGTTGCCAAATGTTTCCCAAGGGCAGACTTATACAATAGTGGGACAGACCCACGTTTGTGTCGGGCAAACATATACCTATACAGTCAGTCCTGCATTAAGTGCCGCATATAACTATACTTGGTCCGTTATTCCGGCCTCTTCGGGAACCGTAATTTCGGGCGGGATGTCCGGCGCTACGATTCAATGGAATGTCCCAGGGATGCCGACGATTCATTTAAGCGGCGTTAACCCGGTTATGGGTTGCGGAGGCGCTGCCATCCTTACGATAGTCGTCAGGCCTGCGGCAACAATAGGCGGCATTGATCTTGTTTGCCTTAACAGTACGCATCATTATGACCTAAGCCCTTCTTATACGGGGAACTGGGTACTCACTGACCCTAACGGCAACCTTGCCGGCACGGGCACGGGTTCCAATTACATCGCTAATTTTACACTACCGGGCGTATATCACCTGGCAGTAAGTGGCAGCGATTTCTGCCCTCCTGACGAATACCTCATCAAGGTCAATGCTGATCCGGCACCTCCGGATATGATAACGGGCCCCGAAAGCGCCTGCGCCGGAATTCCCACTTTATACCTTGGCGGTAACCCAATTGCCGGTACCACTTTTGAGTGGGCCGTTTCGGGCGGCGGAAGCGTCAATGCCATGTATGGGGACGAGTCTTATATCACTTTTAACGGGGCACCGAATTATACGGTTCAGTTAACCAGGATAACAACCGATGCAGCACATTGCCGGTCACATCCGATAAGTAAAATCGTGCATAGTCCGGTTCCTCCCTTGGATATAATCGGGGATAATGATGTATGCCACAGTACCAAACACGATTATGAACTCAATTATCATGAAGCGGACATCTATGAATGGAGCGTCGCACCGAATACACTGGGCAGCGTAACACAAAACGGGGATCAGTATAACCCGACTGTATTGTGGAATGTGCCCCCGGGAATGGTAACCGCCAATGGCTGGCTTATTGCCAAAATCCATAAATGCGGCCTTATTTATCTGGATTCCCTAAAAGTCCAGGTAAAAGGGGGTGCCTTCGGTGAGCGTTACCTTAGTTGATGACACCATATGCAGTGGCGATCCGGCACAGTATGTAATTAATTCCAGCTATCCCCTCAATTCCGTAGGGAATGTGCATTGGGAATGGGGCGACGGCCCTCAGGATTATCCCGGTCCTGGCTATGCCGGTAATTATTCGCATGTTTATAACACAGCCGGCCAGCCCGGAATGTCCGGTTTCTCGCCGGCTGTGACCATTACTAATCCGGATGGCTGTATCGCCACGGTAAGTGCTACGGCACCGACGGTGATCGTGCTTCCTGTTCCGGTAGCGTTTGTATCGCCTGCCGGTCCCATTGAGCATTGTGGCGCTTTTTCGCCCGAAACGCTGACGGCAACAATTACCACCGGTATCGGTGGCAATAATGATTATCACTGGAGCGGCCCTGTGGGTGAACCTGTTCCCGGCAATACACCTATTTGGGGAAACATTACCCATTATGGCAATTATAAAGTTGTCGTCACCAATACGAATGGCTGCAGCAGTACTTCAAATACAGTTTCCATAATTGAAAATTGCCCATCATCTTGCGGTCCGGGCACCGCGCCCGTCATTTCCGGGAATGTTTCCGGAACGGGTTGCGGCAATGTCCATATTGATGTGACCGTCACAGGCGGTACGGCAGTAAATTACACTTGGACTTATGATCCTTCTGCACATGTCAATACACAAAATGCCACTACCCTTGATGTGGATTTTTCAGTAGCGGGAAGTTATGATTTCGTTTATATTGCCTACTATCTGAACAACAATGGCGACCTATGTCAGGTAAGGAAAAACTTTAACGCTAAAGTTTACTATGTGCCTGATTTGCGCTACAGCGTGGAATGTAACCAAGCAGGTGGCAATTACAAGGTAACCTTGTATGACCACACCACAGTATATGGCACTTCAGTTCCTGCCGCTTCGCACCAGTATTACAGTGCCCTACCACCTTCGGGACTTATCGGGTCAGGTTACAGCATGACCGTCAATCTTTCTGCAGGGACCACACATACCTTGTATGAAACCGTCACTGACGGCGTTCATGGCCTTTGCACCTCCTCAGTACAGGTTACGCTTCCTGCATTCCCTCATGCGAGCTTTACCCCAGAGGCAGGCTTCATGAATCCGGGTTGTGTAAATTCGGTGCCATTCAATTTCATCAATACCAGTTCGCCGATGCCTTTAAGCTATTGGTGGGATTTTGGGGATTTAAGCTACAATACCAGCCAAAATGCAGGAAGGATATATAGTACACCTGGTACTCCCTATAACATAACTTTAAAAGTTACTGATATATATGGTTGCAGTAGTATAGCCTCTCAATCTGTAACTGCTGTAGCTAATAATTTGAAAAATGGAACTGTAAGCGCAAATCCGACTAACCCTTGTTTGGGAAGTGCCGTAAATTTGCAATTTGTTCCGGGGGCAGGTTCCGTTGTTCCACCTTATTATACATGGTTTAATGAAAATACCCAATTGACTGGCCTTCAGGGACCTTCCCTTTCTGTAAATACATCAGGAGGTTATTGGGTTAAGGGCTCTGATCAGTACGGTTGTATGGTAAATACACCAATTACACCGGTTAGCTTTACTCAGGTACCTGCGGTGGCAATCAGCGGCGGCAATATTGTCATGTGCAAAGCGGGGATATGTATTACTATACGGATACCTGCGATTATTTTCCGGCCCGGCCTGCGAACATGCAGAATATACAAGGTGCCGCTTTGAAATCCGGTGATGGCCCAGACCTGACCCTTGCACCAAATCCGGCAATGGGACAAACCGCCGTACTTTACCGTTATGCAAGCGACAGCAAGGAAGCGGACAGGAGCATAGAGTTGTATGATGTTATAGGAAGAAAACTGAAATCCTATAAAGTAACCGAAAGGGATGGCAGTTTCATTATTCCCTTGGGTCAATTCACTTCTGGTATTTACCTTGTGGTTATGAAGGCAAATGGAAAAATTATTCGTCAGAGCAAACTTTCCATCGCCAAATAGTGTCTTTTAAATTAAATTGAATGTTTGTAAAAGGCATTCATAAAATCTACCATAGCGACTTCTTTTAGAAGGAGTCGCTATGGTTCTTTTCCTAAAATCTAAAATTACAGAATCCATGCAAAAATTATCCCTTATTAAAATTCTTTTTACCTGCTTCATTATCCTGTTATTGATTCCAATTGTTGAAACAGGGAACCTTTATGCGCAACAAACCTGGCAATGGGGAATCAGGGGAAATGACAATGACCCTAACTCGCCAGTACCGGGAGATGATAATATTATTGACATGGCCACAGACCCAAATGGGAATATTTATACATTGACCAAGCTTTATGCACCGGGACAAGGTGACATCAATGGGTTGCCCATAAGTGGATACGGGTATTACGACATGCTTATTTCAAGTTTTGATTGTCAAGGTGCTTTGCGGTGGCATAAAGTCATTGGCGGGAATTATACGGACGACGGTCTTGCCTTAAGAACTGACACCATAGGTGGCGTCTATGTACTTGGGAGCGTTTTCTCCATGAACAACGGTGGTGTTCATATAAGCAGTGATACTACTATTTTTCCTGGATATAAGCAAAGCCTCTTATTGAAATACGACACTTCCGGCAATTTCAACTGGCTGAGGTTGCCCCAACCGGACACTTTGAGTTCTTATAATTTGCTTAACCTTTATACTATGGATGTAGATGGCAACGGTGATATTTTTGTATTGGGCACTTTTACGCCCGGTAGTTATGCCGATGGAGCACTTATTGTAAATGACACGTCGACCTATATTTTAAAATACAACAACTTAGGTGCGGTTATAGGAAGTACAAAAATGGAGATTTCTTCAACTAACTTCCCCAATTATGCTCCATTAGGAAATTCTTATCTGAAAATGGACTTTGCCAGGAAAAGATATTATTTAGCTGGAAAGTTTGAAACTTACCAATCTTCATATTCTTTAACCTTTGGCAATACTGCTATAACACATGGAGCTTATTTTGGTTGCTTTGATGAAAATGGCATTTCTTTGTTCGTAAAGCAATCCACTCATCCTCTATATGGTGATGGGTTTACTTGCAGACCTGCAATTGATGAATTAGGCAACATTTACCTTACCGGTTCCACTTATCCAAGCGATAGCTGGGGTGGGTTTACTTTTAATAATAGCCTTAGCAATTCGAATATGCCCATACTTATTGCTATGGATACCAATGGTAACAATATTTGGGCGACTAATGCATCAACGAATGGAGCTACGGGAAGTAAGGGAATTAAATATACAAATAACACTGTGGGGATTATCGGTCAATTCCCCGGCACTTTAAAATGGGATAATTTTCAACTGACAAATGACTACAACCAAAGTTATGATATTTCCTTTGCCCGGTTCAATGCCCAAACCGGGGCTATAATAGGACTGGATTCTTTAAAGAGCAATTTTGGTTATGCTGATTTTGCCACTGGCCTGGAAACGGACAAGAATGGGAACTTTTACCTTGCAGGTCGCCTTAGCGGTCAGTTGTATGTTGCTGACGATACCCTAAACATCTCCGGCTCCGGCTATGACTGGTTTCTTGCCAAATTCGGTTCTGCCAACTGCAACTGTACTGTCCCTTCCGCGCATTTCAGCCAGGGAGGAACCACTTCGGGAACCGATGTGATACTTGCTTATGATGGTTCCATGCCGATTGACAGTGTCTCATGGGAATTTGGCGACGGCGGGCATGGCAGTGGAAACAGCATAACGCACCATTATGCACAAAACGGCAGCTACACAATCTGTGTCACTGCATATAATGATTGCGGAAACAACACTTATTGCCAAACGATCAATACTTCAGGAAATTCCATTAATGACATCCCCGGCTTTGCCGACATCAGCATTTACCCCAACCCATCAACGGGTATCCTGAACCTGAAAGGGCTTACCGAAAACCTGCAATACCATTTGTACAGCAGCCTTGGGAGTTTGGTGCTGAAAGGCACTCTTTCCGCTCCTGCATCAACTGTTGACATGGCGCCATGGGCTTCCGGCTGGTATGTGCTGGAACTGCAAAATGGAAAGGGCGACAAGCAAAGGGTGAAAGTGTTGAAGGACTGATAATGTAAAACCATAGCGACTTCTTTTAGAAGGAGTCGCTATGATTCTTTTCCTAAAATCTAAAATTTCAGCATCAATGCAAAAATTATCCTTGGTTAAATCTCCTGCACTGGTGCATAAAACAAAATCTAAAATTTAATTGTTGAATTATTGCAATCTTAAATATATTTCGGCTTGCACTTTAAAAAAAATACTATGAAGAAGTTATTAGTTTTAATCGGCGGAATATTTCTAAGTACGCTCGGCTATTCACAATGGACAGCTCAAAATTCGGGAACAAACGAAAATTTAACCAAAATTTGGTTCCTGGATAGTATGAATGGATATAGCGTGGGAGCGGAAGGTACATTTTTAGTGACTCAAAACGGTGGTCATAGCTGGACTTCAAATAATATCCCTGATACAGAAGAGTTGCAGGATGTATATTTTACCAATCCTCAAAATGGCTTTATACATAGTGCCAATCATGTTTATCACACAACCAATGGCGGCAGCTCGTTTTCAGATATCACCAACATGCTGGCCAACCCGGATGATACTGCATACACTCCATTGGCTATCACAATGGCTTTTAAAGGAAACAGTGGCGTTGTTGCGGCTTTTTACTTTAACAATAGTACGCCAAATCGTTCCGTTGCAATTCATACTATTGATGGCGGGCTTACATGGAATACTATTATGCCCCCAACTTCATGGCGCGGGTTTTATAGTATTGTCAACGACTCTGTAATATACGCAGCTTTATTATCTACGGAATACAGAAGTAATAATGGAGGGGGAAGCTGGGATACGGTACGGAATTTAAATTTTAGCGTATTGTCTGAACAGCATTTCAGGGTTTTTGATGTATCAGGAAAAGGTTATGCATCGGTTGGATACGAGTATGGTTTTGAAAAGTTATACAATGATGATTCCTCCAGAACTACAAGCGCACTGGAGCCCAATTCCATTTGCTTTGTAAATCAAAATATCGGTTATGCTTGTCAAAACAACCTTTATAAAACGAGCGATGGAGGCGAACATTTAGATTCAATAGGAGTAATTCCCCCTCTGGTAAATACTATTTTCTTTTTAGATGAAGACACTGGATTTACTTGTGGCGCTGATGGAAAAATATATAAGACGATGACGGGTGGGGGAGTCACAAACATAAATGAAATGCCAAATCTCAAAAAAGAAATAGAAGTTTACCCAAATCCGGCACAAGATAACATCCGGCTAAAATACTCCCAAACCCATATTCAAACTTTGCAACTCCTTGATATAACTGGGAAATCAGTAAAAACCTATCCATCGGAAAGTAAAGCACTTGATGTTTCTGGGGTGGCTGCAGGTTTGTATTTTTTACATATAAAGACTAAAGAAGCAGATATTAAGGAGAAAATAGTGATTATCCGTTGATTTTTTTGGCATTTATAAATCATCAATCATTGGTATGAATTGATACGGTTATGAAGGTGTTCGAATATATTTCCAAAATATGATGTTCCTATAGTATGCTTTTTGTATGATTTGGAAATTTATATCCTGATTATTGTTGGTGTGATAAACAAATATATTGCTCTTTTTAATTTCACAAAATTTCATTATCCAACCATCCTCAATTATTAAACCTTTACTCGATGCGGAAACTCAGTCTTTTATTTTTAAGTTCATTTATATTTATGTCAACTTCTGCTCAAATTGGGAATATTTACGCAAAAGCTTTGGGTATATATAAAAGCTCCCGCTGGCAGGATAAGCAAAGCATAAAAAGTGCCTCAGAAAAAGGAGCTGCATATTACGACGTGTTGCGTTATGTAAAGAGCTACGAAGATTTTTCTTATTTTGATAAAAATCATTTGTTGACTTTCCCAGGTGTTTATATTTTTAACAGTGACCTTGATTATTTATATGTTTATACATGGGTTACCTTTTTACCAAAATTCACGAAGCGGGCATTTGAAAGTAGTCAAAGTATAAAGAAAAATAAAAATGCCAGGATTAAGATCATTTCTTTAAATGTAGATTTTATGGTAGAGTGGAATGAGCATCAGGAAAATTTATTGGGTAAAAAGATAAAAGAAAAGGATATTAAAAAATAGTATGAGCCTCTGTTTTGTCTTTTGGTTTATACATAAAATATGGATACTGAAGATTAATCCAATTTACTTTTTCTCGGATGAGTTATTTAAATAAACCTAAACTTAATAATAATATGAAATGCCTCAGGTTAATAAAACGAATGCTATTTCTTGCTCTCTTTTTTCTATTATGTAGTGTTATAGCCTTTAGCCAAAACAAAAAAGCAGTACGGGAAAAGCGCGCTTTTTTTAGGGATTTTTTTTATTCGGGAAGTACAAAGCAAAAAGATTTCAACGAAATTCTTCCCTTTACCAATAATTATGGCTGGGCCGTGCTCAAAGTGAATATAAAAGGGAAAGCCTATCATTTTATTTTTGATACCGGTGCGCCCACTTCCATTTCGGAAGATTTGGTAAAAGAATTGAATTTAAAGCCACTGACATCTATCAACCTTGAAGATGCATTAGGAAAATCAATTTCAAAAAATGTGTATCGAATGAATTCGATTAGTTTAGGAAACATTACTTTCTTAAACGAAGGCTGTGTTGGTTTCGATTTTTCGGAATTAAGTATGGCTTCCTGCATAAAAATTGATGGCATAATCGGGTCAAATCTTATGAAAAAATGTTATTGGCAAATTAATTATCAGGATAATTCAATTGGCTTATCGAGCAGTCTTCCTGAAATCCCAACTAATGCTCAAAAATTATCTTTCAAGGAAGCAGAAGAAGGTGCAATACCTGTTTTAGAACTTACCATTGCTGATACAACCGTTTTTGCTTTATTGGATTATGGTTCAAATGGAGTTTCTACCATTCCGAAGGCTGTGTTTTTTAGAAACAAATCTAAGGAAGATAATGTTGCTTCAGGAAAAGGAGCTGCATTAACTGCAATGAACCAAAAACTTGAATCGAAAATGTATAGGGTTTTTTCTAACACCTTTAAATTAGGCAATGTAACTTTTAACCACCAATTATTCGATATACTGCCAAATGATGCCCCCCCCCCCTTATTAGTGCTGCATTTTTGAAAGATTACAATACCGTTTTGGATTGGAAATCTCATAAAATTTACCTGTCGCCTTTATCGAAACAACCAGCCATTACTCAATATATACAGTCATTCGGTATTAAATTTGAATACCGGGAAAGCAAAACGGTAATCGGTTTTGTATGGGATAATACCGACGCACAAAAAGACGGCATTTCCTTAAGCGATGAAGTTATTGCGGTAAACGGATATAAGGATTTGGATAATCATGATAATTTTTGTTCTTTGCAAAAAGATATATTTTCTAATGAAGAAATTCAGCAAATAAACATCACTTTAAAAGATAAAGCTCAAAATATCAAAACCTACACTTTAGATAAAATGAACCTATTAAATTGAAATTTATATTCTGATGCTTCAAATATGAATTGGCTGTCTGCCGACTAATGATAAAGTCATTAAACACTTCTAATCGTTTTTCTTACTCTTTTTTTCCTTTCAATATTGCTGACGATATTTGTCCACAATGGTGAGAGTTGTGAAATAGCAGAATGGAAAACAGTTTTATTCTTGATATTTTCCCAAACCAAGCTGTATCTATTTCTTCAAGCCATTCGTTATCTGTTGTATTGACAATCAATTTTTTAAGGGTATTGTACCCATTTTCAAAATATGTGCGGCTTATTTCAAGGTCATATTGGATTCCTGTATCTTTTTGCCCGACTGTGGTTCCTTCTATGTCTGTTCCGTAGCCGAAAAATTCACAAATTAAATTTGTCGTTTCGCCAATATGCCTGTAAGTAAACCCAACTGTTGCTGTTTGCTCTGTTAAGCGGAAATTAATATTTTCTGCATGTATGTTTTTGCAGAAATAAGAACAGTCCATTCGGTTCTGTTCTAATATTTGTAATAAAATTTCTTGTTGCATTTTATATATTTTAATTCTTTTTACCTTTTAAAATTGTATCTAAATTTTTCAATTTAATGCTCCAAAAATTGTCAAAATGATTTATCCAATTACGCAGTTCAATAAAGCCATCGTGGTTTAAAGTGCAAAAGCGTTCTCTGCCAATACCTTTGATAGTAATAAAGCCGGCAGTCTCCAAAATGCTGATATGTTTGGAGACAGCTGGTCGGCTCATTTCAAAGTTTTCAGCTAAGCTGTTTATGTTGTAACTGTCTTTGGTAAGTAAGTGCAATATTTGTCTGCGACTGGGATCCGCTATTACCTGAAAAGCGTCAAGAGTTGGTGTCGCCATTATTGTTCGTGTTTAGGTGGTTAAGCATTTTTTGAATGTTCTGTAGCCAACCATCGGTCATACCCGTTAGGATAGAGTAGTTTTCTGCTTTAAAACCTGAATGTTTCAAGTTCAGTATTGTTCCATTCCCTTGTTCTTCCAATGTCCATTCAACAATAGTGTCAAGCGTTGTAATTCCACTACTAGAACCACCTTTCCAACTGTAAGTAAGTTTTTTAAGTGGAACGATTTCAAGAACTTTACAATAAAAAATCCCGCTTAATTCAAGGCTTGGAATGGGGTTTGTACGAAATTCAAATTCGTGTCCTACTACTGCTTTGAAGTTGTTGGGCATAAGCCATAAAGCAATTAACTCTGATTGTGTGAGGTATTTCCAAACTTCGTTTGGTGATTGCTCATAAATCCACTGATGTTTAATTTCTGTTTTCATATTTAAGTAACTTTGAGGTTACAAATGTAAGTGTAACTTTTGGGTTACGCAAGTTTTTCTCAAAGTAAGAGGTCAGAAAGATTTGGTGTCCTGAAGTTCATTACAATTATGGCTAACGCGAATATTGGTACAATAAATTTAGAATCACGGATTTATTTTGATTAAGCAGATGACACAGATTATTGTCCGTGAAATCCTTTAATCCATTAAATCCGTGATTCAGACCATTCCCGGAATACCTGTATTGCCGTTTCGGCGTTCGGTTATGCTGGTCAAATGAAAATAATAAAAGATAGTATTCCCATTGCTCCATTAATCTTCGATTTTGTTTTAAAGGAGGCAAACAACGAAATTGCCGAAGTAACAATTACAGAGGGAAGGCCCATATTTGAACGGAAAATCGACCGAACTGTATTTAATGTAGAAAATGCGTCTGGACTGGCCGGTCAAAATCTTTTGGATGTTTTGCGTCAGGCACCCGGCGTTTCGATAGATGGTCGGGATAATATAAGTGTTAACGGGAAATCGGGCGTACGCTTAAAAACTATCTCAAATCAATTCAATCCTCTAACATCCAAAATATAGAGATTATTACCAATCCCTCTTCAAAATATGACGCAAGTGGTTCATCCGGAATTATTAATGTGAATTATAAGAAGAATGCGCAAAGTGGCTTAAATGGCAATCTGAGCATGAGTTATTTCCAAGGCAGGTATGGCAGTTATCTCGGCTCTTTGAATGTTAATTACAAAAAGGGAAAAATAAATCTTTATTCTTCATGCTCCTCCTACGAAAATGTTTTTGTATCCGATACAAAAGAGGATCGCCGGATTGGAATCGGACCCGAGGCTGTTTTAATGTTGAATAGTAGTTTCATAAAAACGGTCAGTACAGGTAATATGCTAAAGCTGGGTTTGGATTGGGATTTGGCTCCTAATCAGGTTTTGGGAGTTTCACTTGATGGTACATTGGCGAATTATCCCAATTCCGTCAGGGGTATTACGGATGTTTCGTCATTCTCATCACCTGATAATGTGGATTCTTCATTTAGTACGGACAACAATACCGCATATTCACTTAAGAATTTAAATGTCAATGTAAATTATGAAAAAAAGATAGATACAAACGGACAAAAATTGGTAATTAATTATGCCTACTCGGCATTCTCCGACCATAACAATACTGATTTTATTTCGGCATTTTATGATAATGAAGGAAATAATTTACGTGATCCTCAATTCTATATGGCCGCAGATAAAACTGCGGTAGATATCATAGCCTTCAGGCAGATTATACATTGCCGTTCCGGAATTTTGGCACGCTTGAAACGGGTATTAAAGTCAGCTTTGTGAATACAATTAACGATATTCAATATTCCGAAATGGTGGATGGTGAATTTGAAAATAATCCCGAAAAGAGCAACCATTTTTTATATGGCGAAAACATAAATGCAGCTTACATAAACTGGAATAAGGAATTTAAAAAAGTTACCTTACAAATTGGTCTAAGGGGAGAGCAATACAATGCTACGGGAAAAGATATAATAGGTGAACCCCTAGTCCACAGGTCAAATTTTAATTTGTTCCCAAGTGGGTTTATTCAATATAACATAAATGAAAAGAACCAGCTTTCTTTTTCATATAGCAGCCGGATCAACAGGCCGGTCTATTATTTGTTGAATCCATTTGAATATTACTATGACCCTTATACCTACCAATTAGGCAATCCTTATTTGTTACCAGAGCTTGCCCGCGTATTCGACTTGTCCTACCTATTTATGGGAAAATATTTTTTGTCCTATAATGCTTCTGTTTTCAAGGATTATAACTATGAGGCTTCCATTCAAAATGATAGCTTAAAAACATTGGCATATATGCCGGTAAACCTGGCTAAGGCATTAGTGCATTCCTTATCGCTCGCCGTTCCTCTTTCCCTCGCCAAGTGGTGGGACCTGAATGGGAACTTTGCATTTACATACAGTATATATAAAGGCACATTGAACGAAATTAAATTGGATAATTCCATGGCCAGTTTCAATTTTAACCTTGCCAACTCCTTTATATTACCACGGCACTATACTGTTTCTCTTTTTGGATTTTATCAGGCTCCCTCGCTGAGCGGCATACAGAAATTTGATCAGGTTTCCAATGTTTCCGTAAGCCTCAAAAAATCAATTTGGAACGATAAGGCAAATATTATTGCATCTGCAAAAGATATATTTAAAGGTCAGAGAGATAATGTGACGGTCGATTTTGATAACCTGCACCTGAAATCACGACAAGTATATGATTCCAGAAGGGGCTCGCTCACATTTACCTATAATTTTAATAAAGGCAAACATTTTAAAACAAGAAATATTAATTCGGCAAACGAAGAAGAGCGAAGCAGAGTCAAACAATGATAAAAAGAAATAGTTGGCAAAAGAAAGGGGTGTTTCGGGCGTATCCAAATATTCGCTTGCCTTATGTAAAAGAGTGCGCTCATGAATTGCCCCTATTTTCAAATAGGTAATAATAGCATCACTTCCAATTTAATGAACGCAAAATCAGTATATTGCTGCATATTGTTCCGCTAAATTAAACCTATGCATAGTAGATAATACTTGGGGTTGTCAGAAAATTCAGTAGTGTTTGCCGAAAAATTGAGTGGTGTTTATGGACAAGAAGATAGTATCTTCTTTTAGTTTCGCTTAATAATAAAAATAACAAAATCAAGTATTTGGTGCTTACCTTAATGTCAGGAAATGAAAATTAATGCTATAATGAGCGGCAGTCCTTTTTTATACATTTGTGCTGTATTGAATATTAGTGCTTCTATTAAACTTTTGTGCTAAATTTACCGTCACAAACGCCATGCCTCAACCATTACCGGAAACCCTTCAGACAGCCCTGCAAACATTCAACAGCTTGACAAATTGCAGACAAAAAGTAATAAATGAACTATGCTGAAAAATGACATTGAATTGAAAACGGTTAAACCACCCAACGAACTAAATAACTTTGTAGAGAGCTTTTGGATGCTTGCAAACCACTCGGATAAGGAGCATCAAGTTATAATTTTGCCTGACGGAAGGTTTGATATTATTTTTTCTTTCAATGACAATGAAGTATTTGAACCTACACTTAAAGGGTTGGATATTGAACCCGAACAAACAATAATTCCTGCAACAACATCCTATTGTGCTGTAAGTTTTAAACTACTTGCTATTGAATACTTATTAAACGAAAGAGTTCACACATTACTGAATACAGGAATGAATTTATCCTTAGATTTTTGGGGTGTTACCAAAACCGATTTAGTAAACTTTAATGTATTTTGTGATAAAGTTTCTGAAAAAATGATTTCGTTAATAAAGCCAAATATTGACGAGAGAAAACAAAAACTCTTCTCGCTCATTTATGTAGCTCAAGGCGCTGTGACTGTTAAAGAATTATCGGGAAAAGTGTTTTGGAGTAGCCGTCAAATTAATCGTTACTTCAATCAAACTTTTGGCATTTCTTTAAAGGCATATTGCAATATTATACGCTTCAAGTCATCATTGCCTCATATCAAAAAAGGCAAACTATTTCCCGAATTACACTTTGCCGACCAAAACCATTTTATCAGAGAAGTAAAGAAAATGTCAGGAGTAACCCCAAAAGAACTCTCAAAAAACAAAAACGACCGATTTATTCTATTATCTGCCATTTAGTATAAAGAACTTTGCATCGTAATTTTAAAAATTTATTGCGATGAAACAGAATAATAACCAAGTGATAATAATAGGTGCAGGTATCGCCGGATTGAGTCTTGCTATCCAACTTGCAGAAAACAAAATAGCTTGTATTGTGCTTGAAGAAAGACATAATTTCGATGGTGTTACAAGTGGGGTTAGAATATCAGCTCAAGGTGTGAGGATATTAGAAAAAATGAATATTAGAAATGTGGGAGAGAATACCCAGAGGACGATTATGCACTATGGAAGTATCGTAGCGGATTTTGCTTTAAGTAATCCTGCAGGAGCAAGCTCAGCAATAATGGCAACAAGATTGGCAGTTTATGAAAAGTTAATGGAGAAAGTTAAGTTGCTAGGGATCGAGATCATTACGGGCTTCAGGCTGTTGAATGCAATAGAGCATCCTGATGGAGTTGAAGTCATCTCTGAAACAGGTCAGAAAGTTGCAGGTCAGTTTCTCGTGGGAGCAGATGGTGTAGGCTCTACGGTAAGAAAAATATTGAACCCTAATCAAAGTTCAGGTAAGGCCTATGCTGGCTACTTGGGAGTTGGATTAATAGCACCAAGCGATATGAAGATTGAAATGTCCCTTTATCAACACCCCAGGAATCATGTTGGTGTTGCGTCAATTGGGAAGGTAAGTACCAGTGATGTAAACAATAATGTTTTCCTATGGACTCACCTTTATATGACAGAGAAGGAAGCTAAAGCAATGACAAATGAAATGGTTATGAAGATGCTTGACGCTAAGTCGCAAAATTGGAGTTTAGAGTTGAGAAAACTATTTCAAATGTGTAAAACTGATTCTAAATTAATCATTGCTCATGGTCCGGTTTACAATGGTAAAGTGCCGTCTTCATGGCATAGCAAAAATATAATTTTGATTGGCGATGCAGCTCACCCTTACGGTCCTGGCGGACAAGGTATTAGTATGGCTTTGAAGGATGCTGAGGCTTTGTGTGAAATGCTTCTTAATGGGAATATAAGCGAAGAAAAAATGGCTACATTCCAAAAAAATCGTGCCGAAGAAGCTAAAAAGTTTGGCGAAAGTGCAGAAGCGAGGAATAAACCAGAAAAGCAAGCTACTTCTCGTTGGGGCATTTTTTTTAGAGGTGTCATTATGAAGTTTTACCATCTTTTCAGTGGTGGTGTTCTAAAATCTTTTTGAGTAGCTACTAATAATGCTGATTAAAAATGTGAAGTTCAAACAACTTGACGACAGAAGGGCAGCCGATAAAAATATTTTTCATTTAAGGGCGTGTCTTCCGAAAGAAAAACAGATCGTTCTCAAACCAATAGCTTGCATCCTTTGGTGAATGGCTCAACCTTTGAAGGTAATTAAAAACGATTTTGACCTGATACTTTCCCAAATCGCCTTCTATAAATAAATCATCCACCTTTCGATTGGCAACCCTTCCTTCATATTTTTGACAAAGCGCTTCGATTAAAGGCCTTAAGTCTAATGAATCTTTCTGGTTTAAAATCAACACATGTGTTTGTCCGTTTTTGGATTCAAACTGAAAATGATCCCCTTGAATCGTAACTCCCTTACCAAGAAGTGAACTTTGCATTACGGCATATTCATAAGAGTTGATCTTATAATAAGTTTCGGAAGCTGTCAATACCAAACGCTCTTGTTGAGAGGGTGGCTGTGCAATTTTTGCAACCTTACTTAACCGGTTCGTCAAATACCAAAGCTTTGATCCGGAAAACCCGGTTTTCGTTTTTTCGTCAATAAAGCTCAGGAGGTAGGCTTCCTGATGACGGCTTTCTAGATAATCAAATTTACTCCTCAAGTTTCGAAATTCCACATCCGTAATTTGTTTATCGAAGTCGATTTTGCCATTGACCAGTAAATGATTCTCGATGAATATTTTTTCCAATCCTTTTTTCTGACTGCGTTTGGACACAGATAGCGCATTGAAATAAGGAAAAACAAGCGCAAAAATACCCAGTAAAAACAGCGATATCGGGATGAATTTGATACTTGGTTTTTTCATGAACACAAAATACACAACCACCAAAGAAAGCCACAAGGCCAGCAATAGCACAAAATATCTGGCTTCAGTAAAGCCATATTCCAAAATCCGGGTAAAGATGGCTACAAAAAGCAGCACCAGCAAAGGGATCAGCGTATAATAAAAAACCTTGCTGAAGACTTTCACCCACGACTTGGCGCGTTCTTCTTTTAATGGATAAACCAACAACAAAGCTAATATCCCAACTACGGAATAGGCCAATATCAGATAAGTCACCCACCCTTGCGGCAAACTCCACTGAATCAGTATTTTGACTGAATAAAAATACAAAATGACCACATAAATCATCAAGAGCGGAATGAGGATAAACTGGGTGAAAAATTTGAGGGTCACCGGGTAAGTCCCTTCTTTTTCCAAATGCACTAACCCGTCTTCATTAAAAAGCAAAAAGATGAAAGTACTGCCAAAAATGAGTAAAGTGAACAAAGTCTTCAAATAGACATCATTGGGGAAATTCATGAAAAACAATCTATCTACGGCCCAAATCGCCAGCTCTACGCCGCCTGTCAAAACACCTGTAAACACAATGGTGAGAAAGAAATGAACAAATAAATTTTTATTGTATTGCCAAAAACTTTTTTCGGAACTTCCCTTATTGAAATAAGCGGCAAAAGCGACGAATAAATGAGAAAGCACAAAAACCGGCACGAGAATAAAGATGTACATTTCAGTGAAATCTTCCTTTTTTTCCGGAAACACAAAATAAAACCCAATCAAAAACAAGAGCCCGAAAAGCTCTTTAAAATAATAGTTCCCGCTTCTTTGTGTCCACATTTTGAAGCCAAACATCAGGGAAATGCCCAAAGCGGAAACAAAGATTATCTTCGTAATAAAAAACGATCTTTCTTCGGAAGCAGAATTGTCCTGGACGATTCGGATAACCTCAACCGTCATAACCAGAGACATCAATAGTACAAGTGGATAATTAAAAACAACCTTTCGGGCTTTTAGTATGATTTCTTGCGCTTTTAAGTTCAAATCGTTTCGTTTTTATGAATGACCATCAAATTTAAGTAATATTTTAGAAAAAACAGGAACTTTAAAGTTCTTTGAAAGCGGGCATGCGCCAGCTGCTGACATAAATTTAATCACAATGACAGATAATAATTACAAGACTTGGATAGCTGACGACTGCCTTTTCTCAGTGTCCTTTGTGTCTTCTTTGTGCCCTTTGTGGTTAATTTTTTTTAACCTATTATATAAATCAAACGCAATTATTTCTTCATGAGGTTCCCTTGCCCAAGCCTAGTAACTCCGTACCTCAAGCGTAGTAACTCCGTACTTCAAGCCTAGTAACTCCGTACTTCAAGCATAGTAACTCCGTACCCTAAGCCATTCAACCCTTAATATACTCAATGCCTCTTCGCGTTTTAATTCATTTGAAAACGGCCATCTAGAAACAAATATTAAAACATCGATACTGAAATTGATTAATTTAAAGTTGGATAATCTGTATATCCTGCCGCACCAGATGTGTAAAGCGTAGCAAAATCCACCACATTAAGTGCCGCTTCTTTTTCTATTCGCTCTGCAAAATCAGGGTTGGACAGAAAATGACGCCCAAATCCAACCAGATCTGCAAATCCCTTATGCAGCGCTTCTTCACCAGTTTCGGGACTAAGCCCGTTACATAAAATAATGGTTTTGGAAAATGATTCTCGGATAGCTTTAAAAGTAGAATCAGGAATGGGGGCATTCACGCCAATATGGAGGTATGCGATTTGCATTTTGTTCAACTCTTCCGCAAGATAGACATAAGTTTGATGGGTTTCTTCTTCGTTATACTGCGCTAAATCTCCTAATGTAGAGAATGGTGAGAAACGGATCCCGACTTTTTCTTTGCCGATAGCTTCGCTTATGCGCCTGGTTACTTGTAATGTAAATCTTGCACGGTTTTCAATACTGCCGCCATACTCATCGCTGCGGTTGTTTACATTGGGATTTAGGAATTGTTCCAGTAAATAACCATTTGCTCCATGAATTTCTATACCATCAAAACCGGCAGCCATGGCATTCTTGGCAGCAGAAACAAAACCTGAAATGACACTTTCTATACCATCCTGAGATAGCGAAACAGGCTGGTCATGATCCTGCATCCCTTGCGTATCCGTAAAAATTTGACCGGCAGCTTTTATTTCCGATGCGCCCACAAGAGCCGCGCCTTCCGGAAGATTGGCAGTATGTCCGATCCGACCGGTATGCATCAGTTGAAGAAAAATTTTACTGCCACCTTTATGTACCTCATCGGTGACCTGTTTCCATGCATCTACTTGTGGCTGACTAAAAACACCCGGAATTCGGGGATAACCCAAAGCCTGTGGTGCAGGCGCCGTACCTTCTGTTATGATTAAGCCGGCACCCGTACGCTGACTATAATATTCCACCATCAATTGATTCGGCAGGTTGTCAATAGCACGGCTCCGGGTCATGGGCGCCATTACCAAATGATTTTTGATAGTTAGTTCGCCTTTTGCATAAGGCATTAATAATCGTTTCATAATTTGTTACATTTTTAATTTGATGCAACAAAGGTAAAGCGACTTATTTAGGTAAAATAACCCTATATGGCGCATAAATAGTCCTATCCGGCAGTCGAATATTTTTTGGGGGTAATCCCGTAATGTTTTTGAAACAGCCGGCTAAAATGACTGAGGTTCGAAAAGCCAAGCTGATAACCTACTTCAGAAACTGAATATCCCGCTTGCTTCAGTAAAAAGGCCGCTTCTTCCATCCTTATCTTTTGATAATAATCATAGATAGTCGATCCAAAGGTCTGTTTGAACAATTGCTTTAGTTTGGTTTCGCTCATACCGATGCTCGTCGCAAGGGAATGCAGCAAAGGGGGCACGCTAAGGTCTGACAAAATAATATCACGAATTACAAGCAGCTTTTCTGCGTCAGCATTATTAATGGATTTCTGAAAGGTATTTTCCCTTCCTGATAATTTACTCATTAAATGATAGAGTAATTCTTGCACTTTTATTTGTACAAAGAAATTGCTCAATCTGTCATTCATGTTAATGGAGGTGATATTTTTTAAAACCTGCAGGGTTTCAGCGTTCATACTTTCAAAATACAAGAATGAAGAAGTACCGGCAGTCATCGTTTGCAAAATATGATTAGTAGTTTTCCTGCCAATCAACGACGCCAATTTGGAGGAGGTGATACCAATAACTAAATATTGTGTTTCCGTATTTGCCGGGAAACGGATAGTTGAACTTAAATCATTCGTTGTAACTTGGATCGCAGATTCGTTTTTCTGCGAGAATTTCACAGGTTGTTCTTCATTATACAAGAGGTCTATAGGTTGTTCATTATTATAAAAAAAGATACTGATTAAGTCATTGGCTTCAACAGCAGGATGTCTTTTGATAGTAAGGTCTTCTTTAAGCTTATAACGATGAATGAGCAACCTGAAATCATTTCCGAACTCCACTTTTCTTATATACCCATCGCCCATGCTTTCAGGCATCAACAATAAATCGTCGTGTATGGGCACTCTGATCCGCTCCGAGAATCCAGTTATGAAATCAAAATATAGCGAAGCTGTAAATTCAAATATCATTTTCCCATACGATCAATTCATTGTTATTAAAATGCCTTACATAACCTGAGTAAAAACTTATGCGCTCTTGCCAAACGTTGCCACTTTTTCTGAAACAATCCGCTGCCTATTCCCTGTTTTCCCTCAAATCTATCACCACTAGTTGAAGCGCGATTTTCCCGTTCCATTCGTTTTCTTCAATCGTGAAAACAAGGTCGAAAGGCCTGCCGCTACTGACTATCTGGAATTTATCCGCTAAATTAAACCCAATCCCCGAAAGCGCATAATCATCTTCCTGCGCTATGATAAATTTGATGTGTTTTTCTTTTAATAACCTGCTGTAATTTTTCCAGTCCCTTACATTTTTGGTTAAGAAAATTGGTCTTGGGTTAGTAGGGCCAAAAGGTTCCAATTGTTTGATTATTTTAAAAAGATTCGGCGTTATTTCCTTAAACCCGATTTCTGCATCTATTTCAATCGTGGGGGACAAGGAAGTCGGCAAAATCGTTTCAGCCACTGTTGCTTCAAATTTACTTTGAAACGCCTTTAAATTTTCCGGTAACAGCGTCATGCCTGCCGCAAAAAAGTGCCCACCGTAATTTTCCAGTAAATCACCACATTCGTGGATGGCATCATAAATATTGAATCCCGAAACGGAACGGGCAGAGCCGGTTATTATTCCCGCGGATTCCGTCAGGACGATTGTTGGCCGGTAATATTGTTCGATTAACCTCGAAGCCACTATCCCCACAACACCTTTATGCCAGTGCGGTTGAAAAATAACAGTGGATTTCCCTGAGTTCCCAAGTTCATTTTCCGAAAGGATTTTCAAGGCTTCTTCTGTTATGGTATGGTCCACTTCTTTCCGTTCGGTATTGTTTTTATTGAGATGGAGGACTAATTCCCGGGCTTTTTCTTCGTTTTCTTCAACGAAGAACTCGACGGCACTGCTGCCATCGCCCATCCTGCCGGCCGCATTGATCCTTGGCGCAATGATAAATACTAAATCCGAAATAGTAAATACCTTATCTATTGCAGCCGTTTCCCGAATCATTTTTATGGCTAAACACGGTTTTTCGTTGATGCGTTTTAATCCGAAAAAGGCCAATGTACGATTTTCACCATTTAAGGGAACGATATCCGCGGCAATGCTCGTCGCCACCAAATCAAGATATTGTTCAGTAGCTTCTGATGGCAGGTTTTTTGTTTGTGCAATTGCGGAAATGAGTTTATATCCAATGCCACAGCCGCTTAATTCTTTAAAAGGATAACTGCAATCCTTCTGCTTGGGATTGAGGATAGCAAAAGCTTTTGGCAAAATATCTCCCGGCAAATGGTGATCGCAAACAATAACATCAATGCCCTTTTCAAGGGCATAAGCGATTTTGTCGACGGATTTTATACCACAATCCAATGCAATGATCAAACTGCATTCCAGTTCAGCTGCCTTATCGATACCTTGTGTGGAAATGCCGTAACCTTCCCGGTAACGGTGCGGAATGTAAAATTGAAAATTACCTTTGGAGAAAGATTTTTTTAAGAAAGAAAATACGACGGCGACGGCGGTCGTGCCATCCACATCATAATCCCCATAAACCAATATTTTTTCATTCTTTTCGATTGCATTCAAAATCCTGTCCACGGATTTCTGCATCCCCTTCATTAAAAAAGGGTGATGAAGATGATTTAAATCTGGCCTGAAAAAATCTTTGGCTTGTTCATAAGTATGGATGCCGCGATGAACCAATAAGGAGCACAGCTTTTCCTGAATGTTCAGGCTGTTCTTTAAATTTGATTTTAATATTTCATCAGGGATTTTTAGCGCCCAATTTTTTTCCATAATGGCTTTTCCTTGGATAGGTATTATTTTTTTGCACCCGGTAAAACACCGTCAATCGGTGCGCCGCCGTCTTTTAATTTCATGATTGGAATAGCTTCCTTCACGAAAACCCATTTGCCTTTTTCCCAACGCAAACCATCGGTTTGACCCATTGGTATATAAGTGTCTTTTCGTAAAGGGTTATTGATTTCCGAACGCAGGCGGTCAAACATGATCATTTTCCATTCCTCATTATAATTCAGGGTAAAAACTGCCTTTTTATTGTATTCCCAAATCACGCGGTTTTGCGTTTGCAAGCGGCTTTCATTTTCATTGGGCACTACAAAAATAGGAGCACCAAATACAGCTTCGTTTTCATTGAAAGTCAATACATCAAGAATTTTTTTGTTGCTGAAAGTGCCGTCTTTATTGATGCCAAAAAGTGTGTAATATTTTTGTTTGCCTACCTGCACTTCTTTTATGTTGTAATATTCGCAACCATACCAGTGTTTGGCATCAAGCGTAGCAGTCAAAACATCATCACCAAAACGGTCTGCATAATTCAATAAGGGGATTAAGTCGCCACTTTTTAATTGGATAATGCCATAATAACGGCGGATATTTTCGGATGGAGCAATAAGCCAATTGAATATCCGGAAACTTTGATCGTTGGGTTTTAATATATGGATGCTTTGCTCCAATTTAGAGAAAGGAAAAGTAGCGGAGCCTTCCATTTCCAAAGTTTCTTTTAACAATTTTGCAAATTTGAAACTGAAATCCAAACGGTCGTCCGGAATGGGCGTGCGCAACATGGAATCAGCAAGGCTGACCAGTTCGTCTTCATTTTTAGCAATAGTGGCATTGCCGTCTTCCGGAATATTTTTACCAAACAAGCTTGTTGTAAAACAAGACAGCATCAAAAGTGCAAAGAAAGAATAAAAGCGCATAATTCGATTTTAAGTTTTAGGGCTGGTCCAGGAATAAAGATTTAGAGCAAATATAATTATCTTTGTTGAGCTAAACCGCATTCATGAGCAAAATCAATAAAGCTTACCCCTTTTTTACTCAAAAATTGTTACAATGGAATCAAGATGACAATGACCGCTCTTATCCCTGGCGAAATTTGAAGGATCCATATAAAATATGGCTTTCCGAAATTTTATTGCAACAAACGAGGTCGGATCAAGGGCTTGCTTATTATTTGAAATTCACGGAAAAATACAAAGACATTCACCAGCTTGCCGCTGCACCCGACGATGAAGTTTTTTTACTTTGGCAAGGATTGGGCTATTATAACCGTTGTAAAAACTTATTGATTTCCGCAAGGTATATTTCCAAAGAACTGAAGGGCATTTTCCCGGATGATTATGAAGGTTTGTTGAATTTAAAGGGTGTGGGAAGCTATACGGCTTCAGCGATTGCTTCATTTGCTTATGATTTGCCCCACGCAGTTTTGGATGGCAATGTTTATAGGGTTGTGGCAAGGTATTTTGGTGTTTTTTTGCCTATAGACACTCAGGAAGGGAAACAGAAATTCCAACAACTTGCGCAGGAAAATTTGGCAGTAAATGATGCGGCACAATATAACCAGGCGATCATGGATTTTGGCGCTACGGTTTGTAAACCAAAATTACCTTTATGTTCCATTTGCCCGCTTGCGGAATCGTGCTTGGCTTTTAAGCATGATTATATTGCCGAATTGCCTTTTAAATCCAAGAAAATAAAAGTTGTCGACCGATATTTTCATTATTTCTTATTGAAGTTTGAAGAGGAGATATTTCTGCAGCAAAGGAAAGGAAAGGATATTTGGCAAAGTCTATATGAATTGTATCCAATTGAAATAAATGGGGATTTTAAGGAAACAGAAGAGTGGGGCGATTTATCCGGTTTTGTCGTGTTGGCAGAAGAAAATGTTTTTCAATACAAACAACGCTTGACCCACCAGTTGATCCGGACGGATTTTCATGAAATCCAATTGAATTCCAAACCGGAATTCCTTAGTCATGGGACCTGGATCAGTAGAAATAATTTGAAGAATTATTCATTTCCCAAAACTATTCTTTCATTTTTGAGCAGAATGTATTATTTTTAGATTTCAAATGAGTTTTGTATTCAATCATTTATCAGAAAAAAGTAGTTTATGCGTGGAATAAATAAGGTAATTTTGGTAGGTAATATAGGAAAGGATCCAGTGATTCATTATATCGATGGGAATGTCCCGGTTGCGAAATTCCCATTGGCAACGACCGAAACCAGGAAGGACAAAACCGGCAATATGGTGTCCGAAACAGAATGGCATACAATTGTGTTATGGCGTGGACTGGCCAAACTTGCAGAACAATATTTGAAAAAGGGAAGCCTGGTTTATTTGGAAGGGAAATTGCATACCCGTAGCTGGGAAGATAAAAACAATAACTTCCGGTCACAAACAGAAATTATCGGTGATAATTTAGTGATGCTGGACAAGAAAAAGGATCATGATTTATTGGAATGCAGGGATGTGGATTTGAAAGTGCCCAGTGAGGATTGTGAGCATGAAGAGTCCAAAAATAAAGAGGAAATAAATAACGGACCGGATGGCGATTTGTCCTATTGATTAAAAAGAGGTGGTTATTTGCAAAAAAAATAGAAAACAAGTCAGGTAATTTAAATTTATTATGTTCAGAAATTTTTACGGTTTAATTATTGACGCTGCCCCGGTTATCCTTCCGGCGACCAATGCAACTGCGATTATTTTATTGATACTTACTTTGTTGTTTTTGATGGCAATAGCCGCAGGTGCCGAAGTTGCTTTTTTTTCACTCACGATAAAGGACATCAACTACCTCAAAACGAAAAGTAAACCGGGAAGCAAGCAAGCTATCCGCCTTTTGGACAATACGGAATTATTGTTGGCGGCATTGCGCGCCTCTAAATATATATTGTCCATCGCCATCATTATCTCTGCAAATTACCTGATTGAATTACCCAAAATAGAAAACCAATTTTTATCCTTTTTTATTATTTTAGTGATTATTACCTCCCTATTGTTGCTCTTTGGCGAAGTTTTACCTAAAGTGTATGCAAGGGAAAATAATGTAAGGCTGGTTTTATTTGCCGCGCCGATCATTAAGGTATTGTCTGATATTTTTAACCCTGCGGCAGTGCTGTTGCTGGATTCCAAAGAATACCGGCAGCAAAAACGCTTGAAACAATACCAGTTTGAAACCGAAGGGAAAGCTTTTGAAGAAGCTGTGGAGGAAAGCATGGGGCATGCCGCTACCAAGGAAGAGGTGGAGATATTTAAAGGCATTTTGAAATTCGGCAGGATTTCAGTCAAACAAATCATGATCCCTCGATTGGATGCCAGTGCCATCCGTAAAAGCTGGACATTCCCCAAAGTGCGGGAAAAAATGTTGAATGCCGGTTATTCAAGGATGCCGGTTTATGAAAATAGCATCGACGAAGTAGTGGGCATGATATACACCAAAGATTTTTTGGCCTATAATGAAATGGATGATTTTGATTGGGTTACGCTAATCAGGCCGGCCTACTTTGTGCATCAACAAAAGTTGATCGAAGACTTACTTCGTGAATTTCAACAAAAAAGAATCCATTTCGCCATTGTTGTGGACGAGTTTGGCGGCACTTCAGGGATTGTGACCCTTGAAGATATCATGGAAGAAATTGTTGGAGACATTCGGGATGAATTTGATGAAGATGAATTGAATTACCGGAAGATAGATGAGAAAAACTTCATTTTTGACGGTAAAATGCTCATCAATGACATGTGCCGGATAATGGGTATTTCTTTTGAGACTTTTGAAGAGCTGAGAGGGAATAGCGATTCCTTAGCTGGATTAGTTCTAGAGATTGCCGGTAAGTTCCCCACAATCAATGAAAGGGTAAGCTATGGTGATTTCGACTTCACGGTTTTGTCGATTGACAAATTGCGGATCAGCAGGGTGAAAGTGGAGTTGGTTGAAGAAAAGTAAAGAAAGCGAAATGAAGGAGGCTTTTTACAGGTGTAATAACTGAAATAAGGAAGTCAGGGGTGATTGATTGTTTAATTCCTTTCTAGACTTTCAAATTGCTTTCAACATTTAGCTTAAACTGTGGTCATCGGCATCGACTCAATATTTCCCAACTATCATAATAAAATAGAATATGGACAAATCTTGATTGGAAAATTGCTACTACTAAATTTGGAAACTTAAACACTATTTCTGTTCTCGCTCAACATATTCATTACTATATTAATGGAATAAGAAATGTATTTTTAGGGGAAAACTTAGAAATTAGAGATAAATTCAGTTTTGATTTTCCATCAATTGAATCTCAAGGACAGTGGGAATCATTTTTAGAGGAGTTTTGGAAAGACGCTGAAGAATTTGCAGATTTAATTGAAATAATACCTGAAGAAAAACTTTATTATAGTTTTGTGAAGGAGGAATATGGAACTTATTTGAGAAATATTGACGGAATGATTGAACATTGTTATTATCATTTGGGGCAAATTGTATTGATAAAGAAAATTTTTGGCAAATCAAACTCATTAAATAATACTTCATATTAGTTTCCAATCCATAAGTATTGAGTAATTGGTAAACCAATTGAACTGGTCCATATATTCCTTAGAAAGGCTTTATGCGGAATCAAGCCATTTAAAGCAGAGTAATAGCTTGTTGAATACTGTCAAAGTGAGCCAGAAGATTGGAAACGATGCGGGTTTACTTTTTTAATTGTTTTTTCTTTTCTAAATTAAGATAAAGCTGTTCCACCTTATCTCTTGCCCATTGTGTTTTTCTTAAAAATTGAAGACTTGATTTAATCGAAGGATTATTTTTAAAACAATTGACATTAATCTTCATGGCTAATTCTTCCCAACCAAAATGTTCCACTAGCACCTCAAGTATCGTTAATAATTTCACGCCATGTAAGGGATTATTAGGTTGTTCTTCTTGTTGAAAATTTTCTTTATCCATAGATTATGCGCTATTGCATTTAAGTTTTTGTAATATTATGAAAAAAATCGTAATAATGATTAGATAGATTGAGTTCAGCAGCGAAATCACTTTTAAGTTCCATGATTTTTTCACCGTAACCCTCGTCAATAGAAGTCCTTAGCGCATCAATCCAAAAGATTAAACAGTATACCTTATTGAATCACAAAATCAAGGAAATAAACAAAAAAAACGGACAAGTGAAATGAATTCATGCTTGTCCGTTTGTACCACGTACGGGACTCGAACCCGTGATTCCTCCGTGAAAGGGAGGCGTCTTGACCTCTTGACCAACGCGGCGTTTCCGTTTGGATTGCAAAGGTAGGGTTCTTTTTTAATTCACCAAAATAAAAGGGGTATTATTTTTTAAAAATCCTGAAAATATTTTTTGAACATGGAAGAATTTCTTGGGCAAGGCTATCAAAATATATTTTTACCGTATAAAACACAATGCTGCAACTTCAAAAAAAGACCAACCTATATTGGTTGGTCTTTTTTTAACTTCTATCTTTTTGAAGAAGTTATTTATCATCCTCATCCTCAGCTGCATCGATAGCATCGTCTTCGTCTTCTGGATCTTCAATTTCCTCTTCACTTTCTTCTTCGTCAGTAATTTCCACATCGTCCTCAACATCTTCATTGGCTGGTTCTACAACAGGAATGATTGCAATTTCGTCGTTTTCCTCTTCCTCTTCTTCGTCCTGATGCACAATGCGTGCTATTGCCGCAATTTCATCACCTTTATCTAAATTGATGAGTTTGACCCCTTGTGTGGCACGGCCGGCGGCACGGATGCTTTCCACCTTCATGCGGATGGTTAATCCCGATTGGCAGGTTATGATTAAATCGTCACTTGCCCCAACTGCCAATAAGCCAACCAATGGCCCGGTTTTATCCGTAACATTAATGGTTTTTACGCCTTTCCCGCCACGATTGGTAATCCGGTAAGAAAGTTGATAAAGTTGGTCATTGCCTTCTTCGTCCAGAATGATGATTGCTTTTTCTTTCTCTTCTTCAGTTGCGTTTTCTGCTAAGGTTTCCAAAAATTGTGTGCGCTTGCCTAATCCTTTTTCAGATACTACCAAAATTTGTTTGCTCGTATCCTCTTTTGGTAAACAAATCATGCCAACTACCTGATCGTTTTCGTCAGCTAACCTTATTCCGCTTACGCCGATAGCGCCTCGTCCTGTTGCACGCACTTTTTCTTCGTTAAAAGAAATGGCACGACCTGATTTAATCGCCATCATGATATAGCTGCTGCCATCTGTCAGCGCAACATCCAGTAGTTCATCACCTTCGTTGATGGTAATGGCGTTTACACCGTTTTGGCGTGGACGGCTGAATGCTTTTAATGAAGTCTTCTTGATAATCCCTTTTTTGGTACACAATACCACATTGTGGTTGTCCACAAATGTAGTATCATCCTTATCCAATCTCGGAACATCAATAATCACGCGAATTTTATCGTCTCCGGGAAGTTGGATGAGGTTTTGTATCGCCCGTCCTTTTGCATTTTTATCCGTTTCCGGTATTTCATAAACTTTAAGCCAGTAACATCTTCCTTTTTCCGTGAAAAAGAGCAGGGTATGGTGCGTGGAGGCAATGAATAAATGTTTGATGAAATCAGATTCTCTTGCTTTGGCTCCCCGTGACCCTCTGCCACCGCGGCGTTGGGAACGGTATTCGGCAACAGAAGTTCTTTTGATATAACCTAAGTTGGAAACGGTAATCACGACATCCTCTTCTTCAATGAAATCTTCCATACGCATGTCATCGCCAACAAATTGAATTTGAGAACGGCGTACATCGCCAAATTTCTTCTTTACTTCCAAAAGTTCTTCCGTAATGATTTCAAAACGCATGTATTCGTTTGCCAGAATGGATTTATAATGGTTGATGGTTTTCATCAATTCATCATATTCCGCTTTTATTTTGTCAATTTCAAGTCCGGTAAGTGTCCTTAACCGAAGTTCTAATATGGCTTTGGCTTGAATTTCAGAAAGTAAGAATGCGTTGATCAATTCTTCCCTTGCAATATCCGGCGTTTTGCTCTCCCTGATAATTTTAATCGCACGGTCCAAATCATCGGAAGTGCCGATTACTTTCATATAACCTTCTAAAATATGAGCCCTTTTCTCGGCTTCCCTAAGTTCGTATTCCGTTCTTCTTACTACGACTTCGTGCCTGAATTTAATGAATTCGACAATCAAATCCTTCAAGTTCAAAGTGCGTGGCCTGCCGTTCACCAATGCCACATTATTGATGCCATATGAAGTTTGCAGTTCCGTAAATTTGTATAATTGGTTTACGATAACTTGCGCTACGGCATCTTTTTTAATTTCAATTACGATCCGGGTACCGTCTTTATTGGATTCATTGCCCACATTGGTAATGCCTTCTATTACTTTATTATTGACCAAATGACCGATTTTTTCAGTCAAAGCATCACGGCTCACCTGGTAAGGCACATCTGTAATGACGATTTGCTCCCTGTTGTGTTTTGTTGTTTCAAAAGTTACGATACCTCGTAAAACCACCCGTCCGTGCCCTGTATGCATTCCTTTTACAATACCGTCCATACCATAAATGATACCGCCAGTAGGGAAATCGGGAGCTTTGACAAATTTCATCAATTCGTCAATCGTAATGTCATTATTTTCGATATAAGCGATACAGCCATCAATGACTTCGCTTAAATTATGAGGCATCATATTGGTCGCCATACCTACTGCGATACCACTTGAACCATTTACCAAAAGTTGTGGGACTCTTGATGGCAAAACGCTGGGTTCTTGCAGGGAATCATCGAAATTGGAAACGAAATCAACAGTTTCTTTATCAATATCTTCCAGCATGGCTTCGGAGAATTTCTGTAAGCGCGTTTCAGTATAACGCATGGCAGCCGGTCCGTCGCCATCCTGAGACCCAAAGTTACCCTGACCGTCGATCATCATATAACGCATACTCCAGGGTTGCGCCATTCTGACCATCGTGCCATAAACGGAAGAATCACCATGCGGGTGATATTTACCCAAAACTTCCCCAACCACACGAGCAGATTTCTTGTAGGATTTGTTATGGGTCATCCCTAAATCACTCATCGCATAAAGAACACGACGGTGGACAGGTTTTAGCCCATCCCGGACATCAGGCAGCGCACGACCTACGATTACCGACATTGAATAATCAATGTAGGCGGTTTTCATTTGCTCTTCAATGTTTACGGGAATTATCCGGCCATGGTTATGAGGCACTTCGCCTTCATGTTGGCCGTTTTCATTATTGTTTTCGTCCATGCTGTTTTTTGTATAAAAAGTTAGGCAAATGTACGGAAAAAAATCCGCATTTTCAGCTTAAAAACAGGATTGGACCAAATGAGATTTGGATTTATTTGGCCTTGAAATCATTGCTTTAGAAATAACAATTCATAAAATAAACCTTGAATCATCCTGCCGGTTTATTTTGTAATTTTACAGAAAATTTTCAATCATGAAACTTATTCCAATTCTTATGGCATTTTTATTTTTCGGTGCGTCCAAAACTTCGGCTCAAGCCATCCCAAAATCAATCTATGACTTCAAAGTTGAAGGCCTAAATGGACAAACGATTGATTTTTCTAAATTCAAAGGAAAGAAAATCCTTATTGTCAATACCGCTTCCAAATGTGGGAATACACCCCAATACGAAGATTTGGAAAAGTTGTATGAAAGCCACAAAGACAATTTGGTAATAGTTGGTTTTCCTGCCAATAACTTTTTATTTCAGGAACCGGGAAGTAATGCGGAAATAGCGGAATTCTGTCAAAAAAACTACGGTGTAACCTTCCCAATGGCAGAAAAAATCTCTGTAAAAGGAAAATCCATGGCGCCGATTTATCGTTGGTTGACCAATAAAGATTACAACAAATTCCAAAATAGTAGCGTAAAGTGGAATTTTCAAAAATATTTGATTGATGAAAAAGGGGATTTGGTTGCCGTTTTCTCGCCTACTACGCTTCCAATGAGCGAAGAAGTGTTGGATGCCATTAAAAAATAGATTGCAACGCTTTTTTGATTTTATTGAAGCGGTAAATTAACTTTTGAGGTTTTGTTTCGTCTAAGCAGCACTTCATCACAAATCAATTAATAGACCTACTTTACATTATATGTTTCATTGTTCCCTTTTTAGGAATTCCAAATTCTTCAAGCTATCGGTTGTCCCTTCTTTATTTCTTTGCGCTACTTTATTTTCCCTTTCCGGTTGTGGGTCTTCAAAGGCGGAAACGCCCAAAACGGGTACTGCGCCAATTTTACAAGTAGAAGGTTTTTTAGTTACTGAAGCACCCTTGCAATCAACTTATCAAAGTAGCGGAACGCTGTTGCCAAATGAAGAAATCAGTGTCTTTGCCGAAACGCCGGGGCGTATTACGCATATCTATTTTAAAGAAGGCGCATTTGTGAAGAAAGGCACTTTATTGGTTCAATTATATGATGAGGATGTCCGTTCACAATTGCAAAAATTGAAGGCTCAGAAGGGTTTGCAACTGACTACGCAGAAAAGGCAAAATGAATTATTGGAAATCAATGGGATCAGCCGTCAGGAAGTAGATGTAACCCAAACGCAAATTGCATCCATAGATGCGGATATCGCATTGGTGGATGCACAATTAAGGAAATTGAAAATATACGCCCCATTTGATGGTGTTATCGGATTGCGTAATGTAAGTGAAGGTGCCATCGTAAATTCAGCTTCCTTGATTACCACGATCCAGCAAATCAACCCTTTAAAATTGGATTTTGCCCTTCCGGTACAGAATAGCAAACAAGTGAAAGTGGGTAGTGAAGTTACTTTCACTGTTGCGGTTACTAAAGATATCCTTTCCGGAAAAGTTTCCGCCATTCAGCCGGCTGCAGATGCAAGTACGCGTACGATAACAGTACGCGCCATTGTATCTAATTCAAACGGTCATTTAGTCCCAGGTTCTTTTGCGGATGTGTCTATCCCTTTATCCGAAAATAGCCATGCGATTACAATTCCGCCACAAGCTATAATTCCCACGACCAGGGATTCTAAAGTAGCGATTTTAAAAAATGGCAAAGCGGATTTGGTAACCGTAAAAACCGGGATGCGTATGTCGGACAAGGTGGAGGTCACTTCTGGCTTAAATGCAGGCGATACCGTAATCACAACGGGAATTATGCAGGTAAAATCAGGTATGGATGTGAAGATTACCAAGATGATTAATTAGGGAGTTTTTTCCTTCCGCCTTCCGTCATTTCAAATGTAGCGAAGCGGAATCGAGAAGTTTCCTTCTCCTTATGTAATTTCTCAATTTATGAGGAGATGTCTCTACTTCGAGTTTTAGGCTTTGGCTGTTGTTTGGGTTTTGCTCCGCTTCGACCACTGACGATGGGGTAATGATGAGACTTTTAAAATAACTGTTATGGCATACGAATGGATTCGTGCTCAGCAAGACTGTTCCTACGCCAGCACGAATACTAGCACATTCCTCAAATAAAAAAAATGTCCAAGCAATATTGCTAAGACATTTTCCTCCAAAAATAATATTTAAAGAGTATTTATAATACTGTTATTCAGATTAAAGTTTTATACCCTGAAGTGAGCGAATGCTTTGTTGGCATCAGCCATACGATGCACATCTTCTTTTCTTTTGAAAGCCGCACCTTCACCTTTGCTTGCTGCGATGATTTCGTTGGCTAATTTATCGGCCATTGTTTTACCATTGCGTTCGCGGCTGAAACGGATCAGCCATTTCATGCTTAAAGAGATTTTACGATCTGCACGGACTTCAGTAGGGATTTGGAAAGTGGAACCACCAACACGACGGCTGCGTACTTCTACGGCAGGCGTTACATTGACTAATGCTTTTTTCCAGATTTCATAACCGTCTTCGCTTGTAATTTGGCTTACTTTATCAATAGCTGTGTAAAAGATATTGAATGCAGTAGTCTTCTTACCTTCCCACATCATAGTATTTACGAAACGGGTTACTTGTTTATCATTAAACCTTGGATCTGGAGCCAAAGGTAATTTTTTAGCTTGCGCCTTTCTCATATCAAATTCGTTTGAAAAATAGGTTGATTATTTTTTTACTTTTGCTTTCTTTGTACCATATTTAGAACGGCTTTGTTTGCGTTCTTTCACACCTGCGGTATCCAATGCACCACGAACAATATGATAACGAACACCCGGTAAATCTTTCACACGGCCTCCGCGGATTAATACGATAGAGTGTTCTTGTAGATTATGACCTTCTCCGGGGATATAGGCAATAACTTCTATTTTATTGGTCAAACGCACTTTTGCGACTTTACGCAGAGCGGAGTTTGGTTTTTTAGGAGTTGTAGTATATACACGGGTACATACACCACGGCGTTGAGGACAATCGTCCAACGCTGGGGATTTGGATTTCGCTTTAATTACTGTACGTCCTTTACGAACTAACTGTTGTATAGTAGGCATTCGTTTCCTTTAATTTTTTTTTGGAATGCAAAGGTATTGTTTTTTTATCATCAAACAAATTTTTGATAAATTAATTTTTTGGTGATTTTTACTTCCCCTTTGTTTTGGCAAAAGTAGTGTATTTTTCTTGAATGAATTTTGCTAGTTTCATGCTATTTCTATGACATACCCCTTGAAATAATTGCATGAAGGTAAATTCCACAGTATGGGATGGTCGGCTGGCTGATTAATTTTTCCTATAAGTCTTAATTTTTTGCCGCAATCTTTTGCGCAATCTTGAAATAAGGCAATCATCATTTCTTCTGAAATCAAAAAGGAACTGCAAGTGCTGATGAGGATGCCGCCGGTATTTAATAATTTCATTGCCCTCAAATTCAATTCCCTATAACCCAAAAGTGCTTGCGGAATTTTTGCTTTAGATTTTGCCAGGGATGGCGGATCTAAAATTATGACATCAAATTTTGTTTGTTTTAGGGTATTTGATTTCAATAAGTCAAATACATTTCCTTTTATAAATTCACTTTTGTCTGAAAAATTATTTAATTCGGCATTGCTTTTTGCCAATGTTATGGCATGTGTGTCCTGGTCAATCCCAATTACTTTTTTTGCACCATATAATAAGGCGTGCAAACTGCACCAGCCTGAAGCGCAAAACAAGTCTAGAACGGAAGCGTTTTTTATAAAAGGCCGGATTGCCTGTTCAATGGATTTTTGTTCCCAATAGAATCCGGTTTTAGGGCTGTTCTCAATGTCAATGGTGAATTGTAAACTTGTATTTTCAAGAAAAAAAAGGGTAGGGAATGCTTGTGCCGAAAACCCTTTTAAAATCGGTAAATTTTCTATTTTCCGTACGGAATTATCGTTCCGTTCAAAAATTTTATCGGTATTAAAGACCGCCTGAATCGCGGATATGACGGAGGATTTACAAAGTTCCATGCCTAAAGTCAAAGTTTGAAAAACAAGGACATCCCCAAATTTATCAATGATTAACCCGGGTAAATAATCGGATTCCGAATACACAACCCTGCAATTGGTTATGTCGCCCATTTTTTGCCTTAATGCAAATGCATTTTGGATTTTTTCTTTAAAATAAGTAAAGTCAATTTCCTCTTCTTCATTTCGGCTGAGGAAACGGATTTTTATGATGGATGCAGGATTGACATAACCTTTCCCTACAAAAGAACCATTATAAGAGAATACGGAAACAATATCGCCCGCCGCATATTGATCAGGCTCATCGCCAATCTCATTTGCAAATACCCATGGATGGCCATCCGCAATCCGCGATGTTATTTTTTTTCTAAGAAATACCCGTTTCAAATAATTATGATTTATAAACTTACGACTGACAACTTAAGACTTGCGACTTATCATTTACGACTTATTCCTTATCAAATACATTAACCTCAGTGCTAAAACATTGTTGAATTGCTCATTCCTGCCGCCAAACATGCTGTTGTTTTTGCGCACGGAAACTAAGGAATATTCAAATCTTGGACTTAAGAAAAAACCATTCCAGACATGTAGGTTTCCGGTAAGCACAAAACAAAAATCAAATTTCCTGAAAGGTTTCCCCTGTTTTAATTCCACCTGACCTTGTTCCTTTATCGTTTCCTCACTCAAGCCAAGATAGCCGACGGAAAACCCTGCACCAAAGCCGCTTTTTCTGGCACCCCGGTAAATATTTATCTGTATCGGCACTTCGCCATAATGCAACTGGATATTTTGATCGTAAAAATAAGTGTTGAGAATCGGACCTTTACCCCTTGCCCCTTTTTGGGTATAAAGGACTTCCATACTTAATGCAACGGTGGCATCAAAGGGCAGATCCACATCGCCAAATGGTAAATAAAGAATGCCGCCGCCTGTAAATCCGGTTTTGTGGTAACCTTTATAACCATCGCCGTCAACTTGCATAAAGGTGGCGCCGGCAATTAATCCCGCTGTCATTACGCTGTATTCATTATTATAATAACTGGATTGTGCATTGGCGTTTTTAAAGAAAAAACCAAAAATTAAAATTGAAATCAAAGCTATTTTCTTAACTTTATGCAATTGATCGAACATGATAACAAGGAAAGGATTAAACGAAAATAAATGAACTTCAAATATACGCCAAACACTTTAAAAAAGATGGAACAACTTTTTGAAGAGGCCAAATACCGGATCAGGTATGAAAAAGGGCACTTCAATTCAGGTTTTTGCATTTTGGAAGATAAGAAAATAGTCATCATCAATAAATTTTTGGATACCGAAAGTCGGATAAATGCGCTCCATGACATTTTACCTCAATTGGAAATCAGGATAGATGAACTAAGTGGCGAAATGAAAAAATGGCTACAACAGCTGACCGAGGATGAAAATGATGCTTTGCCCATACAAACTCAATTGAATTTACAAAACGATGAAAATTAAATTACTCGGAACGGGGACTTCTCAAGGAGTGCCCATGATCGGTTGTGGATGCGAGGTATGTATTTCCAACAATCCTAAAAATAACCGGTTGCGCTCATCTATTTGGATTCAGGATAGAGAAACGAGCGTCGTAATTGATTCAGGTCCGGATTTTAGATATCAAATGTTGCGGGAAAAAGTGCAAAAGTTGGATGCCATCGTTTTTACGCATAGCCATAAAGATCATATTGCCGGACTGGACGATGTAAGAGCCTTTAATTATTGGCAAAATGAAGCGATTGATATTTACGCAAGTGCTGAAACCCAAATTGCGTTGAAAAGGGAATTCCATTATGTCTTTAGTGGAATTAATTATCCTGGAATTCCGCAATTGTCTTTGCATACAATTGAAAATAACCACCTATTTTCGATAGGTGATTTGAAGTTTATCCCCATAAAAGTGCGGCATCTAAACATGGAAGTTTATGGATTCAGGATTGGTGATTTTTCCTATATAACAGATGCCAACTTTATTGCGCCGGAGGAAATGAATAAATTGGAGGGGACTAAAGTTTTAATTTTAAACGCACTCCGGTTTGAAAAACATATTTCTCACTTTTCCGTTGAGGAAGCCATGGCCATAGCGGAAGAAATTGGGGCTGAAACTACCTATTTCACCCATATCAGTCATCAATTGGGACTGCATGAAGTAGTTGAGAAAAAATTGCCAAAAGGATTTCACCTGGCTTATGATGGATTGGAAATAGAGCTATAATAGCAATAGCCGCAGTCCTTATTTTCTAAAAGGACTGCGGTTTGTTTTATTTTGAAATTTCGGCACCCTCACTTTCGTTCCATAAACGGTCAAGTGCGGTCACTATATATTTATAGGATTTATTTTGATGGTTTTCCTTATCCAAAAAGGAAGTTTCTTGCGTTAAACAAAGGATTTTCCGGCTGTTTTCTAAATTTATTTTTTCATTGGGTTCAAACCGGTAAACCAAATATTTCAATGGTTCCTGGGAGGGGTTATTGACTGACCAATTCAAGAGCGTACCGTCATTATTTTCGGAAATCTTTAAAATCGGTTTTTGAGGCGGGATATTATTAAGCCATGGCATTTTGGGCGGAATGGCGATCGTGCCAAAGTAATTGGTCCTTAAACTGTCTTCTAAAGCTGGACCTATTTTATTGAAATTGGAAATACTGTACATGACCACACCTTCCGCTTTTTCTGCACGCAGCATTTTGATTTGCTTCAGGATTTCATTAGGGCCTGCCCATATTCCAGGTTTGGCATTGACCATTCTATAAACACCTAAGCCAATATATAAATGCCGTTCCCCTTTGTTTTTTTCCCACCAAGGCAATAAAATATCATACGCTGCAACACGATGGCCATTTTCCCAATACAATTGAGGCGCTACATAATCGACCCATTTGTTTTTTATCCATAAACGGACATCTGAATAAAGTTCGTCGTAACAACTGGAGCCATTTGTGGCAGAGCCTTCGGGGTCATTTTTTTGGTTCCGCCAAATACCGAAAGGGCTGACTCCGAATTTTACCCAATATTTTTCTTTTTTGATCAGGTTGTAAATTTGGGAAACAAATAAATTGACATTGTTCCTGCGCCAATCCGCCAAATCCAATCCATTATTGTACTTATTAAAAGTTGCCTTATCGTTGAATTGCTGCCCGGCAATCCTATAAGGATAAAAATAATCGTCAATATGAACACCATCAATATCATACCTTTTGACAACATCCATGATGACTTTTAAGATGTAATTCCTTGCTTCAGGGTTTCCAGGGTCAAAATAAGATTTGCCGCCATAAGGGATAACCCATTCGGGATGTTGTCTTGTAGCATGATTTTCCGGGTTCGGATTGCTGTTGCTGTTGACCAAAGCCCTATAGGGATTGAACCATGCATGAAATTCCATATTCCTCTTATGCGTTTCCCTGATCATAAACGATAAAGGATCGTATTTGGGAAAAGGTGCCTGACCTTGTTTTCCGGACAAATAAACACTCCATGGTTCATATTCAGAAGCGTAAAAAGCGTCTGCCGCCGGGCGAACCTGAACGATAACCGCGTTGAAGCCCGTGGATTGCAAAAAATCAAGATAGTTGACAAATTCTTGCTGCTGTTGCTGAGCCGAAAGTCCTCTTTTTGAAGGCCAGTCAATGTTGCCCACCGTCGCTATCCAAACTGCACGAAATTCCCGCTTAGGTGGATTGAGTGAATAGGTATCTTGGGCAAAAACAGTAAACGAAAAGGATAAAAATAAAAATATGGATAAAAATTTCAACGCAATGGTATTTATGAAAAGCAAAGATAAGTAATGCCATAAATGTAAAAACAATAAACCTCTTCTTTTTGAAACTTAGCTTTTGGCATACAAATACATGATAAAACATAAAACCATTGTGATTACGGCAATGAAAACCGGCAGTACCACCCGCCATAGATGTTGCTTTTTTTTGTTTATCATCGCTTCATCAATTAACTGTAATAAATGTTTATCCTGATTTGCCAAAAGCGTTAACTCAGGTATTATTTGGCTGAAAAATTCAAGTTCCAAAAATCCCGCAATCTTTAAGACTTGCTGAAAGAATGCATTTAAATGGCCCTTGCTGTTTTCAGACAAGATGATGGCCATGTTATTCGTGGAAAACAAAAATTTCAAATAATGTACAATCAACTCTTTGTTGATGGATATCCCGCGTGAAACGTGAATTATGGAAGTTAATTGATTCAATTCTTTTTGGATGGATGCTGCTGAAATCGGCATTTGCCCAGAATAAGAACCCTGCCCTGTTCTGGAACGCTCCCGGTCATATACTCTTTTAGAAATAGGATTGGATAATACGGAATAAGCCTCCTGGATTTCAATAAAATAAGAAGACACTATTTCGTTACCCTGATTTTTATCAGGATGATAAGTATGTGCCAATGCCCGGTAGGATTTCTTGATGTCCTCCGCTTTTGCATTTTTATGCACTTTTAATATTTGATAATAATCTTTGATGGGAAACAAAATTAGTGAAAACAATCAAATTCCCATTTGGTTAAAAGAATAAAATTTGCAAACCGAAGTGCAAGTATTCGCCAATATTTTATATGAAACGGTGATTCCAGTATTAAAAGAAACTTTTTGGAGTGTTACTGAAAAACGAATACATGATTTATTAACATTCAATTACGCGTTTAATTAAAAAATATCCCGTACATTACACTGCATTAAGCGTTCAGCGTTGGCGTTATTGTTTAACCTTTTAAAAGTAAAAAACATGATAAAAACAAAAGATTTCAATCAGTTGCTTATCGAGAACACTAATTTTTTAGAACCGTTCTCTTTTTCACTTACAAATGACGAAGACGAAGCCAAGGATTTAGTTCAAGATACCATTTACAGGGCATTAGTAAATCAGGAAAAATACCAGGACGGCTCCAATATCCGGGCGTGGCTATTTACAATAATGCGTAATATTTTTATCAATAATTACCGCAGGAAAAAGAAATTTGCAAAAGTCAGCACAGAAGCACCAACCGATTACTTTTTATACCAAACCAATAAGTTTGCAAAAAATGATGGTATGATGCAATCGGGATTACGGGAAATAAAAAATGCCATTGATCGCTTGCCCTCCATTTTCCGGCTTTCTTTCGAGATGCATTATTTAGGATATAAATATCAGGAAATTGCGGATACGCTCAAAGAACCCTTGGGCACCATAAAAAGCAGGATTCACTTTGCCCGGAAAATGCTTTCCAAACAACTGGTCAGATATTAAACCAATAAAAAAAAGAGCCGCTCAGTTTGGGTGGCTTTTTGATTTAAAATGCACTATTTTTGCCTGTAATATTAAAAACCTGAAATTTTTTATGAAATCGTTATCTGTATTGCCGCTTATCTTATTCGCATTCTTATTGTCTGCCTGTTCCGGTAGTTACACCTTCGAAGCGAGCAGTTTGGATAAATTGAATACCGATTTAAAAACAAAATTTGGGGAGGACGCTTGGTACACAAGTATTGTATTGAAAAATAATAGTTCCGGAAAAAACATCGTTACCGTGGATGTTACCAAAGATCCCAATTCATTAAGACAAGCGCAGTGGGTTTTGAGGGGCGAATGGGAAAAAAGTTCGGACATAAGCTTGAGGATTGATAATGGCAAGCCTGAAGATTACATGTTTCAATTAGATAAGGAAGTGAGTTTTAAAATGATCGGTAAATTAATCCAACAATCTATCGACCAATTGAAAAATGAAGAAAATATCGTGGATGCCACTGTTCAAACAGCTTCTGCAATAACTAAAAACGAAATCAGCAACAAACAAAGCGGTGTATTATATACCATCAGTCTGCACTCTGCCGCAAAAGATAAAAGCTATAGTTTCGTGTATAATTTGGATGGCAGCTTAAAGGATTTCAATAAATAATTATAAGTTTTGAACCAGCGGGATTACAAGATTGTAAACCTCTGACTAAGCAGGATTCAATTCAAAAGATTATCATACTAAAAAGTATGATAATCATACTTTTTATTTATTTCCTAAAAGAGTTGGGTGTAACACCGGTTACCCGTTTGAAGTAATTGTTGAAATAGGTTGGGTATTCAAAACCCAGTCCGTAGGCAATGTCTGCCACGCTCCAATTGGTATATTGCAAAAGTGCTTTCGCCTCTGCGGCAATGCGCTCTGCTATATGTACAGATATTGGCTTACCCGTAATTTCCTTTACTGACCGATTGAGATAGTTTACATGTATGGCGAGGCTTCCCGCAAAGCCCTGGGCGGTTCTTAACCTGAGTGGTTCTTCTGTGTTATCTATTGGGAATTGCCTTTCCAATAATTCCATAAATAAATAGGTGATCCTCGTAGCTGCATTTTTGGGACTTGGCCCTTTTTGTGGTTGAATCCGCAATGCTTCGTGAATGATGAGCTCCAGGCAGCTTTTGAGCAGTGCGTCCTTGTGATCATAATCGGCGTTATGTACAGATAGCATCTTCTGGTAAAGACCTGTCAAAAACAATGCCTGTTCCCTGTTAAGCCGAATTACAGGTATGCCGTCAACACGAAATAAAGGGGAGTTTTGCAAAAGCTCCATCCGCGTTCTGCCCGAGATGAAAGCTTCGGTAAAAAGACAAGCATAGTCCCTTCTTTCCATGGAATGCTGAACAACGGAGTGGGGTACATGTGGGTTGGCGAAAAACAAGAAGGTGCCATTCATTTCAATCGTTTGGTCACCATAGCAGATGGTCATATCACTTGTAACAAGAACTATTTTATAAAAATCCCGTCTGCCCTGGGAATGCGTGGTATTTGAAGATCCACTGATTTCGTGGACTTTAAAACCTTTCAGTTTTAAATCTGTAATATTAAAGGCGGGAATTTCGGGCATGGTATTAAAACTCCTTGTGCAAAGTTAATAAAATCAAACCTTGATTGGTAATATCCAACTTTAATTCCTGTTTTGCTGAGCACTGAAATCAGGATTCCTGATCATTACCACGAAAGGCCACTCTGGTCTTAGCGAGACGCAAAGATTGTTATGACTAAACCAAGCCTTATGTGGATTATTTTCAGGCAGCCTGAAAATAATCCACATAAGGCTTCTGATTTTTCACGACAGCCGCCACTCTTAACAATATTTTATTTTTAATCG
>Ga0160467_100120_pt1 | contig 109702 bp, 98 predicted proteins | sample HID1972I_E11MG_FD_108221 | JGI IMG/M metagenome (GOLD analysis project Ga0160467, IMG submission 108221) | Enriched pill bug-associated microbial communities from UW Madison campus, WI, USA - HID1972I_E11 MG | ecosystem: Host-associated > Arthropoda: Insects > Digestive system > Unclassified ... | reverse complement strand
TAAGAACAAGATAGAGCGATGGAATCCAGGTACCGAATTGTAAGCGTTTTTTTCCCGAATCTTCCCGAATAAAGCAGAATTTTCACAAAAAACGAATGCAATGCTCAGCTGGAATATCTTTTAGATAGCTCTGTTTCTTTTTTGGGAACAAGATAGAGCGGCTCGCGGCACATGTCGATTTTTATCCGTTTTTCGTCAAAATTTTATGGATTTTGGAAAATTTGATGATATAAGAGACTGGATGCTTAAGCTGGATATCCTTTATATGGCAGCATATAGGTTCAGATGAAAGACAGTAAAAAGTCCGACTTTCGGTTGCTACAGTCGGACTTATCACGGAATAAAGGGTGCCTATTATTGGCTGCATATAATTGTTGTCTTTGCTTTAGAAAAGACAAGTGCCTTTAACTATCGATGATAATTAAAGGCACTTCTATCTTTAGTTATGGGTTTTAACAACTGTACGGTTATCCTTTAAACGCAACAAGAGCCTTAGATATTCTCAAAATGGCCTCTTCCTCTCCAATCACTTTAGTAATATCAAAAACTGCAGGGCCGAACTTGCCGCCAACGAGCATAATGCGATAAGGAAGCATCACATCACCTACTTTCAATCCTTTTTCCTGAGCGAGCTGCTTAAACGCTGCCTCCAGCTCCGCCGAAGAAAGACTTGATCCAGACGCGAGCAAGACCGAGAATGCTTTAAAGAAATCTTCTTTTTGTTCTGACCACTTCGGTTGAACCGAATTAAGATCATACTCTGCCGGTGCACGGAAAAAATATCCCGCCTGTTGAACGAAATCAGTTATAAATGTGCAGCGATCTTTAACCAAGTCGATAACGGAAAGAGCTTTATCCTCAGCTGCTTTGATATCCTCCCGAGAAAAGAGCTTCGAAACTTCAGGATATAGTTTATCTGCGGAAGTCTTTTTGATCCATTCAGCACTAAACCATTTTGCCTTCTCATAGTTAAACTTCGCTCCTGCTTTGCTCACATGTTCCAGGCTAAACTTTTCGATCAACTCTTCCAGACTGAATAGCTCCTGCTCGGTGCCATCATTCCAGCCCAGCATAGCCAGCATATTGATAAACGCTTCCGGCATAAAGCCGATCTCACGAAACCCTGGCGTTACTTCTGCTGTCGCTGGATCCGTCCAATTCATTGCATAAACCGGGAAACCAAGCCTTGCTCCATCGCGTTTGCTTAGCTTACCGTTTCCGTCGGGCTTTAGAATAAGTGGAAGGTGTGCCCATTTGGGCATTTCGTCTTCCCATCCCAGATATTTCCATAAAAGCAAATGAACGGGAGCTGACGGAAGCCATTCTTCGCCACGGAAAGCGTGGGTAATCTTCATCAAATAATCATCGACCACTACCGCTAGATGGTAGGTAGGCATCCCGTCGGCCTTCAACAGCACTTTGTCGTCTGAAAGGCTGGCATCGAAAGTAACGTCGCCTCTGATCAGATCAATGAATGAGATCGTTTCTCCTTCTGGGATCTTGATCCGGATAACGTAGGGGGCGCCACTATCCAGCAATTGCTTAACTTCCTCCTGTTGCAGGGAAATAGAGTTTTTCATTTCCTGACGGTATGCATGACCGTACTGGAAGTTAGGTATTTCTTTTCGCTTGGCTTCCAGCTCGGCGGAGGTATCGAATGCATAATAAGCATAGCCTTCCTGAACTAATCTTTCCGCGTATTCGCGATACAGGGGCTTGCGTTCGCTTTGACGGTAAGGGCCATAAGGACCTCCTGCTAGCGGACTCTCATCTGCATGAAACCCACACCATTCCAGGCAATCAGCGATATATTGTTCAGCTCCCTCTACGTATCTGCTTTGGTCAGTATCTTCAATTCTCAGAATAAATTCACCACCATGCTTTTTAGCGAAAAGATAGTTAAATAAAACTGTACGTACACCTCCGAGGTGCAAACCTCCTGTTGGGCTGGGAGCAAAACGTACCCTTACGTTATCCGTCATAATTTCTAATTAAAACGCAAAGATACGCTTCCTCCGCTTTATACAAACAGCCCCTTCCGTTTCGCTTTACCGATGGTCATGTAAGTGCCTTATTTTAAATTTCATGATGCTTTAATAAGCAAATGTTTCTATTTTTGCCTACCTTTTCTATAGATTTACCGATTGTTGGTAAAGCGGAGAGGCAATAGAATAGAAAATGTCAGAGATTCTGGAAAATAAAGTACAAGAGCTAGCAGCGGTTGCATCGAAATTGTCACCGCAGGAAGGCTTGGCTTTGCTAGCTAAACAGTTTGAGGGGAAGATTATTTTTTCAACCAGTTTCAGCTGGGAGGATCAGGCAATTGCTCATATGATCTTGAGCCAGTCCTTGCCTGTAAAGATATTTACGCTCGACACCGGCCGCATGTTTAACGAAACATACTATGTATGGAGCCGCACAAACGAGCAGTACAACACGAGGATCGAAGCGTACTACCCTAACCAGGAAGAGATTCAGAACTTCGTAAGCCTTAAGGGTCCAAACTCTTTCTATGAATCTGTAGATAACCGTAAATCATGCTGCTTTATCAGGAAGGTTGAACCCCTCCGTAGAGCTCTTGCTGGGCATTCGCTCTGGATTACAGGTCTGAGGGCCGAGCATTCACCCGACCGTGGCGATCTCCCTGAAATAGAATGGGATGAGACCAATAAGATCATTAAGTATCACCCTCTGCTTCACTGGGCAACAGATGAAGTCCGTGCTTTTATCAATCAGCACGGTATTCCATATAATACTCTTCATGACAAAGGTTTTGTCAGCATTGGATGTGCTCCATGTACCCGGGCTATCCAGCCTGGAGATGACTTCAGAGCTGGCAGATGGTGGTGGGAAGACAGAACGAATAAAGAATGTGGCCTTCACGCCCATTCATAATATAAAAATATAGTTTTTATGCCGCAACATACATTGGATTATCTTGACCTGCTGGAAGCGGAGTCTATACACATTATGCGCGAGGTAGCGGGTCAGTTTGAACGACCTGCACTTTTATTTTCTGGTGGTAAAGATTCTATTACCCTTGTACAATTAGCTCTTAAAGCTTTTAAGCCAGGAAAAATTCCTTTTCCATTGGTTCACATTGATACGGGTCATAACTTTCCGGAGGCGTTGGAATACCGTGACAGGATTGCGGAACAATATGGTGCTAAACTGATTGTGAGAAAAGTGGAAGACACGATCAAAGCTAGAGGACTTAAAGAACCGTCAGGCAAGTTTGCGTCCCGCAATGCACTGCAATCATACACCCTGCTGGACACCATCGAAGAATTCGGCTTTGATGCATGTATAGGCGGAGCGCGCCGGGACGAAGAGAAGGCCCGGGCTAAGGAACGTATCTTTTCGGTAAGGGACGAATTCGGACAATGGGATCCTAAGAAGCAGCGCCCTGAGTTATGGAACCTGTACAACGGCAAAATTGCGCTTGGAGAGAATGTTCGGGTATTTCCGATCAGTAACTGGGTGGAGCTTGATGTTTGGAACTATATCAAACGTGAAGGCATAGAGCTCCCGTCTATCTACTTTACACATGAGCGGGAAGTGATTGTCCACAATGAGCACCTTGTTGCGCTTTCTGATTTTATCCGTGTAGATGAGGGCGACGTAATTGTAAAGAAAAACGTCAGATATCGTACGGTTGGAGATATGACCTGTACAGCAGCTGTTGAATCAACGGCATCTACAATTGATGATATCATCGCTGAAATTCATCGCACTAATATTAGTGAGAGGGGCGAAACGCGGATCGATGATCAGGTTTCTGAGGCTGCGATGGAAGATCGCAAAAAGAATGGTTACTTCTAAATCGTTCTGAAACGAATTGCTCTTTTGCTGAGCTTAACAATCATGATATGGTAGATGCCTGGCGTTTACCGGTTAAGAAAGAATAAAAACTAAATGGATTTACTGCGATTTATAACAGCTGGTAGCGTTGATGACGGAAAAAGCACCCTGATTGGGAGGCTTTTATATGATACGGATTCGATAAAGGTTGACCAGCTTGAAACGATTCAGAAACAGAGTAAGAATAAGTCTGAAGGTGAAATTGACCTTGCACTTTTTACAGACGGCCTGCGTGCTGAGAGAGAACAGGGCATTACTATTGACGTAGCATATAAGTATTTTAATACGGAGAAAAGAAAATTCATCATTGCGGATGCTCCGGGTCATATTCAGTACACCCGTAATATGGTTACAGGTGCGTCTAACTCTGACCTCATCATTATACTGGTGGATGCCCGCCTCGGTGTGATTGAGCAGACTCGTCGGCATACCATTCTTGCCTCTCTTCTGCAGCTTCCGCATGTGGTGGTTACCATCAACAAAATGGATATGGTGGACTTCTCTCAGGAAGTGTACGATTCTATAGTTGCAGAATATTCAAAAATGGCTGAATCGCTGAAAATCAAGGATGTGAAGTTCATTCCGATCAGTGCGTTAAATGGCGACAATATTGTTAACCCTTCGGCTAATACCCCCTGGTTTAAAGGCGAAACTTTGCTTCATCTGCTGGAGAATGTAAACGTGGCACAGGATATAAACTATGATGAATCACGGTTTCCTGTCCAGTATGTAATTCGCCCGCAGTCTGATGATCTGCACGATTATCGCGGCTATGCAGGAAAGGTACTTAGCGGCACTTATAAAAAAGGAGACCGCGTGACAATCCTTCCGGATGGCATCGATTCGGTTATTGAGGCCGTGGAGGTTCATGGAGAGGAAGTTGGAGAAGCGTTTGCTCCGCAAAGTGCCGTGATCAGGCTTAAGGATGATATTGATATTAACCGCGGCGATCTGATGATCAAGCAATCGGATATTATTAAAGTATCTCAGGATCTGCAGGCGACTATCTGCTGGATGGATAGCAGACCGTTGGTGAAGGGTAATAAATACCTTTTGCAGGTTCAGAGCAAGCGTGTGAGATGTGTAATTAAGGAGATCAATTATAAGATCGATGTGAATACCCTGGAACGCCATGAAGATTTTGACCAGGTTGGCTTAAATGACGTGGTGAACGTAACGATCAAGACGGCATCTCCCATTGCTTATGATAGCTATAATACGCTTAGGGCGAACGGTGGCGCAATTCTTATTGACGAAACCGCCCATACTACTGTTGCCGGTTGTATGCTTCAATAAGCATCTTAGATATCATTTTATTCGTTAGATTTATATAGGCGAATAATATGGATGCTTCAGACGCGAATTATACCGGACTGATCGCTAAGATCGATGAGTTCATACGTAAATACTATTTGAATAAAATAGTGCGTGGATCATTATATCTCGTAGCCGCTCTCCTGACCGGCTATATCTTCGTTACTATTTCAGAATATTTTGGAAACTTCAGCCCGTTTATACGGGCTGTTTTTTTCTATAGCTTTATACTCCTTCAAGTAGGTGTATTCCTGCGTTTTCTTCTGATACCCATTATGGGATATTTCCGGCTTGGCAAACGGATCGACCATAATCAGGCCTCTTTCATTATTGGCAAACACTTCCCTAATGTTAAGGATAAGCTCGTTAACGCGCTTCAATTAAAGGAATTGGCTGGGAGATCTCCGGAATCCAATGCTATAATAGAATCGGCTATAAACCAAAAGATTGCAGAACTTAAGCCGGTGCCGTTTCAGTCGGCCATACGCATCGGGGAAAACCGTAAGTATCTCCGGTATGCGCTTCCTCCGCTTTTTGTGATTATTTTACTTGCTTTAACAGCCCCGTATATATTAAGTGAGGGAACTGAAAGGATTATACATTACAAAAAGCCCTATGAAAAAAAGGCTCCTTTTCGCTTTGTTGTAGTGAATGAAGATAGGTCCGCTTTGCAGGGTGAAGACTTTACTGTGCATCTTAAACTGATAGGAAATGAGGTTCCAGATGCGGTGTATCTGGAAGACGGGGTAAACACGTTTAAGATCGAAAAAGAAAATACCGTCAACTTTAAGCACACGTTTAAAAACATCCAGAAGACGAAGGCTATACGCTTTAAAGGAGGCGACTTCATTTCGGAGCCTTTCATTATTGAGGTGCGACAGCGTCCAACCTTAACTGCGGCGCAGGTCGATCTTATCTTTCCCGGATATCTGAACAAGAAGAACGAAAGGAAAAATAGTTTAAGTGATCTGACGGTGCCTTCAGGTACGCGCATCGTTTATAGAATTATTGCTGATCATACATCAGGTCTGGCGGTATCCCAGGAGGAAGGCAACCTTCAGGGGTTTGAGAGAAAGAACGACTCTACGTACCAGTTTTCGTTAACTGCGACGAAATCTACCAATCTGAAGTTCCTGCCAAAAGATAACGATATACAGGATGCAGGCCTTGTTAATTTCAGGATAAATGTTGTTCCGGACGAAGCTCCATCCATTCAGATTATTGAACGAAAAGATTCGCTTGATAAACAGATGTCGTTTTTCATAGGACAGGTTAACGATGATCATGGGTTCACAGATTTGCAGCTGATGTACCGTGTTCGGGAAGGCTCGAAAATACTGCCTCTTCGCTCGAAACCTATTGCTATTGATCGACGGGCGGTTCAGCAATCTTTCTTTCAGAGCGTAACCGCGTCTGATTTTAAGCTTGAGCCGGGACAGGATCTTGAATTCTACTTCGAAGTCCGGGATAATGATGCTACCAGCGGGTTGAAGAGCTCAAGAACGGAGACTATGCGAATAGCCCGTCCCTCCGTCAGCGCAACCGTGAAGCAGGTGGAGCAGTCGCATCGGATCACAGAAGCGAAGCTCAAGCAAGCGATCATCGGGGCTGCGGCTATTGAGTCGGAAGCCAAGCGTTTGAACAAAGACTTGATTAATGAAAGAGAGCTGTCTTTTTCTCAGAAAAAACAGGTAGCAGATCTGCTTCAGAAGCAGAAAGATCTTGAGCAACTGGTCAGAGAGACGAAGGAAGAAAGCCAGAAGAACCGGATGAACCAGAAGGACCTTTACGAAGATGCGGATGCTATGATGGCGAAGCAACAGCAACTCGAGAAGCTTTTGGACCACGTGCTGGATGATAAGACGCAGGCACTTTTAAAAGACATTGAGAAAATGCTTCAGGAAAATCAGAAAGCTGGGACGCAACAAGAGATAAGCAAAATGCAAACGGGCAGTAAGGAGCTTCAGAAGGAGCTTGACCGCATCCTGGAGCTTTATAAACAGCTGGAGTTCGAACAGAAGCTCGCACGCACTCTTGATGAACTAAAAAGGACGGCGGCGGAGCAGAAGAAGCTTGCTACAGAGATTTCGAGGGAAGCGGCGGACAAGGGAGAAACGCTTCGACGCCAGCAGGCGCTATCGGAGAAATTTAAGAATATCAGGAAAGATTTAGCTTCTCTGGAAGAGAAGAACAGCGGGTTAGAACGTGGCCGTCCTTTCGATCAGTCGGCTGCAAAACAAGAGGCTATCGTCAAGGCGCAGACACAGAGTGAGAAATCTCTTGCTAATGCTAATATGTCCCGGGCTCAGAAAGACATGGAGTCGGCGGCGGCGGAAATGTCGGAGCTATCTTCCAGCTTGGAAAAGGCAAAAAATGGTAGTCAGACAGCCGAGAACAGGGTAAAAATGAGGACGCTTAACCAAATTCTGGACAATCTGCTGAAGTCTTCGTTTGATCAGGAAAAATTGCTGAAGTCGGTTAGGGCTAGTCAGCCTAACGACCCTCTTTTTGCATCATACACCCAAACGCAAATGCAGATCAAGGATAACATGAAAACTATCGGTGACAGCCTCTATGCCTTGAGTCGGGTTCTCCCTCAGATAGAATCCACTGTAAACATGGAAGTTGGAAATGTTGGTGGTTATATTAACTCTTCACTGGAAGGGTTGGCTGAGCGCAGGTTAAACGAGGTTGTAAAGTTTCAGCAAGGAGCAATGACATCGATGAACAACCTCGCTTTGTTGATTGGTGAAATTAGAGAACAGCTTGAAAGAGCTATGAAAAACGCATCAGGACAGGGCCAGGGTCAGCAGAAAAATCTTTCTCAATTAATACAACAGCAGGATGTGTTAAATGAGAATATGCAAAAAGCCAGGGAGCAGCTAAAACAAAATGGGCAGCAAAATGGTAAACAAAGGGGGGAATATGCTCTGTCTGAAAAAATGGTCAGAATGGCCCGTGAGCAGAATCTGATAAGACGTGCATTGGAAGACTTTACTAAGAATTTGATGACAGAGGGCGTGAGAGAATTGGGAAATCTGCAGAAATTAGCAAAAGATATGGAACAAAGCGAGACAGAGCTCGTAAACAAGAAAATTCAACTTGAAACAATGAACAGGCAAAAGGATATTTTGGCCCGACTGTTGCAAGCAGACAAGTCCGACAGGGAACGTGAGCTGGACGATAAACGTGAAAGCAGACAAGGTGCGGACTTTTCACCTGGCGCTATTCCTATATTAAAACAATTGGAAAAGATTAAAGCAAGAGAAACGGATTATCTTAAAACTGTTCCGCCCGGACTTAACTCTTTTTATCAATTGAAAGTTGGTGATTATTTTAGATCTTTAACATCAAAACAGTGAATATGACAACTAATTGGGTAGATAACTCGGATAATTCCGTTCTTTATACTTTACAGTTGCCTTCAAAGTTGGAAAGTATAACTATTCTCGAAAATTTTATTGACACCATTCAAGAGGAGAATAGCATCCCCGAAAATGTTTATGCCAATATGTTGACTTGTTTGAATGAGGTTGTAATCAATTCCATTATCCACGGCAATAAACAGGACGAGTCTAAGAAAGTATATATTAATCTTGAAATAGTCGACAAAAAGGAACTTCAATTTACCATCACTGATGAGGGTGAAGGATTCGATTATAATAATCTTCCTGACCCAACTGCTCCAGACAACCTTGAGAACCTTTCGGGCAGAGGAATCTTTATTGTTAAGCACCTGGCAGACCAATGCATTTTTAATATGACTGGAAACCAAATAGAATTACATTTCAAGATCTAATGGCCAAAGAGAGTATCCTTTTTCATTCTGAGGGAATTCCCTTTGTACTTAAACAAAAAGGCGAAATCCGGAAATGGATCAGAGCCACTATTGCTAACGAGAACCAGCTTTGCGGAGACCTGTCTTTTATTTTCTGCAGTGATGATTATCTCCTTGAGATGAATATTCAATACCTGAACCATGATACGCTTACAGATATCATCACCTTCGACAATAGTGAAGAGGAAGGATTGATAGAGGGCGATATCTTCATCAGTATAGATCGCATCAGAGATAACGCATCCCGCTTTAATACTTCTGAACGTGATGAACTACATCGCGTTATTATACATGGCATTCTACACCTGTTAGGCTACAAGGATAAGGGCAAAGAGCATAAGGCAAACATGACTGCGAAAGAGAACCAATACCTTGAAGCCAGAACATTCTAAGTCCTTTCATTTACTGACCTTTCTGTTATAGAAAAGCATGTTTTATTTGCTTATTTTTGCAAATTAAGCGTCGACTTTGAAAAAAGCTATTGTTATAGGAGCCAGTGGCCTGATAGGGTCAAACCTGATCCGTTTGCTGTTATTAGACAATGGCATTGGAGAGGTTGTTGCGCTAGTGCGAAAGCCCCTGAATACACAACATAAAAAACTCACTCAGTACGTTGTGAGCTTCGATGATGAAAAATCTTATTCGAAATATGTTTGCGGTGACGTCTTCTATTGTTGCCTTGGAACTACCAGGTCAAAGACACCCGACCCGGCTGCTTACAGACGAGTTGACTTTGAATATCCTCTCGATTTTGCGAAGATTGCTTTGGCACAGGGTATAAGTCAATATCATCTCGTTTCCGCATTAGGCGCTGATAGTCAATCTTTTATAACTTATAACAAGTTAAAGGGCGAGTTAGAAGATGCGTTGAAACGCTTGAAATTCAAGTGTTTGTGTATTTATCAGCCTTCCTTACTGGATGGATCCAGAGAAGAGTCAAGGCCGGCTGAAAAATTAGGAATATTTGTGATGCGGGGCCTTAACCCATTACTCGTAGGATCGCTTAGAAAATACAGGAGCATTAAAGCTAGTGCCGTAGCGCAAGCTATGGTTACCAATACACATAAGAATCTTGATGGAGTGCATGTATATACTTCAGACAAGATTAAAGCAATAATATGAGCATTTTATCAGGAGAACAGTTAAGCCATGTATTTAACGATACATGGTTATTTAAGGATCTTACGTTTGGAATAGCGAAAGGACAAAGGGTATCGTTGGTTGGTATCAACGGATCTGGAAAGTCGACTCTTTTAAAGATTCTGGCGGAAAAGATTGCACCTAAAGAAGGAAAGGTTGTAAAGGAACGAGGCTTGCATATAGGGTACCTGGAACAGGATCCTGACTTCACCGGACAGAATACGATATCTGATTATATATATAGTTTGGATAATGTGCAGCAACAGGTCATCAGGCAATATGAGAAGCTCATTGAAGAGGAACATCCGGATCCAAAGGAGTTGGAGCGCTTGATCGATCAGCTCAGCGAACTCGACGCCTGGGAATACGAACATCAGATAAAAACTATTCTACAGCGCTTGTCTATCGATGACCACCAGCAGGAAATTAAAAGCCTGTCAGGGGGACAGCGAAAACGACTTGCACTGGCAAAGCTTCTGATCGACAATCCAGACGTTTATATATTGGACGAGCCTACTAACCATTTGGATATTGAAATGATTGAATGGCTGGAGAGCTTCCTGACTACTGGTCATAAGACAGTATTAATGGTAACCCATGACAGGTATTTCCTTGACAATGTATGTAACCAGATAATTGAATTGGATAAGCAAAAGCTCTTCAATTATAATGGTAAGTACAGTTACTATCTGGAGAAAAAATCTGAGCGAGAGGCGGAGGACGCATCATCTTTACAAAAGAATCGCAATCTTTTAAAGAAGGAGCTCGAATGGATGAGACGGATGCCTCAGGCCAGGGCTACAAAATCTAAAGCGCGTATTGACGCCTTTTACGACTTAGAGGCGAAGACTAAAACAACCCAAAGTCAAAAGGTGGAACTCAGCACGTCAGTATCTCGTCAGGGCAATAAGATCATTGAGATACATAACGTAAAGAAAGGGTTTAAAGACAAAGTTCTCATCGAAGATTTTAGCTACACCTTTAAAAAGGGTGACAAGATAGGTATCGCCGGACGCAACGGAACAGGGAAGTCTACTTTGCTTAACTTACTCACGGGGGTAAGTCAACCTGACTCCGGAACGATCTCTATAGGAGAGACAACAGTTTTTGGTTATTATAAGCAAGCAGGACTGGAGCTCAACAATGACGAACGGGTAATTGATGTTGTCAAGAATGTAGCTGAGTATATTTTGATGGCCGATGGCAAAACGCTTACTGCTTCTCAATTACTGACACACTTCCTCTTCCCTCCTGCTAAGCAGCATAACATGGTAAACAAGCTGAGTGGAGGCGAAAAAAAGAGATTGCAGTTAATGCGCGTTCTCATGAAAAATCCTAACGTATTGATTTTGGATGAGCCAACTAATGATCTGGATATAGACACCCTTAATATACTTGAAGAGTTTCTCGAGCGTTATTCTGGTGTGCTTCTGCTTGTTTCCCATGATCGTTATCTGATGGATAGGCTGACAGAACAGTTGTTCATTTTGGAAGGTAATAAAAAGGTAAGAGTTTATTCTGGAAACTATACTGACTACAGACTCGAGAAAGATAACGAGTCGAAGGTTAAAGATGAGGTAAAAGTTACCACAAAGAACACTACTGATAGTAACAAAAAGAATAAGCTTTCTTATAAGGAAGAGCGGGAACTGGAGGAGATCGATACTGATATTCCCAAAATTGAAGAGAAGATAGAGGAATTAAGTAATCGACTTAACCAGGGATTGACAGACCATGAGGAACTTTCTAAATTAGCTTCAGAGATCAAGGATCTCAAAGACAAGCTAGACGAGCTAGGTTCAAGATGGCTTGAATTAATGGAAATTAAAGAGGCATAATCTCAAATGGTTCCATGCGGAACCATTTAAAGCGATATAAACGTTCCACGTGGAACAGCGACAAAATGTTTAAAAAATACGATATAATAGTTGTAGGGGCAGGACATGCAGGCTGTGAAGCTGCTGCAGCGGCTGCTAATTTAGGATCATCAGTACTTTTGATAACCATGAATATGGGAACAATCGCACAGATGAGTTGTAATCCGGCTATGGGCGGAGTAGCTAAGGGACAAATAGTTCGTGAGATAGATGCGATGGGTGGATACTCTGGAATCGTCTCAGATAAGTCTACAATTCAGTTTAGAATGCTAAACCTATCTAAGGGTCCGGCAATGTGGAGCCCCCGGACGCAGAACGATAGAATGCGTTTTGCGGAAGAATGGCGACTAATGCTTGAGCGGACTCCAAATGTGGACTTCTGGCAGGATACCGTTAAAGAAATACTTGTAACAGGCGATAAAGTGACCGGAGTTAAAACATCACTTGGTATAGACATCCACAGTGATGCAGTCGTTCTTACAAATGGTACGTTTCTTAATGGTATAATTCATATAGGAGAGAAAAGATTCGGTGGCGGTAGAACAGCAGAAAAATCAGCTACCGGCTTGACAGAACAACTAGTAGAACTGGGATTTGAATCAGGAAGAATGAAAACTGGTACTCCACCTAGAGTAGATGGTCGCAGCTTAAACTATTCGCTCATGGAAGAGCAATGGGGAGATCAAAATGCAGGACGTTTTTCTTACACCGATGTTGACGTCCCAACTGAGCAACGTTGTTGCTGGATCACCTATACTAATTCTTCTGTACATGAAACGCTTAAAGAAGGTTTTGAAAAGTCTCCAATGTTTACCGGAAGAATTAAGGGTCTTGGTCCCCGGTACTGTCCTTCTATTGAAGATAAGATTAACAGATTCGCTGAACGGGATCGTCATCAAATCTTTGTAGAACCCGAGGGTATGAATACCGTGGAGATTTATGTAAACGGATTCTCGACTTCACTACCGGAAGACATACAATATAAAGCACTCACCAAAATACCCGGGTTCGAAAACGTTAGAATGTTCAGACCAGGTTACGCAATAGAATATGACTTCTTCCCTCCTACTCAACTAAGTTTGACCTTGGAGACGAAGTTAATAAACAACCTCTTCTTCGCAGGGCAAATTAACGGAACTACAGGCTACGAAGAAGCGGCAAGCCAGGGATTCATTGCAGGAATTAACGCACATCAAAAGATTAACGATCTTCATGAGCTAATTATGAAAAGATCCGAATCCTATATTGGAGTGCTCATTGATGACCTGGTAACAAAGGGAACAGAGGAACCATATCGGATGTTCACCTCCAGGGCAGAACATCGTTTACTTTTACGTCAGGACAACGCTGATATCAGGTTAAGTCCTATAGGCCATAAATTAGGGCTCATCAATGATGAACGATTAAAGAAGGTAGAGGAAAAGATTAGTAATTCTGACAATATTGTAAAGTATCTCAAAGCTACTTCCATTGAGCCGGCTCAAGTAAATGGAATATTGGAAGAACTAGGTACAGCCCCCATTCCGCAAAATTTCAAGCTTTTCCAACTCTTAACTCGTCCACAAGTATCTATTTCGGATCTTCGGAAAGTGAGCGGGGGCTTACAAGACCTATTATCGGCCTTTGATAAAGAAACGGTAGAGCAAGCTGAAATAAAAGTAAAGTATGAAAGTTATTTCGATAAGGAATTAGAAATCGTTGGAAAGATGAAGCGAATGGAAGATCAGGAAATAAATCCCGATTTTGACTATTCGACTATGGTTTCTCTTTCCAAAGAAGCGAGAGAAAAGTTGAAGAAGATAAGGCCAAGAACGCTGGGTCAGGCCTCAAGAATATCCGGAGTTTCTCCTTCTGATATTTCAGTGATTATGGTTCACTTGAAGTGATTTTCTATTAAGTAATTGAATATCAATCATTTAATAGAAAATATAGCAGACCTATTTAAATACGATATAAGGCACTAAAAATATACAGGATGTACAATACTTCCAAAATGACTCAAATCTCGTTAAACAGCTTATAAATGCGTTATACACGATTCACCTCTTTTTTAGCCATTCTACTATTTAGCCTATCCTCTATTTTCTTCCACGGATGTGCAAGTATACAAACCCCGACGGGCGGACCCAGAGATAGCATTGCCCCGAAGGTCCTAAAAGAGACACCTGCTAATTTTACCACAAACTTCAGGTCAGATGAGATCAACATCCAGCTCGATGAGTATTTTAAGATCAGTAATGAATCCAAGGAGTTCAGCATCTCTCCTGCGATGGACAAAAACCCGTTCTTTAAGGTTAGGAAAAAAGTCTTAAATATTCAGCTTCAGGACACCCTCGCTCCAAACACCACTTACACTATAAACTTTGGAAGAGGCCTGGTCGATTATAATGAGGGCAACGTTCTTAAAAACTATATGTATGTTTTTTCTACAGGTGACAAGATTGATTCCTTGACAATAAGTGGAACAGTCACTAATACTCTGACTAAAAAACCAGTGCTGGACGCTACTGTCTTCATTATACCAATAACGCAGGATTCAATATTCGGTAAGAGACGGGCTAACATTTTTACAACTACTGACTCTTCAGGGAACTTCAATTTGAAATATCTGAGAGCTAATACTTATCGGGTATATGCATTGAAGGAAGAAGGTGGAGACAGAGTGTACAATTCGCCGAACGAGGAAATTGCTTTCCTGAGTGAGCCAATGGTATTTACTAAAGATACAACCGGCATCAAGCTTGAATTATTCCAACAAGAGGCTGGAAATTTCAGAATTGTTGACAGGAAAATTGAAAAAGATGGAAAGATTGTGTACATGCTCAATCAGAAGCTCAGGAGACCAGGAATCCGAATATTACAACCTGAGCAACTGGACCAGTCGAAGATTGTAGAATTTAGCCGCACTAACGACACCCTGTCCATGTGGACTGAAAAGATGGACTTCGATTCAATTCAAGTAGCCATTATGAACGAAGGTAAAGATATCGATACTTCAGTAATCAGAAGAAATAAACGAGACGAGTACAACCGGGAACTTAAGATAACTGATAATACTCCAAATTCGAGGATCAAGCCGGGAACAGATTTAGTATTAACTTTCTCTGCTCCGGTCGGTGACAAAGTGGATCCCTCCAAAATAACCTTTCTACAGGACTCCGTATCTGTAAGTGGCCTCCGAATCTTCAGAGATACTACTTCAACCAGGAAATACGTATTCAAATATCCCTGGAAAATAGAACGAAGTTATATACTCAAGCTAGATGAAAATGCTTTTTCAGGACGCTTTGGAGGATCGAACAAGCCATTTGAAAAAGTATTCTCACGGGATGAAGAACTCAATTATGGAAATCTGGCCCTAAATGTTACTGTGCCGGATACATCTCAGCATTACATTGTACAACTTCTTAACGATAAGGACGAACTATTAAAGGAAAATCCAATCAGTAAGAATACCGTTATTCAGTATAATATGTATTCGGTTGGAAAGTACCGTTTCCGGGTCATCTATGATGCCAACAAGAATGGTAAGTGGGACACCGGAGATGTCTACCTCAAGAAACAACCAGAAAACGTATGGAATGCGAACGTAGAAATCACACTAAGAGCGAACTGGGAGCTGGAGGAAAAGCTTACTATCCCTCCGGAGACATAAACCATTCTGAATACATGATATAATTTTTAGGCAGTTGGACCAGTAACTCACGTTGGGCCTCGGAAATTTCTTTAATGCGCTTTGCAGGAGTGCCGGCGTAGATATAACCCGACTCGCAACGTGTATTTTCCAATACTACTGAGCCTGCTGCGATAATCGTAAATGGCTCTACTACAACGTTATCCATTATAATTGCGCCCATTCCAACGAGGACATTATTTTCTAGAGAACAACCATGAACAAGTGCATTATGTCCTATGGACACATTATCAGCGATATTCGTTGCTGCCCGCAAATAGGTGCAATGAATAACGGCACCATCTTGTATATTGGCGTTATTGCCAATTCGAATGGCATTAACGTCACCGCGAATCACGGCATTGAACCAAACTGAGCAGTTGTCGCCCAGAGTCACGTCTCCTACAATAGTGCTATTAGGAGCTAAAAAACAATCAGCTCCAAAGGTTGGATTTACTCCTTTAACGGGTAATAGTAATGGCATATAGATCTTTATAAAATAGTGTCCTCAGGAATTTCCTGATGAGTAGGATAATCCGTAGTGTAATGTAACCCACGGCTTTCATTCCTTTTTAAAGCGGATTTAATAACAAGATAAGCGCATTGAATAACATTACGAAGCTCACATAGTTTCACTGAAAGTTTCGTCATCTTGTAAAACTCCTCAGTTTCGGAATGTAATAGTCCTAAACGCCGAAGTGCTCTTTCCAGACGGAAATCTGAGCGAACGATACCAACGTAATCACTCATAATTTTCTGAGTTTCCCTCAAGTTATGAGTAACCAGAATGTCTTCGTTTGATAAAACTGTGTTTGTTTCATCCCACTCAGGAATCTGATCAGGAATTATATTTGAACTGTATTGCTTGAGAGCGTCTACATATATTCTATGTGCAAAAACTGTAGCCTCAAGTAAGGAATTTGAAGCCAAACGATTTGCACCATGAAGTCCGGTGGAAGAACATTCTCCGCAGGCGTACAGTCGGTGTATGGATGACCTTCCATATTCATCAACCATGATTCCACCACACATGTAATGGCATGCAGGAGTAACAGGGATATAATCGCGACACATATCAATACCTATACTGAGGCATTTCGCATAAATATTAGGGAAATGCCGTAAGATATCCTCTTTAGAACGATGTGTTATATCGAGATAGACGAATTCATCGCCCGACTTTTTCATCTCAGAATCTATAGCGCGGGCAACAATATCTCTGGAAGCCAGAGAAAGCCTTTCATCATATAAGTGCATAAACTCCGCACCATCTTTATTGCGTAGCACTCCTCCAAAACCGCGAACAGCTTCAGAAATTAAAAAAGACGGATATTCCCCAGGATTATAAAGCGCTGTTGGATGGAATTGAATGAACTCCATATTTCTTACTTTTCCCTTGGCGCGATAGACCATAGCAATTCCGTCCCCTGTTGCGATAGTAGGATTTGTCGTATTGGAATAGATATGGCCCGCACCTCCCGAAGCCATTACGGTCACACGAGAGAGGAACTTAACGACTCGTCCACTTGTACTGTCCAATGCATAGATCCCATAGCATTCTATGTCATCAGAACGTTTATCCACGAGTTTTCCACAATGGTGTTGGGTGATCAACTCGACAGCGATAAAATGTGTAAGAATCTCGATGTTGGGATTACTATGAACCTGCTCTAACAGTGCCCGTTCAATTTCAAATCCCGTAACATCTTTATAATGAAGCACTCTATGTTCTGAATGACCTCCTTCTTTAGCCAGATCGTAGATTCCTTGGGTATTCTTGTCAAAGCGCGTACCGTAGTCTATAATCTCCTGAATACGCTCCGGACCTTCATTAACTACTATATCAACAATTTCTTTATTACAAAGTCCATCACCAGCAATCAGGGTATCTTCGACGTGTTTGTCGAAAGAATCTTGTTTATCCACAACTACAGCCACTCCGCCCTGGGCATACTTAGTGTTTGATTCATCTTCATTTGCTTTGGTAACTATCAGTACACTACCGTGTTTTGCGGCCTTCAGTGCAAAACTTAGTCCGGCGATCCCAGAACCAACAACTAAGAAATCAACATCTCTCATGGATAACTATTCTAAAAATTAAAATCCTCTATCGGTTATGTGGATAACCTACGTAAAGATGTTAATTTTGAACCTAACAAGGCTAATAATTTTTAATAACTAATCGATTACCGGAGATCCGGACGAAAATTTTTGTTTTTTGATAAAGTTATGAGCCCAGATCAGCAGAGTTATCAACGTTTTCCACACACGAAGAAATGAACAGGAAAAGTTTTATCCTAAAAATTTGTTTTCTCTAGAGCTCTACTTTTTAAGCAATTAAGCATTCTATGGTGTTAATAAAATGTTAATAAAAGATCAATAAGCTTAATTTGCAATCAAAATTTATAGAGTTTACAAACATTACTAACACACTAATAACCTATAAGATTCTTTACTTAAGTAATTAATTGTATTTATTGAGATGTTGGAAATGGCTACTTTTGAGGAACCAAATAGAAAAATGTAATTGTATAAAAAACGAAGTAGTGAATGATGCATACAGAATTGTCGTGTTTGCATTTTTATAAATATAACGAATGATGATTTGTTTGTAAACTACTGTATATTAGTATATTATATATCATAAGTATATTTTAGACGATATATGAAAATGTGGCTTAAAGTCGTTATTAGAAAGGCTGGTTGATTTTTTTACCCGACAGGCTTGCACAATATTGTAGAATGAGAAAAAACTTAATCTGCTCTTTATAAAAACTTATACGTATTGCGATGTTTGAGATGGATGTCCTTGAAGAATTGAATATGAAAGGGTTCATAGATGAACCTGTTGATCCGACTCTAGATTTATATCATGAGATCGAAGTGTTGAAAAAGCAAAAAAATGCCGTTATTCTCGCTCACTATTACCAGGAGCCGGATATACAGGATATAGCAGACTATATAGGCGACAGTTTAGGTCTCTCTCAACAAGCAGCAAAGACAGACGCATCCATGATAGTATTTGCCGGGGTTCACTTTATGGCTGAAACCGCAAAAATCTTGTCACCTGAAAAGAAGGTTTTACTTCCGGATCTTAAAGCTGGTTGTTCGCTGTCCGATAGCTGCCCTCCTGTGCTATTCTCTAAGTTTAAAGAAAAGTATCCGGATCATATCGTCATTACATACGTGAACTGCTCTGCTGAGCTTAAGGCTTTAAGTGATATAGTATGTACGTCTTCAAATGCTGTGCAGATTGTCGAAAGCCTGCCCAAAGACCAAAAGATAATTTTTGGACCGGATAAGAATCTTGGAAAATACGTTTCTAAAAAGACGGGGAGAGATATGGTTCTTTGGAATGGAGCGTGTATGGTGCATGAGATCTTTTCGATGCAACGTATAACCAAGTTGAAAGAAAGACATCCCAATGCCAAATTCATAGCACATCCTGAATGTGAAGATGCCATACTACAGATGGCTGATTACGCCGGATCAACAACTGGCTTGTTGAAATACACTATGAATAGCCCTGCAACAGAGTTTATTGTTGCAACGGAAAGCGGGATACTGCATCAGATGCAAAAAGAGAATCCACACAAAACTTTCATTCCGGCACCTCCTGATAATAGCTGTGCCTGCAATGACTGTCCGCATATGAAACGCAATACCCTCGAAAAACTATATCTTTGTCTGAAAAATGAAATGCCTGAAGTAACTATTCCTATGAATATTATTGAAAGGGCAAGGCTTCCCATCGAAAGAATGCTTGATATATCGGCGCGACTGGGACTTTAATTAGACAATCATGTTTGAAAATAAAGAAAGAAGTAACATTGATAATCTAGGTGAATTTGGCCTGATAGACCATCTCACCAAAAATATACTGCTCACGCAGCCTACAACCACCAAGGGTGTCGGCGATGATGCAGCCGTTCTGGATTTCTCAGACAAAAAAACGCTTATTTCAACCGACCTTTTATTAGAAGGGATTCACTTTGATCTTGCATATACTCCACTTAAGCATTTAGGTTTTAAGGCCATTCAGGTCAACTTGAGTGATATATACGCCATGAACGGTACAGCAAGTCAGGTCACGGTATCACTAGGTTTGTCCAGTAAATTTCCTATTGAAGCTGTTGAGGAGCTTTACGAGGGTATGCTTCTGGCCTGCAAACAATACAACGTTGACATTGTAGGAGGCGATACTTCTGCATCCAAGCAGGGTCTTGTAATTAGCGTGACAAGCATTGGATACGCTGCTGAAGAAGATATCACATACCGGCATACCGCACAAGAGGGAGACCTCGTATGTGTTTCGGGAGATCTTGGAGCCGCTTACGTTGGTTTGCAATTACTCGAGCGTGAAAAGCAGATATTCCTTGAAAATCCCCAAATACAGCCAGACCTTGAAGGCAAGGATTATATAATTGAAAGACAGCTCAAGCCTGAAGCCCGCCAAGACATTGTTTTCTTATTAAAAGAACTGGGTATTAAGCCCACTGCTATGATTGACGTTTCTGACGGTCTCTCTTCTGAACTGATTCATATATGTACCAAATCAAACAAAGGTTGTAATTTATACGAAGAGAAGATTCCTTTGGATCCCATGACTTACGATACAGCCAGGTTATTTAATCTGGATCCTGCGGTTTGTGCGCTCAGCGGAGGAGAGGATTATGAACTGCTTTTTACAATAAAACAGGATGACTACGATAAAATCAAAGCTAACCCAGATATAACTGTCATCGGACATATCACAGAGCCGGAAGCGGGGATGAATTTAATATCACGTTCTGGCAACGTCCATGCTTTGAAGGCACAAGGTTGGAATGCATTTAACTAATTTATACTGGGAGAGGTTCTATTCTTCTTCCAGTATAAACTTTGGATCAATCCTCTTTGAGGCCTTTGCTCCCAGCTTTCTTAAGGCTTCTACACGCCCAACCAGATTCCCGCTTCCTGAAGATAGCTTACTAAATGCATCAGCATAAGCGCTTTTCGCATCATCCAGCTTATCTCCTATTTTCCTGAGGTCGTTGGTGAATCCGACGAACTTATCATATAGAGCACCCGCCTTCGTTGCGATATCGATTGCATTTCTGGTTTGTTGTTCTTGCTTCCACACAGAAGCGATAGTTTTAAGCGTTGCCAGTAGTGTGGATGGTGTGACGATTACAACTCGCCTGCTCCACGCATACTCGAACAACTCCAGGTCATGTTTAACCGCAACCGCGAAAGAGGATTCAATGGGAACGAAGAGCAAAACAAAATCTGGAGAATTTATTCCATATAAGTCACAATAGTTTTTGCTGCAGAGGTTCTTGATATGAGCTTTTATAGATGTGATGTGATCGTTCAGAAAGCTTACTCTCTCGGCGTCTGTTTCGCAGTTTACCAGCCGGTCGTAAGCAATCAGTGAAACCTTTGAATCAATGATCATGTGCTTATTATCAGGAAGAGTGACAACCACGTCAGGCTGAAGCCTGTTTCCGTCTTCGTCAGCAAAACTGGTTTGCTTTATATAACTCTCACCCAGAATAAGACCCGAAGCCTCGAGTATCCTATCCAAAATCACTTCACCCCAGTTACCTTGCTTTTTAGTATCCGCTTTGAGAGCTCTGGTCAAATTGCTTGCTTCCTCACTAATTTGTTTGTTGAGGTCCATTAACTTGGATATTTCACCTTTCAGGACATTTCTTTCGTCTGATTCAGATTTGTAGACACGATCGACCTTTTGCTCAAATAGCTTGATGTTTTCTTTAAGCGGACTGAGCAGAGCATCAATATTGAAACGGTTTACCTCTGTGAATTTAAGAGTTTTTTCTTCCAGGATTTTATTGGCAATCAGTTCAAAATCTTTATTAAACTTCGTTTGAAGCAATGACATTTCTTCTTTCTGCTCCGCTATCTTGTCCTGCTGTGCCCGTAGGTAAGCTTTGCTGCCTTCATACAGTTGAGACAGATCAGTTACCTTTTGCCGCTCTGCCTGCAATTCTTCGAAAATCCGCTCCTGTTCCTGTCGAAGTATGCATGTCAGATTTTCCTTCTCTGCCTTTGCAGAGAGATATCGTTCTTCGTATCGAGCCAATTCAGTGGTTAGTTGATCTGCTTTAAACTTCAAATCTGTCACCGATGATACTTTGGACCGCTGTTTATAAAAAAAATGAACGTTAAGAGCTAATGATAATAAAAGTAGTATAATAAGCGACGTATAATCCATAATGCTAATATAATTATCACGAAAGTAATAAAATATCTGAATTTATGTCATGTCAAAAAAAGGACGATATCTTAAGATTACCTAACTGTGTAAAAAAGAAGTGATAATGAAGAGAGGGAATGCTTTTTGTTGTTAGCTTAGAATAAAATTGAGATAAATGGGAATTATAATTTTTGTAGCTGTAGCAATAGCCAGTTTTATTGTACAGGCACGATTTAAAAATAAGTTTAAAAAGTATTCAGAAACACCGCTATCTACTGGTATGACTGGGCGGGACATCGCTGAAAAGATGCTTCACGATAATGGGATTTTTGATGTACGTATACTTTCTGCAGAGGGCTCTCTGTCTGATCACTATAACCCAGCTGACCGCACGGTAAACTTAAGTCCTGAAGTATATAGCGGACGGAGTATTGCCGCTGCCGCTGTTGCCGCTCACGAGTGTGGCCACGCTGTCCAGCATGCCAAGGCTTACTCATGGCTGCAGTTCCGCTCAGCAATGGTACCTATCGTTAATATATCGTCCAATCTGTTGCAATATGTGTTTATGCTGGGGTTGATCATGTATGCTTCTAGCTTTGGCTATACCCTGCTTCTGATCGCCTTTGGTGCCATGGTCGTAGTAACGCTATTTAGTGTGGTGACGCTTCCGGTAGAGTTTGACGCAAGTAACAGAGCACTGGTCTGGTTGCAAAGTAATAAAGGTGTGATGCAAACCAGTGTAGAACATTCGCAGGCAAAAGATGCCTTATGGTGGGCTGCTATGACTTATGTAGTGGCTGCATTAGGTTCCCTGGCTCAACTTCTCTATCTGGCAATGATGTTGTTCGGTGGAAGAAGAGACTAATTGAAGGTACATTTAAATAAAAGGGATTGCAGATTAGCTGCAATCCCTTTTTATTTATCATAATATTTGACCCTTAACCAGGTTTCCGGTTTTATAAGATGAGCCTAGGAAAGTTCTAATATAAGTTACTTCTCTACGATGAGTGCAAGTATAACAAACACATCGATAATCAATAAAGATGGGGTGATTTCGTTCCGTTTGCCAACGCAAAACTTAAGAACAGTCCAGCTTAAAAATCCCCATATGATGCCATGTGTTATAGAATGGGTGAAGGGTATAAGCACGAGTGCAAGGAACGCGGGAATAGCTTCATCTAAAGATCCCCAGTTTATTTTCACCACAGGCCGTATCATAAAAACACCCACAAGCACTAAAGCTGGAGCTGTTGCAATAGCCGGGATTGTAGATAATAAAGGAGAAAGGAATATAAATGGAAGAAAAAAGAGAGAAGCAACCGCTGCCGTTAAGCCCGTTCGTCCCCCTGCTTCTACTCCTACCGCAGATTCTACATAGGCCGTGCCAGGACTTGACCCTGCCAATCCAGCAAAAGTCGTGGCGAACGCATCAGTAAGGAGCGAGCGCTTGATATTCTTAGGTTCCCCGTTTTCATCAAGAAGATTGGCGGCTTCTGCAATGCCAACAAAAGTCGATAAGCTATCGAACATGTCAGTGAACACAAAAGCGAAAACAACAGGTACCACTGCCAGCGTTAGTGAATTAACCAAATCCAGCTTAAAGAAGAGGCTGAAGTCCGGTGCGGCAAAAACTCCGTTAAAATGAATAAGTGGTGCAACACCCTCTGTAATTCCCCACCATCTTCCCAAAGGGTATGATATCAAAGTAGTAAATAAGATACCGAATAAGATAGCACCTTTAACGTTTCTGGCAACCATAACCGCTGTAACAAACAGTCCAAGTATAAAGGTCACCAGAGCAGCGTCTAAAGCATTGCCACTGATGATAGTCGCAGGGTCTGAAACGACAAACTTAGCATTGGAAAAACCGATAAGTGTTATGAAGAGTCCAATCCCGGCAGAAACTGCATATCGCAGCGGTCGGGGGATCGCTTGAATAATATAAGTCCGGATGTTAAAAACAGAAAGAAGGAAGAATACAATGCCTGACCAGAATACGGCACCCAGAGCTATTTCATATCGTATATCCATTCCGATAACCACGGAATAAGTGAAGAAGGCATTAAGACCCATGCCGGGAGCTACCAGTATCGGGTTCTTTGCATACAAGCCCATCATAAGACTGCTGAAGAAACATACCAGAACCGTAGCAGTGAGAACAGCTGGAAAAGGTAACCCAGCCTGACTTAACACACTGGGATTAACGATGATTATATAAGATGTAGCCAGAAAAGAAGATATTCCCGCTATAACTTCTGTTGATACCGAAGTTCCATTTTTTTTTAACTCAAAGAATTTTTCCATTTAAGTCGGATTGGCTACACAATTAAAACTGCCAATTTCGTGTTAAAATTGGAATTCTAATGTATGCCAATCCAGTTTTGTATATGATATGGATCAATTTAATCTGTACGGAGCTATTAGCTGAAATGCTGGAATCTCAACCTCGAATCGCTCGCCATCTGTAAGCGAATACATAAAGTAGCTGCCTTTCATTGTGCCTATATCAGTTTTTAAGTGACAGCCTGAAACGTATTGGTGGTATGTTCCTGGCTCAATAACAGGTTGGAGACCAACAACACCTTCTCCTTCAACATCATGATGAGATCCGTTTGAATCAAATATATGCCAGTGCCGACTCATCAGCTGAATGCTTGATTCAGTAAGATTTTCGATGGAAATCTTATAGGCAAACATAAAATGATCATTTTCGGGATGGGAAAATTCCGGCTGATAGGTAGTATCTACTGATATTTTTATTCCACGAGTAATTTGTGTTACCATTGGTATTTTATTAAAGTGATAGAAGCTGAGAATCCTAGCTCAAATATCAAGCCATCTCTGCTTCGTACCTGTCCTTTATCTCTGCAAGTACCTCAGTTATACGCTCCTCCGACTCAAGAGTTACGAGTTTCATTCTAAACTCTTTAAAGTCAGGTATACCTTTGAAATAATTAGAATAGTGCCTCCGCATTTCAAAAATGCCTGTTTTCCCACCTTTCCACTCGATTGATTTTTGCAAATGAGTGAAGCAGTTTTCCACTCGTTCAGAAATTGTAGGACCCGGTAGAATTTCTCCTGTATTAAAAAAATGTTTTATTTCGCGGAATATCCAGGGGTAACCGATAGCTGCGCGACCGATCATTATACCATCCACTTCATACTCCATACGCCAGTTCGCAGCCTTTTCTACAGAGTCAACGTCACCGTTTCCGAAAATAGGAATCTCGATATTAGGATTTCTCTTGATATCTCGTATCATTGTCCAGTCGGCCTGCCCTTTATACATTTGAGCCCTTGTGCGTCCATGGATAGTCAGAGCCTTGATGCCTACCTCTTGCAGTCGCTCTGCCACTTCGTAAACGTTCTTTGTATTATCATCCCATCCTAACCTCGTTTTCACTGTAACAGGAAGGTGTGTAGACTCTACTACCGCCTTGGTCATTTCAACCATGCGATCAATATCCTGTAAAAGACTTGCGCCTGCACCCCGACAAGCTACGTTCTTGACAGGGCATCCGTAGTTAATATCGATGAGATCAGGACCAGCTTTCGAAGCGATAACAGTCGCCTCTCTCATAGACTGGATATTACTTCCGAATATCTGAATACCGATAGGGCGCTCATATTCAAAAATATCCAGCTTTTGTACGCTCTTTGCAGCGTCTCTGATCAATCCTTCAGATGATATAAATTCCGTATACATCAAATCAGCTCCATTCTGCTTACACACATAACGAAAAGGCGGATCGCTCACATCTTCCATCGGTGCTAACAACAGGGGGAATACACCTAAATCTATATTTCCAATCTTAACAGGCATCAGCTTCGCTCAATACAATTATCTTTGTCGATGATTATCAATTACAAAAGTACAAAATTATCGCATCATGCCTGAATATGGGTCAGTTCAACGTCATCCTTTGATGTCACTCTTTTATCTGGTGATCTTTATAATTCTTGGATATGCGTTATCTTCCCTGTTGGCTATAGCGATCCTTTTCATGATGAATGGGGGATCAATGCCATCACCGGATAGCATGAGTTCCAAGGGATCTTTGTTGCTTATGCAGTCCATCGTTTCAATAGGTTCATTCATTGCGCCTCCCCTGGCATTACATCTGTTTGAAAAGAAGTCCGGCTCAGACTATCTCAAATTGAGTGGGAAAATCTCCGGAAAAATAGTAATCTTAACCGTCGTACTGATGTTCAGTATAGCACCATTTATAGATTGGACAGTTAAGGTCAATCAGATGATGGATCTTCCCTCTTTCATGGAAGGTATAGAACAATGGATGCGGGAAAAAGAAAGAATGCTGGCTGAATTAACTAAGCATCTCCTAACGATGAAATCCCCGGCTGAACTGATGATAAACCTCGTAGTCGTAGCGGCTATACCCGCAATAGGAGAAGAGTTTCTGTTCCGGGGATGTTTTCAAACTATCATCACGAAGATAACCCGAAATCAACATCTTGGGATATGGCTTGCAGCGGCGATCTTCAGTGCCATACATGTCCAGTTCCTTGGATTTTTTCCAAGAATGTTCCTCGGAGCCTTATTCGGTTATATCTTCGTGTGGAGCGGTAGCATCTGGCCGGCGGTTCTGGCACACTTTGTCAACAACGCATCGGCTGTGATAAGTGCCTACGTGATGCAATCAAAGGGCAAGTCGCTCGACAGCATTGACAATCCTTCGACATCACTACTAGAAGCATCGGTAAGTCTTTCTTTTGCCTTACTTATATGCTATGTAATTTTCAAAATGACTAATAGCAAAAAGGAAGTATTGAATGACTAAAGGCTGGGTTAAAATTTACAGTTCATTTGACTTCTTCAAGTCTGAAATTGTCAGACAAGTGCTTATAGACCACGAAATAGAAGCGGTAATCTTAGATAAACAAGGCTTTCCATACAAATTAGGCGATGTGGAAGTATATATACACGAAGCCAATTTTCAAAAGGCTATCGAGATCATTATTAGCAACGAATTATGAAAACCAGAGCAGTAACAGGCTTTTTCTTCATTTTAATTATGCTTGGGTCGGTTCTTTTAGGAGAAAAGACTTTCGCTATCTTCTTCCTTATTTTGAGCTTATTATGTCTGGATGAGTTCTACAGGTTGGTCAGAACAGATCAGCTTGGACCTCAGCGTATAACAGGGGGACTTCTTGGACTCAGTGTTTTTGCGTCAGTACTGTACAACTTACTGAATGATGATAGCCGTTATATGCTAATGATAGTACCCCTGGCTGTAGCAGTCTTCATTTTTGAGCTCTACCGGAAAACTCCTAACCCGTTTCAGAACATCGCATTCACATTTACCGGCGTCATCCTGACCGTTGTTCCGTTTTGCTTTTATGCAGGAATCGGTTTTATAGACGGAACATATAACTACCATTATTCCCTCGGATTCCTAATACTTTTATGGTCCAGTGATACCGGCGCTTATCTTTTTGGTAGAAGCCTTGGTAAGAACAAGCTCTTTGAAAGACACTCACCCAAAAAAACGTGGGAAGGTTTTTTCGGAGGTATGATCGTCAGCTTACTTGCAGCCTTTATACTAAGCACACAATTTACAGGGATATCGTATATTCACTGGGCGATTGTGTCTCTCATCATTGTCGTTGGAGGCACACTTGGCGATCTCTGCGAATCTATGCTGAAACGTAGCTTTGATGTAAAAGACTCCGGAAACTTACTTCCCGGACATGGGGGCGTTCTCGATCGCTTCGACGGATTATTTATAGCAGCACCTCTGGTTTACGTATATTTGGTAATTTTTACAACATAAGCTACATGGACCTGACACCCGAAAATAACAACGAAGAGAGTGAAAAAGACCCTGTAAGATCAGATCGTTCATTATGGTATATGGCGACCGGTTTGGGCCTGCTAATTCTTATCATGGGCTATCTGACATTGTTTGTGGATGATCCCTGGAGCATATTTTCTAAAGAAAAGACACCGGTAATGGTAATTGACGATAATTCGTTACTCGATCAGAGCGCATCTATGAGTGATGAACAGGTACGATCTTCGCTTGTAAAGTTTATAGAAGCCTTTTACCACGACCAGCGCAGAGGCTATTTCGATCCACCGAGTTATTTCGCTCCCCTAACGGAGACCTTCTATAATTATCATAATCTGAATTATACCCGGTTAAAAGACATCTATTGGAAGCGTATGTCTCAGATGAGTGGCTTCAGCAGAAATTGGGTGGTCTCATCATTGGAATTCTCACGCGCAAACTCAAAGATTACCGCGATATACTGGGCTAAAGAGCGTTATTTTCGCCCATCAGTAAGACAACAGTACTCCGCTGACCTGAAGTATGAAATGAGGATTAATGAAGAGGGTAAAATAGAATCTCTTACAGTGATAGAAACAAGAAACGAATCAGTTGTACAGCTCGCGCCTGATACAGTTTCAACCCCTCCTGGAGAAGAGTTTACCCCAGATATTACAACCGAGGCTCCTGCGGAGAACAAAATATACGATATGGCTCAGGTTGAAGTCGCACCTGAGTTTAATGGAGGACAAAAAGAACTATCAAAATATATCGCTTCGAACCTGAAATATCCTGCAGTTGCCCGTCAAAATAACGTTCAAGGCAAGGTTTACCTTAGCTTCATCGTCGAAAAAGATGGCTCTATAGCAGATGTAAAAGTCCGTCAGGGAATAGGAAGCGGTTGCGATGAAGAGGCAATTCGTATTTTGCAGAACTCTCCTGCCTGGAAACCGGGATCAATCAAGGGTGCTTCCGTCAGAACCTACTGCATACTACCCCTTACCTTTCAACTACAATAAGTAAACCCTTAATTAATAATACTTTGGATAATGGTTAAACGAGACATTATCCAAAGTATATTTGTTCAAGTACTTCTATTGCGTCATCAAGATTCCGAACTTCCTCAACAGCCAATCTTAAAGTCTTCTTAACCTCACGAAGGTTACACCTCCGACCGTTTGCTTTAACAAACTGCAGTACATTGCCGAATTGTGAGCTTTCAAAATAAGGAGACTGTTGGTTTGATACAAAATACCCTTTAAGCGTGTTTTTCTTCAAAGACACCTTTTCAAAGCCTATTTCTTTTCCGAGCCATTGAAGTTTAAGAGTTTTAAGCAACTCTTTAACCTGACGGGGAACCGGACCAAACCTGTCTGCCAGCTGCTTTTCGAACTCCGCAAGCTGCTCGTCACTTTCCAGCTTAGATATCTCCGTATATAGATTATAGCGCTCCGTAATATTCGTTACGTAACTATCCGGAATCAGTACTTCCAAATCCGTATCAATCTGCGTGAACGATATAAGAGGCCTTGGCTTTTCATCTTTGAAAAGGTCCTTGAACTCTTCATCTTTCAGTTCCACAATAGCCTCATCCAGAATCTTGTGGTACATGTCAAAGCCGATCTCAGCAATAAAGCCACTCTGCTCAGCTCCCAGCAAATTGCCGCTGCCTCTGATGTCCAGGTCACGCATGGCCACATTGAATCCGCTGCCCAGATCAGAAAACTCTTCAATCGCACTTAAGCGCTTCCTAGCTTCAGAAGTAAGGGTAGAGAGAGGCGGACTAAGTAAATAGCAGAACGCTTTTTTGTTCGATCGCCCAACCCTTCCACGCATCTGGTGCAGGTCACTTAGGCCAAACATATGCGCGTGATTGATCAGAATGGTATTGGCGTTCGGAATATCCAGCCCCGCTTCGATAATGGTAGTAGCAACCAGGACATCATAATCCCCGTTTATAAACTTAAGCATCACATCTTCCAAAGCATCGCCTTCGAGCTGGCCGTGTGCTATTCCTATGCGCGCATTTGGAACCAGTTTCTTAATAAGACCTCCCAGCTGTGGCAGATCATTCACCCTGTTATGAATAAAGAAGACCTGTCCGTTTCGTTCCAATTCAAACTCTACAGCCTCCTTAATCAGTGTATCATTAAAGATATGCAGTTCAGTCACCACCGGCTGCCTGTTAGGGGGAGGTGTGGCTATAATAGAAAGATCCCTGGCTCCCATCAGCGAAAAGTGAAGTGTCCGTGGAATAGGAGTTGCAGTCAGCGTCAATGTGTCCACGTTCGCCCTAAGCTGCTTCAGCTTCTCTTTTACCCCAACCCCAAACTTCTGCTCTTCATCGATGATCAGTAACCCCAGGTCCTTGAACTTCACATCCTTACTTACCAATCTATGAGTACCTATCAGGATATCTATCTTCCCCTCAGAAACCTTATGCAAAGATTCCTTTATCTGTTTGCTCGTTTTAAACCGGTTGATATAATCAATATTGCATGGAAAATCATCAAGACGGGCTTTAAACGTCTTGTAATGCTGATGAGCAAGAATTGTTGTGGGAACCAAAATAGCCACCTGTTTACTATCAGCAACAGCTTTAAAAGCCGCCCTTACAGCAATTTCCGTCTTACCAAATCCCACGTCCCCGCAAATCAGGCGATCCATGGGATGCGGCGATTCCATGTCCTTTTTAACGTCTGCCGTTGCCTTTTCCTGATCGGGAGTATCCTCATAGATAAATGAGGCTTCCAACTCAGTCTGAAGATAAGTATCTGGCGGGAACGCTGTACCATCCTGAGCCTTCCGCAAAGCGTACAGTTTAATCAGGTCGCGGGCAATGTCTTTAACTTTTTTTTTAGTAGTTTTCTTAAGCTTTTCCCAGGTATCAGTACCAAGCTTATTCATGCGAGGTTGCGTACCTTCCTTTCCCGAATACTTGGATATCCGGTTCAGGGAGTTGATGTTTACATATAAAAGGTCATTATCTGCATACACCAGACGGATCATCTCCTGGGTTTTCCCATTTACCTCGACTTTTTCCAAACCGGCGTATTTTCCAATCCCGTGGTCAATATGGGTGATAAAGTCTCCGGACTTCAGGTCTTTTAACTCCTTAAGGGTGATAGCCTGCGACTTTGTATATCCCTTTTTAAGCTTGTATTTATAATAGCGGTCGAATATCTGATGGTCGGTATAGCAGGCAATCTTCTGCTCATAATCCAGAAAACCCTCCCTAATGGATATATGAATAGGTGTAAAGGTCACCGTACGATCTATATCACTGAAAATTGTATATAAACGTTCAACCTGCTTAGCCGAATCAGTAAATATATAGTTGGTTAACTTTTGAGACTCATTCTGCCTGATGTTATGAATAAGAAGGTTAAAATCCTTATTAAAAGATGGCTGAGGCTTCGTATCAAACTCGATAACTTTTCCAGCCGGATAGAAAAACTGCTTCCCAAACTCAACGATAGCAAAATCCCTCAGTTGGTCTGCCAGAAGCTTGTCCTCCGTAAAGTTGAACTTAGGATCTATCCACTCCTGATTCTGTTGCTTATCCGCTACGCTCAAGCCTTTCCATAATTCAGCAGCCTTCTTATATCCCGTTTTCAGGATATCGAGTGTAAACTGAACATCCTTAAACCAAACAGAGGTATTTGGATCAATGTATTCCAACAAGGAAATATTATGTTCGGTCAAAAACTTCGACTGCACATTCGGCACAATAGTAATACTTTTAACATGCTCTTCAGAAAGCTGATCCTCAATTTGAAAGGTCCTGATGCTTTCAATAAAGTCTCCAAAGAATTCGATGCGATATGGAAGATCATGAGAGAAAGAGAAAATATCAACGATGCCCCCCCGGATAGAGAACTGACCAGGCTCATAAACAAAATCTACACGTTCAAAATCGTATTCGATCAGGAACTCATTGATGAATTCTATACTCAGCTTGTTGGATACTGCTATCTCGAGCGTGTTTTTCTCCAAAGAATCGCGATTAATGACCCTTTCAGCCAAAGCTTCAGGATACGTCACGATCACCTTGCCGTATTCTGTAGAATGAATGAGCTCATTCAGAACCTCAGCACGAAGCAGTACGTTTCCACTATCAGGCTGAGTAAATTCAAAAGGTTTCCGGTAGGAAGAAGGAAAGATCAGCACTTCTTTCTCCAGAAGACTTTCCAGGTCACTCTGAAAGTACGCCGCTTCATCTCTGTCAGGTAATACAAAGAGCATATTGGTATGCTGAATAAAGTAAGTCGCAGTAGCAACCATAGCATCACTCGAACCTACCAGTCCCTTTAAATGCACCCGCGGGTTCTTTGACGAATTCAACACGGAGGCGAGACCCTCTACCCTTGCGTCTTTTTTATATTGATCTAATATGTTCCTTATATTCACGTTTCTAAATCTTCACAAATATACATTTTCATGCATGTATACCACAAGGCTGCGTTCAGTGGCCCCGAAATTGTGTTTATACTTAATTTAAGCGCAATTTGCTAAGAAAATATGTTAAGCATAAGGAACAATTCTAGACGACCGTATGTTAAGCATAACAACACATTTACTAAACAGCTTTAAATATGAAAAACGCAGTCAAATACGGAGTAATAATAGGTCTTTTGAGCGGTGTATGGATATTCTTCCTGCATCTGATGGGTGTCTACGAAGAGCAGTATCCGAAAATAGACAAAGCTTCATGGCTGGAATATGTTTCAGTTTTCATACCCCTTATCGGACTCTATCTGGGAATCAAAAGCTTCAGAAATAATTATAACGGAGGACGTATGGAGTTTTTTGAAGGCATCTTCGAAGGATTTAAGATCATGCTTGTAGGTGGGGTAATAGCTGCATTTTTTGTGGTTGTCTACGTACAGTTTGTCAATAACGAACTGGGTGCAGATATCATGGGCCGCGTAGGCGCAGCCGGATTCGTTGGCGTGTTGTTTACACTATCTATTTCATTACTTTTAATGAATAAACAGCGAAACCTATAAGGTGAAAAAAAATGGTCTGATAACCGAGCTTGCTTTCTGGGTAACGGCACTTTGTCTTTTGGCATTTGCCGACCTGGATTCAGCCCCACATATCTCACTATGCCCATTATCTAATCTGGGTTGGCACTGGTGCCCCGGATGCGGCTTCGGCAGATCCCTGATTGCCATTCTCCACGGCAATATCACCCGGTCGCTTGATTATCACTGGTTTGGCCTTCCCGGTATCTTTATTTTATTTCATCGAATCTTTTCTCTATGGCAAAAAATAAAAGTATCTTTCCTGTCTAAATCAGTCGTATGAATTTGCAAAATCTTCTTTATGGTATTAAAGGAATTACACCGGAAGAATTTCAATTCCTCAATCAAATTACTAATGGAATGACCGATGAACAAGCACAGCGTTTTGTTATGCTTTATTCGGGTAAAAGATTCAGTACAGACAGCATGCTGCTCTTTACACTTCTGGGTTTCATCGGAGTTGCCGGTGTGCAGCGTTTTGCTACCCGTCAAATAGGAATGGGCATATTATATTTTTTCACTGCAGGCCTCTGCTTTATCGGCACCATTGTAGATCTGATCAATTATAGAAGCATGGCCAACGACTTCAATCAGACTGTAGCCGTTGAGAGCGCTCAAATGGTAAAGATGGCATATAACGGCTAAAAATCATACCGGTTAGCATCTCTGGCTAAATGTGTACTTTTGTCTGTTCAGGACATTACTAATACAGAACTATGGCTCCACTATTTATAGCCGCTTTCATTAGCCTCTTAATGACAGGCTTTTTTTGCTTCAGCATCACTAAGACACTCTCTCACGTCTCGCCCGAAAATCAGGATATCAAGCCTAAATTCGTATGGTTACTATTAATTCCCGGCTTCAACTGGATCTGGAATTTCTTCGTTGCTACAAAACTAAGCTCATCTTTGAAGAAAGAGCTTCTGGCGCGAGATTTTGACGTAACACAGAGACCCGCTTTCGTGCAGGGGATGTTGTATGCAGTAATTTCACTCATCTCAGTCATCCCATCCTTGATGATCAGAATGTCGGCTAAGACACCTGAAGAGGTGATCAACGCCACCAAAGGAATTCCGGAGAACGTAGCAATGGCTATTGAGATCATCGGTATCCTCCAGATCATCCTTTTCCTTACCTATTGGTCTAAGATAAGCTGGTATAAAAACGTTCTCGAAAAGGACGAGCAGAAGGAATATGAAGATAAGTGATATAACCCGTTATCTGGAGAGCATCGCTCCCCTTTCCTTACAGGAAGACTACGATAATTCCGGTCTTATAGTAGGAGAACCGGATACCCTGGTAAGCGCTGCCCTTATCAGTCTGGATTGTACCGAGGACATCATAGACGAAGCCATTAGTAAAGGCTGCAACCTCATTATATCCCATCATCCTATTGTATTTAAAGGGCTGAAAAAGTTCAATAAGAAGAGTTACGTCGAACGTGCTGTAATGAAGGCCATCAAGCATGACATTGCTCTTTACGCCATTCATACAAATCTTGACCATATAAGCGGCGGTGTCAACGCAAAGATCTGCGAGAAACTAGAACTTCAAGACGTGCAGATTTTGTCCCCCAAGAAAAATCTTCTTAAAAAACTTGTCACTTTCGTTCCCCTGTGCCACGTGGAACGGGTCAGGAACGCAGTTTTGGAAGCGGGTGCGGGGCATATTGGTAACTACTCAGATTGCAGCTTTAATGTAAGCGGTACCGGTACGTTTAAAGCAGGTGAAAATGCGGATCCCTTCGTAGGCAAGGTGAATGAGTTGCACCAGGAAGAAGAGGTACGGGTCGAAACCATCTATCCCGAATACCTGGAGCGCAAGGTGCTGGTTGCACTCCTGGAAGCTCATCCTTATGAAGAAGTAGCTTACGACCTCTATCCCCTCTCTAACTCATTTTATCAGGCAGGAGCGGGCATGGTCGGGACTCTCCAGACAGCAACAGATGAAATGCAATTTCTTCAATTCGCCAAGTCGGCCCTCGGTGCCAGGGTCGTCAGGCATACCGCCCTTAGGGGTAAACCTGTCAGGCGTGTAGCGGTGTGCGGAGGCTCGGGAAGCTTTCTCTTACAGGCAGCAATCGCAGCCGGAGCAGACGCATTTATAACAGCAGATTTCAAGTATCATGAGTTTTTCGATGCGGATGGAAAAATCATCATTTCAGACATGGGACATTTTGAAAGTGAGCAATTTACGCAGGAGCTGTTATTTGATATTATTAAGAAAAAATTTCCTAACTTTGCAATCCATTTAACAGCAATAGATACAAACCCCATAAATTACTTAATTTAATGGAACAAACCGTAGAACAGAAGCTTAAGGCTTTATACGAACTGCAAACAATTCACACCAAAGTTGATAAAATCAGACAGGTAAGAGGCGAACTTCCAATGGAGGTTTCCGATCTTGAAGATGAAGTTGCCGGTCTTGAAACTCGTATACAAAAAATAAAAGCTGATCTTGATGATCTGGAGGACTCAATCGTTACCCGGAAAAACATGATTAAGGACGCTCTTGCCAATACAAAGAGATACGAAACACAGCTTAACGAAGTAAAGAACAACCGTGAGTACGACGCTATCTCTAAGGAGATCGAAATTCAGGGTCTAGATATCCAGGTAAGCGAAAAGAAGATAAAGGAATTTAACTTCGAAATCGTTAACAAAACCCAGGTTTACGAAAAAGCTCTTCTTGATCTTGAAGAACGTAAAAAAGACCTTGAACTTAAGAAGTCTGAACTGGAAAATATTACTTCTGAAACTCAGAAAGAGGAGCAGGAACTTTCTGCTAAGGCTGCTGAAGCTGAAGTGAATATAGACGAAAGACTCCTTACAGCCTATAATCGTCTGCGTGGAAATGCTAAGAATGGGTTAGCTGTTGTAACTATTCAGCGTGATTCATGCGCAGGATGTTTCAATCAGATTCCTCCTCAGCGTCAGCTAGACATCCGTCAGCATAAGAAAATTATTGTATGCGAACATTGCGGAAGAATACTTGTAGATGAAGCGTTAAGTGGCGAGCACACCGAAGAAGGTGTTTTCTAAAGAGAGCTAAACGAATTTCTATTCGATTGGTCCATAAATAAAGCAAAAGAGGCTATACTGGTTAAACGGTATAGCCTCTTTTGCTTTACATCAAAATAATGAAGTCTGCCTTCCCCCGGCAGGAAGAAAATGGCTAAGGTCAAAGTCCGGAAGCTGATTATCCGGCATATATTTCTTCAAAGCGATAGAAAACAGCGAATGAATACTTTCCGCTATTTTCCCGTCACCCTTCATACGCGTTCCCCATCTGGAGTCGTTTAATTTCCCTCCATGACAGGATGCAATCATATTCAGCACCTTATTGGCCCGGTCAGGATAAGCCTTATGAAGCCAGTCGGTAAAAACCTCCGAAATAATCCCATTTAGCCTGACCAGTGTGAACGATGCCGCCTTTGCGCCTTCGTTTGCTGCAGCCTTTATCAGTGCAGGAATCTCATCACTGTTTAATCCGGGGACAATAGGAGCAACCATTAGGTGTACAGGTATGCCTACGTTACTTAAGGCCCGGATAACTTTCAAGCGGCTGTTTGCTGTCACTGTCCTCGGCTCCATCTTCTGTCTTAAACTCTCATTTAGCGAGTTGATCGTTATGGATACATGGACAAGGTTTAACCTGGCCAGAGGTTCCAGAATATCAAGATCCCGCACAATAAGATTGTTTTTGCTGATGATGCTCACCGGATGCTTATACTTTAAGAAAAGCTTAAGGAGCTCCCTGGTAATACCAAGTTTCCGCTCCACGGGCTGATAGCAGTCGGTGTTTCCCGACAACATGATGGGATGGGGCGAGTATCCTGGTTTATTAAAGAAAGCTTCAAGCAGTTCAGGGGCATTTCGCTTTACGATGATCTTGCGCTCGAAATCCAGTCCGGCACTATATCCCCAATATTCGTGCGAATTTCGTGCGTAACAATAAAGACAACCGTGTTCGCATCCCTGATAAGGATTTACAGAATACATAAACCGAATATCCGGACTTTCTGATTTGCTTACTATGCTTTTCGGATAAGTATCGATGAGCTGGGTAGCCGTATTCTCATATAGCTCTTCATCGACCCCTTCGATATGTTCTTTCACATATCTGATGCTCGAAAATTTGTTGTGCGTGTTTATCTGGGCTCCCCTGCCCTTAAAGTATTCACTGTTGTTTTCATAAGGCATTATCAAAAATACTAAAAATATTAGCATATCTTAACCTTACTTTCAAACGTATTTATTTTATCTGAAACAAATAGCCATGAATTTTTATCTTATTACAAGCAATTACATAAATATGAGAATAATCATATGTGATATAATATATTTTGAAGTAAGTTTGCGCCGCGTATGAATTTTTTGAACAAAAGACAAAAAAAGTCAGGAGCTCATAGCAATACCTTACACATTTATCTATGAAGAAATCAGGTAAATACGTTATTTCCAAAAAGATAGACGGGCTTTTTACAACCCTGCATGATGTCTACAGGTTCCTGTTAAGATTCTTTAAAGAAGTGCTATTCCCTCCCTATGAATTTAAGGAGCTGGTGAAGCAGTGTTATGATATCGGTTATAAATCATTGCCTTTAATAACCCTAACAGGCTTTATCACGGGATTAGTGTTCACCAAGCAGTCACGACCATCTCTAGCGGAGTTTGGTGCTGCCTCATGGCTTCCCAGCCTCGTATCCATTGCCATTATCAGGGCTCTTGCACCTCTCGTTACTGCACTTATCGCGGCAGGAAAAGTTGGGTCCCAGATCGGAGCTGAATTGGGATCGATGAAGGTAACCGAGCAGATTGATGCAATGGAAGTCTCCGGCACCAACCCTTTCAAATTCCTGGTAGTGACACGTATCATTGCCACTACCTTTATGATCCCCATTCTTGCAATTTATACCGGTGTGGTGAGCCTTGCAGGATCATTTATCAATGTGGCCCAGAATGAGCAAACCAGCTTTTCTTCTTTCGTAGAAAGTGCCTTGCAAAACATCTCGTTTCTCGATCTGTTCTCATCCATCATAAAGGCAGTACTGTTCGGATTTACTATCGGCGCTGTCGGTTGTTATCAGGGATATAATTCATCGAAAGGAACGGAGGGTGTAGGTCAGGCTGCTAATTCTGCTGTTGTAATATCCATGTTCCTGATTTTTATTGAAGAAGTTTTAGTAGTTCAGGTAGTAAACGCAATACGCTAATGAGAAAACCTTTTACACCTATCGACGCAAGCCAGCATCCTATTTCTATCAAGGGTTTGAAGAAATCCTTTGGTGATCTTCATGTATTGCGCGACATCGATCTAGAACTTTATAAGGGGGAAAACCTGGTAGTACTCGGTAGGTCAGGAACGGGTAAATCGGTATTGATTAAAATAGTCTCCGGATTGCTCACACAAGATTCAGGTACGGTGAACGTACTCGGCCAGGAAGTCGACAAGCTGACTACAAAAGAACTACAGCAACTACGTCTTAAAATAGGTTTCTCGTTCCAGAACAGCGCCTTATACGATAGTATGACGGTAAAAGAGAACCTTGAGTTTCCGCTGGTCCGCAATGCTCCGCACGTTACAAGGAAAGAAATCAATTACGCCATAGAAGAAGTGCTCGAAGGGGTTGGACTGCTGCAGGCATTAAACCAGATGCCGTCTGAATTATCAGGCGGACAGCGTAAACGTATCGGTATCGCCCGGACGTTGATCATGCGGCCGGAAATCATGCTCTACGATGAACCCACCGCGGGACTCGATCCGATCACCTGTATAGACATCAATAACCTCATCAATGAGGTACAGGAAAAATACAATACATCCTCCATTATCATCACCCATGACCTGACGTGCGCCAAATCAACCGGCGACCGCGTCATGATGCTACTTGACGGCCGCTTCGCAAAGACCGGCACATTTGAAGAGGTCTTTGAAACAGATGATGAGCGGATTCAAACTTTTTATAATTATAATTTTACATCTTGATGGAAACTTCAGAAAATAAACGCTCAGTAATAGTTGGGATTTTTGTGTTCCTCGGTATCGTCCTGTTCGTAGCAGGTGTCTTTACGCTCGCAGGACAACAGAAACGCTTTGTTAAGAGCATTGAGCTGAACGCTATATTTGATAACGTATCGGGTCTTAAAATCGGAAATAACGTGTGGTTTTCGGGCGTAAAGATAGGCACTGTAAAGAAGATTGACTTTTACGGTACCTCTCAGGTCAAAATTAAAATGAATGTAGAACAAGAAGCGCAGAAGTACATACATAAGAATGCTACTGCGCAGATCAGTTCAGAAGGATTCATTGGAAACCGGATCATTGTGATCGAAGGTGGAAGTATTAACTTGCCTGTTGTAGAATCAGGAGATCGTCTCCACGTTAAAAAATCCTTAAGCACCGACGCCATGCTGGAGGACCTGCAGGCCAATAACAGGAACCTGATTGAAATCACGGGTAATTTGAAGTTAATCAGCGGTAAACTGGCAAATGGTGAAGGCGCTATAGGAGCACTGCTCACAGATTCGCTTATGGCCGGAAATCTGAAGAATACCATGTCGGGCTTAAATAGCGCTTCGCAGAATATTAACCGCACGGCTGTGTCACTATCCACCTTTTCAAATAAGCTGAATACAAAAGGTGGCCTGGTAGATGAGTTGCTTACTGATACCGGCGTATTCTCTCAGCTGGAAGGCTCTGTAGGAAATATCAGGAAACTCTCCGTTGCTGCCGCGTCTTTATCTGATGACCTGAGCACTGCCGGACAAAAGCTTAACAATAAGAATAACGCGATAGGTGTACTCTTAAACGATCAGGAATCAGCAGAAAGCCTCAAAAAGACACTGATTAATCTGGAAACCAGCTCCCAGAAGCTTGATGAGAATTTAGAAGCTTTACAGCATAACTTTCTGCTTCGCGGATTTTTCCGGAAGAAGGCCAAAGAAGAAGAAAAGAATAAGTAAAACAAAGGATGGTGCGGGTAGAACACCCGTACCATTTAAATTCCAAGACCCTCGCAGGCTTTCTCAGCCGCTAGCTTTTCAGCATTCTTTTTATTATAATCTCGTCCTACGCCCTTGTTTTCGCCGTCTACAAGCGCATTTACTGTGAACAGCTTCATGCTTTCACCCTCACCGTTGGGAACAATCTCAAATAGAATATCCTTACCTTGGCGTTGGCACCACTCGATGAGCTTGCTTTTGAAGTTTGTTTCTGTATTCTCAAGCGTAAGGATGTCGATATGCGGCTTGATGATCCGCATCAGAAGGAAATTATGTGTGAACTCGTATCCTTTATCCAGATAAATAGCCCCGATCAATGCCTCAAAAGCATCACCCAATAGTGAACTTTGCTTTGTTGGGAAATTTACGATACGATTGTCATATTCAATCAGCTCATCAAGCCCAAGCTTTTTAGCCAGCTGGTTAAGGTTAACCCGACTTACAATCTTGGAACGCATTTCAGTTAGAAAACCCTCTGTTTTGTAAGGATAGCGTTTGAAAAGCTCATCAGCAATGACAGCACCTAACACTGCGTCGCCAAGAAACTCCAGTCGTTCATTACTGTTTTTAGTGCCGTTCTTCAGGATGATCGCAACAGAACGGTGCCTGAAAGCCATCCGATAAAGCTTAATATTACCCGGCACAAAGCCAAGAAGATTCCTCATCAAGGAAATATACTTGCGTTGGGGAGAAAAATAAAGCTTATAAATAGTGGATATTGGCATTCGCTTGTTTGATGCATTTATTAAATGTCAAAAGCCCGAAGTCGGTAATTAAGGCATTTAAAATAAATCCATCTTTAATGATAAATTTATTCTAAATGCAGATCAGACAGACCCGGGCCTTATGGCAATTAATAAATCCAGTTTAATCTTCGTACTTTCTAAAGATTACGGAAGCGTTATGACCACCGAAGCCAAAAGTGTTGCTTTGAGCAGCACGTACAAGCCTCTTCTGAGCTGTATTGAAAGTTAAGTTCAGGCGTGGGTCAATCTCCGGATCATCAGTAAAGTGATTGATTGTTGGAGGTATAATGTCATTTTTAACAGCAAGGATGGCAGCAATACTTTCAACGGCGCCGGCGGCTCCAAGCAAGTGGCCTGTCATCGACTTAGTGGAACTGATATTCAAGCGGTAAGCATCTTCACCATAAAGGGCTACAATGGCTTTAGATTCGCTCTTATCACCCAGTCCGGTCGAAGTACCATGAACATTGATATAATCGACATCGGCAGTAGTCAGTCGCGCATCTTTCAATGCGTTAGACATAACCAGCTTCGCACCTAATCCTTCTGGATGCGGCGCAGTGATGTGATTGGCATCAGCACTCATACCCCCACCGATAAGCTCAGCATAAATCTTCGCGCCACGGGCAAGTGCATGGTCAAGTTCTTCCAGTATGATGGTTCCTGATCCTTCTCCCGCAACGAAACCGTCTCTGTCCTTATCGAACGGACGCGAAGCAGTAGCAGGGTCATCATTTCTTGTAGAGAGCGCATGCATGGCATTGAAGCCACCCATTCCCGCTTCATTAATGATTGATTCAGAACCACCGGAAATGATTACATCAGCCATACCCAGGCGGATGTAGTTAAATGCATCGATCAACGCATTGGTTGATGAGGCACAAGCAGAAACAGTAGAAAAGTTAGGACCTCTTAAACCATATTTAATAGAAATATGACCCGGCGCAATATCCAGTATCATCTTGGGGATGAAGAAAGGATTAAATCGCGGAGTTCCGTCACCAAGTGCAAAGCTCGTTACCTCGTCCTGAAACGTCTTCAAACCTCCAATTCCCGAGCCCCAGATTACTCCGATGCGGTGGGTGTCAAGGTTTTCAAAATCCAGGCCGGCGTCTGCAACGGCTTCATCAGTAGAAACAAGTGCATACTGTACAAATGGGTCTAACTTTCTTGCTTCTTTACGATCAAGAAAATCTTCAGGTTTGAAGTTTTTAACTTCGCAGGCAAACTTAGTTTTAAATAAACTTGCGTCAAACCTCGTAATCGGAGCAGCGCCACTTACCCCATTAACCAGACCGTTCCAATATTCGGGAACGGTATTTCCAATTGGGGTAAGTGCACCAAGTCCTGTTACTACAACTCTTTTTAGCTCCATTTATGTTTTGGCAGCGTGATTACTTTACGTTTTTTTCTAAGTAGGCGATAGCCTGACCTACAGTACCAATTGTTTCAGCCTGGTCATCAGGAATAGCTACATTGAACTCTTTTTCGAACTCCATGATCAGCTCAACGGTGTCCAGTGAGTCAGCTCCTAAATCGTTCGTAAATGATGCTTCAGGATTCACCTCACTCTCATCCACACCTAATTTTTCCACGATAATTGCTTTTACTCTTGAAGCGATATCAGACATAGTTTCTATTTTTTATATGGTTATTAATTATCTGCAAAGAAAAATAAAATCTGATAAATATCAAACCTTTTTGTTTTTGGTTAAAAATGATCAACATCACATACCCAATGGCTATTGTTTTGTACCTTCGTGGCGGTTTCAGCGATCATTTTGAACAGATTTACTCTAAAATACGAATTAGACCTCGATTTTGTTTTGATAGCGATAACATCTTCACTAAAAGATTATATGCTAGCCTTCAAGATCAATCGGCAAATATCACATGATTTTGCCCGTATGGATGATTTATCTGTTCCCCATGCCAGCTCAGGTCACTCTTTCTTCTCCAGGTATTTTTATCAACTACCTGAATCTGAGACTGATCTCTTTTTACTGGCAAACAAAGGTACGGAGGGTTATTTGATACCCGAAATGAAAAACGTAGATTACTTTATTTTAATAAGGAATTTTATTGACCAGGAAGACGTCGATCACCTGCTGGGAGGACTCAATCGCATTGCTGAAGTAGTCGTTGCAGCGGAAGTTGATCCAGGAAAATTAAAATCTAAAGAAAATCTGATATTTTAGTAAATAATTAATGGTGTATAATGTACACCTTTACAAACATAATAGTTTAGGTTAAGATGAGACAAGTTCACAAAAGGACAAAAATAGTTGCCACCCTCGGGCCGGCTTCCTCCAGTAAAGAGACTTTGCTGGCCATGATCAAGGCAGGAGTAAACGTATGCCGTTTGAATTTTTCTCACGGAAGTCAGGAAGATCACCAGAAGGTGATTGACGTAATCCGCGAGATCAACCATCAGTATAAACTGCATGTGGGAATCCTGGCGGACTTACAGGGACCGAAGATCCGTATCGGAATGGTTCAGGATGGTGGTATTAAGCTGGTAAACGGCAGTCAGATTGAGATCACAACAGAAGAAATGGTCGGCAACGATCAGCAGATCTATATCACCTACTCCAGCTTTCCAAGAGATGTTCGTGCAGGCGAAATCATCCTTCTGGATGACGGAAAGCTTCAGATGCGCGTAGTTGATACAAATAATAAAGATAAGGTTGTTTGCGAAGTAGTACACGGAGGAATTCTTACTTCACGTAAAGGTGTAAACCTTCCTAACACCAAAATTTCTATTCCGAGCTTAACGGAAGATGATTTGCATAATCTTGAATTCGCGCTAAAGAATGACGTTGAGTGGATCGGGTTATCTTTCGTTCGTACAGGCGAAGACATCATCGACCTGAAACGCATCATCAACAGGAGCGGAAAAACTGCAAGGGTTATCGCGAAGATCGAGAAGCCAGAGGCTATCGAAAATATCGATGCTATTATTGCTGCGACAGACGGAGTAATGGTTGCCCGTGGTGACCTGGGTGTTGAGATGCCTATGGAGCAGGTACCGGTTCTTCAAAAGATGATTGCAGCAAAATGCCTACAGGCATCTAAGCCGGTTATAGTAGCAACGCAGATGTTGGAAAGCATGATCACTACTCCTCGCCCTACCCGTGCGGAGGTAAATGACGTAGCTAACTCTGTACTTGACGGAGCTGACGCAGTGATGCTGAGCGGTGAAACTTCAGTAGGTGAATTCCCGGTCATTGTTATTGAGACCATGAGCAAGATCATCAAGAATATTGAAGAAACGGCTTATCCATACCAGACACCTAAGAAATTAGACGAAAGCTCACCTCGTTATATGTCAAACGCAGTTTGCGGATCAGCCGTGTATCTGTCTGCTAAGACAAACGCAAGAGGTATTGTAGCCATGACATCTTCAGGTTATACCGCGTTTGAAATATCAAGTCACCGCCCTAAGGCAGGAACTTATATTTTCACTAACAATAAGGGCCTTCTGAATACCCTCAGCCTGCTTTGGGGAGTTAGAGGCTTTTACTACGATAAAGCAGAGTCTACTGATCGGTCGATCAGCGATGTGAATCGTATCTTAAAAGAAGAAAAAATGATTATGCCAGGTGATGTGATCATCAATACAGCTGCAATGCCGATCGAGAAAAAGGGTAAAACCAATATGATCCGCGTGACAACTGTTGACTAATATTATTTACTGTATAAAAAACGGCTATCAGATTCTGGTAGCCGTTTTTTTGTTACCCTCGTGAGGAGATTAATAGTAAATTTCTTCTGGTGCAGTTTTAATAAGTCTCAGGCCTGGTAGTAATCATGTTCTGGCCAGGTAGAGGGTGCGGCCACCATGCGGCTACAATGAGGCCACAGTGAGTCCACCTTTTTGCGGAAAAACGTGGCCTCACTGTGGCCTCACCCTGGCAACATGTTGGCCGCATCCTTAATCAGACGAGAAGCAGACCTCAACGTTACTCCTATTGATTTGATCTGCCAGTCAAATAATCTGGTTATACTCTTATTCCTCTGTTTTAGATCTTGCCAATGATTCATCCTCACACTTCAATCCGTTTGTGGTCATGATCCATTCCGAAGGCGTTTCCCATTCACTATCTTCAGGAAGGCAGTCGCGAAGATTTATATCGCGTATGATGGAGTTTATTTCACCGTCAAAGATTATTCGGGTATTCAAAGGAACTTTCAAGGTAACCTTTACTTCCTGGTTCCTGTAGGCTTGTTTTGGCGGATAGTGAAGGTATTTATCCAAGGTGATGATAGAATCGTTTTGTATGAATTCGTAACTACTCTTCTGAGCATTTCTAAGTGCAGACTCGAAATCACGTCCGCGGGCAGAAAAGTCTTTGATGATAAATGCAGTGCTATCATCACTTCTCTCTACATTAAGCGCTATTTCGCCTATATCACTGCCGATCTTAACCTTCCCCTGGCGGCCGGTGAACGTAATGTTATAATTCAGGCTATCGTCTTTAGAAAGGAACCGCTGTTTGTTGAGCTTGATATGATAAACAGGAAACGGCTTGACAAGTGACTGTTGTTCATATCTGGCTTCCGATTTAAACTCAGCTCCAAGCTTGGCGCCATAATACACTGCCATGCCCAAACCTGTGAGCCAGATGATCAGTAGAGCGAAAGACGTAGCCTTACCTGTTATCTTTCTGTTGAAAAGAACCCGGAGAGAGAAGAGTATAAGGGCAATAAGTGGAATGATGATCAGGATTGCCGCGCTGAAGTATATAGGTGATCGATATTCGGGGTTTAATGCATTAAATGGAAATGTATCCAACTCATGTCCGTCGAAAAAGCCCATGAAGAAAAGAAGACCTAGCAATGAGCTTAACAACAGACTGCAGCAAACGAAGATTACAAAAGCCCCCAGGACCTTTAATGCAATTCCAAACAGCTTGGTAAGGAACGTTCCGGTTCTATCACCAGCTTCCCTCAGAAAATCTTCTGTCGCGTTTAAGCCGGGTCTTAGCTGAGTCCCAGCGTGGTTAAGGTTTTGCTTTAGTGCGTCGACCTCTTCATCCAGGTTCCGTTTGAAGTTCTGCAGGTTGATGGGTTCGCCTTTCATAGCCATCCTGTCGGCCCTGGTTTTGGCTCTTGGAGTTACCATCCACAAGATCAGATAAACAATCAGTCCTGTTCCCCATAAGATGGTAGCAAGGACAGTGATAAGTCGTACCCATTTTGCTTCCATATCAAAGTAGTGGCCCAGACCGGAACATACTCCACCGACCATGCGGTCTTCAGGATCGCGGAAAAGTGTGCGGTGTGCTGTACGTGTTCCATCGAAGTTTTGATCGTCGATCTCGACATCGAAGTCGTTCACGTTACCCATTCTTGCCGTTATGTCGAGCACATCCTGTTGTACGATCACCTGTTTACTTTGCTCGGTAAGACGTTCAGTGAACATTTCGGCCAGGCGATTTTCTATATCCTGCACAATTTCTTCATTGTCGCTTGAGTAAGCAAAATGGCGTTTTACCTCAGTCATATATGACCGGAGAACTTCGTAGGCATCTTCTTCTATATGGAAAACGATACCGTTTATATTGATAATAATGGTCTTATTCATGTGATTAAGCGTTTGAGGTTTCGTTATTCTGGTTTGGTCGGCCCTGCATGGACACGTTTACTGCATATCGTAGTTCTTCCCACGTTATATCCAGCTTGCTCAATACATCCCGGCCGGCTTCGGTGAGCTGATAGTATTTTCTGGGAGGGCCGGAAGTCGACTCGATCCAGTTATAACTAAGGAGCCCGTTGTTTTTCAATCGGGTTAGCAGTGGATAAAGAGTTCCTTCTACAACCAGCATTTTCGCTTGCTTAAGCTCGTTTATTATATCGGAGGCATAGATTTCCCCCTTCGATATAATAGAGAGGATGCAATATTCTAGGATGCCCTTCCTCATCTGGGTTTGTGTATTCTCTACTATCATATCACAAAGATATATGTTTTATATACTACTATGCAATGCATAGTAGTATATTTTTTAAAATAATTGAATTTTTGTTGTAACTGCTGGAATTAAAATGAATAGGGAGAAAGTGGTGTTTTTCCGATTTTTGAAGTCAATTCAGAGCTAAAATTTGACGAATGTCAATTTTTAGGTGTTTTTCATTGAGGATTTAAGAAATTATTACATTTTTAGTTTGATAAATGAAATAAACTCACCATTTTTATACTTTAATCATTAATTTAAAAAGAACATATGAAGCAAATTCTATCAAGTTTGTTCATCTTGTTACTGTTATGCACTAGTGTAATAGCACAAGATCGTACCGTTAGAGGTACAGTAAATGGAAAGGATGATGGTCTTCCTCTTCCTGGAGTTAGTGTGAGGCTGAAAGGAACGAGCATTGGAACTCAAACTGGCGCAGATGGTAAATTTTCTATTGGAATTACCGGAAGCAACCCTGTATTAGTATTTACCTATATAGGTTATTCAAACCAGGAAGTTTCTGTGGGAAATAGGTCCACGCTTAATGTAACTCTAAGCTCAGATGCAACTCAGCTGGGCGAAGTTGTTGTGACTGGTTACGGTACTAAGCAAGTAAAGGACTTAACCGGATCAATGGGATCTGTGAAAGGCGATAAAATTGCCCAGCAACCTCTGCCAAGTTTCGATCAAGCTCTGTCAGGAAAATTAGCCGGTGTTCAAATAGGATCGTCAGGTGGTATTCTTGGAGACGGTGTTTCGATTAGGATTCGAGGCGTAAACTCAATATCAGCAAGCTCACTTCCATTAGTGGTTATCGACGGAATTCCTACTAACAACGTAGAAAATATCAATCTTTTCAATGACGGAAACGGTACAAGGTTTAATCCGTTAGCGTTGTTAAATCCGAATGATATTGAATCTATCGAAGTATTGAAGGATGCTGGAGCTTCTGTATTGTATGGATCAAGAGCAGCGAATGGTGTTGTATTGATAACTACAAAAAAGGGTAAGAGAGGAACATCCAATATTTCTTTCGATTCAAAATCAGGCTGGAGTGAAGCTGCTAGTTTGCCGACGCTATTAACGCCGGAGCAATTTATAGAAATCAGTAATGAGAAGGCGGCTAACGCTGCTGCTCGATTTGGCGGGAGCGTAGTAGCTATAGCTCAAAATAGTGATTTGGACGGTGACGGTCAGCCAGATAGAGTTAATTGGCTTGATGAGCTTTATAGAACAGGTTTTTCGTTCGATAACTCACTAACTATGAGTGGAGGTTCAGAAAAGTCAACATATTACGGTTCAGTAAGATATATTGATCAAAAGGGTATCAACGTTGGAAATTCTTTGAAGACAGGACAGGTACGATTGAACTATGAAGTAACACCTAAAAAATGGCTTAAGTCTGGAATTAATCTTGCTTATTCTAAATCATTTAATAAGGGAATCCTTTCAGATAGATATTTAGCCGGTGCTACAGTTTCAGGATACAATGCCTTCCCAACAGTTGCCGTGAGAAATCCTTCAAACTTAACAGGTTATAATCTGAATGCGAACGGAACATTGGACTATGGAAATAACTTGGTAAGATTAAACAACACCAGTTTAATCCAAAATACAATTTACAATCCAATAGCAGCTGTTAACTTAAATCGTAACGAAAGTACTCCTGAGAGTATTTTAGGTAATATTTTTGTTGAGGTTCAACCTATTCAGGGTTTAAGAGTGACGTCGAAGTTTGGAGTTGACAATTTGAGGAATTTTGAAGATCAATTCAGTGATCCAAATATCGGCGGGTTGGGATTGTCGTTTAACGGATTAGTTCAAGATTATTATAGAACCAGAAATCAATGGGTTTGGCAAAACTACATATCTTATGATAAGACGTTTTCGCAATTTCATAGGTTATCCTTGACCGGAGGTGCGGAGTATCAGTTTGTGAAAGAAAGACAAACGTATGCAGGTGCATCAGACTTTGCTGATCCTTTCTTCAAAGATATCATTGATGGAGTTTATTCGGGAAATGATGCTGGCGGAGACTTGCAGTTATGGTCAGGTGGCGACTTGTTTTCGAATGGAGTTCAATCATACTTTGGACGTGTTGGATACACTTTCAATGACAAGTATATGATTGAAGGAGCGTTTAGAGCAGATGCTTTCTCTGGTTTTGGTGAAAATTCAAAGTGGGGTTATTTTCCATCAATTTCTGCAGGTTGGACCCTTAGTCAGGAAGATTTCATGAAGAGTATTACATGGATAGATTTCTTAAAAGTAAGGGGTAGTTATGGTAGAGTTGGAAACTCCAGAGGAGTTGGATCTTACGCTGCAAGAACTTTATACGGAGGCGGTCTTTATGCTGCTCAAAACGGTTTTAGTACATCACAGTCTGGAGATGCTAACTTGGAATGGGAAACCTCTAAGAAACTTGATATCGGAGTTGACGTTAATTTCTTAGATAGTAGATTAAACGTTGTTGCAGATTATTTCAACAACGATATATCCGGTTTGTTGTTAGAGGCACCTGTATTGTATACAGTTGGAATCCCGGATGCAAGTATTTTTACCAATATTGGATCTATGTATAACAGAGGATTTGAATTCACTGTTAACAGTATAAATGTTAAGAAGAGAGATTTCACCTGGACGACGTCTTTGAATTTCACCGCTGTGAAAAACAGAGTAACCAAACTTGTAACCGCAGGTGCTGATTTGTCTGATCCAAATTTTGGTGGTTCAGTAGCCAGCGTTGGAAAGCCATTGGGTGAATACCGCTTAATTCGTTGGGCTGGTGTAGATCCACAAACCGGTAATGGTTCTTTCTATACAGCAACTGGTGAAAGAAAGTTTTTTGATCCAGCAACCCAATTATGGACACTCGCAGATGGCACGGCAACATCGGCAATTGCTGGTACTGATGCAGTCTACACAGGGAAGACCGGACAGCCTAAATATTATGGCGGACTGGATAATACATTCACCTATAAAAATATCGACTTAGGCCTTTCATTTGTTTATACAGGTGGTTTCTATGTATATAATTCCACCCGTTCAGGCATGTTGACTGGATACTTCCAAAACAACTATGCAGAAATTATGGATAGATGGACAACGCCAGGTCAGGTAACTGACGTTCCACGCGTTTATTTGAATAATAATACTGCAAATCAAACATCAGATAGGTTCTTAGAAAAAGGCGATTTCTTAAGACTTCGTACCGTTAGCTTAGGCTATACGTTTAGACAGCCAGTGTTTTCTAAGTTAGGATTCACCAATTTGCGTATATACGGTCAAGTATATAATGCTTTTCTAATAAGCGGATATTCTGGTCCTGATCCAGAGGTGAACTACAATAGAAATAATACGAATATAGCGACTGCTATTGACAACCGTGCAGTTCCACAACCTCGTACTTATACATTTGGGCTAAACGTAGGATTTTAAGAATGAGATTTATGAAAATGACAAAACGATTTTTAAGTGTAAGCATGATAGGAATCATGCTTACTATAAGCTCTTGCGAAAAAAGCATTTTCGAAGAGCCATATTCAAATCTTTCACCCACAGATGCTTTTGCAACTGCGGACAGAATAGAAAAAGCGGCTGTTGGGATGTATGACCAGCTTCAAAATTTAGAGTTCTTTGGAGGACGAGTACTAATCTATGCTGATATCCGCGGAGTTGACGCAAGAGCGACTGCATACTTTGGTCAGATGCCCAATTTTAATACGTTGTTATCATCTGACGCAACCGTCGCTTATGCTTGGGAAGGTGCCTACAGGACAATATATGAAGCTAATAACTTCGTGAAAAATCTTGCTGATAATCCTGGAAAAATTTCTGATGTTCAGACAGCGCAATTCAATTCTGAAGCGAAATTTATACGCTCGTTATGCTATTTTTATCTGGTAAATTTATGGGCTCAACCATACAAGTTTACAGCAGACGCTAGCCATTATGGTGTTCCGTTAATCCTTACAACAACTGATGCTCCTTTTGATCCAAGCAATCAAGTAGGGCGGAATACAGTTGCAGAGGTATATCAACAGATTGAGACTGATTTGTTAGAGGCAGAGACAGGACTTCCAACGGCAGCAGCAGTTGAAGGAAAGGATTTTGCAGATGTTGCTCGTGCTACTAAGGGAGCTGCTCAGGCATTGCTAGCCAGATTGTATCTTTATAAAGGTGATTACGCAAAAGCTGTAACTTACTCTGATAAGGTATTAGCTGGTCCTTATAAGCTAAATTCGTCTCCGGTTTCCGCTTTTCGTAATCCATACTATACAGATGAAAATATTTTTTCTGTAGCGATGAATGGCGCAGATAACCCAAATACAAACAATGCGTTGGGACAGCATTATGCACCAGATAAAAGAGGTGATATCCAAATAAGCTCGGATTATGTAAATTTAATGTCTGCTACAGATTTAAGAAGAACTGAGTTGACGAGAACATATGATGCCGCTGCCGGATCATACTGGACGACTAAGTATACAGGTATTACAGACTGGGTTCCTGTATTAAGATTAAGCGAAATTCTTCTGACAAAAGCAGAGGCTCTTGCTAATCTTGGTACCGGAGTTGATGCTACTGCAGCCACTTTGTTAAATCAAGTTCGCAAAAGATCTGATGCTGCTGCAGCAACGATTGCTCCAGCGTCTAAGCAAGCTTTAATTGATGCTATCTTATTGGAAAGAAGAATTGAGCTTGCATTCGAAGGTCAAGGGATATTCGATTTTCTAAGAACAGGAAGAGGAATTCCGGAACATGGTGCTGTTTCCGCTCAGGCTTATGGTTCTGATTATGTGGTGCTGCCTATTCCAAAATATGACACTGATAAGAGCCCAATATTGGCGTCTCAGCAAAACCCTGGTTACTAGAGAAGTTTTAAACAATCTCCAGTTCTGGACTGGAGATTGAAAAGCATTCGTTTACAAAGTTAAGGAGCCTGTTATCACTAATGTGATGCAGGCTCTTTTTTATGTACGCTCGGTATGGGTGCAAGTTATCGGGCGAAAGTCCGAGATGCGCCTTGATAAGGAAAGGCGTTAGATTAAGGTGAGGGTTCTCATTAGTAGAAGAGAATCTTAAGGACTGGCCAAGAGTCGACTATATCGCTAAATAGAAAAACTGTAGTTCACTATGAAAATATATTATGAACGAAAGAGAGCATGTGCTGTTATGGAGGCTCAAATCCAATCCCGTATGTTTTGAATTGTAATTGTTTTATAATCTAGAGTTATTCCGTAGTTTAGACCTGTAGATCTTATCCAATTTACTCCTAGTCGAGTGTGTGCATATACTAAGCTTCTGCTCTTTTTGGTTGTAATTTCGTCGCAGGTTGCGTACTCGAAATCTGTATCCAATGACTCTTCATTTTATGATCGTGCGCTCAATAGCTCTCGGGAATATCTTACCAAATCTTTAGAGACCGGCCGTAATCTTTATAACGGCATTGAGCATCCGGGCTATATAAGAGGGATCAAAGGATTCGCTTATCTGGATAGTGACCAAATGGAAATTGGAAAGGTGAAATACGATGGCGTATGGTATACTGTTCCGATGCTGTATGATCTGCATATTGAAAAAGTCGTCATCACGCATTTTCTGAAGTTCACTAAGATATCTTTGATTAATGAAAAGGTTGATGAGTTTGTATTGAATGGCCATCTGTTTAGAAATTTAAAAACAGAAGAAGCAGGAAATAATCGGCCCAGGGACTGGTTGAAGTGCTGTATGAGGGCGACTCGATATCGGTTTTCGCAAAAAAGAGGAAACTTCTCAATGAACGCCCAGGCACAAACGGTGTGGAGCGTGAGTTTATCAGCAACATTCAGTATTATATGCTGTTGGGTGGACAGTTTCATCCGGTAAAATCCAGGCGTGATGTTCTTGATCTTATGGGCGACAAAAAGAAGTAGGTGGCTACGTAGCTCCGTAAGAGTAAGATAAAGTTCAGGAAGGCTAAAGAACATGCGTTGCTAATCGCTTCCAAGGTTTATGACGACAAAATCTGATAAATGCCAGTAACATATCATCTCCGGGCGCTGATCTGCGCATGGCTCATCTTGTGTGGCGTATTGACACATGCCCAGGGAAAGCAGGGTATTACGTTCAATGGTAAGCTGGAAAATGCAGGAATTGATCAGCTGGCTGGCTTCCTTCATGCCGCTACGGGATACCGGATTTATTATGACCAGACTAAGTTCGATAGTTTACGGGTTAATCTGGAGTTCTCAGAAAAGAACGTTGACTGGGTTTTGAGTCAGGCCTTTCTGAATACGAAGTACCGATACGCTATAGATTTCCAGAAGAACGTGTTTTTAACCGCGGGTGATGAAATTGTTGTCATGAACGAAGGAAAAAGGTAGTGATTGACATACGTTCTTTGTCAGCCGGATCTGTGCCGGTACCTGCTGATCTTTCTATTGCGATATACAACGCCGATTCGCTGAAGCAGGGTGTCCAGACTGGAATAGATAGCTATCTTCTTTTAAGTTCGGAGCTGAAAGGTACGGTAGAGCAGCCGGACTTTTACTTTTCCGGGCATCCGGAAGCTTCTCTGGCCCTTGATAATCTAATGCTTACTCATGGATGGCGCCGGTTTAATTGGGACCAGGTTCTTAGCCCGGAACCTTTCAAACCACAATTTATACCTGAAATCAGTTATCATATTGTCCCTGCACGAGTAACAAGTTCTGTGACAAAGCGTCCGGTAGGTGACATCAGAAGTTATTTGTCTGTTCCTGGAAAATCTGTTCGCTTTTATAACGGAACGAGCAATTCGGACGGAAGGGTTGATTTTTATACCAAGGGTTTGAATGGAGTGCAACCTCTCGTACTGCAAACGAACAGTGGAGATACTGCGTTGTACAACATTGATCTCATTAGTGTTTTTTCTGATAAGTATTCTGGTAGGGGATTAATACCTGTATCCCTCTCTTCATTGCCTGTAAACACGCTTTTGATTAATAGCATTAACATGCAGGCTCTTAACATCTATCTCAAGGAGCGTCTAAATCAGTTTGTGGAATCATCAACGGACAGTGTTCCGTTCTACGGTCAGGCAAAAGAGAAGTACCTGCTTGATGACTATACTCGTTTCCCGACTGTGGAAGAAGTTTTGAGGGAATACGTGCTGAGCGTGGGTGTTCGGCGCAGAAATGGTAAGCCCACTATGCAAGTTTATACCGGTGAAGTAAATAAGGGATTCTTTGAGGAACAGCCGCTGGTATTGATGGATGGAGTTCCTATGTTTGACCGGGTAAAATTCTTTAACTATGAGCCACTTAAAATCAAAAGCGTAGAGGTGCTGCCTAAAATGTATTTCTATGGACCGGACGTTTATGGCGGGCTTATCCGGTTCAGCATCTACAACGGTAATTTAGACGGGATGGAGCTTGACCCTGACGCTTCCATTATCGATTATGAAGGTTTACAGCAGGTTCGGGAATTTTACTCTCCCCGTTACGATTCTCCTGATCAGCTTAACAGCCGACTGCCAGACTTCAGAAATCTGTTGTTCTGGAAGCCGGACGTGGAAACAGGGAGTGATGGTAGAACTCTGCTGAGCTTCTATACTTCGGATCGCCCGGGGACCTACCGTGGTGTGATCCAGGGAATCACTAACCAAGGGCAGGCAGGTAAGTACACTTTTGATTTTAAGGTGAAATAGTTAGGTCCCGGAGGTACATGTATGTGATTACAATCATGTTTGTGTTCCAGAAATTCTGTTACATTGCGGTCACTAATTAATGGAATCATTTATGAACCAGATTACTGGTCGCTATATTGATCCTCTAACAGATTGGGGATTTAAGCGTCTCTTCGGAAGTGAACCGAACAAAGATATCCTGAAAGATTTTCTAAACGAGTTGTTCAACGGCGAGAAGCATATCACGGATATTAGCTACAAACCCACTGAACACGCGGGAGACCACCGGGACGGCAGAAAAGCAATTTTCGACCTGCGTTGTACCGGAGACAATGGGGAGCAATTCATTGTGGAAATGCAGCGTGGAAGCAGGCGTTGTTTCGGGAGCGGTCTGTATTTTATACCTCGCGTCTGATTCAAGAGCAGTTGCCATCGGGCCCGGAAGGAAGGTAATACATTTGATCTGCCTGAGGTGTATTTAATTGCCATATTGGAATTTACGATCGATGGCCTCGTTAATGAACAATACCTGCATGATATTTGCTTAATGGATAAGGATACCGGTGAAATATTTTACAGGAAGCTGGGTTATAAGTTCTTGGAACTACCTAAACTTTACGAAAGCGGAGTGTGATTTGCAAACGGATCTTGACCGCTGGTTTTACCTGTTGAAAAATATGAGTCGGCTAGATCGAGTGCCGGTATATTTTGATAAGCGGGTGTTTCAAAAGATATTTCAAATAGCAGAAGTAAGTAATTTGACAAAGGAGGAGCTTATGTTGTACGAGAGAAGTTTAAAAGAGAAATGGGATTATGAGAATGTGCTGGCCTATGCTGTGCAGGAGGCTGAAGAGAAAGGAATGGAGAAAGGGAAATTAGAAACAGCACGTAACCTGAAAGTGATGGGTGTATCTGTCGAGGTTATCAGCAAAGGCACTGGGCTTTCCATTGAAGAAATAGAGAAGCTATAATTCAGGTAGTTATATAAACCGGAGGCTCACATCGCTTTCTGAAACGTCAACCTTCGTTTCCCTGCCAAGAACCAATGCGTGGTTATCAGAGATGTGACCTGCGGGGAAATCAAATGCTACGGGGTAGTCGTATTCTTTTACATGGCTCATTATTATTTCATGTACCGTTTCTCCAAAAGGAATGTTATTGTCTTTCATGTCGGTAAAGCCGCCAACGATAAGGCTTTTTAATTCGGATAGTTTGCCGGCTCGCTTCAGCTGCCACAGCAACCTGTCTATGGAGTAATAGTATTCACCTACATCTTCGATGAACAGGATCTTATCGCGAAAACTCATCTCTGAAATGGAACCGCTCATCATAACGAGTAAGGTGAGATTGCCACCAATGAGTTTGCCGGTAGCAGAGCCGCTGCGGCCGGGTGTTGATGGTTCATAGCTGTAGTTTATTGATTCGCCGAACAGGGCTTTTCTTAGAGATTCTAAAGAAGGCTTTGTTCCATCAGGGACATTCAGAGGCATTTGGCCGTGGATGGTCTGTACATTGCAGGTAGCGTGAATATGGCTGTGCAAAACTGTAATATCGCTAAAGCCGACGATCCATTTAGGTTCGTGAACAAAACTGGTGAAATTAAGCTTATCGATAATTCTTATCGTTCCATACCCTCCTCTGGCAGCTATGATGGCTTTGACTTTTTTGTCGTCAAGGAAGCGCTGAAGGTCTTTGGTCCTCAGCTCGTCATCGCCGGCAAACTGATGGTGGCTTGCGGTGACGGTATCGCCAAGGACAATTTCAAGTCCCCAGGACTCAAGTAGTCTGACAGCGCTTGTTATTTCTCCTGGCAAGCTTTTAGCCGGACAAGTGATCGCGATTTTATCGCCCTTTTTCAGGTATGGAGGAGTAATCATGTACTTATAAAAGTCTAATTTACGGGATATATCGGAATTGGTCCTGATATTCTGTAATCTTCAAAAATTTCAACATCTATGAGTATCTTTGCAAAATACACAATAATTAATGTCTGAATTAGATTCCTTTAAGCGATATACAATTACATCTGCTTTGCCCTATGCAAACGGACCTTTACATATAGGACACCTGGCGGGTGCATATATTCCCGCTGATATATTTGTGAGACATTTACGTCTGAAGAAGAAGGATGTAGTTTATATATGCGGATCTGACGAACATGGCGCAGCGATTACGATACGCGCGAAAAAGGAAGGCATTACTCCTCAGGAGATCATTGATAAATACCATACTCAGATAAAGGACAGCTTTGCGGAATTTGGGATTTCGTTTGATATCTATCACCGCACCTCCTCGCCTGTTCATCATGACCTGTCACAGGAGTTCTTTTTGAACCTGTATGAAAAGGGTGAGTTCCTGGAGAAAGAATCGGAACAGTATTATGACGCTGATTTTGATCAGTTTCTTGCAGATAGGTACATTACCGGAACATGCCCGAACTGCGGTCACGATGGAGCTTATGGAGACCAGTGTGAAAAGTGTGGAACTTCATTGAACCCCACGGACCTGGTTAATCCAAAGTCTACGCTTAGCGGTAAGGCTCCTGTTCTACGTACAACCAAGCATTGGTACCTGCCCCTGGATAAGTATCAGCCATGGTTGGAAGAGTGGTTGCTGGAGGGTAAAAAGAATAAGTGGAAGACGAATGTCTACGGGCAATGTAGCTCATGGCTGAAGGCTGGCTTGCAGCCTCGTTCCATGACAAGAGACTTGGATTGGGGAATTGATGTTCCTTTGGCTGAGGCGAAGGGTAAAAAGCTTTATGTTTGGCTGGATGCACCTATCGGTTATATCTCTGCGACGAAGCAATGGGCTGAGAATGTGGGTAAGGACTGGCAGAAATACTGGAAGAAGCAGGAGAATGAGGAGGATAACTCATGTCTGATCCACTTCATCGGTAAGGATAATATCGTATTTCATTGCATTACCTTCCCTTCTATCCTGCATGCGCATGGTGAGTACATCTTGCCGCAGAATGTTCCTGCTAACGAATTCCTGAATCTGGAAGGCGATAAGCTTTCTACCTCAAGAAATCATGCTGTATGGCTGCATGAGTATCTTAATGAGTTTCCTGGTAAGCAGGATGAATTGAGGTATGTGCTGACATCTATTCTGCCTGAAACCTCTGACAGTGAGTTTACCTGGAAGGATTACCAAGCTCGTATCAATAATGAGTTGGTGGCTATTGCCGGTAATTTCGTTAACAGGGTAATGATCCTGATGCATAAATACTATGAAGGTCAGGTTAGTGGTATTGCTACGTTTAGTAATCCGGAATTGCATGACCTGATAGGTACGCAGTATGATGAGGTTGAAGAGCATATAGAAACATATAAATTCAGGCAGGCACTGGCTTCATTGATGGAGGTTGCCCGTTTGGGTAATAGGTACCTTACTGAAAAAGAACCCTGGAAGACTTTCAAGACCGATCCGGAGGCTACACGAGTTGTTCTGGAAGATTGTTTGTTGATTATTGCACATTTTGGTGTATTGGCTCAGCCGTTTCTTCCTGCTGCAGCTGGAAAGATCTTTGCGATGCTGGGTCTTAATCAGGATGTATTTTCTTATGATCAGGAGATTAGGTTTGAGGCTGGACATCAGTTGGGTAAGCCTGGGCTTCTTTTTGAGAAAGTGGAGGATGATGTAATTGAGGCGCAGTTGCAGAAGTTAGCGGATAAGGCACAGTTTGTTGCTGACGCTGCTGCTGTTGAAGAGGCGACTGTTGCACCTGCGAAGGATAATGTTACCTATGAGCAGTTTTCTGCTATGGATATCCGTGTAGGAACGATTCTTACAGCGGAAAAAGTGGCTAAAACTAAGAAGTTGCTTAAACTGACTATTGATACAGGTATAGATACTCGCACGGTTGTTTCCGGAATTGCGGAATATTTTCAGCCGGAAGCTATAGTAGGCAAGCAGGTTAGTATACTTGTGAACCTTGAGCCGAGAGAAATTAAAGGAATCATGTCTCAGGGAATGATTTTAATGTCTGAAAATTCAGATGGAAAGCTTAATTTTGTTGCTCCATTTGAAAGTACAGCTAACGGCAGTACGATCAGATAAAATTTGAGGTTCAGGTAGGTATATCCATTTGAAAATCCTATTTTCGGACTTCAATTAATGGCCCTGTAGTTCAACGGATAGAATAGGCGTTTCCTAAACTCTAGATGTGGGTTCGATTCCCGCCGGGGCTACTTCTCCTAGCTTGAAAACAGCATTGGGAATTTATCTCATGAAAATTATTCAGAGAGCCTTCAGATATCTGAAGGCTCTTTTTGTCTGAGCTTATGAAGCAGACAGTTATCTATTTCTTGAATAAATCAAGGTAGTCTTTGAAAACGTAAAGCTTGTTTCTTTGAGCACCGGATATCTCGCTCAGAATCTCTAATTTTTCTAATTCATTAATTAGTTTATACGCTGTTACGTTAGATTTTTGGATGATTGCTTCAACATTTCCGACATTAATCACAGGCTGGGTATATAAATAATCGACTACCTTCTGTGCATTTATATTTCGGTTACCTAATGTTTTCAGCTTTATTTCTAAGTTTTTTTGCAACTGAAGTATTGCATCGAATGTAGTAACGCCTTTCTTGGCAGTTTCTATAATCCCTGTTAAGAAAAACTTCAGCCATTGAGAGATGTTGTTTTGAGTCCTCGCCAACATCAGGTTGTCGTAATATAATTGCCTGTTATTTTCGAAAAAATCTGAAAGATATAAGATGGGCTGTTTGAGAATCCCTTTGCTTACCAAATAAATCGTAATAAGAAGCCTGCCTACACGGCCGTTTCCATCCAGAAATGGATGAATAGTTTCAAATTGATAATGAATAATAGCAATTTTTATCAGGTCGGGTAAGGGGTTTAAATCATCGTTTGCAAACTTCTCTAGATCAGACATAAGTTCACCTATTGATGTATGTACCGGAGGGATGAAAATAGCATCATTTAGAGTTGCCCCACCAATCCAGTTCTGACTACTTCGATATTCCCCCGGGAGCTTGTGCTCTCCTCTAACCCCTTGTAATAATATCTTATGAGTTTGCTTAATTAGACGAGACGAAAAAGGTAGACGGTGTAATAATTTCACGGCCTCATTCATGGCACTTATGTAATTCTGAACTTCTTCCCAGTCATCTCTTTTCTCAGCAGTTATTTCGTCTTTACTTAAAAAGGCCTCCTCCATATTTGTTTGAGTACCTTCAATTTTAGAAGATTGGGTAGCTTCTTTCGCAATATGCATTCGTATGAATAACTCTATGTTCACATATTCGGAATACATATCTAGCCTTCCTACATGCCTGTCAGCTCTACTCAACAATTGTATTACGTCCATGTTATCAAGATGCCATTCTCTGTTTATCAGGCTCGGCTGGAAACTTTTATAATATCCTTGGTTTATTTGCTTTCCCGAATCGTATTTGTTCATTTTAATTTACTTAAATAAAGATACCCTTATTTAAGTAAATTAAAGAAAATCTTAAATTGTAAAATAGGTATTTAAGTTTAAACCGTATTTGGTTAATTAGTATGACGCTAATTTAAGATTAAACTTTGGGCTCAATAGATCAGCGGTCAAGGCATTTATATTCCGGCTATAGGACAGGGGTATATATGGGGAGGATTCATATAATACCTAGTGTTCTGCACGTATTGTTCTAATGAGTTCGCATATTTATATGGTTGAGTCTCTAAGGAACGGAGAGGTCAGTTGAGTATGTATTACAAATAAAATGTTCAAATTTGCGGTATGTCTAAAGGAACGCTCTATCTACTCCCGGTACCCCTTTCTGAAAATTCTGTTTCTCAGACCATTCCTGCAACGCAATCAGCTTTGGTTAACAAACTTAAAACATACATCGTTGAGAATGAGAAAACTGCCAGGCGATGGTTGAAAGAAATGGGTCTTAAAACACCTCAGAGCGAGTTGAAGCTTTATCCTTACGGCAAACATGCTGAGAAAAATGGCTTCTGTGTATTTTTCAAAGAGCTGGAAAAGGGTGAAGATGTAGGTCTAATGAGTGAGGCGGGGTGTCCTGCCGTCGCTGATCCGGGGTCGGACATTGTTGCGGAGGCGCACAGAAGAGGAATTCAGGTTGTGCCTTTGGTTGGGCCTAGTTCGATTCTGCTGGCGCTTATGGCTTCTGGCTTCAGCGGTCAGAATTTTAGCTTTCACGGTTATCTACCGATAGATAAATCTCAGCGGGCTAAAAGAATTAAGGAATTGGAGAACAATTCTGAGAGGTTTCGTCAAACACAGATATTTATAGAAACGCCTTTTCGTAACAATCAGATCATTGAGGAGATTGTGAGAACGTGCTCTGAAAAGACACGCTTGTGTGTGGCTGTGAACCTGACGGCGCAAGACGAGCGGATTATTTCACTTCCGATAGAACAATGGCGTAGGCAAAAGGTTGACTTCCATAAAATCCCAGCCATATTCTTGTTGATGAAATGATAAAATTGCCGGATCATGCCAGTGTAGTAATTGTAGGAGCCGGACCTTCGGGTTTGATGATGGCTGCTCTGTTATTACGACAAGGCATCCAACCGGTCATTATTGATTCTAAAAAGGAGCTGACAAAGCAATCCAAGGCTTTGGCGGTGCATGCAAGGTCGCTGGAGATATTACGGCAGCTTGGGCTATCGGATCAATTTCTTAAAGAGGGAGCGCAGGTTTCGGGGTTTGATTTCTATTTCTTAAACGATGAGGAGCCCGCCAGGCTGATAATTGATGGTTCTGATAAGACTCTCTTTCCATTTGTTCTGACGCTCGAGCAGAGTAAGACTGAAAAGAATTTACTGGAAGACCTGACAGCACATGCTTGTCCGGTATATTGGGACAGTAGCCTGGTACGTGTGGAGCAATCTGATGAGCGTGTAGTGCTGGAGGTGAGGCAAGGTGACGTAGAAAGAAGAATAAGCTGCGGCTGGCTGATCGGAGCAGACGGAGCTTCCAGTGCCGTTAGAAATGCTCTCAAAATTAACTTTTCTGGTGGGTCTTATATTCACAGATTCTACCTGGCAGATTTGAACCTGACAATACCTTATCCTGATAACCAGATACGGATCATTTCGAAGAAGGAAGGATTTAACGCTCTCTTTCCTCTAAACAACCACCTCGTACGTTGCATAGGTATCGTTCCAGCAGCTTTGAAAGAGAGAGATGACCTCAGCTTTGACGACCTGAAACCGTATATCACATTTACTTTGGGTGTTCCTCTGCAAGTGGAGTCATGCAACTGGTTTTCCGTGTATAGTCTGCACCATCGGATGGCTGATCAGTTTCGATCGAGAAGAGTCTTTTTAATAGGTGATGCTGCTCACGTTCATTCTCCTATAGGAGGACAGGGTATGAATACTGGATTACAGGATGCTTACAACCTAGCCTGGAAGCTTGCCGGCGTGGTTAACGACGAATATAACAAAGGGATTCTGGATTCGTATTCGTCGGAACGAGTGCCTGTAGCCCGTAGTTTGCTAAAGACCACTGACAGGTTGTTTTCCATGATTGTATCCGACAACTTTCTGATCAAGCGGGTCAGAAAATGGGTGGTGCCAATTTTGTTGCAGCGTATTGCAGGCAGTAAAAAATTCAAAGGCGAGCTGTTTAAACGAATTTCTCAGATAGGCATCAGTTACCGGAAAAGTTCATTATCTGTTCATCATTCTGCTTCCATGGCGATAAAGGCTGGCGATCGTTTACCCTTTCTGCGAGTGTATGATGAAAAGTTGAAAGTTGACACTGATCTTCACCAGTGGTGTTCTAAGGGAGGCTTTACCTTGCTTGTGCTTGGGGAGCTGAGTCCTATGGCCGTCTCAGGCATAGCTAAATGGATCAAATCTGCTTATCCTTTTGCGCTGAACTTCTTTTATATGCCGCGATCAGACAGGAACAAAGCCATCTTTGAGGCTTTTGAGATAAATAGCGGAAAAGCAAAGAGAGCAGTTATAGTCAGGCCGGATCTTCATATCGGATACATCAACGATATGGTGGACACTGAGTTGATCGATGGGTATCTGAAGCAGGTGATTGGCTGGCGAAAAGCTTAGCTGTAGAGGTTCTTGGATTCGATAAAACGTATTACCTGTTCTGGGACCATATACTTAACGCTCTTACCTGCTTGAATTGCCCGCCTGATAAAGGTTGAAGACAGTTCCATCAGTGGAGTATTCGTAATCGTTACCGAGGGATGATGCATCAGTTCCAGCTCATTGTAGCCGGGGCGAGGATAGATCACAATTTTGTAGTCTCTCAACAAGAGTTCGTAATTCTTCCATTTCTTTAGTGAGGCTAGGTTGTCTGCTCCCATGATGAGGGAAAAGTTATGTTCGGGGTACCTCTCCTTTAGATGTGTAAGCGTGTCTATCGTGTATGATGGCTGAGGTAACTTGAACTCAGCATCGCTGACCGTAATGTTCAGTGTATCTTCGACTGCCAGACGGGTCATTTCCAGTCTGTCATACATATTAATGAGCGCATTTTTATCCTTTAGGGGATTATGCGGAGACACCATCAGCCAGACCTTGTCCAGGTCTGTATAGTTGGCCATGTGGTTAGCGATGATGAGATGACCGACGTGTACCGGGTTGAAGGAACCAAAGAACAGACCGATATTCATTTCTTAGTTTGCTAAAAAGTCGCTGATCAATTTTTCTGCGTCCGCGCAAGCTGTTTCAAGATCATTGTTTGGAAGAATGACATCGAAGCGTGATGCGTAAGTTAACTCCTTGCCTGCCTTGGCGAAACGTTCTTTAAGCTTGTCTTCGCTGTCTGTGCCTCTGCCGGTAAGTCGTTCGATAAGCACCTCAAGCGATGGTGGCTGCACAAATATCGCAAGAGCTTTGTCGCCAAACTTCTTTTTTAGTCTGAGGCCACCTTCTACATCAATGTCAAACACCACACACTTCCCCTGATTCCAAATACGTTCAATCTCTGAGTTAAGCGTTCCGTAGAAGGTTCCTGAATATACTTCTTCGAATTCTGCAAATTCGTGCTTTGCAACTCTGTGCAGGAATTCTTCCTTGCTGATGAAATAGTAATCTTTTTCGTGAGTTTCTTTTCCTCTGGATTCGCGGGTAGTTGCAGATATGGAGAACTCAAGCTGCGGGAATCGCTTTAAGAGGTGGTGTACTATAGTTGTTTTACCAGCTCCGGATGGTGCTGAGAATATGACCAATTTGCCTTGAGACATTGTGTAATGGTGTTATATATTAAAATTAAAGAACATTCAAGAGTTGTTCTTTAGCCTTTTCAAGCTCTTCTTTCATTCCAACGACGATTTGCTGAATTTGCGCATCGTTTGCTTTGGAGCCCATTGTATTGATTTCACGGCCTATCTCCTGAGAGATAAATCCAAGTTTTTTACCGTTGGCGTCGTTAGATTTTAATGCTTCAATAAAGTAGTCGCAATGGCTTCTGAGGCGTATCTTTTCCTCTGTGATATCGAGTTTGTCGATATAAAAAATTAACTCCTGTTCAAATCTGTTAGAATCGGTGTTTTCCTTGCCTACAAATTCTTCCAGAAGTTGTGAGATTCTTTCTCTGATGGCCGGGATGCGTTTAGGGTCTTGCTCCTCAACCTGCTTCAAGGCATTAAGGATGTTTTTGATCCTAAGCTCCAGATCCTGTTGTAATACACGGCCTTCGTCCTTTCTAAAAGTCTGGAAATTGTTCATGGCTTCCGCAAATGTTTGCTGAAGTTGTATCCATTCTTGTTCAGAGACCAGATCTTCTTCATACTTGATTACATCCGGAAAGGTAAGGGCAAGCTGTAGAAGATTGTTGCCGTTATCATTCAGCGTATTTGCGGCCTGTTTAAGCTGGTTATAATAAAGAGTGAGTAGTTCCTGATCGATAGTAGCCGCCTTCTTCTCATTTGAGGCATATTCTACAGTCACTGTTATGTTTACTTTTCCACGTTCAATCTGCTTGGAACAGTCGTTACGCAGGATTAGTTCCTTGTCTGAAAATGCTTTTGGAAGTTTCAGTGCTAACTCAAGGAATTTACTGTTAAGTGATTTGATCTCGACAGTATACTTGGTATTAGCAAAATCATTAGAGGCTATACCATAGCCGGTCATTGACTTAATCATCAACAAAGATACTAATCTCATAGAACTATTCTAAGTATCGCGTCGTTATATGAGGGGATTTAGGGGAATGGGACCAGAATAATAACTTATTTTTGTAATACTTTATGGGAAACTATCGCATTATGGCTGTTACCATGGTTTGGCTCATGCTGTTTATGGGTGGGCAGGCTTTTACGCAGACAATTAAGGCGCAGCAAGGAGCTGTGCTGAAGCGTGGTAGTAATCTCCGGATCAGCGGCGCATCTATTAAGAATAAAAGGAGTCAGTTTTCTGTAGCAACAAACGAAATGGGGATTTTTAGCATCCTTGCTTCGCCGGGAGATACATTGGAGGTGTCGGCCATCGGCTATATGTCATATTCGCTGATCGTATCGGACTTTAAGGATGAAATTGTGTACTTGCAGGAAATCACCAGGTTGGAAGAGGTGGTTGTGACGGGTAAGTCGTTGGAGTCTGATTTGAATGAAATTAAGGACGCCTATAGAAGTAAAGGATCTTACTTTGGAGGAAAACCTCCAGTACTTGCTTATATATTCAGTCCGCTCTCGGCACTCGGAGACCGTTTCGGTAAAACCGGCAAGCGGGCCAGGAGGTTCAATGAGTTCGCGAATCAGGAACTCGAGTATCAGGAAGTAGCGAGGAGATTTAACGATCTATCGATAAAGAATGCGGTTCCAGAAATAAAGCAGGAGGAGCTTCAGGACTTCAGATCAGACTACATGCCTGGCGTAGAACAGCTACGGTCCTGGAACGAATACGACCTTGTGGTTTATATAAGGAAATCGTATAAGGAGTTTAAGGCAAAAGAAAGGGTGCCGGCTCAAAAGCTGAACCCCTAGTTATTTATTTTTCTCTTTGAACATCGCTTTAACTTCTTTCCTTAGCTGAATTTTTAAGAAAATAACGAAGGCGATAATGACCGCGGATCCAAGAGTTACGGCGTACTGCTCATGTTTTATGCTCCAGAAAAGACAGAGCACCATAACCATCAGCGCGATATTATAAAGGATATTCAGGAGTATTTTTTTTCCCATAAGAACTTGAATCAATTAAACACACAGGTGCGCCTGGCACCCGTGTTATGTATTGTGATTAATAAACTTGAATTGACGGATCTATCTTTTCTTTCCAGGCAAGTATGCCGCCTTCCAGATTGTACAGGTTTTCATATCCAAGCTGTTGTTCAAGCTGCATGATGGCAGCGGCGCTTCGCTTTCCGCTTCTGCACTGTACGATTACAGGCTTGTCTGTAGCGATCTTATCTGATTCAATGATGATACCTGACAAAGGGATGTTTTCGCCATTTAAATGAGATACTTCGTATTCAAAAGGTTCGCGAACGTCGATCAGCTGAAAGTCTTCAGCGTTATCTATCATTTGTTTTAGTTCTTCAACTGTTATTTCTTTCATGACAAAACGTTTATTGATTCAAAGATAGGAATTAAGATTGAAGCTTCCGGACAATGCAGGGATCAAAGCTTTGGGGAGTATTTTTTTACATTTTTCTGTAACAAGTGCACCGTGCTGATGTTCTAAAAGGGTAAAAATAAGGGATGGATAGTGTCAGTCGTTTTTTTTGGTTCTGCTCTGGGGTTCACGCAGATACGTTGAGGAACTTTCCTACGGAGCACAACAAATACGTTGGTATTGGTGCTACGATTTTTTTTACTGCTCTTTTTGCCACGCTCTCCGGTGGCTATGCGATGTATTTTGTCTTTTCCGGTGACAATTTTGCTGTTTTCTTTGCTGTTTTGTTCGGGCTGATCTGGGGACTTGCGATCTTCAATATGGATAGGTATATCGTTTCGAGTATCAGCAAGAACGCCTCCGTTAACAGGCAGATACTTCAGGCGACTCCCCGGATTCTGCTTGCGATAATGATCGGTATTGTGATTTCCAGGCCACTGGAGCTTAAAATATTCAATAAGGAAATTCACGAGAAGCTTAAGCTTTCGTATCTGAACGGTCAACGTTCAAAGATTGACACGCTTAACAGTACCTTTCAGAATAAATACGGTACAGAGCTGAGTAAATTAAAAGACCTTACTGTTGAAAGGGATTCTCTGCAGTCGGATATCGCCAGATCGCGTTATCTTTTGAATCAGGAGATATTTGGTGACAAAACGAATCAGACATCCGGTAAAGTAGGTTACGGTACTTATGCTAAGCAGAAAGAGGAGGTTTTGAATCAAAAGGTCGCTCGCTTAGACGCAGTCAGAGGAGAGATATCTGCGGTGGAGGGTTTTGTTCGTGAAAGGAGGGATCAGGACGGGTTAACGAGCCAGCGGCTTTTTAGCAACAAACAACTTGATAGTCTCGCTAATGTTGCCGGTTTTGCTGACAGGAACTGGGCTTTGGGTCAGTTAAGCTTTAAAGCGGACGGAAGCAGAGATTCGGGGACATATCTGGCAGTTGCATTTATCGGCTTGTTATTCATATTATTTGAGTGCCTTCCGGTTTTTGTGAAGCTGATGAGCGATAAAGGACCCTATGATATTGCTCTGCAGAATGCGGAAGAGGCGGCCATCCACGGCTCTTTTAAGAACAGAGATTTCGATATAGCCGTTACGGATGCTGTTCAGGATACTAGAATCGATGCTGAGACGGAAAAGCGAAAACGAATGATACTTCGTGAGGCTAGCTCAGACGTTTTTGAAGAATAAAATCATTCATCCAGTATTGATAGTAAGGGATATCTTCTTCTTTAAAGATCTCGAATCCTAATTTCTTATAAAAGTTTAATGCCTTATTGTGACGGTTTACATTCAGTTCGAGAATACCTATCCCGAGATTCTTCGCCGTTAGTTCGATGTGATGAATAAGGGACTTTCCTGTGCCCTTGCCCTGTTCTGAAGGATGCACATACAACTTGTGAATACTCAGCTTATCATTTTCTTCCTTGTAGGAGTAGCCTGCAAAAGCAACCTCTTTAGTATCCCTTTCGGCGAGTAGAAATTCAGTACCCACAGCCTGCTGCTTTTTCAATGCATCTATCGAGTACATATTGTCGAGCATGAATCTTATCTGTTCACTTTTAAGTATATCTCTATAGGTAGGCCACCAAATTTCTTCAGCCAATGGATGTATTACCGGGAGGTCTTCTAGCGAAGCCAGCCTTATTGTCAAGCTCATAACTGTAACTAAAGATTTTCTGCTACAAAGATAAAGGGCTCTTGAAAACGTAGCGAATAAAAGCCATCTGACTGCGTAGTGAAGGTATTCGGTGAGGTTTGATTCAGACCTGTATGGGCGAGCTCTGTTGCGTCAGAAAGGATCTCAATGTCTTCGCCAGCCGGTTTCCATTTACTAAAGCCGGAGCGAACCATGAAGATTCTTTGTTCGGCAGAGAGGATAACGATATTTATGTGTTCGCAGTAAGGAAGATAGTCGCTGATAGCCAGCTTTCCAGTTATTATATTGACGGCCGGATACTTTTCCTCAATCAGATAGTCAAGGGAACCCTTTATTATATTATCTTCTGAAGGGATAACCCGGGTTCTTGGCTGGAGTGAATATTCTTTTGATATTCCTACGATGAAGTCGATCTTTATTCCCAGAGAGTCAGCAGAATCATAGGATTTCTCCGCAACAATAACGGTGGGGCTCCATTCCAATAGCTGTCCAAGGTTTTCAGGATGGAAACCTTCTAAGCCTACAATGAATAGTGCTGGCTCCTGCTTTTCTCTTACAATATGATGCGACGACATATCAATAGAGTTTTTTATATATCTCCTTAAATGCGGATGCCGGGTTCTCTGATTTGTTTATGGCGGCAGAAACAGCCACTCCATATACACCGGTAGCCATAAGCGCTTCAATGTCGGATACCTTAACGCCGCCAACGGCAAGAACTGGTAATGAGATTCGAAGCGTGTCCATCCCGGCCTTTATCGCTTTGTATCCTTCCACACCGAGGATCGGGTAGTCGTTTGGTTTAGTAAGCGTGACAGCAAAGGGCCCACAGCCGATATAATCGACCGTTCCACTTGCTGCAATGCGTTTGATGTCATCGAGTGTATTTGCTGAAGCGCCCAATGTCTTATCCGGGCCAATCTCTTTCCTTATAGCGATAAAATCCGCAGACATGTCTTCGATATGTACTCCCTGAATATCGGCTTTGGCAAGCAACGAGGTATGATCTGTGATGATCAGAGTAGTGCCCCAATCGTCACAGACTTCAGCAATGCGATTTATTTCATCCAGGTGTTGCTCTTCAGTCCTGGAAAAACAACGGTATTGGATCCAGTTGGCTCCGGACTCACAGGCAGTGATTACTTGCTCCAGATGGGACCTTTGTGGAAGGTCTTGAGTAAGAAAGTGAAACCTGGAAATATACTTTTGCATAATTTTAGTGTACCTCGTTAAGCAATGCCTCTGTGACTGGCTTTCCTACGTTCCCGTTTGGTGCCTGAATACGTAAAAGTGCTGATATGGTTGGTGCGATGTCTGTCATTCCAGTCGGTCGGCTGGTGCTGCCATGTTTAACACCCCAACCCATTAGAACGAATGGAATATGCGTATCATAAGGATTCCATGTTCCATGTGTTGTTCCTGTGCTGCTGCCACTATAGTATCCGGGTTTCAGGATTATTTGGACGGCTCCACTTCTTTCTCTATTGTAACCGTTTATGATTTTTTCTTTCAACCCCTGAGGGATGCTCGCCTGGCCGGCAGCTTCCATGTCTACAACGTAAGCAATATCCGCTCTCTTCTGGAGATGCTTGATGCAGGCTTTTTTGATTGCTTCTTCATCAAGCTTATTTTTTTCAATAAGGGAGTTATTTAGACTTACCTGATAATTCATAAGACTTAAGACCAATTTCTCCTGTTTAAATTCCTGAGCCAGGTAAGCGTTTAACTCCTTCGTAACTGTGCTCGTTGGAAAGAGGCCTGATGGAATGTTATGCGATGTCAGGAAGTTAGGATTGTGAGCTGCTCCATGATCCGCAGAAATGAAAACGGTATATGCTCCTTTGCCTACCTTGTTGTCCAGATAGCTGAAAAAAGCAGATAGATCACGATCCAGACGCAGGTATGTATCTTCTGCCTCTATAGAGTTCGGTCCGAACCTATGGCCAATGTAATCTGTAGATGAGAGGCTCACTGCAAGGAAGTCGGTTATATCTCTTTGACCCATCTTTTCACTCTCGATTGCTGCCTTGGCCATATCCAGAGTGATGGTATTGCCCTGAGGTGTTGTTCTTAGAATGCTGAAATCTTTGCCATACATACTGGATGTTTCATGTGGAAAGACAGGTGCAGTTGTTCCGCTAAACTTAGCTTCGAAACGGCTATCGTCTTTTTCGCTCTGCAAGTAGGTGTCGAGGGGGAATAGGGTTTTCCAGTTTTGGTCAAGATATTTCTTTGGCAGCTTCTGGTTATTGAAGTTCTGGACCCACTCAGGCAGCTCATTCATGTAATAGGTACTTGTAATCCAGTTGCCGGTTTCATCGTCAAACCAGTAGGCCGCATCCGCACTATGTCCGGCTGGTAAAATTCCTCCACGGTCCTTAATGGCAATACCAATTACCTTGGAACGGAAGTTAGTAGCCAATTTCAGCTCATCCGTCATGGTGCTGCTAAGCAGGTTTCTTGGCGACATCTCTCCGGCCGTAGAAGGACTTCCAACGGTCTTTGAAGCAGTATCTTCCGTGCAGTACATTGACTTTCCGGTCGACTGGATGATGAAGTCATTTCCTGCGATACCATGGATAGATGGGACAGATCCTGTATAAATCGTTGAATGTCCTATGGCGGTCACAGTGGGGACATAGTCTATATTGGTGTTTTCAGCAGTAAAGCCTTCGTTCAGCAGGCGCTTAAAGCCACCGTCTGTATATCGGTCCTGATAGCGGTAGAGGTAGTCCCATCGCATTTGATCTATAACTATGCCTACGACAAGCTTCGGTCTGGGTATGGATGAAGAAGATGTAGATTTTTTTTGTGCGGAGGCATCAAGAGCGAGCAGTAGAAATGCTGCCTGTAATACGTATCGTAGATTCATTCTTTAAAATGTATGTATTCAAATATCGCAATTGAAAATCAAATTTGCGACTGATTAAAATAAAACAAGCTCTGGCATCGGATTGACACCAGAGCTCTTTAAAAAAGAATATGCTGTTAAAATTTCAAATTCGCAGATAGCAGGAAGTTTCTGGTTGCTTGTGGGAAATAAGAGTTGCTAGTGGAAAGTGCGTTTCCAGCGATGTAACTATATGTAAATCCATTAGATTCATAAAGCTCACTGAATACGTTGTTTACCAGAAGTGAAAATCCAAGATTTTTGATTCTTCCTGCAGATGTGTTGTAGCGTAATCGAAGATCGTTAACAAAAAATGCGTCTAATGAGCGGCTATCATTAGATGTGTTATCCATATACTGCTTGCTCACATACTTACTAAGCAAGGCGATCTCTGCATTTTTAAGCGGACGATAAGCTAATTCGCTTGAGCCAACGAATGAGGGTGAAAAGGAGATGTCTGTGTTTTTGTGTACAAAGCTTGTCTGATCTCCCGTATCCCAATTATCGACGAACTCTGTAAAGCTGTCTATCTTGTTTCGGCTGAGATTAGCGGTCAGCCCCCATGAAAGTTTTCTGGTAAGCAGCCATTGAGCATCTGCTTCTAAACCAAGTCTGTAACTATCCGTCACATTCTGACGAAGTGCTTCGCCATCATCATTCACTTTGCCTGTTAAGACAAGCTGGTCTTTATAGATCATCCAGTATCCGTTAATACCCGTCCGGAAAGATGAGCTGTTGAACCTGTACCCTGCCTCAATGTCTTTAAGGTTTTCTCTTAATGGACGTCCGCCTGGCATATTTATATAGTCGTCGCGGTTTGGTTCTTTATTGGCTACCGCAAAAGATGCGTAGATGTTACTTGCGTTGCTAAGCTTATATGTAATTCCTGCCTTGGGATTGAAAAAGTTTAGCTGGTCATCTATGTTCAGATCATTTAAGTTCTTATCGGTTCCATCAATTTTGTAGCCGGTACGACGATACTGCAGGTCACCATATAAGAGGAAATCTTCGATTTGGTATGTAACCTTTCCATAGATGTTGAAGTCTGTTTTAAAGCCGTTACCCTGGTAATAACGATCCCCCGGTTCGGCAGTAGAACTATTTCTGGCCCAGATTATCTCACCGAAATGATCACCGTCATACTCATTATAGGCACCTCCAAGTGTAAGGTTCAGGTCGCTCGAAGGAGTATAATTTAAGGAATAGGTTAAACCGTAGAAATGATTATCCAGCCAGCGGCGTCTTACAAGGTCAGTTCTTGTTAGCGTATCAGTACCTGTTATGACGTTCGGTAATCCATAGCTTCCAAATTTCGCAGCGTTCTTGTACTCTTCGAAGTAGCCGCTTCCATAGGTATAGTGCAGGGCCGTATTAAGGGATAGTTGGCTGCTGAAGGTATGAGTAAAGAAAGCCTGGTAATGATCTTGCTTGTAATTGTCGGTTTGATCCTTGTATAAAAAGGAGTTGTAGGTTCGCTTGTTTGAGCCGAACAGATTAGATGAATCTGCTGGTGTGAAAAAGTACACCCCTTTGTTGTTCTGATAGTAGTTGTTAAGATCATCAGCAGAACCTCTTAGTTTTTCTTCCGGTATGCCATTCCAGGCCTGGTAGGTCTCTTCCTGTCCTGAGAATACATTGACTCTCAGCATATCCTTCTTGCCATAGTAAGCACCAGACAGGAAGTAGGATTTAAGGTCAGACGCACCTCTGTCAATGTAACCGTCAGACTTGATTCTGGACAGGCGTCCGTCAAAGGTGAACTTACCGTTCAGCAAGCCAGTCCCGATGTTTACGGTATTCTTCCAGGTATTATATGAGCCGAAAGTGTTATTAAGCTCGGCGTAGGCAGAGTCGCGACGTGTAGTAGTCTGGATATTCAAACTTCCACCAAAAGCTCCTGCTCCGTTTGTTGAGGTTCCCACACCCCTTTGTATCTGAATATTATCTACGGATGATGCAAAGTCTGGTATATTTACAAAGAAGGATCCCTGACTTTCAGGGTTGTTCAAGGGGACTCCGTTTAAGGTGACATTTATTCGGGTTGCGTCACTTCCCCGGATGCGTATCCCGGTATAGCCTACCCCGGTTCCGGCATCTGATGAGACGACGACGGAGGGCGTCTGATTCAGAAGATAAGGGAGATCCTGACCCTGGTTGTATTTATCCAGCTCTTCTTTGTTGAGGTTCCGGTAGGTTGTAGCAGAGCTCTCTGTGGCTCTTGTAGACCGTACGATGACTTCGTCGGTAATTATATTCATGGGGGATAATGCAGCATTGTAAACCATATCTCCGGAGAGAATAATAGTGGCTGACATCTCCTCGAAGCCTATGAACCGGAATGATATACGATAAGTTCCAGCCTCCAGGTTTTGGATGGTAAACTCTCCTGAGGCGTTGCTTCTGCCAGTACGATCACCGACGGTGATACTTGCTCCCGCGAGAGAGCGTTGGCTCGTTTTGTCCGTTACTTTTCCCCTGATTGAAAATTGAGCCAATGCCAAAGAAGGCAGGATGAGTGCCATAAGGGCAGCTAAGTAGATTTTTTTCAAAATTTTTTTAATTAAATGAGTGCGTAACGGGGTTATACGCACAATCTTATTTATTATTCCTACGCCGGCATTATCCGGATCAAGTTCACGAAGAGGGAAAGTACGCTTTTATACAATCCTCTTCGATGGGTGTAATCTCAGCCTGTTTAACAAGCACCCCTTAAGATGTCGCAAAGTTAAGCATCAAATTTTGATTTAGCTATTTTTCTGCATAAGTTTAAAGTTTTTTAAGTTCGGCTTATTTTCCTTAGTCTACCTTTGATGTTGCGTGTTGATAGTTCGAAGCCTTTTAAAGTTGTATATTCCTTATGTAGGCATGAATTCCTTGGGTGGCTAATTGAGCCCCATGCAGTTCAGCTGAATTCTGACGGAGGGTTCTCACTAACCTATCAACGTTTGTTCAGCAACACAGTTGAAGAGTTTTCGAAGGGCCTTAATGAGTTAGATTTTAAGCTTATTAAGTTGCTTGATGAGATGGAGCAGGGCTATGTGATCAAGCGCTATTATAAGAAGATGATCCGCCCGGTTGAGTTCTTTGCCCGGGTATTCGATGAAAAGATCTTCAATTTAATACGTCCCAAAATTGAAAAACGTTTAGTGGAAGCATTCGCGCTGCTACGCAACAGGGAAGTTTATCTTATGAGCCGGGAAGGCTGGCCTGTAGATAAGGCGCTCTCCATTGCTGAAGAGCCGGCCTCTGTTTTATTTCATTTCAGACGTTCGGAAACAGAAACGAGGTATTTTCCTACGATAAAGTTTCAGGGAGTGAGGATTGAGTTCATATTCAAAGACGCGCAGATTGTGTGCAATGATCCTGCATGGTTGTTGCTTGAGGGTGTTCTGTACCATTTCCAGGATGACATGGAGGGAAAGAAGCTGCAGCCATTCTTAAACAAACGGTATATCTCCATCCCGAAAACATCAGAAAGAACATATTTTGAAAAGTTCGTTACTACGCTGATCGAAAAGCATAACGTATTCGCTGATGGTTTCCTGATAAATACAGAGAGGTATGATGCGGTTCCGGTACTTAGAGTGGACTATGTTCCGGAAGGTACTTCCCGTCTGCAGCTGTTCTTCCGGTACGGGAATTACATTTTTCCTGCCGGGGGGGCCAGAAAGGTTTCGGTTAAGATGGAAGCCGATGGCGACAACTATACCTTCCATCGCATCAGAAGATCACAAACATGGGAAAAGAATAAGCAGGATGAACTTATTCACCTTGGCTTGAAAAAGACTCCCGATATCTTTACGCAGTTTGAAGTAGGTTCGACGACAGAGGCGTCTGACACGGCATTAGGAGTGCTGGAGTGGCTTAACGTTCATCATGATGAGCTAACAGCTATGAGTATTGTCATTGAGCAGCACGAGGGTACTAAACGTTTCTTGTTTGGCTCCAGTAAAGTTGAACTTGGCTTTACAGAGAATAATGATTGGTTTGATTTACAGGCCGTAGTGCATTTTGGTCCGTATCAGGTACCATTTATTGATTTGCGACATCACATCTTAAACAAGATACGCGAATACACATTGCCCTCTGGGGAGATTGCAATCATTCCAGAGGAGTGGTTTACACAGTATGGCGATCTGATGATGTTTTCCGACAAGTCGGGCAACCATCTAAGATTAAAAAAGCATCATATAGGCTTGGTAGCCGATTTCGCCAATAGCGAATTGGCGACGCTGTCGATGGGCCGGAAGCTGCAAATGTTAAGCTCATTTGAGGAAATAGAAGAAACAGATGTTCCCTTGAACTTTAAGGGTGTGCTAAGACCTTATCAGAAAGCCGGCTATAATTGGTTTCATTTTCTTCGGAAATACAATTTTGGCGGATGTCTGGCAGATGACATGGGACTTGGCAAGACGGTTCAGACACTTGCCCTACTACAAAAGATCAAAGAAGAGAATCTTTCGAAAGGGGTAATATCAACTTCTTTAATCATTATGCCCACCAGTCTCATTTATAACTGGCAAAATGAGGCTGGTAAGTTTGCACCTGAACTCAGGATACTCGTTCATACCGGGACGGCACGAAGCAAGGAAGTTGAAAAGTTCCTGGAGTATGATGTCGTGCTAACCACGTATGGCGTTACGCGCGTTGATATTGATCTGCTGGTCCAGCTCTATTTTGATTATATCATATTGGATGAGAGTCAGAATATTAAGAATCCAGCTTCAAAAGCATATAAGGCGGTCAGGCAGCTGAAAACGAAGCACAAATTGATATTAAGCGGGACTCCTGTAGAGAACACGGTAAATGACCTTTGGACGCAGATGTCGTTTATAAATCCGGGTTTGTTGGGTAATCAAACGTTCTTTCTGAACGATTTTGTGAATCCCATAGAAAAAAAAAAGGATGAGGAGAAATCAAGAAAGCTTCAGGCTTTGATAAAGCCCTTCGTATTGAGACGTACGAAGAATCAGGTTGCCGGAGAGCTTCCTGCGAAGACGGAGCAGTTGTTCTATTGCCGGATGAGTGAGGAGCAGGCCGAGTACTATGAGAACGTGAAATCCGAATATAGGAATGCACTGTTGGAGGCTTTAGAAGACGGGACGTTGGCAAGGACGCAGATTCAGGTATTGCAGGGTTTGACTAAGCTTCGCCAGATTGCAAACCACCCCCTTTTGATCGACGAAGATTTTGAAGGCGAATCCGGAAAATTTGAAAACGTCATTCATACGCTACAAAATGTGCTTGCTGAAGGTCACAAAGTTCTTGTGTTTTCTCAATTCGTTAAGCAGCTCGACATCTATCGCCGGTATCTCGACAAAGAAGGTATAAGCTATTCATATCTGGATGGTGCGACAAAGAATCGGGGCGAAGTGGTAGAAGAGTTTCAGCGCAATGATCATATCAAGCTTTTTTTGATATCTCTCAAAGCTGGCGGAGTAGGCTTAAATTTAACAGAAGCAGATTATGTGTTCATGCTTGACCCCTGGTGGAATCCTGCTGTTGAACAACAGGCTGTAGATCGAACACACCGTATCGGGCAGAAAAAGAACGTTTTTATCTACAAGTTCATTACGAAGGATAGTATCGAAGAGAAAATATTGGCTCTACAAAGCAGGAAACGGATTGTTGCCGAATCTCTTATCACCACGGAAGAGAGCTTCGTTAAGTCTTTAAGTTCTGAAGACATCAGGGATATACTGAATTAGGTAGCAGGAACTTCAGATACTCTTCCCTGCTTATAATTTCCGCCCCTAACCGTGTTAAATGTTCGCTTTCAATCTGACAATCGATGAGCTGATATTCCTGCGTCTGACATAGCCAGATCAGAGCCATCTTTGATGCATTACTGGCATGACTGAACATGCTTTCGCCACAGAATACCTTTCCAGCGGACACGCCATATAGTCCTCCCATCAGGTTACCCTCATGCCATACCTCGACAGAGTGAGCTATCCCCAGGCTATGCAAGCGAATGTATGCATCCCGCATATCCTGTGTTATCCAGGTTCCATCCTGATCTTTGCGGGTTTTCCCAGAACATTCCCTGATTACATCCTCGAATGCCTTGTTCAGTGTGATGCTGAACTTTCCGGAACGAATGACCTGCTCCATGCTCCTGGATATCTTAACCTTGTGAGGGAAAAGCACGAAGCGTTCGTGAGGTGAGTACCACAATATTGGTGTTTCGTCTGAATACCAAGGAAAAATGCCCTGACTGTATGCGTTAATTAATCGCCGGGGACTGAGGTCTCCGCCCACTGCGAGAAGACCATCGTCGTCGGCCAGCTCCGGCGGTGGGAAGAGGGTGTCTTTTTCATCAAGCTTAAAAATCATCGCAGCAAAACTATTAATAAATCTACCAACCAGATGGACAGAGGAAACAACTAAATAATTTCTAAATTAAACCAACGGTTTGGTAGCTTGTCTATTAAAACTTAAGATGAAAAAAATGAAACGGTCAGATAGAACTGATGCCATCAAACATCTGTACTCAAGGGCATCCTTTGGAATTAATTATCCTGATCTGCTGATGCTTTCAAAGGTAAACCGCGATAAGGTGCTGGACAAGATGTTTGAGGATACAGAAGCATTTACGCTACTGACCGTGGCTAAAGAAAACATTCTCAGGCCGGCCAGGAAAGATAATCCTACGGAAGAGGATATCAAGATCTATACAAAAAAGCGCACAGAACAGGAGGAAGCAGTGAATATTGCCTGGGTAAGCCACCTTTCCGGGGATAAGGCTCATCTGCGTGAGAAGCTTACCCTTTTCTGGCATGGGCATTTCGCCTGCCGAACCAACAATGGATATTACAATCAACAACTAAATAACGTCCATCGGGAGCATGCCTTAGGCAACTTTCGCACAATGGTTATCGAAGTTTCCAAGACGCCCGCAATGCTTTCCTTTCTCAATAATCAGCAAAATAAGAAGGTAAAGCCGAACGAGAATTTTGCAAGAGAATTGATGGAATTGTTTATGTTGGGAAGAGGGCACTATACCGAGGCGGACATTCGCGAATCTGCCCGTGCTTTCACAGGCTGGCAATTCAGGGCAGACACATCCGAATTCTTTTTCAATGAGCGGCAACACGACAAAGGCAGCAAAGTATTTTTCGGAAAGACCGGAAATTTCCGGGGGGAAGATATTATAGACATGATCCTCGAGAAAAGACAATGCGCCCATTTTATAGCCGAAAGACTGTATAGGTTCTTTGTGAATGATGTTCCCGACCCAATACATGTTAAAGATCTCGGAGACTATTTCTACGACGAAAATTACGAGATAAAGCCGTTGATCCGGAGGATATTCTCAAGTAAATGGTTCTATCAGGCAAATAATGTAGGAAACAAAATAAAATCGCCAATAGAGCTCCTGGTTGGTTTAAATCGAAGTTTCTATATCCGCTATGGGAGACCGGGAGTGTTATTGCAGTTACAGAGAAGTTTAGGGCAGGCTGTTTTTTACCCACCGAACGTTGCCGGCTGGCCAGGCGGAACAAGCTGGATAGACAGCTCGTCCCTGCTGGTACGTCTGAAGCTACCATCCACTCTTTTAAACGGCGGCATAATAGTGTCTGAAGGTAAACCGGATCCTGAAGATGAGGCTTATCTTGCCACTGCAAGGAAAAGTCAGACAAACGTTGAACGCAGGGTGCAGACTTATCCCGAATGGGCCAGGTTCCGAAAAGACTTTCCTTCAGGAATCAACCGGGAGCAACTTGCTTATGTTTTACTGGCTCCAAATGTCAAGCTCGGCTCTATGGATAATATTGATCAATCAGACCCAGTACAGATGGCCATTCAGTTAGTAAGCACACCAGAGTATCAGCTTTGTTAGTCACAAGTTAACACTATGAAAAGAAGAGATTTTTTGAGGAGTTCAGCGTTAGCGTCAGGTGCATTTTTAGTACCTTCCTTTCTTAAGCCGCTTGAGGCACTGGCCTTTGATCAGCTTACCGGGCGTAAGAACCTGGTGATCATACAGCTCTCGGGAGGTAATGACGGACTAAATACCGTTGTTCCGTTCGGGATGGATACCTACTACCAGAAAAGACCAGGTATAGCACTACCACCATCCGATATTATCAGACTTAACGATCTGCAGGGACTTAACCCTAATATGGTCGCATTAAAAGAAATTTATGATCAGGGATGGATGTCTGTGATCAATAGCGTGGGTTATCCGAATCCAGACCGTTCGCACTTTCGTTCGATGGATATCTGGCAGACGGCGAGTAACGCCGACGAGTATCTGAGCACAGGATGGGTAGGCCGCTATCTCGATTCGAATTGCCAGGTATGCCAAGACCCTTACGCTGCTATAGAAGTGGACGACTCGCTTTCTCTTGCCCTTAAAGGTTCCTGGAAGAAGGGGATAGCTGTGAAAGATCCGGCGTCCCTATTTAAGAACACACGAGAGCCATTTTTCAAAGAGGTCATACAAGCGGGCGATGAGCACCTCCACGAAGATAATCTGGGATATTTGTATAAAACTATGATTGAAACATATTCATCAGCCGCATACATTCAGAATACTTCTAAAACATACCGATCCACAGCAGAATACCCTCAAACAAAGTTTGCTAACCAACTGAAAACAGCGGCTAAGTTTATCAACAGCGGTTTAAGCACAAGGGTTTATTATGTTTCACTGAGTGGCTTTGACACTCACACCGGACAAATAGGTCAGCAGGGGCGACTGCTGAATACTTTAAGCGAAGGAGTTGCTTCGTTTTTGAAAGACTTAAAGGCTGCCGGCAGTCTCGACGATACGTTGGTAATGGCGTTCTCAGAGTTCGGTCGCAGAGTGGAACAGAATGCAAGCAACGGTACAGATCATGGAACCGCTAACAATGTGTTTGTCTTTGGTGGAAAGTTAAAGAAGGCAGGAATATATAACGAGGCTCCCGATCTGGCCAACCTCGAGAACGGAGACCTGAAGTATAAGGTGGATTTCCGTGAGGTATATGCAACCTTGCTGGACAAGTGGTTAAATGTAAACAACCAGCAGGTGTTGAACAAAAAATACTCGGGTCTTAGCTTTATTTAACGCTTTTGCAGTTTTCCTCGATCAGCTTGTTCGCGCGGTCGCTTCCTATCTTCTTTACAAATTGGAGGTCTTGACAAGCACCTTTTTTATCACCCTTTTTTATCTTTTGCCTTGCCTGATCAATGACCCTGCCGATATATTCTTCATTGTAGCCGAGCTGTTCTTTGAGCTGTGCAATCTTCTGTTCAGCAGCTTCATCGTAACCACCCTTATCCTTGTTTTCATAATAGGTAATTACGGCATCTGAGAGAAATTGCTGAGCCTTATATGCCTCTATTGCCGCCTTAACTTCAGTGTCTGATTTCCAGCAGTTGAGGTTTCTTAGTGAAAAGTTGATGGGAACAGTTATAGTGCTTGTTGTGTCGTATTGGGCGGGAATCCGCCAGTTGCCCGAAGTCCGTCTTATCAGTCGCAAAGCTTCATCGTCAAGGTCAATTCCGAAGCCTCTGGAAACTCTCGCCTCTGTTACAGTACCTGTCGAACCAAGGCGAAAGCTTACTTCTATAGTTCCCTGAATGCAATTGTGCTTTGAATAATGAGGGTATATCAGATTCTCATTTATGAAGTTCCTCAGTCCCGGACTGCCTCCTTTGAAAGAAGGATCCTCTCCTGGCATAAATGATGTCAGAAGAAGAAATAATGAGCCCAGTAGAATATTCACTTTCATTTCAAATATAACGAAATGAAAACCAATTTATTGAGTGTCAGTTTAATCCTCTGTATCCGGTTGTCGCGGTTCTTTACTGATCTTGTCAAAGATCTCGTCCATTCGTTCAACGTACTCATTGGTATCGTCAATAAAGAATTCCAGATGAGGAATAATACGGGCCTGGTTTTTTATCCTTGCTCCAAGTTTGTACCGGATTTCACTAGCATGTGCTTTGATAGTATTTAAAGCCAGGCTTGAATCCTGACTATTAAAGAAGCTTAGAAAGACGCGGGCTATAGCCAGATCCGGTGTCATACGAACCTTAGTGATCGTAACCAGCATATTTGGCAGGAAGTTCATGCCTTCCCTCTGAAATATCTCCGCTAAATCTTTCTGAATAACCCCTGCGAATTTTTGCTGCCGTTTGCTTTCCATCTTGTTATTGTAAATAAGAGGCCTCAAGGTGTTCCCTGTAAGGCCGGTTCAAAGATAATGATAAGTGTTCAGAGTATAGAGTATAGAGCCCCTAAAAGGGTGCTCTAGTATAGTAAATTGTCGTATGGGTATCGTGCAGTATGAATAGCTTTTGCTTTATCGTATACCAACTGCTTAAATTCTTCCACGTTCTCCTTATTCAATGCAGAAATGAAAACTGCAGGGCTATTGTGTTTTCCCATCCAGCTATTCTTAAATTCATCTATCGTTAAAGCGGGTGCTTCCTCACCGGAGTCAGGCTTCCAGGCGTCAATTTTATTAAATACTGTAATGGTCTCCTTGTCAGCAGCTCCAAGATCTTTCAGGGTTTCGTTAACGGTGTTAATTTGATCTTCGAAATTGGGATGGGAAACATCAACCACATGTATCAAAATGTCCGCTTCTCTTACTTCATCTAAAGTAGATTTGAAACACTCGACCAAATGATGAGGAAGTTTGCGAATGAAACCAACTGTGTCAGACATCAGGAATGGGAGATTATCGATTACGACCTTTCTAACGGTTGTGTCCAGTGTTGCAAACAGCTTGTTTTCTGCAAACACATCAGACTTCGATATCATGTTCATGATGGTCGACTTACCAACGTTCGTATAGCCGACTAATGCAACCCGAATGAGTTGCCCCCGGTTCTTCCGTTGCGTTTCGTTCTGCTTGTCGATCTGCTTAAGCTTCTCTTTCAACAGGGAAATCTTGGTCTGGATCATACGGCGGTCACTCTCTATCTGGCTTTCCCCCGGACCACGCATCCCAATTCCTCCCTTTTGTCTTTCCAGGTGGGTCCACATACGTGTCAGTCTGGGCAGCAGATACTGAAGCTGTGCCAGTTCAACCTGTGTTTTTGCCTGAGCTGTTTGTGCTCTGCTTGCGAATATGTCAAGTATCAGGTTGCTTCTGTCCAGGATTTTTACCTGTAGCTCATTCTCAATATTCCTGATTTGTGAGGGAGAAAGCTCATCGTCAAACACTACGATATCAATCTCTTCTGATTTAACATACGCCTGAATCTCTTCCAGTTTACCCTTTCCTACAAATGTAGAACGGTCTGTATGAGCCATCTTTTGTGTAAACGTCTTTTCAGTTATCCCGCCTGCTGTGTCCACGAGGAATTCCAGCTCCTCCAGGTATTCGCGTACCTGCGCTTCCTTTTCGTCGGGAGTTATTACTCCTACAAGAACGGCGCGTTCCGGTTTTATCGCTGTGTCAAAATATTCTTGTCTGGGCATTTTTAATTTCTTAGTTCTTTTACAAAGTTTTGTATTGCCGAACCTGGATCACTGTTCTTCATAAAGTTTTCACCAATCAGAAAACCGTTGAAGCCAGCAGCTCTCAGTTCCGTAATCGTCTTCGGATCACTTATTCCGCTTTCAGAGATCTTTAAAAAGCTATCAGGAATCAGGTTCACCAAATCATGAGAATGCTGAACTGAAACTGTGAAAGTATCCAGGTTTCGGTTATTTACGCCAATAACGTCTAAATCATCAAATATGTTTTTCTCTAGCTCCTCGCGGTTATGTACTTCTAACAAAACATTTAAGCCTAGAGTTTTAGCTAATTTGGCAAAGCCTGCAACTTGCTGAGGAGTAAGAATCGACGCAATGAGCAGGATAATGTCTGCGCCTATAGCTTTTGCTTCTACAATCTGGTATTCGTCAATAATGAAGTCTTTTCTAAGTATCGGTATCTGATTCGCTTCCCTGGCTTCAACAAGGTCGCGGATCTTCCCTCCAAAGAACTTCTGATCAGTAAGTACTGATAGCGCTGAAGCACCTGCATCAGCATAGTGCCTTGTTACTACAGATACTTCTACCTGATCATTTATAATACCTTTGGATGGAGACGCACGCTTGAACTCAGCAATAATTCCGGTCCGATCCTCAGCAAGCATAAAATCACGGATCGAGTAACATGTCCGGTCAAAATATTCGCTTCTTTCAAGACTGGAAACAGATATATTTTGTTTAGCCAGAGCTACCTCAAGGCGTTTGTGTTCAACTATTTTGGTCAGAATGCCACTCTGCCCTGTCGCAGAAGCGGAATTGTTTAAGTTTTTATGTTCCATTATTAAGACTTTATGAGAGCCAGTTAGAGATCATAATTTTTCCGTGTTCAGTCAACACCGACTCCGGGTGAAATTGAACCCCCTTTACATCGTACTGCGTATGTTTTAAGGCCATGATTACGCCTTCGGCATCTTTAGCTGTGATATGTAAATTGTCAGGAAGCCCGTCTCTGCTTACTGCCCATGAATGATAGCGGCCGATATTAAATGTTTCCGGCAAGCCGGCAAACAACGTTTCTTCTTTATCCAGAACCGACATCTCGGTAGCCCTACCATGTACAGGGTAAGAAAGGTTATACAGATTGCCGCCAAACACTTCAGCGATTGCCTGAACTCCCAAACAGACACCCAGGATACTTTTGGTAGGTGCGTAAGCTTCAATTACATCAAGCAATAGTCCTGCTTCAGACGGAATTCCCGGACCGGGTGAAAGTAATATCTTGTCGAATTCATCCACTTCCTCCAGCCGGAACTTGTCGTTTCTCCAGACAACAGGATCCTGTCCGCACTCATTTAGCAGATGGACAAGATTAAACGTGAATGAATCATAATTATCAATAACTAATATTTTCATCAGACTATAATTTGTTTTTCAATGGCGATGGAGCTATCATGAACATATTTCATTGCTGCTTTGAACGGTATGCACATGATGGTTCCATCAGACATAAATGTTTTAAACTTTTTCAAGTGTAGGTACTATCGTCTTGGCCAGATCAATTGCCTTGCGCAACGCCATTATTTTATTGTTCACTTCGTTAAGCTCACTTTGCGGATCCGAGTCGGCCACAATACCTGCTCCCGCCTGATAATGTAGAACGTTATTTCTGCTCATAAAAGAGCGGATCATAATGGCGTGATTAAAATCTCCATTGAATCGCATGAAACCTATTGCGCCACTATAAAAACCTCTGCCAGTGTTCTCATATTTATCTATCAACTGCAAGGCCTTGTACTTGGGTGCACCACTAAGGGTTCCCGCAGGGTAGGTGTCTCCCACAACCTTGAAGGGATCTACATCTGCCTGCAATGCGCCGGTAACTTTCGAAACGAGATGAATGATATGTGAGTAGTACTGAACTTCCTTAAAAGCCTTTACCTGCACATTGTTGCAATGCCTGCTCAGGTCGTTTCGAGCCAGGTCAACCAGCATCACATGTTCCGCACTTTCTTTCGGATCGTTCTCTAGCTTCTCCGCTAACTGCGCATCCATCGCGTCGTTCCCGGTTCTTAAGAATGTTCCCGCAATCGGAAAGATCGTTGCCTCTCCCTTTTTTACCGTCAGCTGCGCCTCTGGCGAAGATCCAAACAGTTTAAAATCGCCGTAGTCATAGTAGAAGAGGTAAGGAGAAGGATTGATTGATCTCAGCGCACGATAGACGTTAAACTCATCACCGCTGAAAGACTTTGAGAATGCTCTGGAAGGTACAATCTGAAACACATCTCCCCGGAAAATATGCTTTTTCATATTTTCAACTACTTCGATAAACCCTTCGTCAGAGAAATTAGATGTTTCAGGTTCTTCAGAAACGAAAGGGTATTCCGGAAAATCTTTGTTTTGTGTCAGATACTGAAGTTTCTCCAGCCCGGATTCTTCCTCCTCCGCACTCCTGTGCTCGAACAGATACAGTTCGTTCTTAAAGTGATCGATTGCAATAACGTACTTATATACATGATACTGCAACAGTGGAATCTCCCGTGCTTCAGTTAATGAGGATGTAAGCTTTATGTCTTCAAATTTTTCAATGGTTTCAAAAGTGAAGTATCCGAACAGTCCGTTAGATATAAACTTAAAATCACCGTCTTCAAACACAAACTTCTTTCTGAACGCGGTCACTTCCTCCTGCAGATTAATGCGCTCGGCAGGAACCTCCATTCTGCTTCCGTCAGGATAGTAAGTCATCAGTGTGTCCTTATCCAATACTATCCCAGCAATCGGATCACAGCAAATAAAGCTCATGCTGTTCTCCCGGCTGTGATAGTCGGAACTCTCCAACAGGATACTGTTGGGAAACACATCTCTGATTCTCAGGTAGATACTTACAGGCGTTGTAGTGTCAGCAAGCAGCTTTCTGTATGATGTAAATAACTTATGCATGTTTATCTTATTTATCTTAAGGCGAAAACTAAAAAACAAAAAACCCGGTGTTAATGCACCGGGTTCTATATTTATCTTGAAAAAATTAGATCAATGGATTATAAACATACAACGCTCCGGTGCACAGATTCGTGCCACCACCAGTTTTGAGTATATTTATTATTCAACATATTACAAATGAAGGTAAAGCAAATTGAATTACCAAATGTTTTTTCAATTAATGGCTAATGCCTAACAGTGGTCTTCCGCTCTGTAAAATAGCGACAACTATTAATAACAAAGCTAATCCGAAGAAGATAGCTACAGGACGGTGTTTAGCAGTCAGATCCGCGATCTTCTTTGATTTTGCATTTCCAATGGTAATCAAAACCGCAGCTGCAAGCATCATCGCTACGTGTTCTACTTTCCAGTAGCGCAGCGTACTGTCTTTCATCGCCTCGCCCATAGTGCTGCTGGTAACAATCGGACTAACGAAATATAAAAATAGTCCTACAAGTACCTGTACATGCGTCGATATCAAGGTAACCAGGTTAAGTGTCTTGTTAGCTTTGCTGAAAGGCTTTTTACCGAACCAGCCCATGAAAGCCAGTAAAGTGGCTACCACCAGGGCAAAGAATACTACAAATCGCAGCAGAGAATGCGCATGGAATAAGAAATCGTACATAAAATTTTCTAATAGTTAATCAAAGAAACGAAAATTGTATTGATTTAAGAACTAGACTGGCCATAAATGATCAAGTTAAATGTAACAAAATCTTTGTCAGGCTACATCACTGTATGGATCATTTTTTCTACTTTTAACGCAAAAAAAATAAGCTCCCGATGGGCGAGAGCTCAAACTAACCAATTATAAACCTAAATTATTGAAAGGAGCTGTAAGGGAAGGAATCGAACCTTCAAGGAGTGGTTAGCCATTGCTGGTTTCCCAAATTCTCCGCCACCGAGACAAGGAGGTGTGTCTGCCAGTTTCACCACCTTACAGTAATTTAAGCAGTTTTCTCTCTGCTTGATACAAATATAGTATCGTGCACGGGATTGTTGCAAATATTTTAACAAAATATTTTAATTTTTGTGAACTTATTATTTACTTCGTATATATATTAATATCTTTCAAAAAATTTATGGAAAAGAAGAGCCTTAATTTAGAAATTGATAATCTGGATATGCAAATTCTGTCTATCCTGATGGAAGATGCTACAATACCTTATACTGAGATAGCCAAAAAGCTGATTGTATCAGGAGGAACGATTCATGTCAGGATGAAAAAGATGCAGGATCTGGGTATAATAAAAGGTTCTAATCTGCTGGTTGACGCGCAAAAGATCGGTTATGATGTATGTGCCTATCTTGGGATTTACCTTGAAAAAGGTTCTACATATAAGGATGCAGTTGAGAAACTCAGAGGGATAAAAGAGATCGTTGAGTTGCATTATACAACGGGTGCGTGGAGTATGTTCGCAAAAATTATTTGCCGCGACACCAACCACCTTCGCCTGGTTCTGAATGACCATATTCAATCAGTGGCAGGTATTCAGCGTACCGAAACATTTATTTCACTGGAGGAAAGCATCAAAAGGCAGATCAGCCTTGACCTGTAGATCTTCGTACTAATCTATCTTAGGGGCTTCAAATAAAAAAGCCAATCCTGTTATCCGGGATTGGCTTTTCTTATGTATAGAATATTGTTATTTGTTTACGTACAATACGTTTTTAACTGCTTTTACCACACGCTCTGCGTTAGGTAACGCTTCTTTGATCAAAGTTGGGGCGTAAGGAAGTGGAACGTCTGCCGAAACCACACGTACAACCGGAGCATCAAGATAATCAAAAGCTTCGTTTTGTACCTTGAACGCTATTTCAGTTGCTATAGAGCCAAGGGGCCATGCTTCTTCCACAATAACCAAACGGTTAGTCTTCTTAACAGAATTGATAATGGTATCATAGTCAATCGGACGCACTGTGCGAAGATTGATTACCTCAGCGCTGATTCCCTCTTTTTTCAATTCTTCGATCGCCGGATGAACAACCCGTGGAAGCATTTTTCCAAAAGATACGATAGTTACATCGGTACCCTCAGTTTCCACATGTGCCTTTCCGATCTCTATATAGTATTCTTCTTCAGGAACCTGACCTTTGTCGCCGTACATTACTTCCGATTCCATGAAAATTACCGGATCCGGATCTATAATGGATTGCTTTAATAAACCTTTCGCGTCGTAAGGGTTAGAAGGAACAACAACTTTCAATCCAGGAACGTTAGCGAACCAGTTCTCAAAGTTCTGAGAGTGCTGGGCACCTAATTGTCCTGCATTACCAGTTGGGCCACGAAATACAATAGGAACCTGAAACTGTCCTCCGCTCATTGAAAGGATCTTCGCAGCTCCGTTAATGATCTGATCTATAGCAACCAGGGAGAAGTTGAACGTCATGAATTCAACGATAGGTCTTAAGCCATTCATAGCAGCACCGGTAGCAATACCGGCAAAACCTAGTTCCGCGATTGGAGTATCGATTATTCGCTTTGCACCGAATTCTGCAAGCATACCCTGGCTCACTTTGTAAGCACCGTTATACTCCGCAACTTCTTCGCCCATTAAGAATATCTTTTCATCTTTGCGCATTTCTTCGTTCATTGCTTCACGAAGCGCTTCTCTGAACTGTATTTCTCTCATTATTTGCTAAATCAATATTTGGAACGCAAATATAATGCAGGAATGTTTGGGAAACAAGTAGCAGAGGATACGATATGCCCGATAATGACCCGGTTTGGAAATAAATCATGCTAATTTGGCATTCCACCTGAGCAATGAAGGTTCATCAGGAGGTATATACGCATTAAATGTTACATAGAAAGGATAGCCTGCAAAATGAAACGGCCCCTGTCGGAGCCGCTTCGTTGTTGGTTAAAATCAAGACTATTTTCCGGGTCTTACTGCCACTCTTCCTCTGTTGCTCGAATCCCTTCTTGCTACATTTCTTTGCTTTTTATCTGAACGTCCCTTCCTATCCCTGAACTTCTCTGCTCTTGATTTTTTCAAAGAGGCATATTTAGCCTGCTGCTCGTTGTTTAAGACGCGATTTAATTTCTTATCATTGTCTACCCGCTCAGACTCCATCTTTTTTAATTGCTGAAGTCTTTGTTTCTGCGCTTTCTCACGGGCAACTGCCATATTCTTCGCCCTGTCTAAATTTATTTTATAGACCTCAGATTTCTGTTTATCTGTCAGTGAAAGTTGCTTGTCAAGTCGGTCTGTCGCCTGGCGAGCTTGTTGCTCCGGACTCTCTATTCTATTACGACCTTTTTCAAATTGTCCGCCATGTCTGGCCTGAACGCGGTTTGCCTTTTCCTGGGCCATGCCTGATGTTGCTAATCCTGCCAACAATACAGCTGCTATAAGTGTCTTTTTCATATTTCAGTGTGTTTATAAGAATAGATGACAAAAGGAGGAGATAGTTTAATGGCATTATGCTAAAAGATGTTAAGAAAGGCTTATATCTTTGTGGCATCTGCTTTCAGGAATTACGGTATTAAATAAGATGAAAAGAACCTTCCTACTATTTCTTGTTCTCTCAGGCCTTAGTAGCCTTGTATTGGCACAGGATGTTAAAGTATATAACCCCCGGGCTGATGCTGCAGCCGAAATCAGACAGGCGGTATCAAAAGCAGGACGGGAAGGCAAGCATGTCTTCCTTCAAATCGGGGGTAACTGGTGCGTATGGTGTCTTCGGTTTAATGAGCTTGTCACTCAGAATGATACGTTGAGCACCAGGATGAAGTCAGATTATGTGGTACTCCACGTCAATCACAGCAAGGAGAATAAAAATGAAGAAGTCCTTGCATCTTTAGGATATCCTCAGCGCTTTGGGTTCCCTGTTTTTGTCATCCTGGATGGAAAAGGAAACCGGCTTCACACCCAGAATAGTGCCTATCTCGAAAGCGGCAAGGGACATAGCTCAAAGAAAGTGCTGGAGTTTCTCACCAACTGGTCTCCGACTGCGATTGATGCCAGATCTTACCTCAGCAAGTAGATATTTTTTCAAACAAAAAGGACCATAGAATTTTCTATTCATATGATTAACAAATCGTTCAGGCAACTTGTACTGGCTGCTACAATTGCCCTTTTTATACCTGTAGCCGGTATGTCGCAGGTAAGCGTATCTGCTGCTCCGGAATTAAACACATATAGGGAGAGTGCAGCGAAAATTAACGCCCTGGTCCATACTAAGCTTGATGTTCGCTTCGACTATGCAAAGTGCTACCTCTACGGAAAAGCCTGGTTAACGCTGAAGCCGTACTTTTATCCTACAGACTCGTTACAGCTTGATGCGAAAGGTATGGATATCAAGAATGTCTCACTTATCTCAGGAAAGTCCTTACTTCCTCTCAAATATTCATACAACGGCCAGTACCTGCAAATCAAACTGGGACGCGAATACAATCGTGATGAAAAATATACCGTCTTTATTGATTATGTTTCCAAACCTAATGAGCTGAAGGCTGAGGGAAGCCAGGCTATAAAAGATGCTAAAGGGCTATATTTCGTTAACCCTGATGGCTCTGATAAAGACAAGCCTGTGCAAATCTGGACGCAGGGCGAAACGGAGGCGTCTTCAGTCTGGTTTCCGACCATCGACCGACCCAACCAGAAAACTACTTCAGAAATTAGCATGACGGTACCTGCAAAGTACGAGACCTTATCAAACGGTAAGCAGGTGTCCAGAAAGCTGAATAATAATGCCACCCGCACAGACACATGGAAGATGGATCTTCCTCATGCCCCTTACCTGTTTATGATGGCGGTTGGCGACTTTCGCATTTTTAAAGATAAGTGGAGAGACCTCAATGTCGACTACTATCTGGAGCCTGCGTACGCACCCTATGCAAAACAGATATTTGGGCATACTCCTGAAATGATGGAATTCTTTTCTAAGAAGCTTGGGGTAGAGTTTCCCTGGAATAAGTATGCGCAGATCGTCGTCCGGGATTTCGTCAGCGGCGCTATGGAGAACACGACGGCAACTGTTCATGGTGAGTTTGTTCAGGCTACAGACAGAGAGCTGCTGGATGAGAACGAAGGGGAGGATGTAATCGTGCATGAACTGTTCCACCAGTGGTTCGGAGACTATGTTACGACAGAAAGCTGGAGCAATCTGACCGTTAACGAATCGTTCGCTAACTTCAGTGAAGTGCTTTGGCGTGAATACAAATATGGAAAAGATGAGGGGGACGCTGTAAACTATAAAGATATGCAGCGTTACCTCAGTTCCCCCGAAGATGCTGCAAAGCATCTGGTGCGCTTCCATTACAAAAATAAAGAGGACATGTTCGACCTCGTTAGCTACCAGAAAGGAGGAAGAATCGTCAACATGCTCCGCAATTATCTCGGTGAAGATGCTTTTTTCAAAGGCCTGAACTTATATCTGAAGCAAAACGCATTCAAAGCTACAGAGGCCCACCAGTTGCGTCTGGCATTGGAACAGGTAAGCGGAAAAGATTTGAACTGGTTCTTTAATCAATGGTACTTTAACAGCGGGCACCCGGTTCTGGATATCAGTTACCAATGGGATGAAACCTCCAAAATCCAGAAAATATTTCTGAACCAGACCCAAGAAGGTAACGCATTTATACTTCCCCTGGCGGTCGACGTTTATGCAAACGGAAAAAGCGCACGGCACAGTTTCTTTGTCAGAAACAAAAAAGACACGCTTGTTATTAAGCTTGATTCGAAGCCTGACCTGGTTAACGTTGACGCCGAAAAAACGCTCCTCGCAAAGAAGAAGGATAATAAGTCACTGGAAGAGTACACCTTCCAATATTTTAATGCACCCCTGTATGTCGACCGGCTCGAAGCGTTAGATTCATGCAGCGCTGCACAACAAAGCAATGAAGGAGCACGTAAGGTGATGCTTGCCGGCCTGAAGGATAAATATCATGGCTTGCGCATCTTCGCACTTAACAACATCGATCTGGAGGATTCCATTACAAAAGCTGCAGCATTACCTTTAATACGTGAGATTGCGACGTCAGATCCTAAAACGCTCGTACGGGCGGCAGCTCTTCAGAATCTTGCATCCATGCGTGACCCATCTAACAGACAGCTTTTTGATATAGCCCTGAAGAGCCGGTCTTACTCAGTACAAGCGGCGGCACTTGCCGGTGTTATCATGTTGAACCCGGAAGATGCGTTCCCAATTGCTAAGAGCCTGGAAAAAGAAAGTAAGGGAGAGTTGACCAAGGCCATCCTGGCTGCATATACCTATGGCGGCGGCGATGCGGAACTATCCTTCTTTAGTGATTCTTTCGATAAGGCGGGTCTTCAGGATAAAGTAGAAATGGCAACGTCCTATCTGAGTATCCTGGCCAAAGTAGATGATACCGGGCTCGTTAACAGATGTATTACCGATTTTAAAAATATTGGAGTGGAAAATCGCAAGTACGGTATCGATGTTTATATGCTCGATCTTTTCGAGTCGTTTATGCAGGCGAAGCAGGAGATGGCCAGGCGAGCCAGCGCACCGCAAAAGAAAGAGCTGGAAAAGCAGATCGCACATATCTCTGCGGCAATCGCTGAATTAAAGAAAAAGGATTCTTAAGATATATTTCACACTATGGGTACTACATTATTCCGTCCTTTTGAAAGATTTAACTTTAGTGACAAGGTTTGCTTTTTAACAGGTCTTGAGGCCAGCCGCCAGATTCAGGTGTTCCCTGAGTGGATGGTAAGCCAGTTTAATCTGGATGACAAAGCGCTGAAAATGCTTGACGAGCATATACTCACCTACCCGGATATCAAAATTCCTGTCTCTGAAAATGCATTCATCGAACTAGTTAAACTGGAAAGAGAAGTAAATTCGGCCTTTAACCGCGGTTATCAGGCAGTTAAGGAGCTGGACGATCTTCGTCTTTTTCAATGGATCGCCAAGCAAGTGTATGGAATGATCCATCACGAAGTAAGAGCGGGGATGCGCCAACAAAGAGCTGCAGGAGAAGCACTCAATTTCTCTCAAGGGCTAACGCAAAAATTTGGTAATCTCCACCTCATGCTGCAGTCGTTGGTCTGCCCGATGGAGTTTGAAGGGGTACTTCCCTGGAAGATCCTGGTGTTTCCTGTCGACAATCCTTCCGCGGCATTTATATACAGAGATGAGATCAATACGCTGGTCTTCTCCCTTACCATGGCTGATTTTGGTATCATAGCCTGCCTGCAGGATAATGGAGAAAATGCAAACTATCACCAGGATGTTCTGAATAAGGTAGGCGATAATACGCTTCAGCCTATTCAGTTTGAAGAACTTTGCGCACGCTTCTTTTATTCGGCATACATCTTCAACCGTCTTCCCGAATATTCGCTACTTTCAACCGGAGAAATGAATTACATCGACGCCATGCCACTACGAATCAGCAGCAGGCCGGTTTTCGACGCCTGGCAAGCAAAAACATACGGGCAGGTTTTGGAAACGTTTTGGAAGCCCTGGGGATATGTCCTTTTTGAGATCATAAAAGATCCGGATCATCCCATGAGCTTCCTGTTAGATGCAGAGGGTGAGTTTATTGAAAGCCCCCGGCCATCATCAGCCTCCCAGCATTCTTGATAGTTCTGAGAAGAAATGTTTGACAACTCCCGGGAAAAAGATGATCGTGATGATCATGCCCGAGAGTGCCCCGTAAAAGTGAGCATCGTGGTTAATGCCGCTTGCCTGCTTTGCCGCATAGGCACTATATACTAGGTATAACACACCAAAAATCACTGCAGGTATACCAATCGGGATGAACATGATGTAAAATTTAGTGCTTGGATCAAACAGGATATAGCTAAATACTACCGCAGCTATCGCACCTGATGCACCGAGACTATTGTACCAGAAATCGTTTTTATGGCGACTAATGGTACTCAGATCACTTAAAGCAAGGCTTGCTATATAGAGGATAGCAAATTGCCAGCTTCCTATAATTCTTTCCAGAGTGAAGGCAAAGAAATAATACGAAAACATATTAAAGAAAAGGTGTCCCCAGTCTTTATGAATCAGGCCACTGGTAAGAATAGAATAAACTCGCTGTCCACGCGAAACGCTGTAAGGGTGAAGCATAAACTTTCCATATACCTGCTCATTTGAGAAGGCATAAAGACTCGTTATTATCGTTAATATAAAGATGAAGGCGGCTACAGGTGTCTGGCTAAACAGGTCTTGCATAATGCCCGTAATGTACAAATTATTTTACTTTTGTATGAAAACCCGATACCATGGACCGTTTGAAATCCTACCCCTTTACAGCGCTTGAACGCTTTTTAAAATACGTGACGATCGATACCCAGTCAGATCCTGCTTCACCTTCACATCCTTCCACCGAGAAGCAAAAAAACCTGGGACGCTTGCTTGTTGAGGAGCTTCATGAGCTGGGAATTGCGGATGCCGAACTGGATGAATATGGTTATGTATACGCTACAATACCTTCAACCACAGATAAAGACGTGCCTGTTATATGCTTTTGTTCTCATATAGACACTTCATCTGATTGCAGCGGATACAATGTGGCACCTCTCGTGCACCACAACTATCAAGGCCAGGATCTCGTATTACCTTTGGATCCCAGGCAGGTGATTAAAGCTGCCGAACATCCCGATCTTCAGCATCAGATCGGTAATGATATTGTTACCGCCAGCGGAGATACCTTACTCGGTGCCGATAATAAAGCAGGTCTTGCTGAGATTATGGACGCTGCGGCTTTCCTGATGTCTAACCCGGATCTAAAGCATGGTAAGATCCGTATCCTGTTTACCCCTGATGAGGAAATCGGCCGGGGTGTAGACAAGGTGGATCTTGTAAAGCTGGGCGCACAGTATGCTTATACCGTCGACGGAGAAACCCGGGGATCTATAGAAAATGAAACATTCTCTGCAGACTTCGCACGAATCACAATACAAGGAGTAAGCTCTCATCCCGGCTTTGCAAAGGGTCATATGGAAAGTGCATTGAAGATCGCCTCTCAGATAGTAGCCTTGCTGCCAAAAGACAGGCTTTCGCCCGAGAGCACGTCAGGAAAAGAGGGATTTATTCATCCAGTATCCATACAAGGATCGGTGGAGACGGCTATCATTGACTTCATTCTTCGTGATTTTTCCGACAGCGAGCTGCAAAATCACGAAAGGATCTTAAAGGCAATTGTTGACGAAGTCATGGAAGGCTACCCTGCCTCTTCCTCTCAACTGGAAATTAAGGAGCAGTACCGTAACATGAAGAATGTTCTCGATGCGCACCCGAATCTTATCGATTATGCAATTCTCGCGGTTGAAAAAGCAGGTATGGACCCGAAGCTTCAAAGTATCAGGGGTGGAACAGATGGTTCAAGGCTGTCTTTTATGGGACTTCCTTGTCCCAATATTTTTGCCGGAGAGCATGCATTTCATGGCAAGCATGAATGGGTCTCTGTGCAGGACATGCAGAAGGCCGTTGAGACCATCGTTAACATTGCGCTTATCTGGGAGGAAAAAAGTTAAGTTGGCGGTTAAACCTCCGGGGTTTCATTGAGTCTTAAAAGGGTTGCAACAAAAACACCCTTATTTAAGCTCAATGAAACCTGTTTTACTTTTATTCTTAACCACTCTCTTCAGTTCTTTCCTGTATGCGCAGGGGACGCGCGATGTTACTGGTGTCGTACTTGACTCCACAGGTACCAGCGTCATAGCTGCCACGGTCAAGCTTACATCACCCAGTGATACGTTATTCACCCGGACAGACATTGATGGGAAATACTCCTTCAGAAACGTTCGGTCTTCACAGTTCCTTATCACTATCAGCAGTCTTGGTTACAGGAACTTCAATCAGCGCTTCCTTTTTCCGGATGGTAGTACACCAATTAAGCTGAATGTGATCACACTTAAAACACAGAGTAACCTGTTAAATGAGGTGGTCGTATCCGGTGCTTTACCAATCACAGTAAAAGAAGATACGATAGAATACAGGGCCAGCGATTTTCCAGTTAGGGAGAACTCTGTTGTAGAGGACGTTTTAAAAAAGCTTCCCGGCATTGAAGTCGATAAGGACGGCAACGTAACGACGCAGGGAAAAAGTGTAACACGGGTACGGGTAAACGGTAAGGACTTTTTCGATGGCGATCTGAAAACTGCAACTCAGAATCTGCCTGCTGAAATTATCGAGAACATACAGATCATAGACGACTATGGTGATCAGGCGAATGTAAGTGGAATCCGCACAGGAGATCCCGATAAGATCCTGAACATCACTATCAGTCCCAGCAAAAATAAGGGGATGATTGCCAATGCCGTTGCTGGCGGTGGGAATGAGGGCCGTTATATTGCATCTGGCATGGGCAGGATAATGAACAATGATGAGCAGCTCTCATTCATGTTTAACCTCAATAATACCAATGCCAACTTGTTTGATTTTGCAGGAGGAGGAAACCAGCGGGGCGGCCGCTTTCGCGGATCTGGCGGTGGCCGCGGTGGTAATAGCGGTGGTATTACCAATACACAAGCCGGTGGTTTTGACTATAGAAAAGACCTCTCTAAAAAGATTACCCTTTTTGGTAGTTACCGTGTTTCAGCCTCTAATAATAACGCTATAACAGACCGGATCTCTGAAGCAATCACCGGAGGCCAGGAAATTCTGACCATACAGAATAGTCGTTCTGAACGTGACAATCTGAACCAGGGTCTCAATTTAAACATGGAGTACAAGATAGACTCACTTAACTACCTTAAGATAGCACCCTCTCTGAATCTGAGTTCCAGTAAATCAGACAACCTCAGTGCAAGGCAGATAACAGAGCTGGTAAGACAAGATCAAAACACGGTTTCAAATAGCGATGCGAGCTCTCCTGCATTTGGTGCCGATATCCTTTACAATAAAAGGTTCTTAAAGCCCGGGCGAAATTTCTCGTTAAACTACTCCTTTAACAAGTCGTACAACCGGAATGACCAGAACGTTGCTGACGCCTTTGAATTTTATGATACGGGCGGTATTCTTGTAGCTGACTCCGCTTCTAACAGATTGATATACACCGATAACGACCGGTTTAGTAATGAACTGAACATGACATATAGCGAACCGCTGGGTGTTTATTCCCGATTGGATTTCTCGTACGCGTTCAGCCGAAGCGAATACGACAATAGCAGGATCACTAATCTGGAAGGTGCAAGTGGCTATCTGAGATCAGATTCACTCAGCAATGTTTTCGACTATGCTTTTACCACTAACCGGTTTGGCTTGAGCTACCGGTATGACAGAGATAAGCTGTACAACTTCTCCATTGGTCTCGCGGCTCAGCCTACCTCATTAAAAGGCTATTCAGAAACGAATAATGTTAGTGCAGGGAAGGACGGTTTCAACTTTTTCCCTACCGTACGTTTCTCTTATAACTTCGCAAAAACAGTATCACTTAGAATTAACTATTCAGGGGCAAGCAGTGAGCCAAGCTTCGAGCAGATCCAGCCAGTCGTTGATCTAAGTAATCCTCAAAGCCCGGTTATCGGTAACCCAAACTTGAAATCATCGTTGAACCAAAGCCTGAATATTGAATATAACAATACCAGTGCTGAGACTGGTTCATATTTTAGTGCAGGGCTAAGAGGTAATATCGTCAGTGATCGAATTATCAATAACACGATCCGCGTACGCCAACCTGTTATCAGCGGAACAGACACCACCTATAATCTGATACAGGAAAGGCGCTTTCTAAATGAAGATGGATATTACACATCAAACGGTTATTACCGCTGGTCTAAACCTTTCAAAGACCGCAAGTATCGTTTGCAGCTGGGAGGCTCGGTAAACTTTACCAACGATATATCTTACGTGGATAATGAAAAGAATATTGGAAAGAACTGGACATTCTCTCAAATGGCCAGAATCCAGATTAATCCTAACGAAAATATTGATATCACGCCGGGAGTTGCCTATCGCTACGGGTTTGTCGACTATTCCCTGCCTAATAGCATTGACGCTAAGAACTCAACCGTTTCACTTGATCTTAATGCTAAGATCTATGTTTTCAATACCTGGATTTTGGGTTTTGATGGCAGCAAGAATATAAACAGTGGTTTTGGCAGGGTCAACACCAATCCGCTTGTTATAAATAGCTATCTGGAAAAACAGTTCTTTAACAGAAAAGGCAGATTGAGATTACAGGGTTATGATTTGCTGAATCAGGCAGCCGGAGTCACCTTTACTCAGGGAGACAATGGATATTCATCAAGTAACACCAACCTCTTAACACGCTACTTCATGCTTACGTTTGCTTACCGCTTCAATAAGTTTGCAGGCCGCACACAGAACAGCGATAGCAGAGGACCCGAAGAAAGGCGTGAAGGTGGTTCCAGACCTGGAGGCGGTGGCCCTCCGGGGGGAAGAAACTTCTAATCTTTAAAAGCAAAAAGGCTGCAGACAATCCGCAGCCTTCTTGCTTTATGCTAGTTAACTTGTCCGAGCACAGGCTTCGGTTCCGGAAAGTAGTTGATACCATCTCCGTTTTTGAAGAACGTGTTAATGCTTACCGGCAGCCTTCCCATGGCAGGCATCTGTCCTGTAATTACTTTTGCAGCAGACCGCTGCGCCTGAATACTGTTCTCGTAATTAATGATGATGCTTTTACTTGACTCAATTCCTGGTAGGCCGGCAATGGTATAGGGATTAGCGAATACGCAGGCAATTGTGTTTAGCTTTGAAAGTTCAGCTATAAAGATCTTCAGCTGGGTATTGTAATCCAGCGAACTCTGAGGGCGTTTGCGGTAGTCATGGATAGCCATGATCACCTGGTCAAATTTCTCTACCTCACGCAGCATTGCTCTGATATCAGACGCAGAGCCGATCTTAGACATAAGGAAGTTTGTCGAGTTCGGAATTCTCGATTTTAATTCTCTTTGAAAAGGTGAAACCTCACTTGTGCCAAGGCTGATAATCGCAGTTCTCTTTGAAAGGTCGAGGGTTTTTATCAGGCTGTCACTTTTCAATACTGTCGTAGATGCGTCTGTAAGGCGCTGGACAAGGCTAAGCGATTCCGGGCGCATCAATTCGGCAGAAAGCTGATTCGTAGCGACAGGCTGGGCAACACTTAGTCCGGCCCAGTATTTCGCCTCCAGGATCTTCCGCACACTTGTATTAATTTGCTCAAGCTCTATTCTTCCCTGTCTTACTGCTTTTTTAACAAGCTTAACTGCCCGCCGTGTATTCTCAGATAATTCAATTACATCGTTCCCTGCTATAACAGCTCTTACATCGGCTTCGCCATCCGGAAAAAACTTCACGACTCCTTTCATTTCCATCGCATCGGTAATCGCGAGTCCGCGGAAACCAAGGTCCTTTTTAAGTAAGCCTGTTACTATTGGCTGAGAAAGAGTGGATGGGAGGTTCTTTGTCGCATCAAGTGAAGGGATGTTCATGTGGGCAATCATTACTCCGGAAGCGCCTTTTTCAATAAGCTGCTTGAAGGGATATAGCTCAAGAGAGTCGAGTCGCTCCCTGGTGAACTTGAGCTGAGGAAGGTCATGGTGAGAGTCTACGTTAGTATCGCCGTGCCCAGGGAAGTGCTTTATGCTTACTAATATACCCTCATCCTGAAGTCCCTGCATGTAAGCGAGGCTCTTTGCCGCTACATTATACTTATTGTCGCCAAATGACCTGTAGCCGATCACCGGATTTGCAGGATTGTTATTGATGTCGACCACGGGCGCAAAGTTCAGGTGCATGCCCAGTTTCCTGAAATCTTTTCCTATTTCACGCCCCATCTGATAGATCAGGCTGGTGTCTTGTATTGCGCCTAGTGTCATCTGGTAAGGATAAGCAAGAGTGCTGTCGAGGCGCATCGCCAACCCCCACTCAGCGTCCATAGCTATGAGTAAAGGAACCATTGACACAGACTGATACCGGTTGGTAAGAACAGCCTGCCTGCCTGGCCCGCCCTGGAAAAATACAAGCCCACCGACTTTGCCTTTCCGGATCATCTTCTCAACCGAGTCTTCGTACGCCTTGCCTTTATCCGTATGTGCCCTGACAAAGAACATTTGCGCTATCTTCTCTCTTTTATTCAGTTTTTTAAACACAGAATCTACCCATCTGTCTTTATCGGGGTCCGCATCGTAAAAGGGCTTCCTGTGTTGAGCAGAAAGACTATAACCAGTCAGGAGGAGAATGGAGACTATAAAAAAGTGGGGCCGTATGGCTCTCATAATATTAATATTTGATGTGTAACTGAACTACAAATATTAATAATTATTAATTGTTTTATAAGACTGAGCGAAATACGAGAGCGGCCTGTGTTTGCAGACCGCCCTTGAATTACATTGGAGAAGTGGTAGTAGCAGTATCGGGAGATGTACCGGGGGTAGTTGTGCCAGCATCTGGAGTAGTAGTTCCCGGGGTAGTAGTAGTATCAGTCATATCTGGAGTAGTTGTTTCAGTGTCGGTGGGATCTACCATCACACTGTCAGAATTGGATTGTGATTCCCGACTGGCAGAGCACGCTGTCAGACCTAGTCCGGCGGCGAGCGTTAACATTAAGATTTTCGTTTTCATGGCTGTATTTCAGATGTTTATGAAATGTTTTAACAAATTATATGAATATAGGTTTCTGAATCAGAAATTATTTAACCGCTATGAGAGATTTTAAAGCACTACTCAATCCATTTTAAAAAATTGTCAAATGCCTCACGTTTGCAGTGCGTGTTTTTTAAAGTTTCAATAAATAAGTTCTTTTATTATGATAATTTCATAAAAATTGAAATTTGTTTGGAAAGTGTGCAAGCAATAGGTACTTTTGTTATGAAAATAAAAACAAACGTTATGAAAAAGATTTTATTCCTGGCCTGCTTAATTAGTGTTCTGTCTGCTAAAAGTTTCGCAGCTGACAAGAACGACGGAAAGGATGCTGAAGTATCTTATTTCGCTGAAAACAACTTTTTAAACAAATATTACGCTGCAGAAGATGTTAAGTGGACAGTAACAAGCAACTTCCAGAAAGCAGTATTTACTCTTGATGGAAAATCAATGTCTGCTTTCTTCGACAGAAATGGAGAGTACATCGCAACAACTCAGTATGTTACAGCAAACAAAATCCCTGCAGTTGGTAAAAAGAGACTGGTTAAATTATACGGCGATTACAAAGTAAATGAAGTTGTTCGTTATGACTTCGATGGCGAGCCTGATGCTCATTTGCAAATGTTGACCGGAAAAAGATTTTACAACACTATTTATTTTGTGAATCTGAAGAACGATAAAGAAAATGTATTGGTGAAGGTTACTCCAGATGGAGATGTATCTTATGTAAAGAGCTTGTAAGAATATCTGCCATATTAATGCAAAAAAAAACCGGCTGGTCCGGTTTTTTTTATGTCGAAAGTTTTCAGTCATGTCAGTTCCTCTCCCATTTTCATGCTATAATTGTATCAAAGTTTAAAGATGAACATTGAGGAATTATACAGGCTGTACACACGAAGCAGGAAAGTAACAACTGATACACGAAATATCCTGCCAGGAAGCATCTTCTTTGCCCTGAGGGGAGATAGTTTCAACGGAAATGAGTTCGCTCTGAGTGCATTGGAAAAGAACGCGGCGTTCGCTGTGATAGATGATGCGAAATATAACGATGACGATCGTTGCATTCTTGTTCCCGATGTGCTGGAGACACTGCAGCTTCTGGCAGCCTATCATCGTGACCAATTGAAGATTCCAGTGATTGGTATCACCGGTACCAATGGCAAGACGACCACGAAGGAATTACTAAACGCAGTACTGGCGGAGAAATATATTACCTATTGCACTCAGGGTAACCTTAACAATCATATCGGTGTTCCCTTGACTTTGCTCGCTATCCAGCCAGATGTAGAGTTAGCCATTGTCGAAATGGGCGCTAATCACAAGCGGGAGATCGCCAGCCTTTGCACCATTGCTAAACCAACCTTTGGGTTGATTACCAATATTGGAAAAGCCCATCTCGAAGGCTTCGGCGGATTCGAAGGAGTCAAGGTTGCGAAGGCTGAACTCTACGATTTTATCAAAGAGACAGGCGGTACAATCTTCGTAAACGGTGACAATCCCATACTTCATGAAATGTACACATCCAGGGGAATAACGAACACCGTTACCTACGGAGAAAAGGGCGATAACCTTGTTTCTGGTTCGATTGTTTCCAATGACCCGCTGTTAACCGTATTCTGGAAATCTGCGGGATCATCCGGACAGACAGGCACCAACCTCACTGGTAGCTATAATCTGGAGAACATTCTGGCAGCAGTAGCAGTAGGTCTGCATTTTGACCTTAGCGAAAAACAAGTTCATAATGGAATATCTTCCTATGTTCCGGGAAATAACCGGTCCCAGGTTATCCAAACACCTTTTAATACGCTGATCTGCGATTATTACAACGCCAATCCCAGTAGCATGCAGGTGGCTATTGATAATCTGGCTGCTATTACCGCCCGACACAAGACCCTAATTTTAGGAGATATGTTTGAACTTGGAGACGAGTCTGAACAGGAGCATCAGCGCATCGTAGAATACGCGCTGAAAATCAACGCAGACCGGAATATATTTGTTGGTAAAGCTTTCTCTGCTTCAAAATATAACCACGAAGGTGTTTTTTTTCCGGATATCCAAAGCGCTATAGAGGGAATAAAAAGCAATCCTGTAAGTGGATCGACGGTTCTCCTGAAGGGTTCAAGAGGAATGAGGCTGGAAATGCTGCTGCCGCTTCTATAAAAAAGAGAAGTGGACGTCTATGGTATAGCAACGACGTCCACTTTAATACTTTATTTTCCGAAAGGCATTTTAGGCATGCCCTTCATCATTTTTGACATAGCTGCCGGGTTGCTGAATTGCTTCATCACCTTACGCATGTCGTCGAATTGCTTAATAAGCTTGTTTACTTCCTGCAAGGATGTGCCTGAGCCACTTGCAATACGGGCTCTGCGGCTCTGATTTATCGAGTCCGGGTTTTCCCGCTCAAATGGAGTCATTGACTGAATGATCGCCTCAATAGGCTTGAATGCGTTGTCGTCTATGTCAATATCTTTAATAGCCTTTCCAACCCCAGGGATCATTCCCATCAGATCCTTCATATTACCCATCTTCTTGATCTGCTGGATCTGTCCGATGAAGTCATTGAAGTCAAACTTGTTCTTACGGATCTTCTTTTGTAGTTCGGCAGACTGCTTTTCATCAAATTGCTGCTGTGCACGCTCAACGAGGGATACCACGTCACCCATGCCCAGGATCCTGGAAGCCATCCTATCTGGATAGAAAACATCCAAAGCTTCCATCTTTTCACCGGTACCAATGAATTTGATCGGTTTGTTAACAACAGACTTAATAGACAGGGCAGCTCCACCACGTGTATCACCATCCAGCTTGGTTAGAACAACACCTGTAAAGTCAAGACGGTCATTGAACGCCTTTGCAGTGTTCACAGCATCCTGACCAGTCATTGCATCCACAACAAAGAGAATCTCATGAGGCTTTGCGTTGGACTTCACCGCCGCAATTTCATTCATCATCTCCTCGTCAATAGCCAGGCGACCTGCAGTATCCAGAATAACCACGTTGTTGCCGTTCCGCTTAGCTTCAGCGATACCTTCCATTGCGATGGCAATCGGATCTTTCGACTCAAGATTCGCATATACAGGTATGCCCGTTTGTTCACCAAGTACCTGGAGCTGGGTAATAGCAGCCGGACGATAAACGTCGCCGGCAACCAGCAAAGGCTTTCTGCCTTTTTGTGTTTTCAGATAATTAGCAAGCTTTCCGGAGAAAGTAGTTTTACCCGCACCGTTAAGGCCGGCAATTAAAATGACAGTTGGATTTGTTGTTAAATTAAGCTCTGTAGCGGTTCCTCCCATTAGCTCAGCAAGCTCATCGTTCATGATCTTGGTGAGCAACTGGCCCGGAGAAACAGAGGTTAGTACATTTTGACCTAAAGCTTTTACCTTCACATCATCCGTAAAAGTCTTAGCGGTTTTATAGTTTACGTCGGCGTCAAGAAGGGCTTTTCGAATCTCCTTCATGGTTTCCGCCACGTTAATTTCCGTAATTGACCCCTGACCTTTAAGTACCTTAAAGGCTCTGTCTAGTTTATCCTGTAAATTTTCAAACATCGTGTTAATCCGCTTTTAAACAGCTTGCAAAGGTAAGTATTATTTTTAGTAAGATCACAAGCTCCGTCAATGAGGGAACTTATACAGTAAGCCCAGCGCCAGTGTCTGGCTTGCCTGAATCTTGCCACTGGCGTCGTCGTCATAAAGGATTACTCCATTGACCGTTACATTGATCAGTCTGTTTACTTTTGCGAGAAGACTTACATCTAAGCGCTGGTCGATGCTTCGAAGGTTCTCGTAGTTGGCAAACATCGCATATCTGCTCTTTAACGAAAGGTTTTGCATGATGTCTTTTTCAAAGTTACTTACCAGCTGAAAAGCTAGCTCGTTCCTGAAGACTTTGCCGGTGTCAACCCCATAGTTTTTAGGAATGTTTCTATAAATATCCTTGTCCAGAACAAAAGTCTGTCTGGCTGTACCGGTACCAATACGCAGCCAATAGTATTTGCTTGGTTTGTACTCAAAGCCGAGAGACTCGGTCAGATATCCTGGAGACATAAACCGCGATATAGTACGCTGTTTTTCAACTTCATTTCCGTCTTCGTCTTTCTCCTTATAATATGAAAAACCTCTGTCAAACTGCGACTCAAAGTTCAATGAACCGAAGAAACTCCAGTTCTTAGATAGTTTCATCGATATTTTATTATCCCAATACAGCCGGTCATTTGTTTTTCGCTGCAGCTGTCCTTTGTTCTTGATTTTACCATACTGTAATATCACCTCCGAAACGTAATTCTTATCCCCTTTGGTGTAGTCCGTTTTATAATTGAAGGTTGTACCAACAGCCATAGAGTTCACTCCCCCTCCGCTCCAGTTATCGCTGAACGCTGCCTGGTTTAAATTAACACCAAACGAAACCCAGTTCCTCCAATAGTTCACCTTTAGATCAAGCGGAGAATCTGCAATTTCAACAGGTTGCAATTGAAGAATCGGTCGTCTAACCGGAAGCGGTTTCTTTGATGGGTATAGCCTCAAATCACTTAAGTCCGTCGTGTCCGTCTGACTATCCTGAGAAAATGCACTTAATGAGCAGGTTAAGCACAGTAGAAAGATTAGCCTTTTCACCATATTCCGGCAAATTAATGAAAAATTGAGTAGTATAAAAAATCTAATGTGTTTGTGTACTATCAAAAGAAACGAAGCCAGGCGAACAATTTACGGCGCTTCAGGTACAAAAGATCTGAATCCATATTAAACGCTTCTCTTTCAAATATGATGTTCATATAAGCCATCTGGTGGTTCCTGTACCTTGCCAGATTGATGATGTAGTGGAACAGATATATGATGTAAAAAAATATCAGCAAGAGCTCAAGCTGCTGAACCAAATGGATCTTTTCATGGTTGATCAGCACCTTATTCTCTTTATAGGCTTTATGTTTAACCAGTATGATTGGGAAGAGCGCCATACCGGCAGCAGGCAAGCGAGCAATATGGAGTATCAGAAGCCTCATTATTTGTATTCTGGCACTAAAGGCGGAAGCCTGTTCAGTGAAGGGTTCATCTGGTACTGTCGGAACGATTCTTTAATATACTTGATCAGCGCATAATCTCCGGCCTCTAATATAAAATAATAAGAGGGGCGATATTGCTGCATGAAGTCTTTCAGCTTTTCGTCCGTGAGCCCCGTTACACTCTTAACTAGCGCCGGCGTATAACGGTAGTCTATGATGTTGTCTTTATAATCACGCTCAATGATTTCCTGCAGATAGCGGGCATTCTTTCCTTCCCGGCTAAGCAGACTATACAAAGCGTCAATGCCCAGGCCGGCTCCTCCGGGTCTGTTTGCAGTTCCCAGCTGAAGCAGATCCTGTGGATCGCCCTTTCTGTATATTCCGCCGTACTCCTTGCGTGTTCTGTGGAGGCGTTCCTGCGGACTCAGCAAACTATCGCTCACAGTCACCTCCTGGAGAAGGATGCTGTTACGCTTCAGATAAAATAGAACAGTGTTAGCGGGTGGAACGATCAGCGTATCAACGCTGTAACCCTGTAATGCAGCTACCAAAGTATCTCCAACAACCGCTTTGGTAGTAAACTCTCCTTTGGTATTGTTATAAAATCCCGAGTGTGTACGCATGTTGTACAGATAAACACGCGTAAGCCGCACTTTAGAGTCCTTATCAAAGATAATGCCCTGTACAGTTTTCTCCTGGGCGAAAGCTGTACAGGTAATAAATAAGAGGAACAGGACAATGTTGCTTTTCAAGTGGCGTAAATCTACCTAAATTGATCCCAAAAAAGAGTTATTTAACAACTCTTAACTTATTTGGAAACAACTAAAAGCTGTCCTGGTTTAAGATCATTTCCACCTAAAGAGTTCAAAACTTTTAATTCATCTACACTTATACCCACTTTCCTGCTGATAGCATAGAGGGTATCTCCTGCAGCAACCTCATAAACTTTCAGCGCTACAGCTGGTGTAGCAGCTTCTGCCTTAGTTTCCACCGGCTTTTCAGCGATTTGCGCCAAAACCCGCTCTTCGCGGTCGGCTTTAGCGAATACGGTCTCTTCTTTGTCATAGCGGTCAAGACCATAACGTTCAATAAGGCTGATCAGGAGCTCCGGGTAGCGGGGGTTAGTGGCATAACCTGCCTTTTTCAAACCTTTTGCCCAACCTTTATAGTCATCCCTGTCCAGATCAAAAAGGAAAGCATAGTGACTACGCTTCAGAAATTCACTGTGGTCTCTATATGATTCTTCAGCCGAATTGTAGTAACGAAAGCATTCACCTACTGCATCATCATCTTTCAATATGGTTTTGCCGCTCCATCCGGCATGACATTTAATGCCGAAATGATTATTCGCCTCCCTGGCCAATGTACTGTTTCCGCTTGCCGATTCGAGCATTCCCTGCGCAAGTGTAATACTTGCGGGAATACCACTCTTCAGCATCTCTTCTACAGCGATATCTTTAAATCGCTCCACATAACCGCTAGAAGAGTAGACTCTCACAATCTTGTCTTCTATTATAGCTCCCTGATGTTTAGGGAACCGGACCTTTTCGGGCTTGTTCGTAATGATCTTATCCGGTTTTTTGGCTGGGTACCGCGCCGCGGTATATTGTTTTTTGCTGCTACAAGATGCTAAGAAGAAAGCCACGAAGGCAATCAGTAAAAAGTTTTTCATCAGATATAATCTGTTTTTTAACGGTGATGAAGCTGTCATGAGCCTGTTCATTGTTGTTTGTGGAGGAGCATACTCATGATGGTTTCATTCAGATATTACAAATGTAATCGCTGACCTACGTCGAGCAAACTACTCGACAAGCCATTTTTATGTTTAATTTCTTTAACTGTGGTTCTGAAACGTTGTGCTATCCTCGACAACGTGTCACCCCTGCGAACGTGATAGACAACCGTCTCTGACTGATTGCTTTCAGCTTTATCGGCCGCAAGTATAGTGCTTTTAGCGCCGTTTCCTGCATTCTGATCAAATTGGTCCAGGTTATATTTCTTAATGATGGCCATTACCTGGCTGGCCCATGTGCGGCTGTGAGCATAGCCCCCACGTTGAATTCCCGTCGCCCAACCCCTATAATCGTCTGACGAATACCGTGTAAAGAGTCCTGAAAATCTGGTCTTTAGATAATTAACGAAGTCGTCGTAACAATCGTCGACCTCTTCGTAGCCCTTGTAGGCTGATTTAATAGGTTTCGGGCCTGTTTTTCCTTTTAGTCCGAAATGGTTGTTCAGATACTTGGCAATTCTGCTCGTGCCGCTGGCTGATTCATGTATGGCAATTCCAAGTACGAGGCTGGCAGGAATACCGTGTTGGTGCATGGTGTTCACTGCCACTTCCTTATAATTTTCGATGTAGTTCTCTGCCGGGCTTTGTGCCGCTGCAGTACCTGATATGAAAACTATAAGGCTGGCATAAATGAATTTTTTTAGCATAGATTACAGTTTACGGATTATCAAAAGGCCATCGCGTACAGGAAGTATCAGTTTCTCCACGCGTTGGTCGTTAATTATTTTTTCATTGAAATTGCTAATGTTCTGCGTATCCCTATCTTGTGCACCTGAAGTAATTTTCCCATGCCATAACACATTATCTACAATGATGAAGCCTCCGGGTCTTACCTTATCAAATATCATATCATAGTAAGTACCGTTATTCTTCTTGTCCGCATCAATAAATACCATGTCAAAAACATCAGTTAGCGTCGGAACAATGTCAACGGCATTGCCGATCTGGTACTTTATCTTAGATCCGAAAGGGGATTGACTGAAATAGCCCCGAACCCGCTCTTCGAGCTCTTCGTTGACATCGATGGTGTGAAGGATGCCATCATGAGTCAGCCCTTCGGCCAGACATATAGAAGCATATCCGGTAAAGGTTCCTATTTCAAGTATGCGTTTTGGCGATTGGATTTTACTGAGAAAGCTCAGGACACGGCCCTGATAGTGCCCGGAAAGCATTCGGGCCATGGGCACTTTCAAATGCGTTTCCCGACTTATATATCTGAGCAATTCAGGCTCTGGTTCGCAGTGTTGCTCAAGATAGATTTGCAGTCCCTCAGTTAGCATTTCCATAGATGCAAATATATATAAATATATATTTAACGAAACTTTATTTGGATAAAGTGAAGATTATCAATTAGGTAGTGAAAATGTGCTAATCTATAGCTATCGTTTCATGCGGCTTTTTCGAGCGGAATAACTGCTAATGATATCTAGAAAATCGTCTCCGTACCTGTCAAATTTGTGTTCCCCAACACCAGAAATAAGCAGCATTTCCTGCTCCGTAAGCGGCTTTTCTCTGGCCATCTCATAGAGGGTGGCGTCACTGAAAATGATGTATGCCGGAACGTCTTCCTCCACCGAGAATTTCCGCCTGACTTTCTTTAGTTGTTCGAAAAGTTCGTCCTCTTCATTCACATGTGAAGATTGTATTACCGAAGCGTTGTTGCCTTTCCTTATTAGCAGGGGAAGAACCGTCAGCCTGGCCTTTGCTCTACCGAAGAGGATATCGCTGCCATAAGCCGTGATCTTTAGTGCAAAGCTTTCGTCGTATGCCATTTCCAAAATTCCCAGGTTCAGCATTTGCATCAGATAGCGCTGCCAGTCGAAGCTACTGATATCGGAGCCGGCCCCATGAGTCTTCAGCAGATGATATCCCGCGTCTTTGAGGTCTGTACGCATTGACCCGCGCAATACGTCAATCACCATTGCAGCACCTTCCCTCTCCCGCATACGTGCTATTGCAGAAAGGGCCTTCTGCACAAGTTGCGTGCCGTCAAAATGCTTCCTCGGATTACGGCATACATCGCAGTTGCCGCAGTCTTCATTCAAATTCTCTGAAAAGTAGTTCAGCAGGATCCTTCTTCTGCAGATGTCGGCCTCGGCATAATGCTGGATACGCTTGAGCTTTTCGAGGTTGATATCCGCCTGGCCGCTTTCTGCAGCAAATCTGTTCAAAGTGGTCAGGTCAGCATAATTATAGTACAGGATCGTGTCTGCAGGCAACCCGTCTCTGCCAGCACGGCCAATTTCCTGGTAGTACCCCTCCATATTCTTAGGCAGGTTGTAATGAATGACCCAGCGGACGTTGGATTTATCGATCCCCATGCCAAAAGCCACAGTTGCGCATATAACCTGGAGGTCGTCGTTCAAAAATTCTTCCTGCACTTTGCTCCTGTTTGCCGCGCTCATGCCCGCATGGTAGAAAGAAACCTGTATTCCCAACATCCGCAGGTCTGAGGTCAGTTCTTCGCAATTGTACCTGCTGAGGCAATATATGATGCCTGATTGCCCTTTCTTCTGCCTGATAAATGCGGCGATCTCAGCAAGTCGCTGTTTTGGCTTTACGCCTGCCCTTACCTCCAGACTAAGGTTGCTGCGGTTGAAGGAAGAGATGAATATTCCGGGATCTTTGAGCTTAAGCTGCCGGATGATGTCTTTGCGCGTGACTTTATCAGCGGTAGCTGTCAGTGCGACAAAGGGTACATGACTAAAGCGTTCTCGCAAAACGCCCAGATGCATGTATTCCGGACGAAAGTCATGTCCCCATTCGGATATGCAATGGGCTTCATCTATAGCAAACATAGAAGGCCGGGCCATCTGTGTGATCAGCGGGATGTCGGCAATGAGTTTTTCAGGGGATACATATAGCAGGGCGACCTCGCCGCGGTAGCAGGAGTCGAGAATAGCCTGTTGCTGGGAAAAACTTTGTGAGCTGTTCAGATACGCTGCAGAGATACCATTAGCCTTTAATGCGTCTACCTGATCCTTCATGAGAGAAATCAGTGGGGAGATAACGATACAGACCCCGTCAAGCATAAGTGCGGGAATTTGGAAACATACCGACTTTCCACCTCCGGTAGGGATAAGAACAAGCGTGTCCTTCCCTGATACGATGGATTGGATGATCTGTTCCTGAAGCGGCCGGAACCGGTCGTATCCGAAATATTTCCTTAGAATTTCGCCAGCAGGTAAATCCATCGCATAAAAATAGGAAACTTTACGTGTAACGTTGTTCTTGTAACCAGCAAATGAGTTAAATAGACCAATCTATGGTTTGGAAGAAAACGAAACCCGCTTCCCTATCTGGAAAGGTACCTTGTCTCCATCCTCTTTCGCTCGTTTCTTTATCGCCTTTGTCGCTGTCTTCATTGTTTTCTCTTTCCTTCGTTCCCAATCCCTCAGCAGCCTGTTACCCTCATAACACATAGTATAAATAGATGCTCCGCGTGCTTGTTGCGCCTCGCTGAGCTCCATATTCACAGGACCTGAAGGGTACTCTCCCGGTTCTTCAGCTGCATAAGCTGCGATCAACGCGCAGGGACTGAACTCCTTGCTGTTCAGTAGCACATATCCTTCTTCCATCCGTGTTTCGCTATAAGCCAGCAGCGAAACGCTCAGCATCAGGAGCTGGTCCGCCTCCGGCTGTGTTTCAAACCGGATCTCCTGCGCTTCCAGCTGCCCGTGTTTACGCAGCTCTACATCCCTGACTTCCAGATATTCGTAATATTCCTGCCTGAAGTTGAAGCCGATCAGGCTGAAACGGATGCGGTACTTGCTGACTGCTTTACTGATGCTTAACGGTACCCGAAGGTCTGT